>Ga0306920_100011526_pt1 | contig 11949 bp, 10 predicted proteins | sample flu12Cox44000170_FD_204666 | JGI IMG/M metagenome (GOLD analysis project Ga0306920, IMG submission 204666) | Lab enrichment of tropical soil microbial communities from Luquillo Experimental Forest, Puerto Rico - flux4day.12C.oxic.44.000.170 (v2)... | ecosystem: Environmental > Terrestrial >...
GCGCGCGGTCCGGGCCGCGGCCCTGGACGTCTCCGCTCTTGAGGCCATATTTCGATTATCGTAGAATCACGGAATCGACTCAAGCACTTTCTTCGTGCCAAGGGGGGCGTCGTGACCGAGGCGTCTTACGTGAAGCGCTGCACCGCGGAAGCGGCAGGGACGGGGCTGCTCCTGGCAACCGTCGTGGGCTCCGGGATCATGGGCGAGCGGCTGGCCGCCGGGAACGCGGGCCTGGCGCTGCTCGCCAACTCCGTTGCGACGGGCGCGGGGCTGTCCGTATTCATCCTGGTATTCGGTCCGGTCTCCGGCGCCCATTTCAATCCCGTCGTGTCTCTCGCGGTGGCGGCGAACGGACGGCTGCGATGGGGCGAGGTTCCCGGCTACATCGCCGCACAGCTCGTCGGAGCGTTCGGCGGCGTGGCGGTCGCCCACGCGATGTTCGGATTGCCCGCGTGGACTGCCTCGAGCCACGTCAGGCAGGGGCTGTCCCTCGTGGCGAGCGAAGCCGTCGCCTCGTTCGGCCTCCTCGCCGTCATCCTGGGACTGTCGCGATCGCGCCCGACGGCGACCGCCTACGCGGTTGGAGCGTACATTCTCGCCGCCTACTGGTTCACGGCCTCGACGTCGTTTGCGAATCCGGCCGTCACGATCGCGCGGGCGCTCACCGACACATTCACGGGGATCCGGCCGGCTGACGTCCCCGGATTCGTGGTTGGGCAGGTCCTGGGCGCAGGCGCCGCCGTCGCACTGTTCGGATGGTTCGAGGGAGCGAAGAAGTAGTCCGTCGCCTGAATCGTCAGCGTCGCGCCTCGTCGGCCAGCGCCAGCCGCGCCTCCTCGCGCACCCAGGCATCCGCGTCATCCCGTGCGGCGGCGGCGAGCGCGGCCGACACGTCGCCATGCAGCGCATCGCCGGCCGCGAGCGGTGAAACGATCCGCCCCAGCGCCCACGCCGCGTGGCCGCGGACGAGCGCGTCGCGGTCGTCCCGCAGGGCTCGCGCAAGCGGCGCCGCGAACGCACGCTCGCCGCGATTGCCCATCGCCACGCACACGTTGCGCACGAACCCGGCGCGGTCGGCGCGCCGGATCGGGCTCGTCGCGAAAAGCTCCAAAAAGGCGGGCTCGTCCAGCGTGAGGAAGCGCTCGAGCGACCAGCCCTTCAGCTCGCGCGCGTGCAGCCGCGCCTCGCGGGCCGGCGGCGCGAACCGGTTCCACGGACAGGCTTCCTGGCAGAGATCGCAGCCGAAGATCCAGTCGCCCACGAGCGGCCTAAGCTCGCGCGGGATCGCGCCCTTCAGCTCGATCGTGAGGTACGAGATGCAGAGCCGCGCGTCCACCTGGTAGGGCGCGACGATCGCGCGTGTGGGGCAGGCGTCGACGCAGCGCACGCACGTGCCGCAGCGCTCGGCGACGGGCGCGTCGGGCACGAGCTCATGGTCCACGAGCACCTCGCCCAGGAGGAACCACGAGCCGAGCGACTCCGAGAGCAGCCCGGAGTGCTTGCCCACCCAGCCGATCCCCGCGCGCTCGGCCCAGCCGCGCTCCAGGATCGCGCCCGTGTCCGAGTACCAGAGCGAGCCCGACCCGGGGAAGAGATCGCGCTGGATCCAGCGCTCGAGCGCGAGCAGCTTCTCCTTCATGAGCCGGTGGTAGTCCTCGCCCGCGGCGTAGCGCGCGATGCGTCCGAGGCGCGCGTCGCGTGCGGCGTCTCGTGCGGGCGGATGGCAGAGCGCCACGCACAACACGGACCGGAGCGCTTTCACCAGTCGCTCAGGCTCACGCCTGCGCTCCCGGTGCTTGGCGGAGGCGAGCCAGCGCATCTCGCCGTGGCGGCCGGCGGCGAGCCAGGCTTCGTAGTGCTCGCGCGCCTCGAGCGCGTCCAGCGTGGCCACGCCGACGGCGTCGAAGCCCAGCTCGAGCGCGCGCGCCTTCAGGCGCGCGGTCGCGGCAGCGGCGGCGTGCGTCAGCCGTTGCCCTCGCTCGGCGGCGGGAGTGGCTTCGGTGGCTTGGGCTTCGCGTGCTTCGGGTGCTTCTTCACCGAATCGGGCGGCGTGCTCGTCTTGAGCGTGTCCGCGGGACCCGACGCGGGCTTGAACCGCGGCGGCTCGCTGACCGGCGGCGGGGGCATGGGCGGCGGGGCGACGCGCGGCGCGCTCGAAGGCGTCACCGGGCTCACGCCGCCGCGCGGGTGCGCGGCCACGAACTCGCGGCGGGCGGCGCTCCAGGCGTCACGCGTGCGCTCGGTGAGCGCGGGCAGCGCGAGGCTCGGCTGGGGCCCGCTGAGCGCGGGCTTGCGCGTCGGCACCGGGACCTCCCGGGTGCCGTTCTGCTCCTGGGCCCGCATCTGCTCAGCCGCGCTGGGCCCGATCACGTCGTTCAGGTCGGGACCGGTGTTGTAGTAGACGCCCTGGTAGGCCGTCGTGCGGTCGATCGGCTCGAGCGCGCTGCCGTCGTCGGGGATGGAGTGCACGAAGTAGCCGCTGGCGCTGGGGCTCGTCTGCGCCAGCGCCTGCTTGGGCATGTACGTGAACACGCCCCCGGGCACCGCGCCGTACGTCGTGCTCCCGGTGGGCGGGAGCGGGGCCCAGCCGACGTAGTCGCCGACCTGGACCCAGGCCACCCAGCTCGGGGCCCACGCGCCGTAGGGCTTCCACAGCCAGCCCTGGAAGTCGTCGTAGAGCCAGAATCCGTAGTGGTCCGTGATCCAGCCGAACGGGTCTTCCGACTCCCAGACCCAGCCGAACGAGTACGACGGCTCCCAGTGACCGTTCTGGTAGGGGCGCCAGGCCACGGTGTTCACGCGCGGCCGGAAGAGCCAGCCCTGAGGCTCGACCAGCACCCAGTCGCCGTCCTGTTCGAGCGCGTCGTAGAACGGGCGCAGCTGCGGTTGGAGGCCCAGGCGTGCCGCGGAGGTGGAAGGGCCGCCGGTGCCGGCCGGCCCGCCGGACTGGCTTGATCCGCCCTCCACCGCGCAGGAGGCAGAGACGAGGGCCAGAACGGCGGCCAACGCCATTGAACGAACCAATCTGATGCGCGGCTTCACGTTGTGCCTCTCCTGCGGCCCGCGTGGAAAGAAACCGGGCAAGTTGCAACAAATATTTGGCTTTTGTGCGGACGCACTGTCATACTTACCACTGTTCCCACCTCTGCGCAGCAGGCTCCCCCGGCCTGATGCACCCCGCCAGACACCCCTTCCGGGAGCCCCACGTCAATGAACAGGCCGCTGCGCATTGCGTTATTTGCTTGCGTGAGTTGCATGCTGCTCGCGCGCTCCGCGATGAGCGCCTCGGTGGACCTGGACGCACCTACCCTCGCGTCGCCCGATCCGCTGGCCTCATCGTTCGTACACCTCGACGTTACCGCAGGTGCCTCGGGAGCGCCGAACGGGTTCTTGATCCAGTGGATGACGCAGTCTCAGTTCGACCTCTTGGGCGACCAGTGGCCTGCTGACCCGGCGAGCCCGTTGATCAAGTCGGCGATCTTCATCGGTTTCCCGTCGCTTAACACGGTCGACGGCACGACCTCGTTCCTGCTCGGAGCGAATGCCACGGCGGACATCCAGATCGGCGACATCTTCGACGAAACCGGCATCCAGTCGAGCGATCGCAACGAGATGTCCGAGGCCACCCCGTACGTGTTTCGCGTGCGTGCGAACGGTGACAGTGGCGATCCCACCGGCGGCGGCACGAGCTTCGCGTCCGGCCTGGGGCAGCCGCCGAGCGCCTTCAGCGACACCCACCACGCCAGCACCAAGGCGCCGACCACGTTCACCGACTGCGTGAAAACGCAGGGCTACTGGAAGAACCATCCTGACGCGTGGCCGGTCAGCGCGGTCAAGATCGGGAACGTCATCTACTCGAAGGCGCAGTTGCTGCTGATCTTCGACACGCCCGCGGCCGGCAACGGCCTGATCTTCCTGGTCCATCAGCTGACCGCAGCCAAGCTGAACATCGCCGCGGGCGCGATCGCGCCGGCGGCAGTGCTGGCCGAGATCGCGGCAGCCGACGCCCTGATCGGCAACCTGATCGTGCCGCCCATCGGCACCGGGTTCCTCGCGCCGGGCGTGACCAGCCACCTGACGGACGACCTCGACGGGTTCAACAGCGAGGAGAACACCGGCAAGATCCAGTGCCAGGGTACGGTGCCCGTCAAGGAGCGCACCTGGGGCGAACTGAAGTCGATGTATCGCTAGCACCAACCTCAGATCCCGATTTCACTCGAGGGCGCCCGAACGGGCGCCCTCGGCGTTTGGATCCGCTCCCTCAGAGCCGCCTCCCGCTCACAGCGCGGCGGGCCGCGCTGCGGGTCGGTCAAAGTCGTTTGTAGTTCGGCCCGCCGCCGCCCTCGGGAGTGGTCCACGTGATGATCTGGTAGGGGTCGGCGATGTCGCACGTCTTGCAGTGGACGCAGTTCGACGCGTTGATCTGGAGCTTGAGCGCGCCGGGCTTCCCCGGGTCGGGCACCATCTCGTAGACGCTGGCGGGGCAGAAGTGCTGGCAGGGGTTGCCGAACTCCTCGCGACACTTGGTGGCGCACACGCTGGTGTCGGCCACGAGCAGGTGCACGGGCTGGTCCTCGTCGTGCATCGTGCCGCTCAGGTAGACGTCGATGAGCTTGTCGAACGTGAGCTTGCCGTCGGCCTTGAATGGCGCCGGCTTTCCGTTCGGGTGCACGTCGCGCAGCTTCCGCATGCGCTCATGGCCGGCGTGACCCTTCAAGTGCGCGCCGAGCGGGTCCAGGCCACCCATGTACATCTGGAAGCCCGTGCGCGGGAGTGCCGACCACAGGCCGCCGTCGAACGCCTGGTGGAAGTTGCGCATGCCGCGCAGCTCGGCGCCGGCCCACGAGTCGGCGACGCGCTTCTCGTAGCTGGCGAGCTTCGCCGACGAGAAGTCGTTCGCGAGCAGGCACTCGAACGCCTGCTCGGCGGCGAGCATGCCGCTCTTGATCGCGAGGTGGATGCCCTTCAGGCGGCCGCCGTTCAGGAACCCGGCGGTGTCGCCGCAGAGGAGCAGGCCGTCGGCGTAGAGCTTCGGCATCGCGAACCAGCCGCCCTCGGGGATGGCCTTGGCCCCGTAGCCGATCGCCTTGCCGTCCTCGAGCAGCGCGCGCACGAACGGGTGCGTCTTGAAGCGCTGGAGGCTGCCGTGCGGGTCGCTCGTCGGGTCGGCGGCGTCGAGGCCGGTGACGAAGCCGACGTACCAGAGGCTGTCCGACAATCCATAGATGAACCCACCGCCGAACGTGCGCGCGGGGAGCGGCCAGTTCATGGTGTGGATGACGCGCCCCTTCTGCGCGCGCCCCGCGGGCACCTCCCACAGCTCCTTCACGCCGGTAGCGTACACCTGCGGCTCGCGCCCGCTCGTCAGGCCGAGCGCGCGCTCCAGTTGCTTCGCGATCGTCCCGCGCGGGCCCTCGCAGAGCACGGTGATCTTGGCGCGGCAGTCGGCGCCCGGCTGGTACGTGGGTTTCTTGTTGCCATGCTTGTCGACGCCCTTGTCCCCGGTGCGCACGCCCTTCAGCTTCCCGTCCTCGAGCAGCGGGTGCTGGGCGGGCGTCTCGGTGGCGATCAGCACGCCGCGCGATTCCGCTTGGGCGGCGAGCCACTTGGTCAGCTCGCCCAGGCTCACGATCAGGTTGCCGTGGTTTTGGAGCGCCGGCGGCACGAACGGCAGCTTGAACGCCGAGCGCTCGAACAGGATCTGCACGTCGTCCGACGTCACCTCGGACTCGATTGGGCAGCCCTTCGCCGCGAAATCCGGCATCAGCTCGCGGATCGCGCGCGGATCCATCACCGCGCCGGAAATGCCGTGCGCGCCCACTTCGGCCGACTTCTCGAGCACCGCGATGTTCAGCTCGGGGAGCGGCGGCTTGCCGGCGGCCGTGGCGGCGGTGTTGTGCGCCTGCACGAGATCCGCGAGGCGGATCGCGCCCGCGAGTCCGGCCGGGCCCGCGCCGACGAACTGCACGTCGAACTCGAGCGTCTCTCGTTCCACGGCCGCTCCTTCCTGGAGAAGCGTCAGCGCGTGCCGCGCGCCTCGGCGGGCTGTCGGGTCTTCGCGGGCGCGGCGTTCGTGTGCTGGGCGGCGTCGTGCGCCTGCGCCTCGAGCCAGCGCTCGGCGTCGATCGCCGCCATGCAGCCGCTGCCGGCGGCGGTCACCGCTTGACGATACACCGCGTCGTGCACGTCGCCGGCGGCGAACACGCCCTCGATCGAGGTGTTCGACGTCCCCGGCTTCACGATCACGTAGCCCTTCGGGTCCAGGGGCAGCTGGCCGGCGAGGAACTCGGTGTTGGGCTTGTGGCCGATGGCCACGAACACGCCGTCGATCGGCATCTCGGTCACGGCGCCGGTCTTCGTGTCGCGCAGCTTCACGCCCGTCGCCTTGCCAGTGTCGTTCCCCAGCACCTCGGCGACCTCGGAATTCCAGATGAACCGGATGCGCGGGTTCGCGAGGGCGCGCTCCGCCATGATCTTGCTCGCGCGCAGCGCGTCGCGCCGGTGGACGACGGTCACGTCCGCGAACCGCGTGAGGTAGATGGCCTCCTCCATGGCCGTGTCGCCGCCGCCCACGACGATGACGCGCTTGCCCTTGTAGAAGAAGCCGTCGCACGTGGCGCAGGCCGAGACGCCGAAGCCCATGTACTTCTGCTCGCTCGGGAGCCCCAGCAGCAGCGCCGAGGCGCCGGTGGCGACGATGACGCACCTGGCCTGGTACGGCTTGCCGTCCGACCACACCGTGAACGGACGCTTCGCAAAGTCCACCGCCTCGACCTGGGCGTCCACCAGCTCGGCGCCGAAGCGCGTCACCTGGGCGCGGAACAGGTCCATCAGCTCCGGGCCCTGGATGCCCTCGGGAAACCCTGGATAGTTCTCCACGTCGGTGGTGATCGTGAGCTGGCCGCCGGGCTGGAGCCCGGTGAAGACGAGCGGATGGAGGTTCGCGCGCGCGGTGTAGAGCGCCGCGGTATAGCCCGCAGGGCCCGAGCCCAGGATGATGACGTCACGGATGACGGACAAAGCGGTCTCCTCGGCAAGGCAGGGGGGATGGTGAACCGGGGCCACTTTAGATGCTTTGGCCCCGATTCGGAACCATGCCCCGCCGCCGCCGGGGACCGCCTCGCGGTCACGCCCTCAGCGATCGGGTCAGCTTCTGCTGCGACGCCTGGAGCGCGGGGAAGAAGCCGCCGACCAGCCCCAGCACCGCCGCGAACGCGATCCCGATCAGGAGGATCTGCGGCGTGATGCGGAACTGGAACGCCATCTCCGAGAACGACTGGAAGTTCGTGGTGCTCGACGTGATGCCGTTCATCGGCAGCGCCAGCACGCAGCCCACGACCCCGCCGATGACGGCCACGATCACCGACTCGACCACGAACGCCACGAAGATCGAGAACGAGCCGAAGCCGAGCACCGACAGCATGGCGATCTCGCGAGTTCGTGCGCCGATCGTGGCGTACATGGTGTTGGCGGCGCCGAACACGGCACCCACGGCCATGATCGCGGTGATGAACGTGCCGATCACGGTGATCAGCACCGTGAACGCCTCGCTCTGCTGGGCATAGAACGAGCGCTCGTGCTGCACCTGCACCTGGAGCCGCGGGTCGGTCTCGAGCGCCTTCTTGATGCGATCGAAGTTCGACGGGTCCTTCATCCGGAACACGAACGTCTGGAAGTAGCCCTCCCGATGGAGCGCGGGCATGAGCACCGCGGCGTCGCCCCAGATCTCGGACTCGAACGCCGAGCCCTTCGCCGTGAACTGGCCGACGACCGTGAAGTCGCGCTGCTCGAACCGGAGCCTGTCGCCGACGTTGCAGTTCGCGAACCTCCCGGCGATGCGCTTCGCCACGATGACCTCGTCGGTGCCCGGCGTGAACATGCGGCCGGCCACGAGCGTGATGCCGCCGCGCAGGTCAGCCGCGGCCACGTCGACGCCGCGGAGCAGGACGTTCGACGAGCCCTTCTGGCCCAGGCGCTCCTTGTTCACCACGATCACCATCTCGGCGCTGGCGCGCGGCCGGCCGTCGGGGCCCACGGCCACCGCCGGATCCGCCTTCAGGATGTTCACCTGGTCGAGCGTGACGCCGCTCGAGATCTCGCTGTCGGCGCCCTTCCGCAGCACGATCGCGTTGTCGGGCGAGCCGGTGGTGACGAGCGACGCGCGGAAACCGGCGGCGAGCGCCAGCGCGCCGATGAAGATGCTCACGGTGAGCCCGATGCCGATCGCGGTGGTGGCGGTGGAGACCGGGCGGTTCGTGACGCTGCGGAGGTTGTAGACGAACGGGATGGCCATGGGCGCGCCCCTCACTCGACGCGACGCAGCGCGTCGACGATGCGCAGGCGCGAAGCCTGCACGGCGGGCACCAGGCCGCTCACCGCACCGATCGCGACCGCAATGGCGATGCCGGTGAGCACGGTGCCCCAGTAGACGGACATCGGCGGGAAGAAACCGCCGGGCATGGAGGCGCCGGAGACGAGCAGCTTGGCGCCGAGCGCCCCGAGCAGTCCGCCGCCCAGCGTGATGACCGCCGCCTCGGTCACCACCATGCCGAACACGGCGCCATCGGTGAAACCCAGCGTCTTCAGCACGCCGACCTCGCTGGTGCGCTCGCGGATCGAGGTCATCATCGTGTTGGCGGCGATCAGCAGGATGCTGAACACGATCGCCAGCCCGATCACGCGCAGCACGAACGGGATGTTGCCGTACATGCTCACGAAGCCGGCCTGGAACGCCTGCTCGGTCTCGGTGAGCGTGGCCGGCGCGGCGTTCTCGAACTGCGAATCGATCGCGTGCGTGATGGCGCTGGCCTGCGACGGGTCGTTGAGCTCGAGGACGTACGTGCCCACCGCACCGAACCCGCCGAGGCCCTTCTCGTTGAGGTACTTGTAGTGGAAGAACAGGGTCTCGTCGCCGAACGACTTCTTCTTCGCGTGGTACACGGCGCGAATGGTGAACGGCCAGCTGCCGGGGAAGATCGTGCCCGCGAGGGTGATGGTCTGGCCGAGCTTCCACCCCTTCTTGAGCATCAGCTTCTGGCCGACGACGCACGCGGTCTGTTCCTGGAAGTACGCCGCGAGCCGCGGATCCGCACCGTCCGGTATCGCGCCCGGCGACTCCGCGGGCGACGCCTCGGCCAGCTCGAAGTCCTTGCCGTAGATGCCGTACCACGTGTCGTCCACGGCGAACTGGGCGAAGAACCCCTTCGTGTCCGCCGGGTCCTGGCCGCCGAACCATTGCTGCACCGCCACGCGCTTCACGCCCGGCACCGCCGCGATGCGCTGCTGGTACGCCATCGGCAGCCACTGGACGAGCGAGATCTTGTTTCGGGTCACGAGCCGCGACTCGCTGCCCACCTTGATCGCCTCCTGTAGCGTGTCGAGGATGCCGCCAAGCGCGCAGAACAGGAACAGCGCCACGGCGACGCTGGCCATGGTGAGGAACGTGCGCAGCGGGTTCCGGAACAGGTTCACGACCACGAGCTTGAGCATCGCGGGTCTCCGCGAGACCGGGCCTGAGGCCCGGCTCAATTGGAAAGTACGCCCTTGTCGAGGTGGTACTGCTTCGTGGCGCGCTCGGCCGCGTGCGGGTCGTGCGTGACCATGACGATCGTCTTCTTGAACTCGCGGTTCAGGCGCTCGAGCAGCGTGAGCACTTCCTCCGCCGACTTGCGATCGAGGTCGCCCGTGGGCTCGTCGGCGAGCAGCACCTTGGGATCGGAGACGATCGCGCGCGCGATGGCCACGCGCTGCTCCTGGCCGCCCGAGAGCTGCCGCGGGTAGTGCTTCAGCCGGTCGCCGAGTCCCACGAGCCCGAGCGCGGTTTGCGCGCGCTTCCGGCGCTCGGCGGCGCTCATGCGCACGAGCAGCAGCGGCAGCTCGACGTTCTCCTGGGCGGTCAGGACGGGGATCAGGTTGTAGAGCTGGAACACGTAGCCGATGGACCGGGAGCGCCAGCGCGCGAGCGCGGCGCCGTTCATGCGCGCGATGTTCGTGCCGTCCACCTCGAGGTCGCCGGACGTGGGCTGGTCCACGCCGCCGATCAGGTTCAGGAGCGTGGTCTTGCCCGAGCCCGACGGTCCCATCAGCGCCACGAACGAGCCATCCGGGATCGCGAGCGTGAGCCCGTCCAGGACGCGGAGCTCCTCGGTCTGGCGGCGGTACACCTTCACCACATTGCGCACGTCCACCGATGCCATCGTCCACTCCTCTTCGTTCGGCGCGCTTCAGTGCGCCGCGAGCTTCACCTTGCTCCCGTCCTTCAATCCCGCGGGCGGCGACAGCACCAGGCTCTCGCCGCCGAGCAATCCCTGCCGCACCTCGATGCGGTCGCCGCGGGCCGGGCCCACGTCCACCGCCTGCTGGCGCACCGCACCGTCCTGCATGATCCACACGAACGCGCGGCCGCCGGACTGGACGATCGCCGCCTCGGGCACGAACACGCGCCTGGGCGCTGCCGCGATCTGCGCATCGTGCGCCTCGAACACCACCTTGGCGCCCATCTCGGGCAGGATGCGCGGGTCGCGGTCGAGGATCGACACCTTCACCAGTACCGTGGCCTTCTGCCGGTCGGCCGTGGGCACGACCTGGCGCACGCGGCCCGCGAACGACGTGTCCGGGTAGGCGTCGAGCGTGATGCGCGCCGGCTGACCGTTCACGACCTGCGCGATGTAGGCCTCGTTCACGTCCACCTCGACCTCCAGCGTGGAGAGGTCCGCCATGGTGACAATGGCGGTGCGCGTGAGGCCGCCGCCGGCCGACGACGGCGCCACGATCTCGCCCACCTCGGCGTCCTTTCGCAGCACGGTGCCGGAGAACGGCGCGCGCACGCGCGTGTTCTCCAGCGTCGCCTCCGCGAGCTTCGCCTGCGCGCGCGCCGCGTTCGCCTGCGCGAGGCTCACCTCGACCTTCGTCTCGGCGCTCTCGAGATCCGCGTCCGAGACCAGGTTCTGCTGGCGCAGCGACTGCGCGCGCTTGAGATCCCGCTGGGCCTGCACGTGCTGGGCGTCGAGCTGGGCCACGGTCGCGTTGGCGGCGAGCAGGGCGGCCTCGTAGTCCGCGCTCTCCAGCCGCGCGATGATCTGGTTCAGCCTGACCTGCGAGCCCTCGGTGACGCCGATCCACGCCAGCCGCCCGAGGATCTTGCTCGAGACGCTCGCCTTGGTGCGCGCCACCACGTAGCCGTTGGCGCTGATGCCGGCGCCGGTGGCGCTGCCGCCACCCGTCGCCTCGGCCGTGCCCGCGGTCACCGTGACCGCGGCCGAGCCGCGCGAGAGCCGCAGCGCGAAGAAGCCGACGACCGCCACGGCCACGAACACGACCACCGCCCGCAGCCATCCGGGCACGCCGCGGCGAGGCGGCGGCGTGCGGTCGATGCGCAGCTCGGCGAGATCGGGCGGGCCAGACGACATTGGAGTGGGGCGCTCCTCGGTCAGGGATCGGTGACGAGCGTGGGAAGCGGCCGAGTCTCGGCCAGTGTCCGCGACGCGGTCAAGGCCGCGGGGGAACGTTCCGTCACGGGATGCGATACGGAGGTCCATGCCCCGAAGTTCGCACGCCGAGACGCGCACGCGGAGGCTCCACGGACCGGAGGACGCAAGCTTCCGACGAACGGTCGGGACGCGGCGACGGATGGCGCACGGCAGTTGCCAGCCTCCGGAGCGGCCCCTAGACTCGCTGGCCTCGCTCCATGTGCCAGTTTCCGAGCCCGCTCCGGCGCGCTCGTGTCCGTCCGGAGGACGTTCTCATGCCGTTCATCATCGCCGAACCGTGTATCGGGGTGAAGGACAAGTCGTGCGTCGAGGTGTGTCCCGTCAACTGCATCTACGAGGGCGAGGACCAGTACTACATCCACCCCGACGAGTGCATCGACTGCCAGGCGTGCGAGGCGGCCTGCCCGGTGCAGGCGATCTTCCCGGACAACGGCGTGCCCGAGAAGTGGGCAACGTTCAT
>Ga0306920_100011527_pt1 | contig 11946 bp, 10 predicted proteins | sample flu12Cox44000170_FD_204666 | JGI IMG/M metagenome (GOLD analysis project Ga0306920, IMG submission 204666) | Lab enrichment of tropical soil microbial communities from Luquillo Experimental Forest, Puerto Rico - flux4day.12C.oxic.44.000.170 (v2)... | ecosystem: Environmental > Terrestrial >...
GGCTAATCAGAACACTCCCCGCACACAACGCCCAATAGAGATTCCACATCCCGTCTGCGAGTTCGTCCAGCACTGGACCGACCAATGCGCGGGATGTTCAATGAATGTAGTGGCTCTTCCGGGCGCAGAATCGGCCATGAAGCGACGGTCGCAGTGTCGCTTGCAAGGGCCGAAGTGGTCTCGAATGCAGACCGCCGCGAGCTGACGTCGCCCTTTTTGGATGACTGCCGGGTCTGTGTCAATCAGGATAGCCGCTCGTGTCGCAGCCCCGGTCCGGGTACTGGGTCATGCACCAGATTCCGAAGCCGCCCGCCGCAAGTCTTGCGCCGGACCCACACGTTGCCGCATCACTGATGCAACTCCGCTTTCGCCTTGGCGCGCGCAGCCTCGGCCTGTGTTATCAGGCGGTACGAGGTGTAGTACTTGTAGATATTGCGCACATAGGTGGTGGTTTCCATTCCGATCCTTTCGGCGACGACGATCTCCACGTTGTTGAACCACTTGTCGGGGTCCAGTCCGCGCTGCGCCGCCTCCTTGCGCATTCTCACGATATTGGCCGGACCGGCGTTGTAGCTCGCGAAGGCAAACAGCGTCCGGTCGTCCTCGCTGAAATGGGCGTCCGCAAAATACCGGGTCATCAGCTCGTCCATGTATTTCGCCCCAGCGTGGATATTGGCATCCGCCACCGTGATGCTGCCCACGTTCAACTGCTTGCCGGTGGCGGGCATGAGCTGCATGATGCCGACAGCACCCACGCGGCTGCGCTTGCTCTGGTCGAGCTGCGATTCCTGAAAGCCCTGCGCGGCGAGCATCAGCGGATCAAAGTCATACTCCTGGCCATACTTCTGGAAGATCGCGAGGGTCTGGTCGAAGCGCATGAGCTCTTCGGTCTCACCGTTGTTGCGGATCTGCTTGAAGCGCCGCATGTACTGCTGGAGGCGATACTCGACCACACTCTGCTTCTTGAGATAGTTCTGGTAAAAATCCGTGATTGCAGCCTGCAACTGCGGACTGTTCTTGCGTATTGCCCAGCCGATATAGCCGCCGGTGCGCACGGCGAGATCGTCGCGCACCTTGATGTTCGGTAACACCGTAGCCCACAGTTTCGCCTTCCAGTCGTCGACCACCAGAATCTGCAGCAGGCCGGCGTTGAGCATTTCAAGCGCGTCTTCGTCTTCGAGCGCTTCAGGCAGCAGCACGAGTTTCATCGCCGGCTTGCCGCTCGCGCGCAGGCGCTTGTCGAGCGCGGTCAGGCTCTCGTAGTAGCTGGACGAGCGCCGCACGTACACTGTCTTGCCGGCCATGTCGTCAAGTGAAGCGAGTGCGGGTGACTTCGGTCCGGTCACCACCAGTTCGCGTACCGACGCACGGTCGCGCGGCGCCACGAAGTCGACCACATTCAGCCGTTCGTCAGTGGCCGTGAGGTTACCCGCGGCGATATCTCCCAAACCTGCGTTCAGGTTCGGCAGCAGCCGGTCGCGCGTCGTTGGGATCAGGTACACCGTGAACGGCCGTTTGCCGAGGCGGTCCGCATCGGTCTTGTTGATATAGCGCTCGAAGTCCCGCACGAACTCTGCGGTCAGTCCGCGCTCGTGACCTTTGTCGTTGAAATAGAGCGTGCGGCTGTAAGGCACCAGCACGCGAAGCTGGTGCCGCGCCAGCATCGCATCGAAGTCGCCTTTCCACGGCTTGGTGGCAAGGCTGAGATGGCGGCTTGCGGCGGGCGCGGACGCCGGCGCCGCGGCCGGCGCCGATCCGGCAAGGGCAATTGCGTACAGCAATCCGACGATGGACTGGAACAGGCGCGTGAGCTGCATCGCGGGTGCCTCCTTGCGCACCGCAGCAACTCTCTGACTGCTCGCGTCTCGACACGAGTCTTGTTCAAAAATGCGCCGGTGCCGCACATGCCCGGCCGATGGCCGCGCCCGCACCTTGCCTGCACGCGGCGGATACTGCCGGGAAACTGCATGTAACCATTTCACCACCGATGCGGGTTGATCGCAATCGGGGTGTCGTCACCGGGTCGGCCACTGCTGCCGCGCAAGGCGAGGGCAGAAGGCACGAACCGGCGGAGCGTGCTGGCCAGGCCCCGGCATGAGGTGTGGTCAGACATTGGTGGATCCATAGAGGCTCGCTACGGAAGTCCGAGGCTCCGGCGTCCCAGCATTGCGGTCAATGGTGAGAGACCGCCGCTTGAGGGTATCCCGAAGCGGGAGGTGACCAGATGACCCGCGTTAGCGAACGTCCCCGTGCTCGCCCGAAGACTCGATCAGGTTCGGGTGGCCGATTCGTTGTTTGCGCGGCTCGAATGCCGTATGCAGCGCGAGGCCTAGTGCCGCACCAATCGATTCGGCAAGGATGAACCCCGGCACGCTCGATGGCGCAATGCCTGCGAAGCTGTCGCTGAACATACGGCCGAACGCTGCCGCCGGGTTCGCGAACGAGGTTGACGCCGTGAACCAGTATGCGGCGCCGATGTACGCTGCAACCATGGCCGACGCGCGTCCGGCCGGTGCGCGCAGGATGACGAGCAGCAGGCCAGCCGTGGCCACGGCTTCGGCAATCCACTGGCCGGGTCCGGTGCGCACCTTGTCTGAAAACTCGATGATCGGCAGACCGAACATTGCATGCGCGAGCCATGCACCGAGCACTGCGCCGGTCAACTGGGCTGCGATGTAGGGCAGCAGTTCGTACGCAGGTAACTCGCCGCGCAGCGTCATGACGGCGCTGACGGCAGGGTTGAAGTGTGCCCCGCTCAGTGGCCCGAAGACCTCGATCAGAAAGTACAGGCCGCTGACCGTCGCCATCGTGTTGGCGAGCAAGGCGATCGCGACATTGCCACCGGCAAGCCGCTCGGCCATGATGCCGGAGCCGATCACAATTGCGAGAAGCAGGGCCGTGCCAAGGAGTTCAGCGAAGACCTTGCGCTTCAGACCAATCCGGGTGTTCATGATGCGGAGATCGCTGTGAGGGCGTGCAGCAACTCCTCGTCGTCCATCGTTTCCAGTGGCAGCGCGAGCAACTGGAGCATGCGGTATCCAAGCGCCTGACGGGTGAGCTCGAACGCTACCCGCTTGCCCTCATCGCCACCTTGCGCGTCCGAGGGGTCCGGATAGCCCCAATGCACCTTGACCGGACTGCCAGGCCAGTACGGACACGTCTCGGCGGCAGCGCTGTCGCATACGGTGATGACGACGCGCATCGAGGGCGCGCCATCAACGGAAAACTGGTCCCAGCTCTTGCTGTAATAGCCGCTCGTGTCGATGCCTGCTTGCGTGAGCACCTCGACTGCGAACGGATTGAGCTGGCCGCGAGGCGCGCTGCCAGCGCTGTAAGCACGCACGTCCCTGCCGAGCTTCGAGGCCCAGTGGTTCAGCATCGCTTCGCCGAGCACGCTGCGAGCCGAATTGTGCGTGCACAGGATCAATACGTTGGTCGTCATATGTTTCCCGGTTAGACGCGTGCAGGGCTCAGCAGCAGGACTTGATCTGTTTGACGACCGGTGTGCCCGATGACGGCGCACAGCACGCTGCGACCCCGGAAACGGCCGCGCCGGTTTGCGCATTGCGCGACTCGCCGAACACGGGAATGTCGTTCAGCGTGTGATACGACTCCCACGCGATGCCCTGTGGATCGACGGTCCAGTACTTGTTCGAATTCGCGTAGCAGCAGGCTGTCCCCATCTGCTCATCGACCGGCAAGTCAGCCGCCTGGAGCCGATCATGCATCTCGGCCAGTTCGGCCTCGTTCTCAACCTGCACGCCAAGGTGGTCGAGGCCAGGCTTCGCCCCTCGCTGCGAGATCGCGAAATTGACGCGCGGATCGTCCAGCATCCACTTCGCGTAGTCGCTCTTGACGATGGTCGGTTCGGCCGCAAACATCGCCGAGTAAAAGCGGATGCTCGATGTGAGATCCGCTACGGCGACGTGGAGGTGAAAGCGCTTCATGACTGCTTCTCCCTGGAAGGAGAACACGCCGACACAGGCGAGCAGGGATTGCCGCCACAGCAGTTCTCGGTGAGATAGGCCAACAGACCATTCATCGTTGCGAAGTTCGCGCAGTAGATGACAAACCGGCCTTCCTGCCGGCTGGTGACGAGCTGCGCGTGAGACAGTTCCTTCAAGTGGAAGGAAAGGGACGATGGCGCGACGTCCAGTAGCGTGGCGATCTGGCCTGCGGGCATGCCCTCGGGGCCTGCCTGCACCAGGGCGCGAAAGACGGCGAGCCTGGACTCGTGTGCGAGTGCCGCCAGAGCGGCGATGGTCTGGTTCGTTTCCATGTTTCAATAATAGTCGAAATATAGAATGATGTGCAAGGAGATCGGCCCGTTGCCCACCGGCTGCTTGGGGTCGAAGAACAGAGCCCTACCCCGGAAATCCGCGAAGAGCCGAAAAAAAAGCCCGACTTGCGTCGGGCTCCAAGTGTGACCGCACCCGTTGCCGGGCGCGGTACCTGCAAAACTGCTTGCGTCGCGAGGCGTGGTTGCCCGGATCAGGCGGCCAGCAGCGAGCGCAGCACGAACGGCAGAATACCGCCGTGCTTGTAGTAGTCGACTTCGATCGGCGTGTCGATACGCAGCAGCACCTGAACGCGTTGCTCCTTGCCATCCTTGCGGCGGATGACGAGCGTGAGGTCCTGTTGCGGCTTGAAGTCGTCCGTCAGGCCTTCGATGTCGTACGTTTCCTCGCCGGTCAGGCCGAGCGACTGAACGCTGTCCGAACCCTTGAACTGCAGCGGCAGAACGCCCATGCCGACCAGGTTCGAGCGGTGGATACGCTCGAAGCTGCGTGCGACCACGGCCTTCACGCCCAGCAGCTGCGTGCCCTTGGCTGCCCAGTCACGCGACGAACCCGTGCCGTACTCTTCGCCGGCGAACACCATGGTCGGCGTGTCGGCCTCGATGTACTTCATGGCGGCGTCGTAAATCGACAGCTGCTCGCCGCTCGGCTGGTGGATCGTCAGGCCGCCTTCCACGCGCGTGCCGTCGGCCTTCGCCGGAATCATCAGGTTCTTGATGCGCACGTTCGCGAAGGTGCCGCGCATCATCACGTCGTGGTTACCGCGGCGCGAGCCGTAGCTGTTGAAGTCGGCCTTCTGCACGCCGTTCGCCTTCAGCCACTTGCCTGCGGGCGAGTCTTCCTTGATCGAGCCAGCCGGGCTGATGTGGTCGGTCGTGACCGAGTCACCGAAGATGCCCAGTGCGCGCGCGCCCTTGATCTCGGCGACTTCCGACGACGGCGTCATCGAGAAGCTGCTGCCGAAGAACGGCGGCTCGGCGATGTACGTCGACTTCGGCCAGTCGTAGACCTGGCCTTCTTCGCCTTCGATCTTGCTCCACAGGTCGCCCTTCTTCGTGAGCTGGCTGTAGTTCTTCTGGTAGACGTCGGCGTCCATCGCGTACTTGAGCAGTGCGTTGACTTCGTCGCTCGTCGGCCAGATGTCGCCGAGGTAGATGTCGCGGCCGCCCTTGCCCTGGCCAACCGGCTCGGTCATCAGGTCGCGCGTGATGTTGCCCGCGATCGCGTAAGCGACGACCAGCGGCGGCGAGGCCAGGAAGTTCGCACGGATGTTCGGGTGAATACGCGCTTCGAAGTTGCGGTTGCCCGACAGCACGGCTGCGGCGACCACGTCGTTCTTCGTGATGGATTCGTTCAGTTCCGGCGTGAGGTCGCCAGCGTTGCCGATACAGGTCGTGCAGCCGTATGCCGCGAGTTCGAAGCCGAGCTTCGAGAGGTACGGCAGCAGGCCCGTCTTCGTCAGGTATTCCGTGACGATACGCGACCCCGGGGCGAGCGACGTCTTGATGTGCGGAGCGACCGTGAGGCCGGCTTCCACCGCCTTCTTCGCCAGCAGGCCGGCGGCCAGCAGCACGCTCGGGTTCGACGTGTTCGTGCACGACGTGATGGCGGCGATCAGCACGTCGCCGTTGTGCAGCTTGACCTTGTCGCCCGCGGTGTATTCGGCCGTGAGGTCGGCGGCCTTCTTGTTGAAGCCGTTTTCCGCGACCGGCTTCGAGAACAGGTCGGTGAAGGTCGACTTCACGTTGCCGATTTCGATGCGGTCTTGCGGGCGCTTCGGACCAGCCAGCGACGGCGCCACCGTGCCGAGGTCGAGCACGAGCGTCTTCGTGTAGTCGATGTCGCCGGCCTTCGGAATGCCGTAGAGGTCCTGCGCCTTGAAGTAGTTCTCGAACGCCGAGATTTCGGCTTCCGTGCGGCCCGTGCCCTTGAAGTAGTCGATCGTCTTGTCGTCGACCGGGAAGAAGCCCATGGTCGCGCCGTATTCCGGCGCCATGTTGCCGATGGTCGCGCGGTCCGGCAGCGAGAGCGACGCCGTGCCTTCGCCGAAGAACTCGACGAACTTGCCGACGACCTTCTCCTTGCGCAGCATTTCGGTGATGGTCAGCACGAGGTCGGTTGCGGTGCAGCCTTCGCGCAGCTTGCCCTTCAGTTCCACGCCCACGACGTCCGGCGTGAGGAAGTACACCGGCTGGCCGAGCATGCCCGCTTCGGCTTCGATGCCGCCCACGCCCCAGCCCACCACGCCGATGCCGTTGATCATCGTGGTGTGCGAGTCGGTGCCGACGAGCGTGTCGGGGTAGTAGACCGTATCTGCGCCTTCAGCCTTCTTGTGCACGCCGCGTGCGAGGTATTCGAGGTTGACCTGGTGGACGATGCCGATGCCCGGCGGCACGACCTTGAACGTGTCGAACGCCTGCATGCCCCACTTCATGAACTGGTAGCGCTCGTTGTTGCGCTGGAATTCCAGCTTCATGTTCAGGTCGAGCGCGTCCTTCTGGCGGAAGTAGTCGACCTGAACCGAGTGGTCGACGACGAGGTCCACCGGCACGAGCGGCTCGATGACCTTCGGGTCCTTGCCGACCTGCTTCGCCACGCCGCGCATGGCGGCGATGTCGGCGAGCAGCGGCACGCCCGTGAAGTCCTGCAGCACGACGCGGGCGACCACGAACGGGATTTCGTCGACGCGCGAGGCGTTCGGCTTCCAGTTCGCGAGTTGCTCGATGTGCTCTTCCGCGATCTTCTTGCCGTCGTAGTTACGCAGCACGGACTCGAGCACGAGACGGATCGAGACCGGCAGGCGATTGATCTTCACGCCGAGCTGCTTGCCGAGTTGCGGCAGCGAGTAGAACTTGCCTTTGCCGGAACCGCTGTCGAATTCCTTGAGCGTTTTGTGGAGGTTGTGGGCCATGGTGTTTTCCTTCGTTTAATCGCGGAAATAACGCTTACTGCACGCTTGCTGCTGTTACTGATGCCTGCCGGATTGATCAGATCACGTACATGTCGACGTACTCGTTGACGGGTAGGCCGCATAGCCGCGCTTCGTCCAGCGAGACATCGAGAATAGCCTGCTGCTGCTTCGTGGGGAAGCGGCGCGCGAGGTTGGTTCGAAACTTCTCGATCAGCAGCGGAATGCCTTCTTCGCGGCGCCGCTTGTGGCCAATCGGGTACTCCACGACGACCTCGTCGAGCGTCGTGCCGTCGTTCAGCTCGACGCTCAGCGCGTTCGCGATCGAGCGCTTCGCCGGGTCGTGATAGTCCTTCGTGAACTGCGGGTCTTCCACGCACATCGTTTTCACGCGCAGCGCGTCGATGCGCGGGTCGCTCGCGACTTCGTCTTCGTAGTCGGCGGCGGTGAGACGCCCGAAGATGAGCGGCACGGCGACCATGTACTGGATGCAGTGGTCGCGATCGGCCGGGTTCGCGAGCGGGCCGCTCTTGTCGATGATGCGGATCGCCGCTTCGTGTGTGCGAATGGTGATGCGCTTGATGTCCCCGACCGTCCTGCCCTTTTGGGCGAGCACGCCGTGCAGCGTCATCGCGGCTTCGGCGGCGGTCTGCGCGTGGAATTCGGCGGGGAACGAAATCTTGAACAGCACGTTTTCCATCACGTACGTGCCGTAGGGGCGCTGGAACCTGAACGGCTGTCCCTTGAACGAGACGTCGTAGAAGCCCCACGTTTTCGCCGTGAGCGCCGAGGGGTAGCCCATCTCGCCCGTCTTCGCCATGAGCGCGAGGCGCACGGCGCGCGAGGTGGCGTCGCCCGCGGCCCACGATTTACGCGAACCCGTATTGGGCGCGTGGCGGTAGGTGCGCAGCGACTGGCCGTCGACCAGGGCGAGCGAAACGGCGTTGATGAGTTCTTCGCGCGTGAGCCCGAGCATCTGCCCGACCACGGCGGTCGAGGCGAGCTTCACGAGCAGCACATGGTCGAGGCCGACCTTGTTGAACGAGTTTTCCAGCGCTATGCAGCCCTGGATCTCGTGCGCCTTCACCATGCCTTCGAGCACGTGCTTCATGGTGAGCGGCGGCTTGCCCTGGGAAACGGCCGTGCGTGAGAGCCAGTCGGCGGTCGCGAGGATGCCGCCCAGGTTGTCCGACGGATGGCCCCACTCGGCGGCGAGCCATGTGTCGTTGAAGTCGAGCCAGCGGATCATCGCGCCGATGTTGAAGGCGGCATGAACCGGGTCGAGCTGGAATTGAGTGCCTGGCACCTTTGCGCCATGCGGGACGACCGTGCCCGGCACGACCGGTCCCAGCAGCTTGGTGCAGGCAGGGTAGGATAGCGCCTCGAGTCCGCAGCCGAGCGTGTCGATCAGGCAATGCCGGGCCGTGGTCAGCGCGAGCGCGCTGTCGACACGGAAGTTCAGGACGTAGTCGACGATATCGACCAGTACCTGATCCGGCTGCGGCCTGACGTTGGAAGTCGGCGCGGACATCGAGGCGTTCCGGTGGCCCTTACTGGCCCGCTGCGCCGCTCGCTGCCGGTGCGGCGTTGCGGTTCAGGGCGTTGGCCTGCGTCGGCGCCATTGCGCCTTGCTGCATTGCAGCAGTCTTGCACTCGTCGGCGAGACGCGAGCTGTCCTTGTCCGAGAACAGCATGGCCTTGGTCGGGATCACGACAAGGTCGAGGCCGGTGGCGGCGTCGTGGAAGCGGTCGGCACCCGTGGTCGTGGTCTGGCGCGGCAGGTTGTAGTTCTTGTTCGCCCAGTGGACGGTGACGATCTGGTCACGCGCCATGTCGCCCTTCAGGTCGAATTGCATGCCTTCAGCGCAGCTCCAGTGTTGCGAGCCTTCCGGGACCGGGTCAACCTTCGCTTCCTTGGCCGGGTTGGCCTTGCGCTTGATGATCTTGTGCTTCGGAGCCGGCTTCTTGGCCGTGGTGGTGGACGATGTGCCCTGTGCGGTGGCGTCGGTGGCGGCCAGCATCAACGTCGAGGACAGCGTGCCGACAACAGCGGCGATCAGCAGTTTCTTCATGGAAGTCAAACCTTTATCTATCTAAAGCGGTTGATCAGTGCGCGGCTGCGGGTGGCAACCGCCGTTTGCACTGCGCGCGCCCCGAAAGCGCGCAGCGGACGCTATTTTCACCTATTTATTGCCATGTATTTCAATTTCTCGGGCCCGGTGTTGTTTGCGCCTTGGTTCGCAAGTAACTGGCTGTAACTGCCCTTGTCTGTCTTTGTTGCGCCATGTGGCGCGAGGCCCGCTTCGTTGCCGTGGTGCACTACGTTGAAAACGTTTTCCGCGCCTGCGAACCTCACGCATCAGGCCGATTCGCGCGTCAGTTCGCCCGACGTATCGACGCCCGCGCCGAAAAGCGGCGCGGCTTCGGCCGGCACGACGCGGCCCGTCGTGCGCGCGCGGCGCAGAACGGACCAGTAATAGCGGTAGCTCGCGCGGTCGTGCAGCGTGTTGCCGTGGCGCGTCGGACCCCATTGCGCGTGTTGCGCGGCCAGCAGGATTTCGGCGGCCAGCGCGATTTCTTCGTCGCGCGGCGCGAACGCGGCCACGATGGCGGGAATCTGCGCCGGGTGAATGCTCCACATGCGCGTGTAGCCGAACTCGTTGCGCGCGCGGCGCGCGTCGTTCGCCACCACGTCCATGTCGCGCACTTCCGTGCTCACGTTGTGCGAGGGCACACGGCCGAAGGCGTGGCACGCGGCCGCGATTTCGAGCTTCGCGCGGCGCACGAGCGGGTGATCGAACTGGCCCGGCGAGCGCATTGCCGTGTCGGAAATCGCGCCGTCGTGCGCGGAGACGAAATCCATCAGGCCGAAGCTCAGCGCTTCGACGCCGCGCAGCGCGGCGAGGTCGAACACGCGCGCGAGCGCGCCATGCGTTTCAACGAGCAACTGAACGGGAATTGGCTTGTCGATGCCCATCTCGACGCGCGTGGCCTCGATGAACGCCGTCATTTCGGCGGCGTCGCCCACGGCGCGGATCTTCGGGAGCGTGATGAACGCCGGCGCGCGCCTGGCAGCGCGCAGGATCAGGCGCACGTCTTCGCGCCAGTGTGGATGATGGAAATCGTGGATGCGCACGCCCACGCGGCCGAAGCGGTCGTGCTCGCCGCCGATGAACGACGCCACGAGCTCCGCATGCTCGGCCTCGCGGCCTACCTGCGCGCCGTCTTCGCAATCGAGCGTGATGTCGAAGACCGGGCCAAGCTGCTGCTGCAGCGCGAGAGATTTCAGCATCAGCTTCTCGCTGCCCGCGTAGTGGTCGCATGCGGGCAGGATGGCGGGCGGCGCTTCGCCGTCAAACAGCACTTCTGCTGGGAGGATGGCGCGCATCTTCGGCGTCGGTAGTCGAGTGTTGTAGGGGATACCGGATTCGGATGCGTCCTGCCAGTAAGCCGTTCAAGGCAAGGCGCATGCGGATCGGGCGGTAGGTTGTACCGCGCAGGTCAGGCCGCGTCGGTCAGGCCGCGCAAGTCGGCCCGCGGACGTTTGCAGCGCGCAGTCCCGCCCAACAGGGCTGCGGGGCCGCGCGCGCATGAAGCGCAACGGAACGAGCCTGAATCGCGCGTTCCGTTCGTCCGGCTGGCTTACTTGCCGAGCAGGTGAGCCACGCCTTCGCGCTCCTCGAGCAGCTCACCCAGCGTGCCGTCCATCTTCTCGCGCGAGAACGCGTCGATTTCGAGGCCTTCCACGCGCTTGTACTCGCCGTTTTCGCAGGTCACCGGCACGCCGTAGATGATGTCTTCGGGGATACCGTACGAACCGTCCGACGGAATGCCCATCGTGACCCACTTGCCGTTCGTGCCGAGAACCCAGTCACGCACGTGGTCGATCGCAGCGTTGGCCGCCGAAGCCGCCGACGAGAGGCCGCGCGCTTCGATGATCGCTGCGCCGCGCTTGCCGACGGTCGGGATGAACGTGTTGCGGTTCCATTCGTCGTCGTTGATCAGCGCGTTGAGCGACTGGCCGTCGACCGTTGCGAAACGGAAGTCGGGGTACATCGTCGGCGAGTGGTTGCCCCACACGGCGAGCTTCTCGATCGACGCGACCGGCTTGCCCGACTTCGCGGCCAGTTGCGAGAGCGCGCGGTTGTGGTCCAGACGCAGCATGGCGGTGAAGTTCTTCTTCGGCAGGTCCGGCGCCGACTTCATGGCGATGTAGGCGTTCGTGTTGGCCGGGTTGCCGACGACCAGCACCTTCACGTCGCGGCTGGCGACGTCGTTCAGCGCCTTGCCCTGAACCGTGAAGATTTCGGCGTTGGCCGACAGCAGGTCCTTACGCTCCATGCCCTTCGAACGGGGACGCGCGCCGACGAGCAGTGCAACGTCGGCGTCCTTGAACGCGACCTTCGGGTCGTCGGTGATGACCACGCCCGCGAGCAGCGGGAATGCGCAGTCGTCCAGTTCCATCACGACGCCTTTGACGGCGGCTTGCGCTTGCGGCAGGTCGAGCAGTTGCAGGATGACGGGCTGATCCTTGCCGAGCAGGTCGCCATTCGCGATGCGGAACAGCAGGGAGTACGCGATCTGACCTGCGGCGCCGGTGACGGCAACGCGCTTTGCGGGCTTAGCCATTGAAAATCTCCAGGAAGGTGCGTTAGACGCCAGGGTAAAACGCCATTCTATATGCGCGATACACGAAGCGTAGGTGAAACAGGCGGTCTTTAGCGCTTGCGTGCGCACTTC
>Ga0306920_100011530_pt1 | contig 11945 bp, 7 predicted proteins | sample flu12Cox44000170_FD_204666 | JGI IMG/M metagenome (GOLD analysis project Ga0306920, IMG submission 204666) | Lab enrichment of tropical soil microbial communities from Luquillo Experimental Forest, Puerto Rico - flux4day.12C.oxic.44.000.170 (v2)... | ecosystem: Environmental > Terrestrial >...
TTCGGCAATTGTCTTCTCGCGCACGCGCCATAGCTGTTCGATGGTTCCGATGCACCACAGGGCGCTCTTGCGCGACGCGCGGATCGGCTGATCGCCGACGATCACTTCGACCGGATTGGTGTGCATCTGCGGGAAGTGCCGCAGTGCGACCCAGCTACTCCGCTCGATCGGAATCTGGAACTCGAGGTCGTGTGTCTTGTCGTCGGCCGGCACTTCCTGCTTGCCGGCGACCTGGCCATTGACGATCACCTCGACCAGTCGCGTGTCTCCCTTGGGGGACTGGCCGCCGACCGACGTGCCCAGTGCGACGTGCTTGCCGAAGGCGACCTTCGCATTCACTCGGACCTTGCCTAGCTTGGCCAGCTTGAGCTTGTCGCCGGGGCTCACGCCGAACGCCTTCGACGCGTCGGCCACATCGATCTGCAATGCGTGGGCATAGCCGTCGGATACATACGAGCGCCCCTTGGCGATCCCTTCGCACCATTTGCCGTAATCGACGCGGTCGACCTTGCCGAGCTGGACGTATACTCGCCCCTGGCCGACGCGGCTTCCGGTAATGCACGGGAAGTCGGTTTCGCCGGAGGCCTTGAGCGGGAAGCCGCAGTTCATGATGTGATACCAGCAGTTCCACTCGGGGATGCGAGCGGTATCCATGGCGCTGATGAAATCGCAAATGCCCTGAGCAGTCGTGACGCAGATCTCCTGGGCCCCGATGCCGTCCATCTCCGGAATCGCGAGATTGGGTAGCTGCTGGAACGCCCGCGCGTTGGCGGCGACCAGTTCGTCCATCGTGAGCACGCCATCCTTGTTTGTGTCGATTCGATCGAACGGCTCGGGCAACAATCCCTTGGCAGCCTCATCCCGGGAAATCTGGCCGTCCTTGTTCACGTCCAGCGCGTCGAGGTTCCGTCTGGCGGCGAATTTCGGGTTGACCCCAAGCCCGCTGGCAGAGTGTGCGTAACCGGTATACGCTCCTTGAGCCTTGGCCCACTTCATGAGCGGCGTGGTCCACGTCGGCCAGCCCTTCGTCTTGGTCCCGTCTGAACCGGGATACGTCTGATCGCGCAGGTTGAGCAGGCAGACGTGGCCGAGAAGCTGCGAGCCAAACCCGGAGACCTCGACGTCATAACGCAGAACGGTGAGCGGCTCGCTGCGCTTGTCGTCGGCGCCGGTGAAAAACTGCCGTTGGAACTCGTAGCAGGGGCCCCACGTCAGGTTGCAGCCGACGTTGAGCGCTTCGCCCTTGACGTGCAGGAACATGTCATCGGCGAAGACGCCTTCTGTGGGATTCGTGTAGTGAGCGCATCCGGCGGCGTGAATGTGGTGGTCGCCGCTGTAGAAGCCGTAGTCGATCGGGTTGGCCCAGCGCTCGAGCCGGACCGTGATCGTCGGGCTTCCCTTGTCGGGCACCGTGATCTGCTTCGTCATTTGCCGATATTCCGGACCGCGGCCATACGTCATGGTCAGCTCGCCCGGAGGCAACAGGACGGTGCCGCCGGAGTGGCGGTAGACCTGGTCCTGGAAGAAGAAGTCGGGGGCCATCCGCTTCGCCTTGGGCGGATAGACGCGGCCGAGCTTATCCTTGAACGTGAAGCGTCCCGTGGTGAGCGTGCCGTCGTTGTCCAGCGTGATGAGCTTGACCGGCGTGGCGGGCCGGATTTCGAAGAGCACCGGCACCTCGCCGCGGAACCCGAGGTCCTGGGTGCCCTGGCCGACATCGAAGGCCAAGGTCGCTTCGCGTTTGCCGGCCTGAGTGCTGTGGACAAGAGCGACGGCGTATTCGACCTTCAGGCCGCTGAGCTTGTCGGTCAGCGGCTGGCTGGTGAACATCTCCAGATCGAGGAAGCGGTTCTTCACGTCGACCTCCGTGATTTCACCCGGCTTGCCGCGTGAGTTCGTCGGCAGCGCCTGCGGGCTGGAGACGCGTAGCGATTTGGTAACGCCGGCCTCGTTGACGATCTTGATGAGCACGGGTGTGTAGCCGCCTTGCTGCAAGGACGCTGGAGCTGGACCGCGCTTGACCTTGACGCGCGACTCCGGATTGATGGTCACCAGGAAGAGCACGTGCGGATCGAGTGTCTCCTGGATCTTGCGGGCGTCTTGCGCCTTGATGGCCGGGCGAAGTGCCTTGAGCGGCTGGGCAGCAAGCGGGGCGCCGAGGAACTCCAGCGCGTGAGTCAATCGGTCGGCGTTCTGGGCGAGCGGCTGGCCTTCGGCGTCGACCGGATCAACTTTCTGGGCAGGTGTCTGGTTCGTGACTAACACAAGCAACGTGACGGCGCTGCATACCAGCGAGAGGGAGAGGATGCGCGGACGCATGGTGCAGACTCCATATCGGTGGGAAACGGGGTCGAATGGGTTCAGTTTACCGGCAGCGGAACATCGCTGAAAGCAAAAACCGGCGCCACTTTCACGGCTCGCGCAATCGTTACAACCGGAATAGCTTGCACGAGCGGCACGAGCGTTGCATCAGGCCGGGAGGCAGAACGCAGCCGACGGGCTAACGGTGGCCTAGTCTACGATTAGAGGTTGCTGGCGCTTAACTGGCGTTCAACGTCACCAGCGGGAGACGCGCACCATGACGAGCATCACATTCACGCTCATCTTGCATGCCGGCACGCTAACGACCGCTCAAGTGCCGGCCGAGAAGCCGCAGCCGGACATGGTGCTCTTCTGGAACGCGATCGCGCTGCAGGCGATCCGCGACGAGCGCACGCCGCCGCCGATGGCTGCCCGCAACCTGGCGATCGTGCACGTCGCCGTCTACGACGCCGTGATGTGCATCGCGCGGACGCACAAGCCCTATGCCGTCGAGCTGACGGCGGCGCCGGGAACATCTGCCGAGGCCGCCGCGGCCGCTGCGGCCTACTACAGTCTTGCCGCGCTCTATCCGAAGCAGAAACGCGCGTTCGATCGCGCGCTGTTGGATTGTCTCGACCGGGTTCCGGCCGGCGCCGGGCTCAATGCCGGGCTGGAACTGGGCCGGTCGGTGGCGGACAAGATCGTTGCGCTGCGCAGTGACGACAAATCGGCGCGGGCCAAAGCCAAATACGCGCCGAAGCTGGGTCCCGGGGTCTGGGAGCCAACGCCGCCGGGCCGGCGCGAAGCGCTTTACCCCGAGTGGGGCAACGTGACCTGTTTCTGCATCAAGCCCGGCACCCAGTACAAACCTGAAGGTCCGCCGGCGCTCAATAGTCCCCGATACACGGCAGCATTCAATGAGGTGAAAACGCTGGGCGGAATGAAAAGCGACAAGCGCACCGATGAGCAGACGCAAATCGCGCTATTCTGGGCCGACAACGCCGGCACGGCGACGCCGCCGGGGCACTGGAACGAGATCGCCCAGTCCGTCGCGCGCCAGCGCGGCACGACGCTCGTCGAAAACGCCCGATTGTTCGCCCTGCTCAACATGAGCCTGTGCGACGCCGGCGTCCTCTGCTGGGTGCTCAAGTTCACCTACGGCTTCTGGCGGCCGAGCACGGCCATCCACCGCGCCGGCGACGACGGCAACCCGGACACGCAGCCCGATACCGATTGGGAGCCGCTGCTCGAGACGCCGCCTTTCCCCACTTATACCTCGGGCCACAGCACGTTCAGCGCGGCCGGGGCATCGGCGCTTGCGAACTTCTTTGGGACCGACAAGATTCGCTTCACGACGACCTCGGATGGCCTGCCAGGCGTGAAGCGCAGCTTCGACGGCTTCTGGGCCGCTGCCGAGGAAGCCGGCATGAGCCGCATCTATGGCGGCATCCACTATTCGTTCGATAACACGGATGGCTTGATGACGGGCAGAGTGCTGGGGACTTACGTTTTCCGCAACTATCTCCAACCCCGTGTCGGCAACACGGGGCCGGCGACCAGGCCGCCAATCGTCGAAGAGTCGCGCCGCTAATCGACATATGGATCAGCGCCGAGATCCTTGAGGATTTCCTGGCGCTGGCGTTCGTAGTTCATCAGGTCGAGCCGCTGCCGGTAGTGCCGGCGCTCCACACGCCGCTGGGCTCGAATGAACTCGGGGGAATAGAGGTCCCAGTCGCGGTCGCTGCCATTCTGGCCGAGTTGCTTGTACGCCTCTTGATCGTCGGGACCAAGCCCCTCGAGCAGTTCATCTTCCAGCGACAGGAAAAACTGGCAGCTACCGGGGTCCCCCTGGCGTGCCGCACGGCCGACAAGCTGGCGATCGATACGGGCGGCTTCGTGGCGTTCGGTGCCGAGCACGTGCAGCCCGCCGGCGGTGACTACGGTGTTGTTCTGCTCGTGGATGCGCTCCTCGGTTTCGACCTGCTCAATCATCTGGCGAAACAGGTCGGGCGGGACGTCACGTTTGCTGGCGAAGTTGTGTTGGGCACGGAGGCGGGACCACGCAACGGTTTCGGGGTTGCCGCCGAGCAGGATGTCGGTGCCACGGCCGGCCATGTTGGTGGCGATCGTCACGGTAGCGGGCCGGCCCGCCTGGGCGACGATGTCCGCCTCGCGTTCCAGCACGCCGGGCTTGGCGTTGAGGACTTGGTGCGAGATTCCGGCCTCGTGCAGCCGCTTGCTGAGCAATTCAGACTTGTCGACCGAGCGGGTGCCGATCAGCACCGGCCGGCCCTCCTCGCGGAGCTTCCGGACCGTCTCGACCACGGCATCGAACTTGGCTGACTCGGTCGGGAAGACGCGATCGGGAAGCACGGTGCGCTGCGGCGGGCGGTTGGTCGGCAGGGCGACCACCCACAGCTTGTACACCCGCCGCATCTCCCAGTAGTTCTGCATCGCCGTGCCGGTCATGCCGGCCAGCTTCTTGTAGAGCTTGAAGTACGACTGGTAGGTGATCTGCGCCGCGTGCTTGGCGGCCAGCGTGATCGGCACGCCCTCCTTCGCCTCGACGGCCTGGTGCAGGCCCTCGTTCCATTGCCGGTCGGGCATGGGCCGGCCGGTGCCCTCGTCGATGATGACGATCTTGTTCTCGGTCGAGATCATGTAGTGCTGGTCGAGCCGGAAGCGGAAGTTGGCGTGCAGGGCGCGTTCGACGTGTTCGTGCAGCTTGTCCATCGCGTGGGAATGCTCGCCCCACGGCGGGTTTGACCAGCGGATGACCTGCTTGCCCTCGTCGGTCAGCTCGATCTTCTGCTTCTTCTCGTCGAGGGTGAAATGCCGGTCGAGCGTCATGTCCTTGGCAAGTTTATCGGCCCAGCGGTAGACGATCGCCTCCTCGTCGGTTGCCCGGCGCGATTCGGTGCTGATGACGAGCGGTGTACGGGCCTCGTCGACGAAGATGTTATCCGCCTCGTCGACCAAACCGTAATGATGACTGCGCTGCACCTTGGGGTCCGTGGGCCGTGCTTGCCCACCGGCGGTCGTCCAGGGGGCCCAGAACGGGACCTGCTGGCCGCTATCGCCCTTGACCTTGAGCCGGTCGCGTAGGAAGTCGAAGCCGAACTCGCTCGCCGTGCCGTAGGTGATGTCGCACTGGTACGCTTCGGTACGGCCATCATTCGGAAGCTTTTGCTGCAAGACGCCGACCGAGAGACCGAGCGCGTTGTAGACGCGAGCGGTCCACTCGGCGTCGCGAAGGGCGAGGTAATCGTTGACGGTCGTGACGTGAACCCCTTTGCCCAGAAGCGCATTGAGCGCGGCAGGCATGATCGCCACCAGCGTCTTGCCTTCGCCGGTCGCGACCTCGGCCAGTGCGCCGCGATGTAGCACGATGCCGGCCGCAAGCTGGACATCGAAAGGCCGGAGCCCGACGTGCCGCAACGTGGCCACGCAGGTGAGGCCGAACATCTCGGGAAGAATGCGATCGAGCGATTCGCCGCCGCGGGCTCGCCCGCGAAGGTGGGCTGCCGTCTGCCGCACTTCCTTGTCATTGAGAGCGCTGAACTGCTTTTCCCAATGGCGAATCACCGGCACTTGCAAGGCGGCCCAGGCGAGCCGGCGCTGTGAGGGTGTGCCGAACCACGCCTTAAGGCGGTTCAGCCACGGGTTGCCGAGCCGGCCGGGGACCGACGCGCGTGCCGGTGTCGGGGGCGCCGACGGGGTATCAGATGCTGCGGTGACTTCCAAGGTCGATCAACCTTCATCCCATGCGGGATAATGGGCGGCAATACCGCTCGAGAGGGGCGGGGTTTGCCACATTGTATGTAGGGAGCGTATCAGATTGCGACGCAGAAGCGAAGTATAAATGCAGAGAGATTATGTGCGGTGCGTTTCACGGACACCAGGCAAAGGTGCAAAAGGTCCAGGGGGATACCCTCTTTTTGCACTTTTTGCACGCTTCTGGCAGGACCAATGTCATCAATTTGCGCAAGAAGAAAGCCGTCTCGACCTTGTAGTCACCTCTCCCATGACTAGTCAGATCGGACGGCTAAATGAGACGGATGTAACGCAAAGCGTGGGCCAAATTCGGCAGACAAGACCACAGTCGACGCAAGTGTATTGGCACTAATAGCTTGCTAGGGGACCTGGATTCACTGGTAAGTCATGTCAGCTCTCGAAATGCCTTGGGAAACAGCAGGCATTGCCCAGGTTCGCAGCAGCGCACTGCGCTTTCACGTTTTGCGCGGCCCAAACACACGCAGGTGAAAGGCCAAAAGACGTCTTTGCATCATTCTCGCCCCTGCCGGAGGCTTTCATAGGGCTTGCATGTCTTGCTCACCCTTCCTCCGGTGGGCAGTGGAGGCGCGCTCGAACCGCCGAATCCTGCAAGTTGCCGAGAAATGTGGATTCCCGCTACGCTCTTTGACGAAGTCTGGAACGGGAGGCTATTTGACGGATCGCCTGGCCTGCCTTATCATGACGATGTGAAGTCAATGTCGGGGACTTGCATGAGCCTCCCATCCATCCATGTCGCGCTCCGCTGTATCTGTCCGCCGGCGATCGCCGGGTGACGCCGTTGCCCATTTCCTGCGATCGCCTCCTGCCTTGACTCCTGACCCCCGAGTTCCAGACTCCTGTTTGTGGGAGAATGCGCATGGCCACGGACATCCGCCTCAAGGAAAGCCTGCCCGAGATCACCGAAGCGCTGGTCGCGACATACACCGAGTGCAAGTACATCAACCACCTCGGCCACAAGCCGCTGCCTAGCCGGGAGGCAATCGTCGACATCCTCGCCGACCTGCTCGACATTCTGTACCCGAACTTCACGCGCCGGCAGAACCTGCACATTGGCAATGTGGAATACCACATCGGCGACTTGGTCGATGGCCTGCACGACAAGCTCATGCAGCAGTTTGGCCGGGCGCTGCGGCACGAGCAAGACTGCCAGGCGGTAGTCGCCGACAATGAAGACTTCGAGGCGATGGCGCAGCAGAAGGCGGTCGATTTCCTGCGCCGGCTTCCCGATGTACGCTTGCTGCTGGAGCAAGACGTCGAGTCGGCGTTTCTCGGCGACCCGGCCGCCAAGAGCCATCATGAGATCGTCTTCTGCTATCCGGGGCTCGAGGCGATCAGCGTCTACCGCCTCGCCCATGAGATGTTGCTGCTGGGCATCCCGCTGATCCCGCGCATGATGACGGAGTGCGCCCATTCTAAGACCGGCATCGACATCCATCCGGGCGCCCGCATCGGCCACGGCTTCTTCATCGACCACGGCACCGGCGTCGTCATCGGCGAGACATGCGATATCGGCCGCAACGTGAAGCTCTACCAGGGCGTCACGCTCGGAGCGCTCAGCTTCCCGCGTGACGCGGCCGGCAACATCATTCGCGGCATGAAGCGCCATCCGACACTCGAAGACGACGTTGTCGTCTACGCCAACGCGACGATTCTGGGCGGCGACACGGTGATCGGCCACCACGCGGTCATCGGCTCCAACGTCTGGCTAGTCCAGAGCGTTGATCCGTACACGGTGGTGTCGCTAGAGAAGCCGCAGCTCCGGATGAAGAGCCCAGAATCGCGCAGCGGTCCGGCGGCGCTCCATTTTCAGATTTGATGATCCAGTTCTTCGTTTAGCGGTCGCAGGCGCCCGCGACCGCTAAACGAAGAACGGCCGCCTTATGCCACGGCCGAGAACATGAAGCTGCCGCCCGAGGAGGAACTGCTAAACGAGAACGAGAACGCAGCCACCTGGCTCTGTGTTTGAGCCTGCGCCTGGGCTTGAGCTTGCGCCTGAACCTGGCTCTGGAAGCCGAAGGGGCCGCATCCGCAGAACGGCATGAAGCCGGGAGCGATTCGGTCTTCGAGCGGCTCGATGGCGAAACGGCGTTGGCGGGGAGCGATTGTCGCGAGCGAGGGGGCCATGGCGATCTCCGTTGGGAAAGGTCCTGGTGGACGGGCAGGGGGAGGAAAAAAGCCGAGTGGTGAGGGCCGGGGTCGAACCGGCGACCTTAGCATTTTCAGTGCCACGCTCTACCAGCTGAGCTACCTCACCGGACGCAGGTCATGATACCGACGCCGGCGCGGTGCGTCCAGCGAGCGGCGCGGCCTGTCCCCGCTGGAGGCGCATTCGGCGGGGACAAGCCCCGCCGCTCGCCAATCACTTCTCTGCCTTCTTCTTCATGCTCGCTTCGACAAATGTGCGGAACTGATCCTTCGAGAGTCCCCGATTGTTCGGGTCCAGCTTGTCGAAGGTCTTTTCGAGGTGCACTCGGGCCTTGTCCTTATCGCGGAATCGCTCGGCCATCTTCAGGAACTCGTCCTTGCTCAGCTTCCCGTCGTTGTTGGTGTCGAGCTTGCGGAAAATCGTGTCGATGTCCTTGTCCTTCTTGTCGTCGCCCCGGGCTGCCGGCCCGAGCAAAGTCGCCAGGGCCAGCAGCAGCAAGCATACGCCGACCAACTGTGTCATCAGTGGCTCCGGAGAGGCTCATGTAGCGCACTCTGTCCGCAAGGGCTTCAACGCGCGGGAGGAGTGGGCTGCATAGAATGTTCCGTGTTTGGTGGGGCGGCCGTCCAGCTTGCGCCGGCGTTCGCTCATACTATCCTATCTCGCGTTCGAGGCCTGCACATGAGAAAAATCGCCGCTGCGACCGTTTTCGCGACTCTTGGTGCCCTGGTCTCGATGCCGCGGGCCGATGGAACGGGTGATGGGCCGATCGCTTTCCCCACGTTCCGCATACAGGAGCTGGAGACCGGACTTGGCGTCGGTTACGCGGTCCTCCTCGTGGACGTCGACGGCGACGGCAAGAAAGACATCGTCGTCGTCGATCAGACGCGCGTGATCTGGTTCCAGAACCCAACCTGGAAGAAACGCACGATCATCGACGGCGGCACCAAGCCCGACAACGTCTGCATTGACGCTAATGACATTGACGGCGACGGCAAGGTCGACTTCGCCCTTGGTGCCGACTGGAAACCATTCAACACGAAATCCGGCGGCACACTCCAATGGCTCAAGCGTGGCAAGACGCTCGACGAGCCGTGGTCGATTCACCCGATCGGCGAGGAGCCGACCGTCCACCGCATCCGCTTCATCGATCTCGAAGGGAGCGGCCTCAAATCGCTGGTCTCGGTCCCGCTGATGGGCCGCGGTGCCACCGCGCAGAAGAATTGGATGGACGGCCAACCGGTGCGCGTCACCGCTTATCACGTCCCGCGCGGCCCCGGAAAGGACCCCGCCAAGGACCGCTGGGAGACGACCGTGCTCGACGAGAGCCTGCATGTCTGCCATAACTTTTGCGCCGCGCCGGAACTGCGGCGTCGCCTGCTCGGAGACGACATACTCGTCGCGAGTTACGATGGTGTCAGCCTGCTCGCGCCGGACCTCGGCAAGTGGTCGAGCCAGAAGATCGGCGCGGGCAACCAGGAGACGCCGCAGGGCAAGCGCGGCGCCAGCGAGGTTAAGCTCGGCAAGCTCAAGGGCGGCCACGTCATCGCTACAATCGAACCCTGGCACGGCGACCAGGTCGTCGTCTACACCAAGCCGGCCGAGGGGGCGAAACTCTGGGATCGCCACGTCATCGACGATCAGCTCCGCTGGGGCCATGCTGTCGCGCTCGCCGATCTCGACGGCGACGGCAACGACGAGCTAATCATCGGCGTCCGCGACGATCCCGGCAAAAGTGACAAGTTCACCGATCGCCGCGGCGTCCGCATCTACAAGGCCCTCGACGACAAGGGGACGAAGTGGGCACGGAAGATTATCGATAGCGGCGGCGTCGCCGTGGAGGACATGACGGCGGCGGACCTCGATGGCGACGGCAAGATCGACATCGTCGCCGTCGGCCGGCAGACGAAGAACGTGCGGGTCTACTGGAATGACGGAGTGAAAAAGTAATGTTTAGCGGCCGATCGCAGATCGGCCGATCTGCGATCGGCCGCTAAACGGGCGTTTCGGGCGGCGTCACCTCCGGCGGCGGCTCCACCGCCTCCCCCTCCTCCTCGCCGATATCCTCGCTGGCAATCTTCGCCACAGACGCGATCTTGTCGCCCTCGTTGAGGTTCATGATTCGCACACCTTGCGTGTTGCGACCGATGAGGCGGATCTCGCTGACGTGCGTGCGGTTGACCATACCGCCCGAGGTGATCAGCATGATGTCGTCGCCGTCGTGCACCGAGAGGGCGGCGACCACCGGGCCGTTGCGATCGGTGGTGCGGATGTCGCGCAGGCCCTTTCCGCCGCGGCGTTGTTTGCGGTAGCGCATCGAGGAACGATCCTTGGGGCCTTCTTCCGCGCCGTCAGCTCCTTCGGCCTCGCCGGCGGCGCCTTCGGTCGGCTCCGGCGTCGCGGGCTCCTCGGCCTCCGGAGGCTCTTCATCGCCGCTGATGTTGGCGCCGAATGGCGTGCGCTTGCCGTAACCCTTCTCGCAGACCGTCAATAACGCACCCTCAGGATCGGCGACGACGATGGCGACGACCTCATCTCCTTCCATGAGGTTGATGCCCTTGACGCCGCGAGTGTTGCGGCCCATCGCGCGGGCCTGGTTCTCGTCGAAGCGGATCGCCATCCCTTGTTTGGTGGCTAGGACGATCTCGTCACCGGCTTTGACCTGGACGACGCCGATCAGGGTGTCGCCTTCGTCAAGGGCGATGCCGATGATGCCGCCGGCGCGAGGACGGCTGTACTCCGCCAGGGCAGTCTTTTTCACGACGCCGCCGCGTGTGGCCATCATCAGGTAGTGGTCCACGGTGAAGCGGCGCACCGGGATGATGCTCGTGATCTGCTCGTTTTCCTTGAGCGACAGCACATTCGCAATATTGCGGCCGACACTAGTGCGGCCGAGTTGGGGCACTTCCAACACCTTGAGCCAGTAAAGCTGGCCGTGGTTCGTGAAGCAGAGCAGGTAGGCGTGCGTCGAGGCGACGAAGAAGTGCTCGATGAAGTCGTCGTCGTCGCGGGTCTCGCCGCCCATCACGCCTTTGCCGCCGCGGTGCTGAGCCCGGTACGTCGTCAGCGGGAGCCGTTTGATGTACCCCTTGTGCGTGATCGTGACAGCGTTCAGCTCCTCAGCGATCAGGTCCTCGAGGCGGATATTCTTCAGCTCTTCGTCGATGATCTGCGTCTTGCGCTCCTCGCCGTACTTGTCGCGCAGCGTCTCCATGTCGGTTCGGATGACGGCAAGGATGTTGCGGTCGCTCGACAACAGCTCCTCGTAGCTCCGTATTTGGCCGCGCAGGTCCTGGTATTCGCGGAGGATTTCGTCACGCTCCAGGGCGGCGAGCTGGCCGAGCTGCATGCGCACAATCGCTTCGGCCTGGGCTTCAGTCATGTGGTAAGTTGCGTGTGTCCCCAGCTCGCGCTGAAGGGCCGCGAAGTGATCGGCGCCCAGCGCCCGCTCCATCACTGCGGCGGCGACGTCCATTCCTTCCAGTCGTTCCTTGGCAACGGCCCGGCTCGGGGCGCTGCGGCAGATCTGGATTACCTCGTCCATCGACGACAGCGCGATGAGCTGGCCTTCGAGGACGTGACCGCGGCGTTTCGCTTCGCGGAGCAGAAACTCGGTACGCCGGCGGATGACCTGCACGCGATGCCGCAGGAACTCTTCGAGAAGCTGCTTGAGGTTCAGCGTGCGCGGCCGGCCGTCGACCAG
>Ga0306920_100011531_pt1 | contig 11944 bp, 10 predicted proteins | sample flu12Cox44000170_FD_204666 | JGI IMG/M metagenome (GOLD analysis project Ga0306920, IMG submission 204666) | Lab enrichment of tropical soil microbial communities from Luquillo Experimental Forest, Puerto Rico - flux4day.12C.oxic.44.000.170 (v2)... | ecosystem: Environmental > Terrestrial >...
TCAAGGGCTCGACGGCGCTCTACGAGCGGATCGGCGACCTTAACGCCTACATTCAGGTGCAGCGGCACTTCCAGCATCTTCTCGACGCCACTGTTCGGCACAATGGCGCCGTCACCAAGACGATCGGTGACGCCGTGATGGCGGCGTTTTTGACTTCCGCCGATGCGGTGCAGGCGGCGCTTGATATGCGCGAGGCCGTGGATCAGCTAAATCGGGATCGCCCGCAGCGTGATTTCATCCTCAAGATCGGCGTGCATCGCGGAGCCTCGATTGCAGTGACGCTCAACGAGCGGCTCGATTATTTTGGCCAGACGGTGAATATCGCAGCGCGGGTACAAAACCTTGCCGATGGCGACGAGATTTGCATCACGGAAGAAGTTTACGGCACGCCGGGTGTGGCGGAAATTATTGCGCCATACCCGGTAGCTAAGAGCGAGGCGGAACTCAAGGGCGTCAGCAAGGCCATGTCGGTCTATCGTTTAGCCCGAATGGCATCCTAGTTGGCGCAAGGCCCGGCACTGATCTGGTCACCAGACGCATGCTCGGCTGTTTCCGAGACAACCAGGAGCTTCACCGCGAGCTTCTTTTGATGACTGCCTGACAGCGGACGGAGACGATTATGGCGCTGTCATGGATCGCGGTCCGGCCTTGCGCGCGCCGGTGCGTTGCGCGGTGCGGATGATGCCGCCGCGGATCAGGTCGGCGCAGATTTCCTTTAGCAGGGTGACGGTCTCGCGCGTGGCGCGGCTGATCGGGCGCCCTCGCGGCAGGGCGAGTACGCGCTCGGCACCGATCCAGGGCAGAAACGCCGCTGAGAGCTGGCCCGCCTCGACCTCCTGGTAGATCCCGGAATAGGGCAATAGCGCATAACCGAGCCCCAAAGCCACCATGCGCTTCATGGACGTTGAGCTGTCGACGCGCAGTGGGCTCGGAATTTCCGGCGGAAACAGGGTGCGGCTGAGTGGCAGCACGACGCGCGGCAGTTTTTTGAATTCGGCGGGCGTGAGCTTGCCGCGCTTGAGCAGGGGGTCGCGCGGCGGGCCGATCAGGAAGAGCTGCTCGACCACCAGAGTCTCATAGTCGAGGTGATCGTTCGGCTGCGGCGCTGTGACCATCGCGAGATCAAGCTGGCCGCGCAGCAGCCGATCGCTAGCCAATTCCGTCAACCCCTCGCTCAGCTCAAGTTGCACGCGTGGGAAGCGTTCGACCACGAGCCGGGCAAGCGCTGGGTAGAAAACCTCGCCGAGGCTCGGCGGCGCCCCCAGCCGCACTGTGCCGCTGGGCTCCCGGTTCTCGGTGCGCACCTCGGCCTTGATGTCGTCGACCATGCCGAGCAGCCAGCGTCCGCGCTCGAGCAGCACCTTGCCCGACTCGGTCACGGCGACGCCGCGCGCAGTGCGCGTCAAAAGCGCGCCCCCGAGCTCATATTCCAGCTCCTTGATGTGACGGCTGAGCGCGGATTGCGCGACGTTCAGGGCGCTGGCCGCAGCACCAAAGCCGCCGCGCTCGGCAACTCCGATGAAATAGCGAAGCTGACGCAGGTCCATCGTGGCCTCCATCTCGGAATGAGATCGGAAGCATATCAAACATATTCTTGTGAGATGTCAAAAAGAGCTCATTCTGCCGGCCAAACAAAGCAACGGGGAAGGAAACGCTCATGGGCACGTCTGCCGACACGCTGCGCCGCACATCCATTATGATCGTCGGCGGCGGGCCGGTGGGGCTCGCGATGGGGCTGCTGCTCGATCGCTTCGGCATCGACGCCATCATTGTCGAGAAGAGCCCGACCACGACCGACCATCCAAAGTCGCGCGGCTGCTGGGTCCGCACCATGGAAATCTTCCGCCAATGGGGCATCGAGCAGGCGATCCGCGATCGTGGTCTGCAGGATTCCTCCGACATGTTTGTGCAGGTCGAAAGCATCGCCGGCCGCGAGATCAGCCGCTCGCGTCCCGAGCCCAATCTCGGCCAGACCCCGGCTTGGAAATCCTTGGTCGCGCAGGATGCGGTAGAGGAGGAGATCTATAAGGTCATTGCGCATTCGAACCTGGTGCAGGTGCATTTCTCGACCGAATTCGTCGGCTTCGAGGAGGTCGAGGACGGCGTGATCTGCGAGATCCGCTCGGTGGAAACCGGCCGCAGCGAGCGCTGGCACGCCAAATATGTGCTTGCCTGCGACGGCGCCGGCAGCCAGACCAGGCGCCGCGCTGGCATCGAGATGGTGGGACCGGCGACGCTCGCCGTGATGCTCAACGAATATTGGCGCGGCGATCTCTCGCGCTTTCCGATCACGCGCGAAGCCGCTGGCTACCAAATCTATAGCGACAAGCCGGGCATACCGCGGCGGGCCGGCATTCTTAACACCAACGGCCGCGACCGTTGGCTGTCGGTGATGCAGATCGGCGAGGAGAAGGACGAGCGGCCGCGGCCATGGACGGATGCGGAGACCATCGAGATCATCCGTACCCATGCCGGCGTACCCGATCTCGAGGTGACGCTGCTCAACCGATCAATCTGGCGCATGAGCAAGCAGGTCGCCGCGCAGTTTCGCAAGAGCCGCGCGTTCGTGGTCGGCGATGCCGCCCATCGCTTTCCGCCGACAGGCGGCTTTGGGTTGAACTCAGGCGTGCAAGATGCGCACAACCTCGCCTGGAAGCTCGCTTTTGTGCTGCGCGGCGTCGCCTCCGAGAAGTTGCTCGATTCTTACGATGTCGAGCGCCGCCCCGTGGCGCGGTCCAATGCCGATTTCAGCTATGGCAATTTGATCCGATTCCGGCGCCTCGATGACGCCGTGCGCTCGGGCAACGAGGACCGTATCCGCTTCTGGGTCAACGACCTCGACAATCACCTTCACAGCATCGGCCAGGCGCTTGGCTTCTCCTATGAGGAAGGCGCGGTGATCCCCGACGGCACGGCGCGCGGCGGCCATTTGACGCGGATCTATCTCCCTTCTGACCGACCCGGCGGGCGCTTCCCGCATCTGTGGCTCGACATGGCGCGCAAGCGCTCGACGCTGGACTGGTTCGACAAGGAGTTCACGGTCGTCACCGGCCCGCTCGGCGGTGAATGGCTGGAGGCCGGCCGCGACGTCTCTGGAAAGCTCGGTATTCCGCTCCACCTGCAGCAACTCCCCAACGCGCATCAGTCCGACGGCATCCAGATGGGCCTGCGCGGCGCGGTGCTGGTCCGGCCCGATGGCCATGTCGCCTGGCGCATGTCCTACATCCCCGAAAATCCCGCGCGCGAGCTCGCCGGCGCGCTGCAAAACCTGTTGCAGTAGCCATGGAGAGGATCGAAGCCAACGGCACCTCCATCAGCTTCAAGCGCAGCGGCGAGGGGCCGCCGCTGCTCCTGCTGCATGGCGCGGAAGCCGATCATTCCATGTTCGATTCGTTTGGTGCCGCGCTCGCGCCGCATTTTACGGTGATCGCCTACGACCAGCGCGATTCCGGCGGTACGCGCAATCCGCTTGTGCCATATCGCTTGATCGAACTTGCCGACGATCTCGCTGCCCTGATTGCCGCGCTTGGCCTTGCGCGTGCCCATGTGTTCGGCACCTCGTTCGGCGGCGCCATTGCGCAGGTGGCAGCCATTCGTCACGCCGCGCGCATCGACCGCCTGGTGCTCGCCTCGACCTTCCGCGTCGGCGTTTCCGTGGCCTCGATCAATCCGGGTGCCTTTCCGAGATTTGCCGAGCTGCGCGCACGCCTGCCGGAGTCGCTGCCGGCACTCGCCGAATATTTCTTCCCGCCGAGCTACATCGCGTCACATCCGCAAGCGCTTTCCATCTTCACCGGCAACAAGCGCGACGCCGGACAGAGCGAGCGTCGCGCCGCGGTGCTGGCGCAGGCGACAGCAATCGCGCTCGGCGACATTACGGCACCGACGCTGGTGCTCGCCGGCAGCGAGGACCTCTTGATCCCACCCGCGCACACGTTGTCGCTAGCACGCGAGATCGCGGGCGCTCGTACCGCCGTGATTCCCGGCGTCGGCCATGTCGGCACGATTCAGGATCCGGCCGCTGTGGCGGCCGAGGTGGTCGCCTTTCTGCAAAGCGAAAAACCAGAAGATCTCGTGGAGGAGAACGACCATGGCGGACGTGAAAGAGGATTTCGTCACATCCTATGACGGCGCGCAGCTCGACGCCCGCTACTGGATCAGCATCGCACTTGGCATCTCTACCAGCGTTTTCGACTATTTCGATTACTACGTCGTCGGCTTCCTGGTCGCGGTGTTGGCACCGCAATGGCAGCTGACCTTCGGGCAGACCTCGTTGATCCTCTTGAGCGCCGGCGTCGGCGCCATCCTGGGATCGCTAGCCTGGGGCGCGCTCGCCGACCGCTTCGGACGCAAGGCGCTCTTGGTCGCGGGCGTCACGTTGTGCGCACTGAGCGCAGGTTCGGTCTCGCTGATCCCTGATGGCGCCTGGATCACCTTTGCGACGCTGCGGTTCTTCGTCGGCTTCGGCGTCGGCGCTGCCGCGTCCGTCGCCGTCCCCTTGATCGTCGAATATACGCCGACGCGCCATCGCACCATCGTTACCAGCGCCACCGTGATCCCGGTCTCGCTCGGCATTCTCGTCGCTTCGCTATCGGCTGCGAGGCTGTTGCACCAGGTCGGTTGGCGCGGGCTTGCCGCGCTCGGCTTCGCGCCGCTGCTGCCGGCATTGCTGATTGCGTTGATCATGCCGGAATCCGTGCGTTGGCTGGTGTCGCGCGGCCGCGATGCGGATGCGCGCCGCATCGTCGCGCGGGCCTTGCGTGTTGCTCCCGATACGCTGCCGCAGTCGCCGCCGGTCGAGGCCCTCAAGCCGCAGAGCGCGGGCTTCGCGGAACTGCTGGAGGAGCCCCGGCGGGTCTGGCTGACGGTGATTGTCTGGTTCGGCGCCAGCACGGCGAACTATGGCGTATTCCTCTGGGGCCCGACGATCGTCGCGCTCTTGATGGGCGTCTCGGCGGTCGAGGTAGCTCATTTGTTCGTGTTCGTGAGCCTCACTGGCATGATCGGACGCGCCATTTTCTCCGTCCTGCCGCAACGGATCGGGCGGCGGCGCTGTGGCGAGATCATGGGTTATGGCATCGCAGCCTCGCTCGGGGCCGCGGGACTGTTCTTCGACCGGACGCTGTTCGGCTATCCCGCCTTTGTGGTGCTCTTGGTCCCCGCGGCATTGTTCTTTGACGGCGGCTTCTCCAACATCGCGCCGTATTCGGCCGAAATCTTCCCGGTCCGCCTGAGTGCGCGCGGCGTTGGGCTCGCGCAGGCCGCCAACGGTGTCGGCAAGATCGCTGGACCGTTGTGCCTCGCGCTGATTGCCGGTACCTCGAACCTGATCACGCCCAAGGCCACCATTGACGCCGTTACGCCGGCCTTCCTGTTCCTTTCGGCTTGCGGGCTCGCAATCGGACTGGCGTTCTCGTGGCTGGGCGTCGAAACCCATGGCCGGCCGCTCGCGCTGGAGACGCCGCAACCTGCTGAAAATGCGGGAACAGTTGCCGTTCATCTTCGCCGCGAGGGCGAGGGCGTTGCAGCGCGCCCAACGCCGTCTTAGGTTTTGTCTAAGCGCCGTCACAACAAGTAAGGAAGCGCATCATGCAGGACAGCGTCCAGACCCGAACGACTTCCCGTGCCATTCCCTTTGACACTGCCAAGCTTGATAGGCTGATGGAGGAGGCTGGCCTCGACGTGCTGCTCGCCACCTCCAAGCACAATGTGCAATATCTGCTCGACGTGGAGCGGGCGATCTTCTTCGATTATATGGATGCGCTCGGCATCAGCCGCTATCTGCCGGTCGTGATCTACGCCAAGGGCGCGCCCGACAAGGCGGGCTATGTCGGCCACCGGTTGGAAACCCACCAGCGCGAGGTGGAGCGGCCTTGGGTGCCAGAGCTTCGCACTTCCGGCCATGGCAGCGTGGATGCGATTGCGACCGCAGCGCGAATGATGCGTGCCAGCGGCGTGCCGGCACAGCGCATCGGCGTCGAGACCGCCTTCCTGCCGATGGACGCAGGCAAGGCGCTGCAGGACCTCTTTCCGGATAGCGAGATCAAGGATGCGCTGTTCGTGCTGGAGCGGTTGCGCGCGGTGAAGACGCCGGCCGAGCTAGCAAAGCTGCGCATGGCTTCCGATCTCGTCACCGAATCGATGCTGGAGCTCATTGCCCAGCACGGCCCGGGCACCACCAAGCGGCAGCTGTTCGAAGCACTCAAGGTGGCGGAGGTGAAGCGTGGGCTGACCTTCGAATATTGTCTGCTCGCCTCGGGGGCGAGCCATAACCGCGCGCCGTCGGAGCAGCGCTGGGAGGAGGGTGATGTGCTCTCGCTTGATTCCGGCGGCAACTATCAAGGTTATATCGGCGACCTCGCCCGCATGGCGGTGCTGGGCGAGCCGGACACGGAATTGAAGGATCTTCTCGCAGAGATCGAAGCCGTGCAGCGCGCTGCCTTTGCGGTGATCAGGCCCGGCACGATGGGCAGCGAGATCTATGGGGCTGCCGAACGCGCGTTGAAAGAGACGAGCCAGCGCGACAACATCGAGTTCCTCGCCCATGGCATGGGCCTCGTCAGCCACGAGGCGCCGCGGCTGACGGCGTCAGGCCCGGTGCAATACGATGCGGCCGACGCCAACCGCCCGCTCGAGCTTGGCATGGTGGTCTCGGTCGAGACCACCATGAAGCATCCCAAGCGCGGCTTCATCAAGCTCGAGGACACCATCGCAGTGACCGCAACCGGCCACGAGATGTTTGGCGAGGCCGGCCGCGGGTGGAATCTCGGCGGCACGGCGCTGAAGTAGAGGCGCTGATTTTTTGGAATCGGTTTGGCCGCGAACTCGTTTCACCTCTCCCCGGCGGGAAGAGGTCGGATTGCTCCCGGAGATGCGCAGCGTCGTCCGGCGCAATCCGGGTGAGTGGCGGTTCATTGTCCAGGAGTTCACACATGAAGGCCGCCGTACTACACAACTTCGGGGTCCCGCTGAGCGTCGAGCAGGTGACCGATCCGGCGATCGGTACCGGCGAGGTGCTGGTGGATGTTGTCGCCGCCCCGGTGCTGTCCTACACGGGTGAGGTGTTGAGCGGCGCGCGACGATACTTGTTGCCCACGCCAGTGGTGCCGGGCGCCGGCGCGATCGGCCGGGTGCGCGCGGTCGGTCCGGACGCCACTCGGCTCCGACCCGGCGACTGGGTGTTCTGCGATCCCACGGTGCGGTCGCGCGACGGCGCGCCCACGCCCGACATCACCCTGCAGGGCGCGAGCGCCCGAGGCGAGGGCGGGCAGAAGCTCCAGCGTTACTTCCGCAATGGCACGTTTGCCGAGCAGGTCCGCGTGCCGACGGAGAATGCCGCACCCATCGGCACGATCGACCCGGCGGAGGCTGGACGGTGGTGCTCGATCGGCACGTTGCTGATCGCCTATGGCGGCTTGCTCGCGATGGACTTTCGACCCGGCGAAACACTGCTGGTGAGTGGAGCCACCGGCAACTTCGGCTCGGCTACCGTGGCGTTGGCGCTGGCGATGGGCGCACGCTGCGTGGTGGCGCCGGGCCGCAACGCCGCGGTGCTGGACGACCTGCGCCAGCGCTTCGGCGAGCGCCTGAGGCCGGTGCGGCTGACGGGCGATGCGGCGGCAGACACGCTGGCGATGCAAGAGGCGGCACCGGGGCCTATCGACGCGGTGCAGGATTTCCTCCCTCCCTCGGTCAGCGCCGGCGTGGCGCGCGCCGCCATTATGACGCTGCGACAGGGCGGTAGGGCCGTGCTGATGGGCGGCGTCGGCATGTTAGGCGGCGAGGACCTAGCGCTGCCCTATCCGTGGATCATGCGCAACCTAGTCACCGTACGCGGGCAGTGGATGTATGACACCGCCGCGATACCGGGCCTAGTGGGTCTAGTTCGTGGCGGGCTGCTGGACCTCGGGCACTGGGTAGTGACGGCCTTTCCGCTGGCCGGAGTCAACGACGCCGTCGCGCACGCGGCGGCCAACGCCGGGCCGTTCAAGCTGACAGTGCTGAAGCCGTAGCTGCCGGGGCATTAGATGTCATTCTCTTCGTGGTATGTGGCCCACATTTGATCAATCACGCGAAGCTCGACGATCTCGCCGGTGGGAGCGTGAAGCCGCGCCGTTCGCCGCTGTTTCAAACAGGCAGGCTTCGATGAAGTCACCACGCGGCTTGAAGAGACGTGATAGCACTCGCCGATGTCCGCTTTCCGGGGTAGGGCGGACTCAGATAGGGGCTTCCCTGGAGGACCGGCCTGCCGTGGCCAAGCGCGAAACGGTGCAGCTTACCGGATGCTAGCTGGCGCTCCTTAATTCCCTGTTATTCTGAACAAATTCCCTGTTCTTGCGAATCCTTTCCCTGTTATTCCGCACAGGGAATTCCGTGAGAAATAGCTGCAGCACAGTCGTTTCTTGCGGAATGTGACCCGTCCTGGAGGCCAGATTTCGTGAAATTCCCTGCTAAATTCCCTGTTAGCAGGGAATTTCGCAGGAGACCGGCGCGATCAGCACTGCATCGCCAGCCAGGCAGTCCGGCCTTCGTGCCAATATCCCGAGGGGTGCGAGAAAGGGCCGCCAACAGCAGGCTTTTGCATTTGGCCTCCGGTCTCCAAGACTCCCGTTTCGCTTTTTTGGCGGGCCACATCGCCGAAAGTCTCCGGCCGTTTTCGAAAATATTCCCGTTTTCAGGAGACTACGGCCGGAGACTTTGGTTCGAACGCCACTGCCCGGCGAGGGCGGGAGTTATGACGAAGCGAGGGAGGAGACGACCTTAGGATACGGCCCGACCTGCGGTATTGGTGATGAGCCCTGACTTGATCAGATTGCTGCTGCTACTCTCTAGGATGCCCGAATGAACTATGAGGCAATCGCAAACAACGGTTTGACGCTTCTTTACGAGACCATTCGCGCCGCCCTCAAGGTTGACGACTCTCGGGTGGATGAAGGCGCCGAGCCTCAATTTCATATTCGAGATACTGCTGAATGGAAAAAGCTCGCAGGAGCGCTAGAAATGGCAATGCTCAAGCGAGGGATGACGTTTGAGGTTATTGAATGGTACCCGGGGCAAATTAAGCTGCCGTTGGGCGGCTAGGACGGTGGGAATATCAGCTGTGAGTGTGTCGGCACTGTTCTCGTGCATGGTTGATCCGAAGCGAAGCCGCGTTCTGAATTACTTGCTCTTTGTTTTGCGTGACTTTGTAGACCTATCACGGCGCATTCAGCCACAAACACGAACCGTTCACCTGAAGAAAAGCATTCCGGCACCTGCGGTGACGCAAGCAACACCAGCGGCACGCGCGATCCACCGTCCGAATGAGGCCAGCTTTTCCAGAAGAACAAGCAGCGCCAGCAGCGCAATCCAAAGTACGTTCATCACCCCGCCCACAAACAATAGCGCCATCAGAGCCCAGCAGCAGCCGATGCAATATGCACCATGGCGAAGCCCAATGAGCAGGCAACCCGGCAAATCGCCGCGAAAGCCGCCATAGCGCATCAGAAAACCGATCGGGCTCTGACATTGGGCGAGACATACGTCCTTAAGCGGGCTCCATTGGTAGACGCCCGCGGCAATCAGCACGATGCCTCCAAATACATTGCTCGCGCTTGCCATCCGGGAATCGAGCAAGGACGCCCGTTCAACCATCCATTGGACCAAAGTTGCCGCCAGTGCAAAACCCATCCAGGTCAGAAAATAGCTGGCGGCAAACCAACCCGTAGCCGCGAGTGGTTTACCCTTTACATTTCCCTGTCGACCCACGCGCGCGTACATGAGGATCATGGGTGCCACCGAAGGCGCCATCATGCCGATCATCATGACAACCCACATGACAAACACGAACGTGAATTCGATTAATCCCCAAGGCGCATCCGCCAGCGCCATGAGTCCTAGGCCGGCCGGAATCATGCGGAACTCGGGCATGTCCATGCCGCCCATGTCCATGTCGACCGCGAGCCAAAGCACGTAGCCCCAGGCCAGCACGGCAATCACGCCCAGCGCACCGGCAACAAGCAGGCGATCTCGACGCAATACCGCTTCCAGGGCGCTGTCGGTCATCTGTTGCGAATGTCGCCGGCGCCACCGATGGGCTGCTTCACGATATCACGACTGATTTGTCCATCGGATCGGCGCATAGTGGCCGTTCTTGCCGGAATTGTCCCACCGCATACCATGATCGCTGAAACTATTCCCCGATGCTCCCATGGCAAACGCCAGTTTTTCAGGGCTAATCGGATGACCGGTATTTGCCCACATTTCGCCGCTCGGATGCAAAGTCGGCAGCGGATCGACTGACATGTGCAGGATACCCGGAATTTCCGCGGAACGTGTCTTGCCCACCACGCGGTACGTGATCGGGACCTTCTTCATTCCGAGATTCTTGCCGATCATCGGCGCAAACGCTGCCATGGGGCCTCCGGCAGCGCCAGAAAAGATCGCCCCAAGGGCCTCGACCTGCTTGTCGTCGGCGCGTTCATCGATATAGGCGGCCACCGACCAGTTGCCCTCTGCCATTGGTCCAGGCGTCTGGATTGCGAGGGCGACGTTAAGGCCGTCGAGCGCGACGCTACCATACTTACCGCTTTCAATGTGGAAGACGGCCGGCACGTTACACACACCTTCTGTTGGCCTTGAACTCAAAGGGGCCGCCTTCGACACGAGGCAGGGACAGACGACGCTGCAACTGCAATTCTCGAAATAGTCCCCGGAAAATTGCCATTGAACCTGGTCTGCCATAACTCCCTCCCTGTTAGCTCGACTTACTCGATCACTTCGTCAGCTCGCCCCACTATTGGGTTTGGAATAGTATGGCCAAGCGACTACAAAACCGGAAAAACGTTATTAAATCTCGCCGCCTCATGCCGGCAATAACTTGGACCAGCATTTGGCATCATGGGCCAGCCCAGTCGAACGGGATGTGCTTGCTTGAGTTCACCGCCCATTGAAATTTGAAGCCAAACGCGTCGACGAAACAGACCGTTGATTTACCCCAGGTTACGAGCTGTGGGCCTGGACCTGTCTCGCAGCCGGGCGCGTTCATGAGTTGTGGATACTTTCCCGGCGGGCTCGTGGGCCCGGTCAGGGCCTTGGCCCAGGCCTTCACTTTATCGGCGATCTCCACTCCCCAATGGGCGCGATCGGGCGCAATCTCGAACGTGATTGGTGCCCGCTCCACGCCACGAACCTGCCGGCCTTCGGGAAACATCGCGCCCCACTGGGCGGGGAATCCTCCGACGCGGCCTCCGATGATAAGGGAGAGCGCCTCGGCTTGGCGCTCGTCGGCGCGCTCATCGATGAAGAGGCCGGCCGCACCCTTGGCCTTCCCCGCCCAAAGATCACCCTCCCATCGACCGACCCGGACGAAGTTCAAACCGTCGAGATTGACATTGCCGTACCGGCCACGCTGGACGTGCCAGAAGAGGACCGACTCACAGAAGCCGTTGTCTGGAGGCTGAGCGAATGTGCAGGGGCACGCGACAGCGCAGCTGCAGTTGTCGAACCACTCGCCGGTGAGTTGCCAGCTGGGACCGTTGGTCATGAAAACCTCCCGGGCCACGAACAACAAAAACGAACGCCATCACGCCGCCCACAACGCAACCCCGGCGCCATCCGTCAAAGGCGATAACCTTTCTTCGAATCGCTTACCCGCGCGGAGTAGCCAATGCAATTCGCGCCGCAGCTGGGGGCCTCGGACGTCGCTGGCTCTGGCGAAGACTACCATATCTCCTCCCGGCGGAGAAAGGCTGGACCTGGTTGCTTGTCGTCCCAACCCTGGAGTCTCCTAAGGTCAAAAGAGACATTGAGGCTTGTCCGCGCGATGTCCGCTTTACCCCCGAAAGCGGACATCAACTGACCGCAGTGAGATGTCCGTTAAGGGCCATGTGTGGACGGCTCCGGGTTGGCAAGGAGAATCTTCACTTTGCAGCATTGGTCGGTGCAGCCATGTGTTCGGCCTGTT
>Ga0306920_100011532_pt1 | contig 11944 bp, 8 predicted proteins | sample flu12Cox44000170_FD_204666 | JGI IMG/M metagenome (GOLD analysis project Ga0306920, IMG submission 204666) | Lab enrichment of tropical soil microbial communities from Luquillo Experimental Forest, Puerto Rico - flux4day.12C.oxic.44.000.170 (v2)... | ecosystem: Environmental > Terrestrial >...
CTCCCTTTTCGGCATCAACGCTACACCGGCGGACGCCACGACATGCGCGAGCCTCCGCCGTTTGGAGCTGCCGGACACTACGATTACAGCAGCTGAGCCGGTTGGGGCCGGGCGCTACACCGCACCCGATGGCGAAGTCTTCACTAATCTGCCCGCATTTTGCCGGATCGCTGCGACGTTGACGCCGACTTCGGACTCGAACATCAACATCGAGGTCTGGATGCCGTTTTCCGCTTGGAACGGCAGATATCTCGGGCTCGGCAACGGCAATTTTGGTGGGAGTATTCTCTATGGTATCTTGGCCAGATATCTCCCACTGAGCTATGCTATCGCCCAAACCGATCAGGGCACATCGCCGGCGGCGACCCAAGGCGGCGGCGTGTTGACCGGCCATCCCGAGAAGCAAATCGATTACGCGACCCGATCGACCAATCTAATGACGGTGCGGGCCAAACAGATCATCGAGGACTTCTACGGCGAGCCCCCGAAATACTCGTATTTTGTCGGATGTTCAGGCGGCGGCGGATCGGCGGTGCACGAGGCTCTGCAATTCCCCGGCGACTACGACGGCATCATCGCTGGCGCGCCCTTTATGAACGTAACTCACCGGACCGCGAACAATCTCTGGAGTTCCTTGGCATTCACTGGCCCGGCTACCATCACACTGGCCCAGGCGACTGCGGTAACTACCACGGTCGTCAGGCAATGCGCTGGCAAGGATGGCGGATTGAGCTCGGACAATTTCCTGACCGACCCCCGCGACTGCCATTGGGATCCCTCCGCGCTGCAGTGTACCGGTGGGCCAAACGATGCGCCCACATGCCTGACGGCGCCCCAAGTTGGAGCGTTCCGAAAGTACTACCAAGGGCCGGGCAACCCGCGCACGGGTAAGCGGATCTACGCAGGGCGAGTGCAAGGAAGCGAGAGCAACTCCGGCTTCCCAGGGACGGTTGCAACGCTGCAAACACCATCCGTGTTCGAATGGGCCTTGGGTAGCGACTTCAACTTTCGGAGCTTCGATTTCGATCATGATATGGACACGGTCGACGAAGAACTGGCCGCGACGCTCAACGCCAACACAGCCGATCTCGAAGAATTCAAGTCACACGGTGGCAAGCTGATCCTGGCGCACGGGTTCGCAGATCCCCTATCGCCGACGTTGAACACCGTCGCGTACTAGAACGATTGATTGCCAGTCAGACTCGCGACGGCCGGCACGACGAGGAGGGGCAAAAGGAAGCTCTGCGCCGCACACAGGAATTTGCACGACTGTTTCTTTTCCCCGGGGTGGGGCACTGCGCTGGCGGCACCGGGCCGGACAGCGCCGACGGCGACCTGGTTCCGCCCCCAATTCCGAAGATCGATCGGATTGCACTGGAGCCGCTCGTGCAATGGGTCGAGCACGGCATCGCACCGGATCAGATCATTGCGCACCACGTGGCCAACGGCGTGCAGGACTTCTCACGCCCCGTCTGCCCCTATCCGGCATTGCCGCGCTACCGGGGCGTAGGAGACACGACAACAGCCAGCAGCTTTGTGTGCGCCGCTGACAAAGACCATGACGACAACCAGCCGCCGGCCCCGAACTACCTCAACGACGGCGACAATTACCCGATCGTCCCAATCGACGACGACGGGCGCTAATGGGGTGATAGTACCGAAGCGTCGGCCGCGACGTTTATGAACTCGCAGGCTGGTTTTCCTCCTCCAACGACAACAGCGTGGCGTTGCCGCCGGCGGCGGTGGTGTCGGTCGAGACTGTGCGCTCGGTCGCGAAGCGGTGCAGATAGCGGGGGCCGCCGGCCTTGGGGCCGGTGCCGGAGAGCCCCTCGCCGCCGAAAGGCTGGACACCGACGACGGCGCCGATCATGCTGCGGTTGATATAGCTGTTGCCGACCTTGAGCCGCGCCAGGATGTGGCGCACGGTCTCGTCGATCCGGCTGTGGATGCCGAGCGTCAAGCCATAGCCGGTGGCAGCGATCTCGTCGAGCACCGCGTCGAGCCGGTCGGCCTGCCAGCGCACGACGTGCAGGACCGGTCCGAACACCTCGCCCGTGAGCCGCGCAGCACTGTCGATCTCGAAGGCTTGCGGCGCAAAATAAGTGCCGTGCTCGGTGCTGGGTGGCGGCCCGCAGCGGTAGACAAGTCGAGCCTCGCGTGCCATCCGCGCTGCGTGCTGCTCGAGCGCGTCCTTTGCCGCAGCGTCGATGACCGGGCCGACATCGGTGGTGATCAATGCGGGATCGCCGATCACCAACTCCTCCATCGCCCCCGCCAGCATCGCCAATATCCGGTCTGCGATATCGGCCTGCAAATAAAGGAGACGCGCCGCGGAGCAGCGCTGACCGGCGCTGTCGAAGGCGGAAGCGAGCACATCGGCGACGACCTGCTCGGGGAGCGCCGAGGAATCAACGATCATCGCATTCTGCCCGCCGGTCTCGGCGATGAACGGCACGATCCGACCGGGGCGGCGCGCGAGATCGAGATTGATGCGCCGCGCCGTTTCGGTCGAGCCGGTAAAGGCGATCCCGGCGACGCGCGGGTCGGCAACGAGCGGCGCGCCGACCGCTTCGCCGGTTCCCGGCAGCAGATGCAGGATTTCGGCCGGAATGCCCACCTCGAGCAGCAGGCGCACCGCGGCGGCGGCGATCAGCGGGGTCTGCTCGGCCGGCTTGGCAATGACGGCGTTGCCGGCCGCGAGCGCCGCGGCGATCTGGCCGGTGAAGATCGCCAGCGGAAAATTCCACGGCGAGATGCACGCGAAGACGCCGCGGCCGTGCAATGCGATCTCGTTGCGCTCGCCGGCGGGGCCCGGAAGCAGCGTGGGGCCGGCAAAATCCGCCCGCGCACGCACCCCGTAGTAGCGCAGATAATCGACCGCCTCGCGCAGCTCGGAGAGCGCATTAGGGATGGTACGGCCGCCCTCGCGGATGATCAGAGCCATCAGCTCGGCCATGCGGTTCTCGAAGAGGTCAGCGGCCGCTTCCAGGATCGCAGCGCGCTCCCCAGCCGGCGTGCGGTCCCACGCTGAGGCAGCGCGCACAGCGCTCGCGAGTGCCCGATCGACGTCTTCCCGCCGGGCCGCCACGACTTCTCCTACCCGGCGCCGTCGGTCGCTCGGGTCGAATACCGGCTCGGCAGCGCCCGTCTGTTCGATGCCGGCGATGAGCGGCACCGAGTGCCAGGGCCGCCGGATTGCTGGGGCGAACTCCATACGCAAAGCCGTCAATGCCGTCGGATCGTTCAGGTCGAGCCCTCGCGCATTCTTGCGCTCGGGGCCGTAGAGGTCCCGGGGCAGCGGGATCCGCGGATGCGGCTTCACCGGTAATCGCGCGAGACGTGCGATCGGGTCGGCGATGATCTCGTCGATCGGCTGGCGGTCGTCGACGATGCGGTTGACAAACGAGGTGTTGGCGCCGTTTTCGAGCAGCCGCCGCACCAGGTATGGGAGCAGGTCTTCGTGGCTGCCGACCGGAGCATAGATCCGGCACGGCCGATCGAGATGCTCGGCCCCGATGATCTGCTCGTAGAGCGCCTCCCCCATGCCGTGCAGGCGCTGAAACTCCCAGTCCCGCCGATCACCGGCCATTTCGAGCACGGCGGCGACGGTGTGCGCGTTATGCGTCGCGAATTGCGGATAGAAGGCGGTACCGTGGGCGAGCAGCCGGCGCGCGCAGGCGAGATAAGACACGTCGGTCGCGACCTTGCGCGTGTAGACCGGGTAACCATCGAGGCCGCGCTCCTGCGCGCGCTTGATCTCGCTGTCCCAGTAGGCGCCCTTGACGAGGCGAACCATGATCCGCCGCCTCGCGCGGCTGGCCAGATCGGCGAGCCATTCGATCAGCGGCAATGCCCGCTTTTGGTAAGCCTGGACAGCGAGGCCGAGCCGGTCCCAGTCGGTGAGATCCGGCGCGAGCGCCAATATCTCGAAGAGATCGAGCGACGGTTCGAGGCGATCGGCCTCTTCCGCATCGATCGTGAAGCCGACTCCTACGCGGCGAGCATGGTGCGCCAAGTCGAGCAGGCGCGGCGCGAGTTCGGAAAGCACGCGATCGCGCTGCGCCATCTCGTAGCGCGGGTGCAATGCCGACAGCTTGACGGAAATGCCCGGAGCCGCGGTAACGTCACGGCCCCCGATCGACTCGCCAATGACGGCAATCGCGTAGTCATAAGCGGCGATATAGCGCGCTGCGTCGGCCGCGGTGCGCGCCGCCTCGCCGAGCATGTCGTAGGAATGCCGATAACCGTGCCGCTCGGCTTCACGGGCACGCTCGATCGCCTCCTCGATCGTGCGGCCGATGACGAACTGGCGGCCGAGGATGCGCATCGCGGCGGTCACCGCCTGGCGCACCAGCGGTTCGCCCGAGCGCGCGGCGAGGCGGCGCAAAGCGCTGCGTAAATCGCGCTCCGCCGGCCCGGCATGCAGCAGGCGGCCGGTCAGCATAAGAGCCCAGGTCGAGGCGTTGACAAAGATTGATTCGGACCGGCCGAGATGGCTTTCCCAATCTGCCTCGCCGATCTTGTCACGGATCAGCCGGTCGACCGTTTCCGCATCGGGCACGCGCAACAACGCCTCGGCGAGGCACAACAGCGCCACGCCTTCCCGCGAGGACAGTGCGTATTCGTGCAGAAAGGCGTCGATCCCGCCCTTGCCGAGGCGTTGGCGGCGGACCTCCCGCACCAGGGCGCGTGCCTTATCCGGGATGCGTTCACGCGTGTCCGCCGGGATCTCCGCGGCGGCGAGGATCCGGCGGATCGCCTCCGTTTCGTCGATCCGGCAGCTGTCGCGGATCGCGGCGCGCAACGGCGGCGCCGGGGAAAAGGCGGTGGGAAGAACGAGCTTCATACCGGAAAATATTGGCACGGCGGCAACGGAATGCTCTGTTATCCGAACTCGCCTTTCTTCTTCGTAAGCCGCGGTACGAGAGATTCCCGGATGTCGTCCGTCACTGCCGAACGCGCGCTCGGCGCCGCCGACCCCGCCGCCGACGGCCATTCAACGCCCGAATGGCGCGTACTTGCCTTCCTCGAGAAGACGGCAATCGGCAAACGCGCAGCCGACGGGGTCACGATGGTTCGCCGCAGCGAGCGGCCCGGGTGTGTGCTCTATGGCCCCTATTGGCAACTCCCCGCCGGAGCCTATCGGCTGGATTTTCGCTGCCGTGCCGGCCGACCCCGCACTGCGGGCCAGCCCGTGCTCGGCGTCGAGGTGATCGCGCTAAACCGGATTCAGCTGGCATGGCTCGATTTGACTGCCGAAGAGCTGGAGTGTGAGGCCGGATCGGCCGAATTCTTGGTGCCGCCGACGCTCGGTTTTGGCGCAGGCGACGAAGCGCGGCTCGAATTCCGCTTTTTCCATCTCGGCAACGCCGATCTGGCGATCATGGCGGTGGATCTGCGTGGCCTCGAGACGCACGAAATGCGGCCGCAGACGGCGACAGCATGGAGAATGCTCGGGCGCCTCGACAAAACCCCGATCGGCAAGCGCACCGAGAACGGCGTCACGGTTCGCGGTGCCGAGCGCGCAGGTTGCTTGCTCGATAGCTGCCGGCCGCTCCTGCAGCTGCCCGAAGGGTATTACCGGCTGAGCTTACAATGCGATGCCGGGACCCCGCGGGCGCCAGACCGGCCTGTCCTCGGCGTGGAGGTGACGGCCCGGCAGCGCTGGCAGCAGCACCCGCGCAGCTGGAAGCGGCTGTTCGCCGCGCCGGCCGCGTACGAAATGCAGCTTGCGCGTCGTGAATTCGCCGCTCCGGACCTGGTCTCGGGAGCGGCGGCGATCGAATTCTCTATACCGGCGGAATTGGCCCTGGAGGGCCGCGAGGACGTCGTAATCGACTTTCGCTTGTTTCATCTGGGCAATGCCGATCTCACCCTTCGGGCAGTGGATCTGCACAAGATCACGGCGGCGGAAGCGCCGCCTCGTGTGCGGGCGCTGGTCGCCTGCCGTCCAAGCAGGCGCAATGTCGTTATTATCGGCAATTGCCAAGCGCAAACGGTCTGCGAAGCATTGGTCCGAACCCCGGCCTTCAATCGCCGACTGAACGCTAGATACCACTTCGTTGGTTTGCAGCAGCATCTTCACGAACTCGGCAAGGCGGAGTTGGACAGCAGCGAAGCTTTATTGGTCCAGGACATCAGAGACTGGGAGAACTATCCGCTCCGGCCGCATATTCGTGACGATGTCGAGATCGTTAAATTTCCGCTCCTCCATTTTGCGTCGTTGTGGCCGTTCGATCATTACAACGGCCCGGGCGACAAGGAGGCCTACGAGCGCGAGTGGCCCAACCTGACCTTCCTCTATCATGACGGGCTGTTGGCCCGTCTGCGGAAAGAAATTTCCGATCGCGAGCAGCGTCTGGCTGCCTATCGGTCGTTGGAGATCGACGGCGTCATCAATTTCGCGCGGCTGCACGACTTTGAAAAGCGGCGCCTCGTGGCGATGGACAAGCAGTTCGGCTTCGACGTTGGCCGCTTTATTTTGGACCACTTTCAAAAGAAGAAATTATTTTATACGACAAACCATCCCAATGCCGAGATTTTCGCGATGCTGATGCAATACCTGTTGGGGCGTTTGGGGATCGATCAAGCCTTCCGGCCGGCCGCCATTCTCGACCATTTGCAGCGGCTGCAGGTACCTGTCCATCCGAAGGTGGCAACGACCCTCGGCGTCCGATGGGCGGACGAGAACACCAAATATCTTTATCGCGGCGAACTGATCACCTGGGAAACCTATGTCCGGCGTTACATCGACCACTACGGATAAGCCCGGCGCGCTCGACCTCGAGCGCTTCGCGCTGAGCCTTGTTCGTGACTCGCCCGACGCTGTCGTCTATGCCGACAGCGAGGGCATCATCCGCTTCTGGAATCACGGTGCGGAGCGCATCTTTGGGTTCGCCGAAAGCGAGGCGCTGGGGCAGTCGCTCGACATCATAATTCCCGAGCGTCTGCGCGCCCGCCACTGGGCCGGCTATGCCGCAACGATGCGGAGCGGCGCCACCCGCTATGACGGCGGCGAGATCCTCGCGGTGCCGGCCGTGCACAAGGACGGGCGGCGGATTTCGGTCGAGTTCACGATCCTGCCGTTCCATGATGCGGCCGGCCGGATCGCCGGGATCGCGGCGATCCTCCGTGATGTTACAACTCGCTTCGAGGAGATGCGGGCCCTTCGCGCGCGGCTTGCTCAAGCCGACTCCTCCAGATCTCCGAAAGGTAGGTAAATGAAGCTACGCTTGGCCGTTCCGCTGATCGCGGTGCCGCTGATCGCCGGGACCATAACCACAGTGCCGCCGGCGCACGCCCAGTACTATCCTGCGCCGGGATACGGCTACCCTCCGAGCTCTCTGCCGCCGTGTCAGGCGGTCACGCGCGGGCCGCTTCGCGGCGCGGGCAGAGGGGCGGCGGGCGGAGCCATCATCGGTGCAATCTCGGGTAATGCCGGGCGCGGCGCCGCAATTGGCGCCGCTGTCGGAGGGGTGGCCGGCGCCGTGCGCCGCGGCTCGGCCCGCAGTGCCGGCGCCTGTTACTGACCGTGCCGAAGCCAAAAGGGGGAAAAATGAAAACCAAGCTCGCGGTTCTAACGGCATGCCTTCTCGGCGCCTGCGCGCAAGCCCCAACTGCACCGCAAGAGGCGGCAACCCCCCAGCCGGTTGCCAGCCCCGCACCGGCGACGCCGCCGCCGGCTGCGCCACAGGCGCCTTCCGAGGCGCAGGTCGCGCCGGGAATCTGGAATGTCGACCGGGTGCGGTGCGCCGATCTGCTCGGCGCCTCCGATGACGATCGGTCGGCTGCCGTCATGTTCTATTACGGCTATTTGGCGGCGCGTGCCGGGATCCACATCATCAATGTCGACCAGATCGACGGCAATGTGCACAAGGTTATGGATCAATGCGCCGCCGCACCGAACATGACGGTCCCAATGGCCTTTCGCCAGGCTCTCGGCCGGCACCGGTGAGCGCGGGCGAGGTCTGGCCCTCCTGTTTTTGGAAGGAATCTAGTTTTTTGGAAGGAATCCACAGGCGTTAACTTTTCCCGGTGGCCGCGCTCCTCTTCCAGCGCAACCGCCGCGTGACCATACGATATGAATGTGGTAAAATTACGACGTTATTTCGGGCGCAATTGCGATCTGACGGTTCGTCCCGTGGCCGGCGTGCTCACGCCGCCGAACTACTCCGCCGCCGCCGGCTGCGGCCGGGTGAGCTCCAGCCCACGCTGTGCGACGGCAGCGCTCGAGGGTTCGCCTTCCCCGGCGACCTGCACGGTCGGGAACGCGAATTTGATGCCGTTCTCGTCGAAGGCCTTTTTGATCATCGCATAGGCCTGGCGGCGGATCACGAACTGCTCGCCCGGCAAGGTCATCATCTTCGCTCGGATCGTGACCGAGTAATCGCCGAGCTCGTCGACCCCCTGCATCTTGAGCGGCTCGAGGATCAGCGGCCCGAGTTCGGGGTCCTTTTGCAGATCGAGCCCGACCTGCTTGATCAGCTTCTTGGCAAGGTTGATGTCACTGTCATAGGTGATGCCGATCGCGATCTTGTCGATGACCCAGTCGCGGCTCATGTTCTCGACCGCGCCCAACAGGTTGAACGGCACGGTGAAGACTGGGCCGCGATGATGCCGCAGCCTGACCGAACGGATGCTGAAGCTTTCGACGGTGCCCTTATAGCGGCCGGCTTGGATGTATTCGCCGATCCGGAAGGCGTCGTCCATCAGATAGAACATGCCAGCGATGACATCGCGGGCGAAAGTTTGCGCCCCAAAGCCGATTGCGATACCGATGATACCCGCGCCAGCAACGAGCGGACCGATCTGAACCCCTAGCGCCGACAGCGCCATCATCGCGCCGACCGCGACGACGACGACGAACAGGATATTTCGACAAATCGGCAACAATGTGCGTAGGCGGGCCCGCCGGCGGGCTTCATCGGTATTCGGCTGACCGGCATCGGCGGCCTCAGCGAGCTTGCGGTCGATTGCTGTTTTCATCGCCTGCCACAGAAAGTCGGCGATCAGCACGATAACGACGGCACTCAACACGCCGTCAGCAATCCGGCCGACCCATGTCTCCTGGTCGTGGTAGTGGGCGAGGTCGATGCCCCAGCCCCACGCAAGTACCGCAACTGCACCGATGATCAGAACCGCCCGGATTCCGCGTTCGATGCACACGGCGAGGACGCTCGGCGGACCCTCCGCCATCTGCGGCGAACCGGGCGGGCGAAGCAGATTGTCGACCGCGCGCCGGGTGACTATTATCGCGAGCGGCAGCGCCATGGCGACCAGGACGAGCCAGAAGCTCGCCATCGCGTGGATTACCCAAAATACCCAGAGCAGCACGATGCCGACCGTCAGCGCCGCATTGGCCGCGCCCCGCCCGAAGCGCCGCGTTACCGGCGACGTCGCTTCGCTGCCTTCGGGGACCGCGGCTGGCCGCCGCCAAACCGCGTCCAGCGCAATCGCAAGGAGAACGAGCCCGAGCACATAGGCGACCAGTTGGCGCGCCTCCAGCGTGTAGCCGAGATGGACCCCGAACCCGACCATCACCCAACCGAAGGCAAACCACCCGACGAACCAAACGAGCCGCCGCCGCCAGAAACGAGCCGCCGCCGTATCCATCGGAATGATGCGGAACCGCTCGTGATACGGCGCCAGCAGGAAGCGACCGACGACGTTCGCAATCCGCACGACGAGAAAAGCGGCAAGCAGGCCCAACAACCCCTCGCGCAGCATCGGCGGCCAATCGAACGCAAGGAAGGGCCCGATGCTGCCGAGCGCAAACGCCACTACCAGACCGACCGCAAACGCAAAGCGCAGGGCGACGAGATGTAGGCGCTCCCTCACCGTTTCCGAAGGGAGCGCGTCGAGGTGGGAGCGGGCCCGTTGCGTCGCCTTGCGAAACAGCCATTCGACGCCGGCACCCAAACCGACAAAAACCGCGAAAAGCAGCAGAGCCTTTGTCCTCCCATGTTCACCCAGGTCTGCGTTGATGCGGTCATGGGCTTGCCAGTACTGGTTTGGCAGATCGGGGACTGTGCCGGCGAGAGCAACGATGTGTTCGCGGATTGCTGCGAGGCGGGAATCGAGAGCTTGCGAAACCGACTCCTCGCCAGCCCGCTCCGATGCGGCTTCGGCTTTAGCTTGTTGTTCGAGCCAATTGCGCACCTTCGGGTCGGCCAGCAAAGTCGTCAGCTCTTGGATTTGTTTCGGCGACGCCTCTTCGCTCGTCGACGGCTTGGCCCCCTTGGGTGTCGTCGCCGCCATCGCTCCCGACAATAGGCAACCGAAGACCACAATGACGGCAAGGCAACGCCATAAAGCTCGCATCAGCTTCACTCCCACAGCCGGGCTGTCCGCGTCAGCGTATTTGGAAGCAGATCGCTCGGGTACAGCGGCCAGCCATAACTCGACCCACTGACGAGTTTCTTACGCCGCGTCTACCGTCTGACTCAGTGTTGGCGAAAGACGGACCGAACTTTTTCTGGAGAGTAGCACCCTAAAATAAGGGCGTTCAAGGCCCGCAAACCGAAGCTTGCAGCTTCACGATCGACGCTAGCCAGATCGATTTAGTCAGTCGTCACTAGGTAATCCATTGCTGCAGCGAGGCCACCCTTGCCGTGCGGAACGCCGCACAGCTCCAGCGCCATTTCCACGGCGGCCAGCGAACCCAAGATCATCGGCTCGTTGAGATCGCCCATATGCCCGATGCGGAACACATGGCCGCGCAGCCGGTCGAGCCCGCCGCCCAATGACACATTGAACTTGTCGAGACAGAGCTGGCGGACCTTGTCGGCGTCGTAGCCCTCGGGCACTTGCACAGCGGTTATCGAATCGGACTGGGCACGCGGGTCAACCGCGAAGATCTCGGGTCCGTCATTCTGCCGCCACGCGCGCACCGCGCGGCGCGTCGCCTCGGCCAAACGGTGGTGGCGCGCGAAGATGTTGTCGAGGCCTTCTTCTTCGATCATCCGCAGCGCTTCCTGCAGCCCGAAGAAAAAATGCACCGGCGCGGTGCCGTTCCAGTAGCCCTGCGAGGTCTCGTCGAGACCGAGCAGCCGGCGCCAATCCCAATAGACCCGCGGCAGCTTCGCCTCCGCGGTCGCGGCGAGCGCACGGGCGCTGACCGCTGTAAAGGCCATGCCGGTCGGCAACATCAGGCCCTTCTGTGAGCCGGCGACGACGACATCGACGCCCCATTCGTTCATGCAGAAGTCCATCGAGCCGAGCGAAGAAATCACATCGACGAGGAACAGCGCCGGGTGCCGCGCGGCGTCGATTGCCTGCCTCAACGCAGCAACATCGTTGAGCACGCCGGTCGAGGTCTCGTTGTGGACGACGAGCACCGCCTTGATGGCATGCTCGCGATCCTCGCGCAGTCGCGCCTCGAGTTGGGCGGGGCTGGCGGCGCTGCGCCAATCATTGGGCAGCGTCTCGACTTCGAGCCCGAAAGCCTCGCCGCGCATACCCCAGTTGAGCGAGAAAAAGCCGCTCTCGATGACCAGCACTTTGTCGCCCGGGGAGAACAGATTGACCAGCGCCGCCTCCCAGGCACCGTGCCCGGAGGCGGCGTAGGCGAGGATCGTCTGATCAGTCTTGAACACCCGCTTGAGGCCCGCGAAGCATTCCTCGGCAATTTCCTTGAACTTGGCGCCGGTGAAGTCGATCGCGCCGCGATCCATCGCCCGCAGAACACGGTCCGGGATATTGGTAGGCCCGGGATTTTGGTAGAAATGATACCCACGACTGACCGCCATTCTTCGCTCTCCAGTCCTTTAGCTCGCTTTAGTCCTTATATTGGCAGTTTTTATATCGGCGGTGCGTCCTATCCGCGTCTGCCAAACGTGTAAAGGGATATTGGGCCGTCCGAAAGCAAAGAGGCAGGCTCAACGCCTGCCTCTCCTTCGGAGAACCGTGTTTCCGACGCTGCGGTCGATTCCTCCCTAAACTCGGG
>Ga0306920_100011534_pt1 | contig 11943 bp, 13 predicted proteins | sample flu12Cox44000170_FD_204666 | JGI IMG/M metagenome (GOLD analysis project Ga0306920, IMG submission 204666) | Lab enrichment of tropical soil microbial communities from Luquillo Experimental Forest, Puerto Rico - flux4day.12C.oxic.44.000.170 (v2)... | ecosystem: Environmental > Terrestrial >...
CTGTCCGGGCCGCTGGGCTTCACCGCGCAGCCGCTGGATACCAGCATGCTGGTGCTGCTGTTCTGCATCGCCTTCGGCCTGTCCATGGACTACGAGGTCATCGTGCTCAGCCGCATCAAAGAACTGCACGACCAGGGCCGCGACAACCGTACCGCAGTCACCGACGGGCTGACGCGTAGCGGGCGCATCGTCACCACCGCCGCGGCGCTGATCGCGGTGACCTTCTTCGCCAACGCCACCGCAACAGTCAGCTTCCTGAAGCTATTCGGCATCGGCGCGGGGTTCGCGGTGCTCATCGACGCGACGCTCGTGCGCGCCGTGCTGGTGCCGGCCTGCCAGCGGATACTCGGTCGTGCCGCGTGGTACGCGCCCGCACCGCTGCGTCGGCTACAGCCCCGCATCCGCCTGGCCGAAGCTCACGGCTGGCCTATACCGGGTCCCACCGGCACTAGCCAGGAAGCACGATCTTGACCAGCGACGGTCACCCAGAGTCGGCACTGCTCATGCCTCCACCTCGGACGTGATGATGAGCTTCACTGAACTAGAGAAGCAGACCCTGGGCTCCATTGCGGACGGCCTGGCCGGTTCTGACCCCAGGCTGGCCTCCATGCTGAACATCTTCAGCCGGCTGGCCGCAGGCGAGGAGAAGAGATCGCCCGCTGGCGCGCGGAGGACCTGCGCCGGGCCGCACGGCAATACCGCCCGGCCAGGCCGGCAGCCACTGCCGGTGAAAGTATCCCTGACCCGCAAGTAGTTCGACCTGAAAGGCGTTCACGTGACAGACATCCAGATCGAGACCCAGTACTCGACCGGTGCTTCCCGGCAGGCCATCGAGCAGGCGCTCGTAGCCGCCGGGAAAGACCTCGGCCACCTTCGGCCCGAGGACCTCGCTTTGCTTGAGGACTTTCACACGATGGGCCGCATCGCCACCACCCAACTGGCCGACCTGGTCGAGATCACCCCCGACGACGAGGTCCTCGACGCGGGCAGCGGAATCGGCGGAACCGCCCGCTATCTCGCCGCACGCAGCCGCTGCCACGTGGTCGCCATGGATCTGACCGAGGAATACTGTCAGATCGCACGGTGGCTCAACCAGCTTGCCGGGCTTGACGACCGGATCACGGTGCGCCAAGGAGACGTCACGGACCTGCCGTTCGAGGCCGCGACCTTCACACTGGTGTTCAGCCAGCATGTTCAGATGAACGTGGCCATCAAGGCCCTGCTGTACGGGGAGGCACGCCGGGTCCTGGTCGACGGCGGCAGGCTGGCTCTCTGGGACATTGTCGTCGGCGAGGACGGCAAACCCGACTTTCCGCTGCCCTGGGCTGATCGGCCCGAATACAGTCACCTGACCACATCCGATCGACTGCACGCGGCCATCGGAGCCTCGGGTTTCGAGATCGAGCAGTGGAACGACCTCACCGGCCAAGCGGCCGCGATGATGCAGACGCTGCTCACGTTGCCTCCCAGCCCGATCGGACTGCAGGCCTTCGTCCCTAGCTTCGCGTCGAAAGTCAAGAACCTCACCGCCGCGCTGGCAGACGGCCGGCTGCGCGCCATCCAGGGCGTCGCACGAGCGATCTGAGACGTCTGGAGTCACGATGGACATAATCTACTTCGGCGGTAGCGCAGCCCAGGGATTATCGGCTAGGCGATGATTTCTGCCGCAATTATCTGGGCCGAAGATGAAACAGCAGCCGAGGGCACAGCAATTGAAGACCCTCACGGCGATCACTTCTTCCACTACTTCGCCACAACGCTTTGATTGCCGGGCTCGTATCACGCAAGCTGCCTTCGGGCTTGCGGATCCTGCGGCGTTTGGCGATCTTATCAGCCTTGCGCTCACCCATATTGCCTTTATCGGACTGCAGCGCCCAAAGCCGGAAAGCCATTGCTGTTTCCAGTGTGGATCTTCAACTTTGGTCGGCACAGCCGATTTGCTTCTGGCCATGGTCCTGGGGCCCCGCGTTCATTCAGACGTTAGAGACTTCGGCCTTAGCTACATCATCCCGACCGTGTACGTGCCGCTGCTGCTGGCCGCCACTTCTACGCCCTGAAAGTACTCAACCAGCGTTGAGTGTGACCGGGAAGCTCCCAAGCCCGCTGGCAACACCGTTACCTGAACCGCCCGCCGCATCCACTAAGCGTGAGAGACCTGATGTTCACCCAACTCCTCGGCACCGCAGCGACCGCCTATGGCGTGCTGGGCGCCCTTAAAACGCTCCTGCAGACACGACAGATGCTCGCACGTCGCACATCGGGTGACGTCTCGGCAGGCTTCTTGGCCTCCTATGCCGGCGGTTACGCGATCTGGCTGGCCTACGGGCTTAGCACCAGCAGCATCCCGCTCATCGTCGTGGACACCGTCGGCCTGCTCTGCGGAGGGCTGACACTCGCCGTCGCCCTTTCCCTCCGCGGCTCGCTTATCCACCCAGCCACCTGGAACAGCCGCACTACGACTGCAATCTCACCAAGACCGGCAGCCCCAGACCTGAAGCCCTAAGGAATGAGATGAACAGCGTCAGCGAGGAATACTGACGCAGATCAGGCAGCCACTGGCTCAGCCCGGTCCGGGGCGGTCGGCCAGCGCGGCCGGGAGCCGCTCCTCGAATATGGCAGCGTTCGGGCAGGCCGGGACGGTGACAGTCACTGGCCTGAGGTCAGCCGAGCCAGACCCCGGTGGCCGCGATCACCTCAGCGGCTGCGGGGCGATCATCGGGGCTGCGCGGTCGCCAGAGCCGGCGTACCACGCCGCGGACCATGATGGCGTCGGCACCGAGCTGACGGGTGTCTTCCACCGGCCGGGTGAACCGGTGCCCTCGGGCCAGCGCCGCGGCGTAGGTAGCTAGGGTGCCGGGCGAGTAGACCTGCCATAGCGGGGCCCGGCCGATCCCGAGGCGCCGGTAGAGCAGCTGGTGGGGGTCGGTGAGGACCAGGCCGGGCCAGCCGAGGTGGCGGGCGATCGCGCAGCAGCCTCATCTGCGCCCTGACCTCGGCGAGGATGTGGGGCGTCGACCCGGACCTGGTTTGCGTCGCGGGAGTGGTAGCAGGGGTGCAGGCCAGGTTGCATCGGGGGAAGACTCCGTGGGTGCCCTCGCAGCCCACAGCGTGCCGGCCGAGCACTTGCCCGGGGGTCCGGGCGGTCTCCGGCAGTTCCGCCCAGCGGCGCGCCAGCGCGGCAGCGAATCCCGGGTCCACCGGCCACGCCGCCCGTATAACCGCACCGATCCTGGCCGTCACACTCACCCGCGGCTCCCTCACTCTCGGCGCGTACGCGCCGGATGGCTAGCTTCCCGGGGCATACGCCGATACCCGGCCAGCTAACGGCCTGGCCCAGTGCCAGCCTCAGGTCGGCGCCAGCCCCGCTCAGGGCATTGGATCGCGCCGTGCCGGCTTGCGAACCGCTCCTGTCAGCCAGATGACACTGTTCGTTCTGCATCAGGCGTTACCGGCCGGGAACGGTCCGCCGCGTCGGCGGGCGGACCCGTCACAAGGCTTCCTTGATGCCGGCGCGAATCAGCCCGGTGTTGACAGGCCATGTCGGCCTATCCCTGCCGGGAAACCCCGCGGTTGGCGCTCGCTGCCAGAACAATGCGGGAACCAGGCACCGCCGGGCGAAAACGGTCGGTTCGCTGCGTAAGCACGCGCGCGCCAGCCAGCGACCGGGACAGTCGTCTTGCGACAGGCCGCTTCTGCGGACGACTGCGAGCAGGGCTCAATCGCCTGTGCACAGATCGCAAGCGATGCAATCACCTGCCCGCCGGTGGCGTCTATAGCCAGCATCCGCCGGGATCGCGTCCGGCGGCACCTGGCCGACCGGCCAGGCGCACCAGAAGCGGAGGTGAAGCACGATGAGCACAGCGGTTCTGTCCCGTCCGAGAGCGACCGCTCTGCCGCGGCTGGCTGGTTATGGCGCGCTGGCTGGGCTGGTAGCCGGAATCGCCATGGCCCTGTGGCAGATGATCGACTCGGCCGCCACCAGCAACGGGTTCTGGACCCCGCTGAACTTGTGCATGGCCTCGTTCGTCTGGCGCGGGCAGGCGGCCATGATCGAGAAGGACATGATGATGCACCCGGGCATGAGCATGAACATGCCCGTGGCAGCGGGCCACCTGGCCGCAGGCATGATCTTGCACTTGGCGTTCTCCGTGCTGGTCGGGATCGTGTTCATCACGATCCTGTTCGGACTCCGGCGCGCCGGCCTCGGCCTGCTGCGCACCGCCCCCGGCTACATCGGCGCCGCCATCGCCGGGGCTGCTCTGCTGTATGTGGTGATGATCTACCTGGTACTGCCGTGGGCCAACCCGCTGATGTGCCACATGACTCCGCGCGGGCCGTTCTTCATCGGCCACCTGATCTACGGGCTGATCTTCGGCTTGGTCTCCTACCCGCTCGCCCGCCGGGCCGCCGAGAGCAGCACCTGACCGCACCCAGCCCGGCCGCCGTTTTCGGCAGTCATGATCATGCCAAACGGCTGCCGCCGCGCTCGGGCCACCGCCGCACCGGGTGCGCGAAGCCCGGGAGCTACCGGGGCCACCAAACGCGGCCGAGGTCGCGCACCAATGGAGGGAAGTGCGCGCAGCAGCCCGGCGGCCCCGGTTTGGGTAGTTTGATCCAAACGGTGACGCTCGTGCCCGGCACCTGCGGGAGTGTCTGCTGAGAGATAACTGCCACCGGTTGAGGGATGCCCGGGCATGGCGGGTGAGGAGGTTGTAATGGGCGGGGCGGACATCCATGAGGCACCGTACAACTACCCCTCACTTTGACGCCTACGTCGCCGCCGGTGGCGACCTGGCCGATGAGGCCGCGTTCTGGGCGTCGGCGCGAGCCGGCCAGCCGGCGCCGGACTTCAGCTTGCCGCGGCTGGAGGATGGGACGCAGGTCAGCCTGGCCGGACTGTGGCGGTCCAGGCCGCTGGTGATGGAGTTCGGCTCGTTCACTTGACCGTACTGCTCAGCGGAGGGTCCTCTGCTTGACGCCGCGGCGGGCCGGCACCCCGAGGCCGCCTGGATGTTCATCTACACCCGCGAAGCTCACCCGGGGGAGAACGTACCCCACCACGACACCATGGAACGCAAGCTGGCCGGCGCCAGGCTGCTGCGCGAGGAGACCGGGATCATCCGGGACATCTTGGTCGATGACCTGGCCGGTACCGTGCATCGCGCTTATGGGCTGATGCCGAACATGACATGGGTCATCGACAGGGGCGGCCGGGTGGCCTACAAGGCGGACTGGACGAGCGCCGCCAACGTGGAGGCGTTTCTTGATCGGCTAGCGGCCGCCCGTACCAGGCACCTACTCGGTACCGCGCCGGTCATGTACCAGACCCAGCAGGTCGAGTTCCGCCGCACCGACCGCACACGGTTCATGCAGCACCTGGGGCGCAACGGCCCCCGCGCGGTTACCGAGTTCGAAAACGCCCAGAAACTGTGGGCTCGCCGCCGCTGACCAGGCCCGCGGGTCCGCGTCATGCTGAAAGCCCGGCTCGCCGGTCCCGCCCGCCGGCGCGGCGGGCGAAGGAGAGAAGATGCAGGTGGAAGTGAGTCCTGAGGCGGCGACGGCGGAACAGCCAGGTACACGCCAACGCCGTTTACGCAATTTATGGCCTTCATCCCAAGGATCAGGACGAAAAGGCTAAATGCTCCGAACTCTTCGATGCTCGGCGGTTAGAACTGGTCCATGCCGCCCGCGCTTGCTGGTTCTACTAGGACAGCCTGACGGCGGTGAGCCAGTAGTAGACGATGTAGGCGCCGGCCAGCCACAGCAAAACCGCGCTAGCCCAGCTGATATGCCGCCGCAGGAGCTGGGCCCGCCGGAGGAGGCCATCCCCGGACCAGGCGGTGGCGATGGTAAGCACGGCCAGGACGGTGCCCATGCCGATTCCGAACAGCACGAACTGCCCGACGGCGTCGGCGAGCCCGTGAAGCTGCAGCGAGGTGCCGACCACGCCGAGGAACACCGGCAGGGTGCAGCCCAGGGATGTCAGCCCGTAGGCCGTGCCGTACGCAGCGTACCCGCCCAGGCTCCGGTTCCGGGTCGCCGTCCGGAGGTGACCGGCCATCCGCGGCGCGACGGACGCGGTCAGTTCCCGGCCGGATGCCAGCATGCCTGCCAGCAGGATCAGGCCGACGCCGACAGCGGTGCCGATCCACGCAAGTGATGACGACAGGGCCGAGGCGGCCAGGCTGGCCAGGATCCCGGCCAGCCCGAACAGCAGGGCGAAGCTGGCAGTCATCGTGGCGCTGACCGCAAGGGCGCGCCCCGTCCTCCCGCGGCCGCCGCGAGCACCCCGGTCGTCACCGAGGTAATACCCGAGGTAGGCCGGCAAGAGCACGAACCCGCAGGGGTTCACCGAGGCGACCATGCCCGCCACGAACGCGTACCCGAGGGGTGCCTTGGTCCCCACCGCCAAGAAGATGCCCGAGATGCGGGCCGAAACGGACTCCACGACGATCAGCGGGCCCAGGGCCGCCGGCGAGGAGCGCACCCCGTCGGCGACGGCCAGCGCGAGTACGGCGGCGCTGATGCCGGCGGCCAGCCAGGTTCGCGGCGGCCAGCGGAACGGGGATTGCGCGCCGGTCACTGAGCCGGCCAGCTAACGCAGCAGCGGGCGGATCGCGGCCAGCAGCTGGCCGCTCTGGCCGATCACCGTCCCGCCCTGGCTCGCGATCGGTCCGGGAACGGCACCCCACCGGGCCCGGGGAGGAAACAGCAGATAGTAGTCCCAGGTGGGTCCCGGCTGGCCGGTCACATGCCGGGAGAACCACTGGCTGGAGACCGCGTCCTGGTCCCACAGGCTGGTGACCCGGTTGTCCGGGAAGACCGAGGGGTTGATCGCACCGCGTGACCCGCCCAGGAACGGCACCCACACCACCAGCACCCGAAGCGCCGGGTCGGCCATCCGGCTCAAGATGTTGCTTTGCACCCAACTGGCGCCCGCGAGACACGTCGCTCAAGTAGGGGAGAAAATCAGCACCAGGCGGGGGTGCCCATTGTCGCGGTTGAACAGCGACTTCAGCGTCGAGATCTCAGTCAGCGACATGACGCCGCCGCTGCGCGCGGCCGCACCCTGGCCGGCGGGCGGGGCTGTCTGCGTGCATGACGCCAGGGCAAGGCTCACCGCGGCCGCCGCCACTACCCGGGCCGACCATGATCTCAGCCGCTCGCGCCAGGCCACTCGCATCCCGATCCGCTTTTCCTAGCCCACACCAGCATGGCACCACCACCGCCGGCGACGCCAACGGTATTCGGGCCGGCTGGCTGCCTCGCGGCATCCACGCGGCCGGGCGGATAGGGCTCATGATGTAATAGCCAGCCCGTCCTGACCAGCAGATCCAGCTTCCGGCAGCTCCCCGGGGGGTGACAGACCCTCGCGTTTCTGTGCTGGCCGCTCTGTCTGGCGAGTGGCCGTGATCGGCGCGCCTACGGTTGGTGGCATGGCCCGAGAGCGGCTTCGCAGGCTCGCTGAGCGGGAGCTGCGCCTGCACCGTGCCGACGACGAGCCTGCGGTGCTCGCGTTGTGGCTCGCGCGCTGCCGTGATGGCCGGTGAGCGCCGAGGCGTTTCGCTCCAGTGCCATCGGTGCCGAGCAGCTCGTCATGGTCGCAGACGGTGGGCTAGCCGGTTATATCTCGGTTGTGCTTCACAGGGGTATCCCCTTTTGCTCGTCACCGATCGCGGAGGCCTGACGCCACAGCTGTCGCTCGACGGGCGGTGATCGGCTGCGCGTCCTTGATGGCGACCCGGTCCAGGACAGGAGCGGTATCTGCTGATCCTGTCCTCCGCAAGGCGGGCCTGCTCTGGGATGGCCTCACAGCGCCGCGAACAGCATCGCCGCCATCCCGGCGCTCATCGCGGCCTGGCCCGCCGAGACTCGGTCTGTCACCCGGGGCCCGGGGCCGATGGCCCGGGCCAGCCACGCAAACGCCGCGGCCGAGCAGGACACCGCGAACACGATGCTGACGGCGAGCACCAAGGCGGGCGTGGCGGACCGGGACATGGGCGCCATCGCGCCGCGGGCGGACCCGGCCGCCGTCATTCCCGCAGCGGCGGGCATCGCGGTGAGCATCCAGATCATGGCACCTGCCATCAGCGGATGGAGAACGGCGGGCAGGCCCGGCCGCCGGACCGGGCCCGGGCCGGCCAGGCTGGCCAGCCCGGGCCAGAGCGCGGCGCAGCCGAACAGCGCGGCCTGGACCCACGCCGCGGCGGCGGGCTCGGACTGCCAGGTCATGACGGTCAGAGCCGCGCACATCACCACGCAGAACACGACAGGAACCCGGCCCGCCGCGTCCGCCGCGCCTGCATGGCCGCGCCGCGGCAGCGCCGCGCCCAGCCCTGCGGCGGCGAAGACTACGGTGAGCAGCCACCGGGCCGCCAGCGCCGTGATCATTACGACTCGGTGCCGTAGGTGTCATGGTAGGGGAACTCGGTCACGTGCCGCTGCCGGCCCGTCGGGGTCAGGTCCAGCCACCGGTAGGTGCCCAGCAGCGTGTCCAGGCCCCGCTCGTAGGCCGAATAGGCATGGTAGACCCGGTCGCCCTCGCGCAGGAAGACGCTGACTCCGGGACCGTCGGTGCCGGAACGGATGTAGGGAGTCACCCGCTGCAGGGTTTCCTTGTCCTTGTAGTTGTATTCCAGCGGGGCCCTGGCCTCGTCGAAGCTGGCGTGGAAGTCGTAGTTGAAATCGCTGCCGTAGCTGGAGTACCACGGCACCTGCCAGCCCATCCGCCTGCTGAACCGCTCGATGCTGGTGATCGGCGCCCGGGACACCAGCACCAGCGTGGTGTCGCAGGCGTGCAGGTGGGACAGGTCGCCGATGCTGTCGACCAGGAACGAGCAGGTCGGGCAGCCCTGATCCTCGCCGGGGAACCCGGACTGCTCGTGCCGCCACATGAAGTGGTAAGTGATCAGCTGCCCGCGCCCCTCGAACAGGCCGGCCAGGCTCACCTGCCCGGCCGGACCGGTGAAGGTGTAGTCCTTGGTGACCTCGGTCACCGGGAGCTGGCGGCGCGCAGCGTCCACCGCGTCCCTGGCGCGCGTGACCTCCTTCTCCCGGGCCAGCAGGTCCTTGCGCGCGGCCAGCCATTGCTCCCTCGACGCAACTTGCGGAATGTTCATCTCTGCCTCCTTCGGTTTGTCGCTCACCCCCTCCACGACTGGGGCGGTACTGGGATCGACAGCCACGGTCGATTTCACCGCGCAATTCGCATACCGCTGCACGGCGTCTAACAAGAGCCGAGACGGGCCCCGGCCGCGCAGCAGGTACGGACCGTACGCCGAGGCCAGGTGCGCTCACCGTCCCCAGGACGGGTAGCCAGCGCCGGCCCCGATCTCGTCACGCAGCCAGAGACGTACTGGCGCCAGTCCGCGCTGCACACATCGCCGCACTCCAGTTCCGGGCGCAGGAGATTGCTTCGCGGAGCCGACGGCAGCCCCCACAGGTCCACGCCAACTCTGTCATTGCTCTCGAACGCTGCGTCGATGACGTAGACACCGGGCAGTCAGGAAACCGGGCGGTGCCCTTTTAGCCCCGGCGCTCAGGCTGCCGGGATGGCCGGACCGCGGCGGCGGACCGTGAGGCCGACGAGCAGACCGACCGCGTGGACCATGGCACGGCAAGGAGCGCCGCCCACGGCCCGGCGACGAAACCACCCAGGCTCCGGCCCAGCCCCCTCACCGCGCAAGAACAAGCCGCCAGCAGGCACCCCCCGGTGAGCCGGTCTGCGAGACGCCAGATCTCATGGCCCATCACGGCTGTCCGCCGTGCGGTAGGCGGGATGTGAGGGAGTGGGCCGAGGTGTGTGCCGCGGGCGATGACGCGGGTCGCGACCTTGTCGTGCTCGGCGACCATGTCCGCGACGATCACGTCGATGTCAGAAAAGGCCCGGTGCGGGCCGGTGACGTCGTCGCTGATTCCGGCTCGCCCTGCTCGATGCGCCGGACGCCGGCGAACTCTACCTGGCCGGCATCTCGGTGCCGCCGCTGGCCTGCCAGCGGATGGGTATTCCCGTCCCGGAGTTGTTCCGCCAGTCCAGCCTGCTCCGGATCGACCCATGGCCGCCATCCGACCTGCCCGGCCAGCAGGCGTGACGCCCGGTGTCGTGACAAACCGGATAATTCCGGAACATGCCGGACCCCTGATCCTGGAGGCCGGACGACGGCGAGCTGTCTGTCTGGCGCGCCTGCCCGTGCCAGGTCAGCCGATCCGGGCGCGGAATCTCTTGAACTCGGCGGCGATCTGCTCCCCGGCGTCTTCCTGCACGAAGTGTGATGCATGGGGCAGCAGAACGGTCCGGTGATTCGGGAACAGCTTCTCGAACCGCTGTCGTGCGGCCTGCCGGAAGGCGAAGTCCTTCTGCCCCCAGACGATCAGGGCCGGCCTGTCGGCGATCTTGGGCATGGCTGCCTCCAGGTCGGCCAGGTACCCGGAGGCGGCGATGAGCTGCCGCGGTGCGATCGATGCGGGGAGCCGGCGCCTGGGGTCCCGCCATGGCGCGAGGTACATCTGCATGACCTCGGCTGGCACGGGCTGGGCGAACCCGCGCGCGAAGAAGACTCTCGGGGCCAGGTTGAACCGGCGGGTCAGTACGCGGCCGGGCGGGCCGCCCAGCACGGCGCTGAACACCCGCACCCGGAGCTCCCGAAGCGGCCAGGCGAACGTGTTCCCGATGATCAGACGGCCGACGAGCTCGGGGCGGCGGCACGCCAGGCCCAGGCCGATCGGCCCGCCCCAGTCCTGCACCATCATCGTGAGGTTGGTGAGACCGAGCTCGTCGACGAAGCGCTCGAGCACCGCGCTGTGCTCGGCTGGCGTGAACCGGTAGCCGGACGGGGCGCGCGACATGCCGTAACCGGGGTAGTCCGGCGCGATGCAGCGGAACTCGTCGCTGAGGCCAGCGATGATCTTGCGGTACAGAAACGACCACGTCGGATTGCCGTGCAGGAGCAGGATCGGCTCGCCGGCTCCCTCGTCAACGTAGTGGATGCGGGTGCCGCCGAGATCGGCGAACCGATGCTCGGCCGGGAAGAGCTCGGCAGGCACGGGGAACGGGAGCATCATGCTTACCGTGCGCGGGGATCGCCGGACGGCTCCCCGCGAATCGGGTCCGCCCCGGTGGGCCGGGGGCTACCGCTGAATCCGGACGGACCCGCTCGCGGACGTGGCCGCGTACGGCCCGCTGATTCCCCCGGCCGGAACGGCGCCCGCCCCCTGCCGCGCCGCAGAGGGTTTTGAAACGACCGGTTCACAACTGGTATTCTGAACTGGCCGTTTCAAAATGTCAAGGGATGGTCATCGCATGGCACGGCCGAAGGGTTATGACCGGGACGCGGCGCTCGTGGCTGCCCGGGACCTGTTCTGGGAGCAGGGCTACGAGCGGGCCTCGATCGCTGATCTGGAGAAGCGCACCGGCCTCAACCGGTCCAGCATCTACCGGGAGTTCGGAAGCAAACGCGAGCTGTTCAGCGCCGCGCTCCGGTGCTACGCCGACCGCGTTATCGCCGGTCTGCTCGCCGGCCTGCGCGACGACCGGGGGCCGGGGCTGGATGCCGTCACCGCGCTGTTCCAGCGCCTTGCCGAGCTGTTCCGCTGCGAGACCGGCGTGAGCACCCGGGGCTGCCTGATGGTCAATGCCATCGCCGAGCTGGCCACCCACGACCAGGGCGTCCGCGCCGATGCCGCGGCCTACCGAGACCGGCTGAGGGCGAGCTTCGGCGCGGCCCTGGCGCGCGCTGCCCGGCGGGGCGAGATCGACCCGGGTCCCGTCGAGGCCCGCGCCCGCCTGCTGGCCTCCGCCTTGATGGGAATCTGGCTCTCCGTCCGGATCGATCCCGCGGACGCAAGCGCGCTGTGCCAGACCGTCGCCGGCCAGGTCGAAGCCTGGCGCATCCGGTAAGTACCGCACCACCGGCCCGGCCCACGATAGCCCGGCCTTCCGGGCCC
>Ga0306920_100011536_pt1 | contig 11942 bp, 10 predicted proteins | sample flu12Cox44000170_FD_204666 | JGI IMG/M metagenome (GOLD analysis project Ga0306920, IMG submission 204666) | Lab enrichment of tropical soil microbial communities from Luquillo Experimental Forest, Puerto Rico - flux4day.12C.oxic.44.000.170 (v2)... | ecosystem: Environmental > Terrestrial >...
CGCTCTCGTGCCACAACCGGACCTCCACTGCCAAAGAGGTGGGGCGAGCCGGTGGTCGACTACCGCCCCAACCGACTACGGCAGAGCTTTCACCACGTTGAGATTAGTGGCGTCTAATCCCTCGGTGAACGGGCCTGGTGGGCTTTGTTTCTCACCAGGGCGCCGATGCATTGCCCCCGTGCGTGCTCTTGCAGAGAGAACGACAGTCATTGGTTCGCAGGGATTGTGACGATGGGTGTGGACCCTCTGGTTCCGGTGTCGGCTATCGAGAACAGCAGCATGATGATCCCGAACGTGTACTTGGACTGGATATCGGTGTCGGCAATCCAGAACCATCTTCGATCGTATTGAGCGGCAACAAATGCGTCCTGCGGCTGCGTATCAGTGACTAGAACCCGTAAAGGCGGACCGCTCAGCGATGCTGTCCCCGGAGCTTCGACCACCCCGGGCGTGGCTTTCCCCTGCGCAACATCCGACTCGGGCACCTGCACCACCGCTGCGAATTCGAGCATGATCTCCAGCATCGACCGTGTTTTCATGTCGATCTCGTCGTCCTTTCCAGAGTAGCCGCTGTAATAAACTCTGAGTTCCCGCAGGTCCGACTTTATCCCGAGAATGCTCTTTATTTCCCTCCCTTTGGCGGCCAGCTCTGGATTTCTGCTCGGTCCGAAAATGAGCACTGAGCTTTCGGAGCCTTCTTTAGGACGCTCGATGCGGATCTGGATCGCGCCGGCAAGCTGTCCCTCGCGCATCAGGTCGACGAGCCGAAAGAATTTCGGGTCGGCTGGGCGGCTAAGCCGGTTTGACGCGTTGTTAATACCGTTAATCGAGTCCAACGTGATTGGCATGACCCGCTCGGCAGAATAGCCCGCCTGCAAGGCAAACAGCACTGAGCTCGGGGGGATCGGCGTCATCAGCCTCTTCAAGAAGTCAACCCCGGTGAGCGGCTGATAGATCACGGTAGGTCGATCCGTGTAGGTACCCGCAGCCGTCGCGTTGCCGGTCGCCGTGAAAGGGCCGATGACGGCCGCATTGAAGTTTCCTGCCGTAAAACTGGTACCGAGCGTGCCCTGGAGCTGATAACCGGCAATCACCTGAGCTACTTCGAGAAAGATCGGCATATCGCCGTAACGCAGTTTCACGATGTTGAGCAGCGTCTGCTCCTTCCAGGAATTACCAATCGAGCTTGCGTAGTCGATCCTATCGCGCGACACCGTTACCGGGCCGATGCTGCTGCATGCCGCCACCAAGGATGCAAAAACGACTGAAACGAGGCTGCGCCGTACCACGCAGGTCCGTCCCGTCGCCTAAGCCGTTTCGATTCCCCGGCCGAAGGCCGATGCTCGCCCTTCAGCCAAGACGCCTTGCTGATCGAGCTTGCCAAAAATCTCGATCAGCAGGGCGACGACACCGGTCCAACCTGTCTGGTGGCTGGCGCCGATCCCGGCGCCGTTGTCGCCATGGAAGTATTCGTAGAACAGCAGGTGATCGCGCCAATTGGGGTCGTGCCGAAATTTTTCGGCCCCGCCGAACACCGGCCGTCGGCCGGTTTCATCGCGTAGGAAGATCCTGGTCAGGCGACCGGCGATCTCGCGTGCGACCTCGAAGAGGTTCATCATCTTGCCGCAGCCGGTCGGGCACTCGATCTTGAAGTTATCTCCGTAATAGGCAAAGTAGTGCATCAGAGCGCGAATGATCAGCGCGTTGACCGGCATCCAGATCGGCCCGCGCCAGTTCGAGTTTCCGCCAAACATGCCGCTGTCGGATTCTGCCGGCAGATAGCTCACCCGATATTCCTGACCGCCGGCGCTGAACACGTAGGGATGCTCGGCGTGGTAGCGAGACAATGATCGGATCCCGTAAGGGCTCAGGAACTCGTTCTCGTCGAGCATCCGGGTCAGAATGCGGCGGAGCCTATTCTGATTTACCAGTCCCAAGATGCCCCGCTCCGCCATGCCGATATGCCCTGGCCCGGTCGGATGGATAGATTCGAGGAGCTCCGGCATGCGCCGCAGGTGCTCGACAAAGCCCGCTACCAGTCTGGGGGCCTGGTCACGCTGCCATTTCTCTATCGCTGTCGTGGCACAAAGCGGGAGCAATCCAACCATCGAGCGGACCTTGAGGCGTGCCGCGCTGCCGTCAGGCAGGCGAAGCACGTCGTAGTAGAAGCCGTCCTCCTCGTCCCACATGCCGCTCGGACCGATTCTGTTCATCGCGCGGGCGATCAGCAGGAACTCGAGGGCATAGTTCGATGCCAGCTCCTCATAAGTCGGGTCGTGAGCCGCGAGCTCGAAGGCGATTTCGAGCATGTTCTGGCAGAACAGAGCGACCCACCCGGTCCCGTCGGCCTGTTCCAAATGGCCGCCGGTAGGCAACGGCGCGCTGCGGTCAAAGACGCCGATATTGTCGAGCCCGAGAAATCCGCCCTCGAAAAGGCTTCGACCGAAGCGGTCCTTGCGGTTCACCCACCAACCGAAATTCGAGCTCAGCCTGCCAAAGACCCGTTTCAGGAAATCGAGGTCGGTTTTGTGGTGCAGGGCCTGTTCCATCCGGTAAAGAAAGATCGTCGCCCAAGCCTGTACCGGCGGGTTGACATCGCTGAAGTTCCACTCATAGGCCGGGATCTGACCGGTCGGGTGCAGGTAGGTTTGGCGAAGTAGCAGGTCGAGCTGCTGTTTGGCGAAATCGATGTCGACGGTCGACAGGGCAAGCGTGTGAAAGGCCAAATCCCAAGCGGCAAACCACGGATACTCCCATTTGTCCGGCATCGAGATGATATGGTCGCTGTTCAGGTGGAACCACTCGCGGTTGCGCACCTGGCGCGTCGATAGTTGCATCGGATCCGCGCCGTGTTCCTTGAGCCATTTTTCGGTATCGTAGAAGAAGTGCTGCTTGCTCCACAACATCCCGGCCAATGCTTGCCGCATCACGTTGGCGGCGTCCTCATCGACCCGGTCGGGGGTTACTGCCCGATAGAATGCGTCGGCCTCCCGCCGCCGCTGATCGATGATTTGATTGAATTGGCTGCCGAAGGGGTTCCGGGAACCCGCGTTGCTCAGACGTAGCCGGATCAGGCTGGCTTCACCCGCGCCGATGTTGAGCCGATAGTGCGCTGCTACCTTGGTCCCGACGTGGTTCGGATTAACGGCCTCACGCCGACCCGCTACGATATAATTGTTGATCCCGTCCTTGACATAGAGTGACCCATTGGGCTGTCCGAAAACCCGCTCGTTATTGGTATCGTTTTCGGTGAACAGCAGTGGCGGATTGCCGTCGCAATGCAGAAGGAAGTCGCCGAGATCAGCGTGAGAGGTTTCGATCGTGACAAAGTTTTCACCTGGCTTCTGCCGCAAAGAGGGTTTTGGCTTGTCTGGCCACCATGTCCAGGTATTGCGAAACCACAGGGTCGGCAGCACTTGCAGCGTAGCGGCTTCTGGACCTCGGTTGCAAAGGTTGATCTGGATCAGGATGTCGCTTGGCGACGCCTTCACGTATTCGACATAAACGTCGAAATACCGATCTTCATTGAAGATCCCAGTATCCAATAATTCGTATTCCCAATCGGTACGGCCGCGGCGGCGGCTCGTTTCGATGAGATCGCTGTAGGGATAGGCGCTTTGTGGATATTTATACAGGTATTTCATGTATGAGTGGGTCGGCGTGCTGTCGAGATAGAAGTAGTATTCCTTGACGTCCTCGCCGTGATTGCCCTCGCTGTTGGTCAAGCCAAACAACCGTTCCTTTAGGATCGGGTCCTTGCCGTTCCACAGGGCGAGCGCAAAACACAAGCGCTGATGGTCGTCGCTGAAACCGGCAAGACCGTCCTCACCCCAGTGATAGGCCCGGGAACGGGCCTGATCGTGGGTGAAATGATTCCACGCATCACCGTTCTCGCTGTAATCCTCACGGACCGTGCCCCATTGCCGTTCGCTGAGGTAGGGCCCCCATTGTTTCCATGGCATCCCCTTCTCGCGTGCCTCGTCGAGACGCATCTCTTCCGCCGTCCTTGCGCGGTCGAATACGGGCTGCTCTGGCACAGTTTTATCCTCCTGCTCGGAATCAACTATCGGATCTCGGCTTGTTTCTCAGGTGGGTGTGTTGTCCCCATTGGTTTGATATTTTCATGTTTTATCTGGCGCATACGCTATGGCGCGGCGATAACCATCGTCGGTCTAGCCAACATTACGCCTTTCAAAGCGATTGCCGGACATTTCCAGGATTTCGGCTCAAACGATCGCCATAGTCTGCGCTTCCTGTCGAGGCCTCCGCTGCGCCAGTAGCGGCTCCAACCGCGATAGCCGCCACGGCTGTCCAGGCGACTGCGCGCATCGTCTAAAAATTTCGCTCGAAAATTGATCGAGATCAACTTACCATCGTTGGAGCGGTCTATTTTTCGCGTCGCTGCTTGGCTCACGGAGGTAGGGGATGCCTTCGAGCGCGGTCCGCACATGTACCGACCCCATCAAATATTTTACCGGAATACGAAATCTGCAAATAGTAGGTATCATCCAGCAGCACGGCAAGTTTCGCGCCAGGTCGACGCGTGTCGACCTGCACCGGTTGTGGATGCATCGCTTTGACGAGGATCTCCCCCGGATTATGAAGGTTACGCCCAGCGGGATGCGAGCCGTCGTTATTTTCGCCACCCAAATCGACCAGCCGGCAATGCAGGTCAACGGTATCGAAATATCACGAAATCAAATTGCTAGCATCGCGTTAAATTGGGAATGGTACCTCAAATCCTCGGCGCCTTGTGAATGGGGTACCATGTCTTTGACGCCGGAGGTTCTCGCCGTCGCGAGCAAGACCATTGCCGGGCGCGAATTGGCGCCGCCAACCTTTCCATGCAGCAAGGCGCCTCCGGCGACGGCTTTGTCGCGGTTGCGGAGGCTGCACGATGCGGCGAGCCATCTCGCGAGAACCGCCCCGCACATCCTCGCAAAGCCCGAGGTCGCGCGAGCGATGGAGCAGGCCTTGGTAGAAGCGATGGTTTTCTGCCTGGCGGATAGCCATTCCGGCGAGGTGCGGAATGTTCAGCGCCACCGCGCGAGAGTGATGCGGCGCCGGAAGAGGTGATAATGGAGAACACTGAAGAACCTTTATACATGCCCGAACTCGCCGCGCAGGTCGGCGCCTCCTATTGGACACTGCGCGACTGTTGCCTGGAGTACCTGAGTATGAGCCCGAAGCGCTATCTGTGGCTACGGCGAATGCATCTGGCACGGCGGGCGCTGCGGCGGGCGAACGCGGAAACGAAGACCGTCACCGAGATTGCCTCCGATTACGGGTTCTGGGAATTCGGCCGCTTTTCGGTTGCCTACCGTTCGTTGTTCGGTGAATCGCCTCGAAAACGCTAGATCGGGCCGCCTGATACCCAAAACCTAGCTAGAGCGATCGACTGGCCTCGGAACCCACAAAATCTGCGTAGTCCCCTCCGTCGGGACGGTCTACGCTCGACCATGAGCCGCATTGTGCTTTCTCGATTTTGCAGGAAGATAAATGCCGGGCGGTGGCACGCGCACGTTCCTCGAACCCGATCACTACGAGGCGAGCCTTCGCCAGGCGCAAATCGAATCCGTCATCGTGCCGCGCGGCAAGTTTCGAGCCAGGCTAACGTGGGCGGAGCTGCACCATTTGCAGGTATTGCGGTGCGAAGAAGATTCCGCGCGTATAGGGTACGTGCAACTGGCGCCAGGCTTGGCCTTTGTGGCGTTTCCGGCGGATTCCGAACCGTTGCCGGTGTGGCGTGGCACAGAAATACAGCCGGGTAAAATTATGATTCACGGCCGCGGCGAGCGCCTGCACCAATCGACCTCGGGACCCGCCGTCCGGAACGTCATCGCGATCGATCCGGCGCAGCTCGAACGTTATGGCTGGGCTCTCTCCGGAGCGCCCTTTTCTTTGCCAGCTGAGGGGCGAACCCTACAGCCCTCCCGGCGACTTGCGACTGGGCTGCGACGCCTGCACGCGCGAATCTGTAGCTTCGCCGAAACAAAGCCCAAGATCTTGTCGCACTGCGAGGTCGCGCGGGCTATGGAACAGGGTTTGATCCAGATGCTGGTCACTTGTTTGACGAACGTCGGCGATCGACTGATCTGGATCAATTCGCCGGAACGCGTCCTCAATCATTATCGTCTATCGGGACGATCAATCTCCCCCAACCCCAGATTGTCCCGTTCTCGGAGCCCCAGCCCCCCGCTGTGGCTCCAACGAGAGGCTCTCACAAAAGGGGGCTACGATGGTCACCAAAGTGGAGCTTTCAGAGGCACTTCGGCCCGGTTGCGGCTGCTTAGGCCGGGCGGCACTTGATGAACCGGTGTTCATCCTTCATGCTCAAGACATCCTCGCACCAAGGGTGGTGGTTCGATGGGCTCACCTGGCGGAGCAGACTGGAAGTCCACACGATAAGGTGGGAGCGGCTTTGCAAGTCGCTAAGCAAATGGCCGACTGGCAGGCAAAGAACCGGCATCGTGTCAAGGTGCCGGACTGAGCGTTACGATTGGCCGCTCCGGTGAAATTTTTTCAATTGGAACTGCGCCGGGTCCATCGCTACCACGCCCTTCTGCCCGGTCGGCATCAGCCGACCCGCGGGAGGGGCGGGAACCCATCGGCCACTCTCTAGCGTATTTCCGGACGGCCACTCACCGCTCTGTGAAATTTTTCCAATTTTTGCATAGTCGGCGAGAAACCGATGGTTTACCTTGCGCGTTGCGGGCGAACCTCGCGGCTCCGAATATACCAAATTGGAGAACCGTCCGCACACTTTCATAGGGAGGACCAAATGAAACAGTTGTTCCTGTTGGGGATGCCGCTCCTCGCGATTTCGGCTTGCGCCCCACAACCGGTGCCGCCACCAGCCGCTGTCGCCGCCCCCTACGCGGTAGGATCGGCCGCCAACACCACCACCGCCTTCGATGGAAATTACGGTGCCGTTACCGTCAGGCAAGTGAGCCCCGGATGCGCCGATCCCAGATTCGCAGATGTTCAATTAACCATTCACAATGGTCTCGCCCAGGCGCAGGGGCCAACTCTTACTTTTCAGGGCTATGTCACTCCGCAAGGCGCATTGGCGATGCAGAGTCAGCTCGGCCAAAAGTTCCAGGGGCAAATCAGTCCCAATTTTGTCGTGACAGGTCGGGCGCAAGGTCCGAACTGCGTCTGGGACGTGACTTGGAACCGGGTCAGGGCCCTTTAAGCGCGCGAAGGTGATCGCGACCGCGTCGCTACCCCGGGCGCACGCAGCATTGGTGGGGGCGGAGCCTCTGAGCCGCCTCCTCCGCACCACACTCGCTGCTGGCGTTCGATGGCGCCGAGAAGAACAAGCGCGAATGAAATGGCGCATGCGGCGATCTCGCGGCGCCAAACAGTGGAGGAATGCATGGAGCATAGAGTTGGACGCATCGTAAGAACCGTAAACAAATGGGTGACTGTTGTTGCCGTGATAGGGATGGCAGCAACCGCGAGTATATCGGCTGGTCAAGCCGATCAAGCGGACGCCAAGGGGCTGCTTAAGGCCATGTCTGACTATCTTGGCGCGCAAAAGGTAATATCGTTCGATTACGATGTGAACCTCGAACTCGTCAGCAAACAACAGCAAAAAATGGCGTTGGCGAGCTCCGGGACTTTGACGCTCAATCGTCCTGATAAGCTTCATTTGACGCGCACAGGCGGATTTTCGAATGTCGAGATGGTCTTTGACGGGAAAACGCTGACGCTGTTGGGCAAAAACACCAACTTGTATACTCAAGTCGAGTCACCCGGTACCATCGATCAATTGGTCGACGTGTTGCGGGACAAGTACCACAGACCCGTCCCGGCCGCCGATCTCCTGATGTCGGATCCTTACAAAGAGCTGATGCCGGAGGTCAACGACGTGAAGGACCTGGGAAGCGGTGTGATCCATGGCGTCGAATGCGATCACCTTGCCTTCAGGACGAAGGACGTCGATTGGCAGATCTGGATCGCGCAAGGATCCCGCCCTTATCCTTGCCGCTATGTCATCACGAGCAAGAAGGTTACCGGGTGGCCGCAATACACTCTCGATACTTGGGGATGGAAAACGGGCACCGACGTCGGCTCCGACGGTTTCAAATTGGAGATTCCCGCCGGTACCAAGAAATTGGCGCCGGACGAAGTCCCCGAGCTCAATGATATACCCGGTCTTTTCTCGATGAAAGGAGCAAAGTGATCATGCTAAAGCCCATCGGTGTTGGTTTACTGGCGATAATGATCTACGGTATTTGCTTGGAACTCGGCGAGCGACTCGAGATTCCGGGCGTGCGCAGCTTTGTCTCAACTGCGGAAGCCGTCATCGGCCGCCCCCTGACCCCTGTGAGCGTTGCCGGCGTCGCGCGTAGGAGCGCGCGACGATGCGCAGCGGGCGTCTCCTGCTAGGCCCACGCGACCCCGGCTGGATGTAGAGAAACAGCACGCGGCCGGTTTCGTCGGCGGTCCTTCGTCCGCCCGCGCATACAGTACACGGCGTGCGTGGCAGGAAGGCTCTGGTGCCTGCCAGTCGCGGGCCGTCTCGCGGCCCAGTGCCATGTGACGTGACATGCAACCATGACGTTGTCACTCAGGAGGCGGAGATATGGCGCGCTTCAGCGCAGGCTTTTGGCGATCCTGACCGCCGAGGACCGGGTCTTCGAGACCTACAGCCTGGTCGCGCACGCCTTCGATGTGAAGACCGACGAGGACGACCTGCGTCGAATCAGCATGGCGCAGATGAGCGCGGTGCGCCGGGCGCTTCGCTGCCTAGTGCGCGATGGCGCCGTTATCGACCTCGGGCGGAATTACCCGACCACACGCCGCCACTGGTGCAGTAAGCGCACCGAGCTGTTATACGAGATTCGGCGAAAGCGGAAAGCGATCGGAGCCTTGACACTTCATGGTCAGGTCGATCAGCTCGCGCGCCTCAGCCAGCAGATGGGCCCATTGTTCGAACGTGCCCGCGAGCTTGGGATCGAGCCCTACGCCGAGGCGATGAAGCCGAAGGAGCCGAAAATGTCGGCGGCCAGCTGAGGTGCTCCGGCGGGTCGAGTAGGAACGTCGGGAATGGTCTTCTCGTCAGATCACGAGGCACTTGCGGCTTGACACGGTCACGCGGGTGCTAGGGGAGGAGACGGCCTAAGATCGGGTCGAGTTCTTTTTTCGTGAGGCTGGTCGCACCACCGGGCGGCGCAACGTCGCCGCGGCAATGGCTCTTGATTTGGCTTTCCGCCTTACATTCGAGCCGAGGGAGGACAAACAATGACAATGTCACGCCGGAGTCTGATCGCGGCGACGGCCCTGACCGCGCTTGCCGCGCCGCGCGGGTGGTCCCAAGCTCCCCAACCTGGACCCGCGTCGCCGGCGTCGCCGCGCACCCCCCTAAGGACGCGGTTCGCCGAGCACTTCACTGGCGATTTCGACGCGATGCTTGAGCGACGCCTCATTCGCCTTGTCGTTCCCTATAGCCCCACCCTGTTCTTCGAGGATAAGGGCTCCGTCTATGGAACTGCGGCCGATGGAGCCCAACTCTTCGAAGAATGGATCAACAAGACCTTCGCGCTTGGCGCACGACCATTGACCGTGCCATTGACTCCGGTGTCACGGGACAAACTGTTCGATACGCTGCTCGCTGGCGACGGAGATATCGCCGCGGGCGACATCACGATCACCGAAGAATTCCGGAAAAAAGTGGCCTTCTCGGCGCCGGTCATCAATAACGTGCGCGAGATCGTTATAACCGGAGAGGATGTCCCCGAACTCGACAGCGCCGAGACGCTCTCTGGCAAAGAGGTCGCTGTCGGCGGCTCGACCAGCTATTACGAGAGCCTGACAAAACTGAACGAACGGCTCACGGCTCAAGGCAAGCCGCCGGTCACCATCACCATTGTTCCCGACACGCTGGAGGTTGCGGACCTAATGGAGATGACGGCTGCCGGGTTGTTGCCTGCCACGGTGGCGGATGACTGGGTCGCCGGACTTTGGGTGCAGATCATCAAGGGCCTGAGGCTCCATCCGAAGGCGGCCGTGCGAGAAGGCGCTGAGATCGCCTGGGCGGTGCGGCCGGACAACCCGAAGTTGCTGGCGACGCTCAATCGCGCGATTGCCGAGATTACCGGGAACGTAAACCAGTGGTCGGAACATACGCGGTCCTACTTGTTGGAGCTCAAGCAATTGCACACCGCGACAAAGCCAGTTGACATGCAGCGCTTTCGTGACACGGTCGAGATCTTCCGGCGCTATGCCGGGCAATACCGTTTCGATACCCTCATGCTGGTTGCGCAGGGCTATCAGGAATCTGGTCTTGACCAGCGTACCGTTAGCCGCGTCGGTGCGGTTGGCCTAATGCAGATAATGCCGCAAACCGGCCGCGAGCTAGGCGTCGGCAACATCCACGAGGCCGACCCTAACATCCATGCCGGCGCCAAATACATGGCACAGCTGATGGATGACTATTTCAAGGATGGACCATTGGACGAGCAGAACCGCAACCTGTTTGCTTTCGCTGCCTACAATGCGGGGCCAGCCAAAATCCAATCGTTGCGGCGCGAAGCGCAGGCAGAAAAGCTCGACCCAAACTTGTGGTTCAACAATGTTGAGCGGGTGGCAGCAGCGCGGGTAGGCCAGGAACCAGTGCGGTATGTGCGTAACATCTATAAATACTACGTCGCCTATAAGCTGATTGAAGAGGCGGACGCGGCCAAAAGGGCCGCGATCACCGGAGCCACGACGCAGCCGACTGCGGCGGGTACGTCAGCACCCCCGCAGCCCGCGACACCACACTAACCTGGTTGCGGCTGTACGTGGTGTTGACGACCGCGCCGACATTACCAAGCCGATCTATGCACGAGAAAAGCACCCTGGAAAATCGGCGACATGGTGGTCGAGTAGCGTTCGACTGGATGTCTCAGATGGGTCAGTCGTGTCGATTCTCGTTTTTGGTGCTATCAAACACCGTCTCCGATCACCAGTTAGCGGCGCTACGGGTGATTTGCTGTTGCCCGAGTTGGTCAAAGAGGTGATCCTGGCTTCAAAATCGCCGGGGAGCTGGCGAACGTCGGTTGAATCCCTTGCCCACCGAGTCACGGGCGTGAGCCAGGGGTGCTCGGCATGAACGAGGTGCAGGTTCCACAGCCGGAGCAGTTCGTGGCGACGCCTCCGCCGTCCAGGCCCCGCGATCCGTTGCGGCGCTGGACACTCGTCATCCTTGTCCTCTTCGTCGTGCTGTTCGGCTGGACGCTGATTGCCGACCGCCTGACACCCTACACAAGCGACGCCAGCGTGCGGGCCTTCGTGGTGCGCATCGTACCGGAGGTCTCGGGGAAGGTCGTCGAGGTCGCGGCGCATGACAACCAGATCGTCCGGACCGGCGATCTGCTGTACCGGATCGACCCGACCCCGTTCCGCATCGCTGTGGAGCGTGCCGAGGCCAAGCTCGCCGCGGCCGGGCAGGCCGTCGGCGCTTCCACGGCAGCGGTGGATGAGGCCCAGGCGCAACTGGTGCAGGAGCTCGCACAGCGGGACAACGTTCGCGAGCAGGCGGCTCGCGTCTTCGAGCTGGTGCGCGTTGGCGTCTATGCGTCGTCGAAACGCGACCAGGCGCAGTCGGAGTTGGGCACGGCTGAGGCGCAGGTGCAGCGTGCCCAGGCCTCACTGGAGCAGGCGCGCCAGGCGCTTGGCCCCCAGGGTGCCGACAATCCGCAGATCCGCGACGCGCTGGCCGCACTCGAGCAGGCACGCCTCGATCTCGCGCGCACCACCCTCCGCGCACCCGGCGACGGTGTGGTAACCAACCTGCAGCTCAACATCGGGCAGTTCGCGGCGGCGGGCCAGTCGGCACTGACCTTCCTTGACGCGCGGCTGGTGTGGCTGCAGGCCTTCGTGCGTGAGAACAGCCTGGAGTACATCAGCCCCGGTACGCGGGCCGAGGTGGTGCTCGACGTGTTGCCCGGCCG
>Ga0306920_100011537_pt1 | contig 11942 bp, 11 predicted proteins | sample flu12Cox44000170_FD_204666 | JGI IMG/M metagenome (GOLD analysis project Ga0306920, IMG submission 204666) | Lab enrichment of tropical soil microbial communities from Luquillo Experimental Forest, Puerto Rico - flux4day.12C.oxic.44.000.170 (v2)... | ecosystem: Environmental > Terrestrial >...
TATTACCGTCCGCTGTATCTGCAGCAAATTTGCAGCAAAATCTCACCTTCAGGTTGCAGCCCGGATTCGCCGGGGCCCGGCTGTTGCTCTCGAGCAGCCGGGCGAGCAGCCACGTCGCGCGATCGAAAGATTGTTGCTATAATCGCATAAAATGCTGAAATTTGTCAACCGACAATGCCGGCGAGCTTGGCTGACTGCGACTGAGAGCGCGATCGGCAAATCGGCTCGCGCGCGGGTCGCCGGACCCGGCACGCAGCCGGGGCCGGCGTTTTGCACTTCAGGCGACTGGAGAAACGGCGAACACATGCACCGGGTCGGCGATGTTCTTCAGCCGTTGTTCTCCGAGATCGACGAACTCGGCAGCGATCACTCCGCGAACATGGCGCCAGGCGTCGGCGGAGATGCAGACGCCGCCGGGTGCGGCGAGGCTCTCGAGACGCGCGGCGAGGTTGACGTGATGCCCGTAGATATCGTTCGGCGCGACGATCACATAGCCGAGATTGACACCCATGCGGAACTCGATCCGCCAGTTCTGCGACACCGCTTCATTGCGGGCGAGCATCAGCTGCTGCACCTCCAAGGCGCACCGAACCGCATCCACGACGCTGGCGAATTCGACGAGAGCCCCGTCACCGGTATGTTTGACGATCCGGCCGCGATGCTCGCGGACCTTGGGCTCGATGACCTCGCGCCGATGGCTCAGCAGGCGGAAGTGGGTGCCTTCCTCGTCGGCGCCCATCAAACGCGAATATCCGGCCACGTCGGTGGCTAGGATGGCGGCGAGACGGCGGGTCGAGGCCATGGAAGGGCAGGCCATCTCAGTCCATGGGATCAAGTTCCCTTAACTCTACCACAACTCGCGCATCACGACATGCACCGGCGAGCCGTTCCGGTGCCTGAAGACCTTGGGATCGCGTTCGCCGCCCGGCTGATAGGCAAGTCGCTCTCGGACAGCGATGCGGGCCGCCCTGGACGGAAAGCAGCAGGTTGTGAGCGTCATAGATCATAGCGCTTAACGCGATCGTAAGCCCTTGGCGACATGGATGGATCTCCCCCATCCTGTGGAGCTAACAATGTACAGTGCAAAAGTGGCAATCGCGGCGGCGGCGCTGAGCCTCTGGACGCTCTCGGCCGGCGCCGTAACCGTGACCCCTGCGGATGCGATGGGTCAGGTCGGCCATACCGCTAGGGTCTGTGGTCTCGTCGCCTCTGCCAATTACGAGCCCGATACGCGAGCCCACCCGACATTCCTCACCCTCATTAGCCCTGATCGGCCAGGCGCGAACCTGGCGCTGACCGCGGTGATCTTCGGCGACGATCGAGCGAAGTTCGGCACCCCGGAAATGGCGCTGCAAGGGCAGCGGATTTGCGTGACCGGGTTTGTCAGCTTTTTCCGCAACAGGCCCGAGATGATCCTGACCCACCCGAGCCAGGTGAGCTTCGTCGCCCCGTCGAGCGTCGCAGAACTTCGATGAAACCTTCGGGATTGCGAGCATAGCGCTGGGAGCGCGAGCGGTTTGCATCTACCTTGAAATCGCTCGCGTTCCGCTCCGCTGCGCGACCTTGCCTCGGCGTCCGCCACCCGGCCAACAATTCGTTAAGCGATGCTAACGAAGCCTCGTCCGGGTCATTACGACGGGGACGAGACGGATAAACTATCTGCCGCCTTGGGTTCCGACGATCGCTACGGTGACTGTTGGGCCCGGTCCGGGGCGCGGGATCTTTTCGACCCGGCCGCTAGCTCGGTTGCTCCATCGAGCGCTGGGGCCACGCCAAAAGGCGGCGCCTAAGCATAGCCGGGAAGCGGAACTTAGAGAACCGGCCGGCTTCGCAACCGGCGACGCGCCAAGCGATCGCTCACCGGTAAACCTGATCCCAAGCACCTGTCGGCCCGCCGATCAGCTTGTTGTCGACGCGACGACTGATGCGGACGCTAAGTTGCGCAAGGCAGGTTTCCCTACTGGGGCGAAGGCCGCTCGTGACGAGGCTTATGCTGTGGCCTCGGACGCACGAGCAGAGATGGTCGCCGAAGCCGAGCAACAGCACCGCGACCCCTTGGCGGCGATACAGCGCCATTTCGGACAGCAGGTCACGAGCCACGGCGATCCCGACGCCGACCATGCGCTCGCTTTCGTCGAGACCGTAGCCGACCCCGAGAGGCTGTATACGCCGCAACCCGGCGAGGCTGCTTCGAACGGAGTTCGAGGCATCGGCCGGGTTGTCGAAATCGCTTACACCGGGATCAAGCGCCAGGTTCGCGTTGACACCAATGGTCGCGTCACGGGCTACGCGGAGCGCCAAGAAGGGGACGGATGGTCGACCCGAGGCACATTTGCCGGTGACGCCGAAGCCTTCATCGCGGCCAAGCGCGCCGGTATCGCTCCGGCACAAAAGCCGGACCCGGAAGAGGAACCGCCGCCACCCTAGCATCCGTTGCAAGAAGGAGCATTTCTATTCGTGGTTATCGGCATTCGTGACACTATGTGTCTCCAGTGCACTAATCTCGTCGTCGTAAGCAACGAAGAGGGGCATGACGGACATACCGACCGAGCCAGAACCCGCCTCTGTGGACCGGAGCCGGACCGCTGAAACTGCGGCGCCGCCGTTCTCTGCAACGTCGGCCAAGGTCGGAGATATAGAAGCCTTCCGAAAAGCTGTTGAGGATAGTGCCGCGGTCAGTGGAGGCCTGTGGCTCTCGTATCTCTTCGTTCTGTTCTACCTCGGCATTGCCGCCAGTTCAATTAAGCACGTTGATCTGCTGTTGCAGAACCCGGTCAAGCTACCATTCCTCAACATCGAACTGCCGCTGCTCGCCTTTTTTGTTCTTGCGCCAATTCTGTTTCTAATAGTCCACGCCTATACGCTCGTGCATCTCGTCCTGGTCTCTAGTCGAGTAGCACTGTTCAATGAAGCGCTGAGCAAAGAGATTTTGGAAGACCAGGCCGTTTTGAGGCGGCGGCTCCCGAGCAACATCTTCGTACAGTTCCTCGGAGCACCAGAGAAAGACCGCTATGGGGCCTTCGGCTGGCTTCTCGCGGCAATTCTCTGGGTCTCGCTGGTCATAGCGGCGATCGCGCTCTTGTTGCTGCTGCAAATTCAGTTTTTGCCGTACCACAGCCAATGGGTAACCTGGACGAGCCGGATCGTCCTAATTCTCGATCTCGGCCTGCTCTGGTGGCTCTGGGGTGGTATCGTTCGCGGTCGCATCACTCCCGACTTAGCGGTGGGCAAAGTTGACCGGCGGCGGCCTAGCAACGGCGGCGGTAATTCTGTTCGCTTGCGCCGTGGCGACGATACCCGGCGAATGGCAGGAGGATCACCTGCCGCCGCTCGCCTTTATTCCGACGAAGCAAGGGGTGATCCCCCTGCATGTTTGGATTGCTGGCCTCTTTCCCAATTACCTGATCCTTCCCGAATTCAGCCTGTACGAGGCCCAGAAAATTGACGATCCCCAAAAGGTTGCATCGAAGAAATACCTAATCGATCTAAAAGGCCGCGACCTGCAGGGAGCACTGTTAACAAGGGCGATCCTCACCAGAGCCAATCTCAGGGGTGCCAAGCTTCAGGGCGCGTTACTGATGGAGGCACAGCTCCAAGGTGCGGACCTTACAGGTGCGCAACTTCAGGGCGCGCTGCTCGACGTATCGGAGCTTCAGGGCGCAACCCTCGCAGGTGCGCAGTTTCAGGGCAGCTCGCTCAACTTTGCGCACCTTCAAGGTGCGGACCTTGCAGGTGCACAACTTCAGGGAGTATCCCTGGTTTATGCACAACTGGAGGGAGCGTTGCTTTATGGGGCGCAGCTTCAGGGTGCGGCGCTCGACCTATCGGAGCTTCAAGGCGCAGTTCTCGAAGACGCGCAGCTTCAGGGCGCATCGCTCCTGCAAACATGGCTCTGGCGCGCGACATTGGGACAGGTTATCGCAAAAGACCTTTTCGCTCCTGCTGGATCCCCGAACTGGAGCCCGATAGGCCCAGCTTCAATGACGCTGAACGCCGGACGACACATAATCACGCGGCACCAGGAGGCGTGGACCGATGCGACCTATGCCGAGCTACGGCAGTCTATCGAACGAGCGCTTCCGGAAGGTCGTCAGCGCAGCGATGCCCTAGAGCGCGTGGCGGTCCTCGATTGCGGCTTGAAGGGCGACATTTTCGCCTCATGCGATCCGTCGTCCGAGCGGCCCGCTGAGGTCAACAAATGGATAGAGATAATCCGCGCCGCAAGCGTCGATAAGCGGGCCTACAATCGGGCTCTTGCGAAGATCCTTGGCGATCTCGTTTGCTCCAACGAGCCCTACCGCCTCGATGTGCTGCAGCGTCTGTTGTTCGCGGACATGCTACGTCGAACAGGCGACGAGGCGCCGGCCCTGTCGAAGCGCATCACAAGCGCCGAATGTCCAGTCTCGAAGACGTTTACTGCCTCATACAAGGCCGATTTCCCACAAATAGTGCAGCGGGAGCAGTGATCCCCAGGGGGGGTCAGCACCATATCGACCTGCCGGCTGCCGCACTGCGAGCATACCAGCGCTTGCGCCAATCCAGCACGGGTCTTTCGGCGCCGTACCGAGTAGCCATCTCAGTGGGGTCGGGCTCGACCTGGTGCCGGCATTCTTTGCACCAGACGATCAGCCGCACGCCGGCCGTGGCGGCAGTGCCGAGGATTATCGGCGGGCCGCGGTAGGGCTTCACGCGTGTTGAGGCGTCGAACGAAACTCCGAAGCCTTGGCCTCCGAGGGCTTGATTACCCGATCGCTGAGTTCAGTGAGCAGTTGCGCTGGCGTGTCGTAGCGGTGGACCAGTGCTCTCCGAAATTCGCGTTTCGTACATCGCAGCGGCGCTGATTTACTGGAAACGTTGCAAAGGTCCGCTCTGGCATTAGATAGCGGCCTTTGGAAATCCCAAATGCCGGGGCCAAGCATTCACCGATCTCGCCGTTGCTCGTTCGCGCCGGCAAGGTCCGGTTTGGGGCATCTTCGCCCATACGCCGCGTCGTCAGACAGCGACCGTAGAGCGCCGATTAGCGGACCTTCCACTCCGGTCGCGGAACGGCGGGTTTGCCCCGGAACAGCACCACGGTATCGATCGCGCGGATCGTGATCGCTCGTCTATCGGCGGTGCCTGATTTCGCGTATGTGGGGCAAAACGACAGCTCGCGGGCGCGTAAATGGCTGCGAAGGAAAAAATATCACGGGTAAAGCCGAGGCGAACGATAGCCGAGCTTGAAGTGGAGTTGGAAAGACGGACCGCCGAGCGGGACGAGGCGCTGGCACGAGAGAGCGCCATCGCCGAGGTATTGCGATTTGTGGGTTGAGTTTGGGTCGGACCGACCAGGCTCAATTAACTGATTGATGGATATCCGCTATCAGGTCTAGACGGTCCGCTGAAGCCACGGGCCGTGCGTCCAGGCCCACATCTAACCAGTTGAAATTCCTGGGAGCCGGCCCGGGGGTGGCGGCTGCATTGCTCCCGTCACTCCGGTGGGCTGAACGGAATGACCGGTTTTCATCCGTCGAGACCCTCCGGCCGACTTTAGTCAACGCCGGAAAGGGGCATCTTGCCCCTACACAGCGTCGTCAGCCACCGGCTGCAGAGCGCCGGTTCCGGCCGTTTGCCGGACCGCAATGAAACCGCGAGGCCGGCCCTCAAGAGACATTCTTGGCCATACCAGCGGATCGTCGGGTTGGCCAGAAAGCGGTCATTCGCGTCAGATTTCTCGACATGCCGACGGCCCGCTCAGGTCAACTCATGGAGCAGTCCTTTCGTTTCTTTCAGATCGGCGGTGTCGAAGCCCTCGGTGAACCAGCCGTGGATCGACGCGAGCAGCTCGTGTCCCGCCGAGTGACGGTCATGGTCGCGCCGGAGCCGGGCGAGGCTAATAGCGGCGCAATTCCCAGAGCCTGGCTCCCTGTTCTCGGGCAATGCTCAGGGCCTGGCGGTACAGCTCCTCGGCAGCCGCGCTGCACCCCGGCGCAGCTGCAGCTCGCCTTTGCGCCGATACAGCTCGGCGGCAAACCAGCGCTCGCCGGTCCGTTCGACGATACGCAATGCATTGTCCAACAAACTCATCGCCTCCGCGAATTGCGCGGCAATGTCGCACGCGCTCGCCAATAGCGCGAGATGATGGGGAACGAGATGATGGGGGATATAGAGCTCGGCTCCGGTGGCGCGGTAGGCCGCTATGCCATCTCGCAGAAGAGAGATCCCTTCTGCCACAGCGCCGTTTTTGACATTGACCCAGCCGCGAAAGGCCGTTCCCTCGCCGCGCCAATGCGGGTAACTGTGCTCAGTTGCGACGGCAACGAGCTGGCCGCCCCACTCCTCCAGGGTCGCGTCATCTCCGATCAGCGACAGCACCCTGGCGCCGATACTCAAGCTGCTAGCCAAAGAGGGCGGATGCGCCAGCCGCCGCGCCGCTTCTACCGCCGCGCGGCTGCGTGCCGAGGCCTGCTCCGGAAATCCGAGACACAAGAGAACCAGGCCCAGCCACCCTTGCGACACCACTTGCGGGTCGCTCCCAGTTTGTTGGGTCAGCGAGCGGTGAGAGTTGGGATCGTAAAGCGCCAGCCCGGCATCGAGATGCGATCGGGATGGCGGAAATTCGCCCGCCAGCATCAAACTGCGACCCGAGCACAGGTGACCCAGAACCAGCCCGGCGGAACCGCCGCGCTGGCGGCTCAGCTGGAGCAGACCCTCGTCCAAGCGCCGCGCCAGATCGAACTCGCCGCGGTTCTGGTGATGGAGCGACTGCCAATAGGGAACCTGCAGAAACTCCGAGGGAGAACCCAACCGCTCCCACAATTCGCGCGCCCTGGCAAAGGCAGCGCCGGTCTCGGCTGCCGCCAGCCCCTTGACAAAGCGCAACGCCACACCCAAGGAGCTGCAAAATTCGAGCTCCTGTTGCTGACGTTCGCGGTTGTCAGGCAGCAGTGCCAGCTGGTCCAGCGCCTTTTGAAATTGCGCCGCAGCTTCGGCCAGCGCCGAACGGCGACGAGGCGATCGAGAGCGGTTTGCAGCTCGTTCTCGGGAAGACCGGAGACCGCGCGCAGCAGCGTATAGCGGAACCAGCGCCCGAACGCCGCACCGATCTGAGCCGCGCGCCGCACCGACGCCAAGCGGTCGAGCCGGGCCATCAGCGATGCGTGCAGGCTGGTCGGGATCGCCAAAGGCGGCAACGGGCCGTCGAGCACACAGTGACCGTCTTCCTCCCGCAAGAGACCGCTCTCCAAGACACTCTTGGTCAGCTCCTCGACAAACAGCGGCACGCCATCGGTGCGCTCGACGATCCGGGCCAGGACCTCGTCGGGCAAGGTCTTGCCATCGGCGATCTGCGTCACGAGACTGGTGCGGTCGCGCTGATCCAGGCGATTGAGCACCAGCATCGTGACATGCGGCTGGCCGGTCCAGGGCGACTGGAACTCGGGACGGAATGTGACGATCAGCAGCACCGGCAGAGTGCGTATCCGCTCGACTGTGAGATCGAGCAATTCGCGCGAGGTCGGGTCGATCCAATGCGCGTCTTCGACAATCATCAGCGCCGGCTGCCGCGCCAGGCTCTCCAGCCCGCGCAACAGCGCCTCGAATGTCCGCTCTTTCTTGCGCTGCGGGCTGAGGTCGGATGGAGGGTCGCGCTCCGAGCCCGGCAATGACAGCAGGTCGGCGAGGAATGCCACGTCATCTCTCGGTAGCGACCTGCGGGCGAGCAAGGCCTCGAGCTTCGCCAGCTTGACCGCGCAAGGGTCGCTCGGCGCCAACCCGGCGACAATGCCGATCTGGTCGATAAATGGAAACAGCGCGCTGTCCTGGCGATAGGGCGAGCAGAAATAGCGCAGGCGCAGATGCGGCTCGATTTGCAGATGCTCTTCCAATACTGCGGCGATGCGCGACTTGCCGAGGCCCGGTTCGCCGCAGATCAGCACGACCTGGCCTTTGCCCGTCTTGGCACGCGCCCAGCGGCGCAGCAACAGGTCGATCTCCTGGTCGCGGCCGATCATTCGGGTCAATGCCGCCCCACGCAGCGCTTCGAATCGACTCGCGACGAGGCTCGGGCGCAGCACCCGCCAGACCGGCACCGGCTCGGCGATGCCTTTGACCTCGACAGCGCCGAGATCGCGGTATTCGAAAAGGTCGCCCAAGAGCCCGCGCGTGCTCGCGGCGATGACGACCGCATCCGGCTCGGCCAGAGCTTGCAGCCGGGCGGCGAGATTGGGTGTTTCGCCGACCACCGATTGTTCCTGGGCCGAACCCTCGCCGATCAAGTCGCCGACGACCACCAGCCCGGTGGCGATGCCGATCCGTGCGTGCAGCTCGACGGAGCCGAAATCGAGGCGGCCGACGGCCTCGATGACCCTGAGGCCCGCCCTGACCGCGTGCTCGGGGTCATTTTCATGCGGTCGCGGGTAGCCGAAATAAACCAGCACTCCGTCGCCCATATATTTGGCGACAAAGCCTTCCAGCTCCGCTGCGGTTTCTGCGACGGCGCGGTGATAGGCGGCGATGACCTCGCGCAGATCCTCCGGGTCGAGCCGTGCCGCGAGCTCGGTGGAGCCGACCAGGTCGCAGAACATCACCGTCAGCTGCCGGCGCTCGGCAACCGGTGCCGCCGCGGATGCCGGCTCGCTGCGCAACGCGGCGATTGCTTTGAGAAGCTTGCGGCGGTGGCCTCCCAGTTCCACGCCCAGGTCTTTCAAATCCTCTGCCGTCAGCTTGGGCAGCGCCTCCCAATCGATCTCATGATCGCGAAAGGCGCCCTCGTAACGCTGCATGCCGAGGCCGTGGAGCCAAGCCGCGATGTCCACGCTCGCCTCCCGTCGTGTCAGCGCGGACGGTCGCCCGCAAGCGTGACCCGATGCATGACCCGGCGATAGCCGTGGTAGTCGTTGACCGGGTTGTGCTGGGCGCAGCGATTGTCCCAAAAGGCCAAAGAGCCGACCTCCCAACGGAAGCGGCAGGTGAATTCCGGGCGCTGTTGATGCGCGAACCGATACTGCAGCAGCGGCGCGCTCTCGGCCTCGCTCATGTCCTTGAAGCGCACCGTGTGGCCGCCATTGACGTAGAGCGCCCTGCGGCCGGTCTCCGGGTGATTCCGGACGATGGGGTGCTCGGCGATGTACTCGCGCTGCGCGTCGGGCCGGTCGCCGTCGCGAATGCGGTCCTCGCGGGTCTTGGTGACGTCGGCCTTCGCCGAGGAGTTGACCGCGACCAACCCGTCGAGCATCCGCCGCATGCCGGGAGACAGAGCCTCGTAGGCGAGGTACATGTTGGCGAACAAGGTGTCGCCGCCATAAGGCGGCACCTCGCGCGCGACCGGCATCGTGCCCATCGGGGGATGTTCGAGATAGGCGGTATCGGTATGCCAGAGCCCGCCGAAATTGACCCGCTCGTGTTCGAGCTTGACGACCGGAGTGATCAGCGGAAAGCCCTCGATTCCATTGATGAACGGGTATTCGACGACCTCGCCAAAACGCCGGGCGAAGGCGAGAAGACGCTCGGGCAGTAGCTCCTGATCGCGGAAGAAGATCACCAGATGGTCGAGCCAGGCACCCCGGATCGCGGCGACCGTGCCCTCGTCGAGGTCCGCGGCAAGATCGACCCCGGCGATCTCGGCGCCGAGCGCGCCGGCGATCGGCTGGATCTGAAGAGAGTGGTCGGCCATCACCCGATAATATCCTAAGATCGCTCGCGGCTCAGCAAGGAGGCGAATCGTGGCCCCCGAGGCAAAAAAGGCGCCGGTTTCCGAGGTCGATCCGTTCTGCCGCGAGTTCTTCGAGAACCCGTTCCCGGTCCACGAAGAACTGCGCGAGGCGGGTCCCGCGGTGCGGCTCGAGCGCTACGATGTCTGGGCGGTCGCGCGCTACGCCGAGGTCCACAGGGTCCTCAACGATTGGGAGACTTTCTGCTCGAGCCGCGGCGCCGGGCTCACCGACTTTGCCAAGGAGCAAGCGTGGCGGCCAAAGAGCCTGGTCCTGGAGACCGATCCGCCGCTGCACGACCGGACGCGCCGGGTGCTCAACCGCGTGCTCGCAGCCTCGGTCATGGCGCGGCTGCGCGAGCGCTTTGCCGAAGAGGCGGACGCGCGGAACACGGCAGCTTTGATGCGATCGCCGATCTCGCCGAGGCCTACCCGCTGACCGTGTTTCCCGACGCGATGGGCATGCCGCGCGAGAACCGCCATTTTCTGCTGCCCTACGGCAATATGGTCTTCAACTCCTTTGGTCCGCGCAACGAATTCTTCGAGGCGGCGGTCGCCGATGCCGAGCCGGTATTGGCCTGGCTGCAGCGCCAGATGCACCGTGACGCCCTCGCTCCGGGTGGCTTTGGCGCAGCGATCCACGCGGCCAGCGACACCGGCGAATTGACAGAGGAGGAAGCACCGATCGTCGCACGTTCACTGCTGACCGCCGGTGTCGACACAACGGTCAGCGGGATTGGCGCTGCGGTTTATTGCCTGGCGCGGTTTCCGGAGCAGTTCGCCCGGCTGCGCGCCGACGCCTCTCTGGCCCGTGCAGCCTTCGAGGAGGCGGTGCGCTACGAGACCCCGGTGCAGACCTTCTTTCGCACCACCACGCGCCCGGTCGAGCTCGGCGGTATTGCGATGGGCGAGGGTGAAAAGGTGCTGATGTTTCTCGGCGCCGCCAACCGCGACCCGCGGAATTGGGAACGGCCGGACGATTACGACATCGGCCGCCGCACCCTCGGGCATGTCGGGTTTGGCAGCGGCATCCACCAATGCGTCGGTCAGCTGTTGGCGCGGCTCGAAGGCGAATGCGTGCTGTCGGCGCTGGCCCGCAAGGTCAAAGCGATCGAGGTCACCGGCCCGATCCGCCGGCGCTACAACAACACATTGCGCGCACTGGCCAGCCTGCCGGTGACCGTGCAGCCGGCGTAGCACGCTCTTCATCAATGGAGCGAGGTCCCGATGTCCGATCCTTATGCGCGTTACACGCGGCTCAAATTCGACCGCCCGCATGCGAACGTTCTCCGCATCACGATGGAGAACGGCCGCATGAACACAACCGACGAGGCATTGCATCGCGAGCTCGGCGAGATCTGGCGCGACATCGACCGCGATGCCAGCGTCAATGCCGCGATCATTACCGGCGCCGGCCGGATCTTCTCGGCCGGCGGCGATTTTGCGATCATTCGGCAAAACATCGAGGATTTCGAGGCGCGCGCCAGGCAATGGAAGGAAGCGCGCGACATCGTCTACAACGTCATCAACTGCAGCAAGCCGGTGGTCAGCGCGATGCGCGGGGTCGCGGTCGGCGCCGGGCTCGTCTGCGGCCTGTTGGCCGACGTGTCGATCGCGAGCAAGGACTGCCGGATCATCGACGGCCACACGCGGCTCGGGGTCGCGGCCGGCGACCATGCCGCGATCGTCTGGCCGCTCTTATGCGGGCTGGCCAAGGCAAATACTACCTGTTGCTATGCGACGAGGTGCTGGGGGACGAGGCCGAGCGCATCGGGCTGATATCGCTCGCGGTCGAGGATGGCGAGCTCGACGCGAAAGCCGTCGAGATCGCCGGCCGGCTGGCCGAGGGCGCGCAGAGTGCGATCCGCTGGACCAAATACGCGCTCAACAACTGGCTGCGCGCAATGGGACCGACCTTCGACACCTCGCTGGCGGCGGAAATGTTGGGTTTTGGCGGACCCGAGGTCAAGGAAGGGCTCGCCTCGCATCTCGAAAAGCGCCGGCCCGCCTTCCCGCCCTCTTCGCCGCTCTGACGAACGCGCCGTTCACCCGTGTCGAATCATCATGACATCAGGTTGAAAATCGCCGCAGAATACCGGGTCACTTCGCGGAGGAGAGCATGAGCGCGCGCAAGGAGTACCACCCCGAGCAGGTCCGGTCCCGGCTCAGACATCCGGTCATCGATGGCGACGGCCATTGGATCGAATATGGGCCGGTATTCGTCGAGCAGGTCCGCAAGGCCGCCGGCGATAAG
>Ga0306920_100011539_pt1 | contig 11941 bp, 3 predicted proteins | sample flu12Cox44000170_FD_204666 | JGI IMG/M metagenome (GOLD analysis project Ga0306920, IMG submission 204666) | Lab enrichment of tropical soil microbial communities from Luquillo Experimental Forest, Puerto Rico - flux4day.12C.oxic.44.000.170 (v2)... | ecosystem: Environmental > Terrestrial >...
TGGCCGGCCCGGTGTGCGTCACCATCACCCGCACCGATGGGCTGGTGCTCGCCCGGTCGGTGTTCGAGCACACCATCAACTACCGCAGCGCCATGATCTACGGTCAGCCCCGGCTGGTCACTGACCCCGCCGAATGGCCCGCCGGGCTGCGCTGCATCACCGAGCACGCGTCCCTGGCCGCCGGGATGGCCGGAGCGGCCACCGATCCCGAGCAATCATTCCGTGTAACCGCCATTGGGGCGACATGTCGCGTTCGTGGAACGGGTTACTCGTTCCACCGCCCCGGTCCGCGATCCACGGAACGCAAGAAAATTACGCACCTGACCTGCAGATTTACTGAGCCGGTGAGCGGAATCGAACCGCTGACCTGCCGCTTACAAGAAGTATGGCCTTGTGCACGGTGCGCACTACCTGCACGGATGACACGGGTTATCGCACTAACGGCACTCGCTGCACTGGGATCATCCGGCGCGCCGTTCCACGAACCGTTCCACGCCGAGGGCCCGGCTACCGGGCCTCCCGGCTACTGTGCGTAACTCCGCATGGATCCTGTATTGAGTTCGTCCATGCACAATCCGGATCCTGCATACCCAGTGCCGAGCTCCTGTCGCCACTTCCGTATGGGACAGCCGCCTGCGTTCCGCATGTCCGGGAGGCCCAGCCCGGTGTCCGCTGGAGCCCCTCTAGAGCTGCCTGGATGCCTGCTCGATCACCGCGAGCGTGTCCGGGGATCAGCGTGGGGAGCGGTTCGATAGCGATGCCGCGAAGTGGTGTGGGATGCTCCGGGGCATGATCACGCGGCTTGGGGCAAGGCGCTGATGGGCTCTGATGTGCCGATCCGTGTGCTAGGCGGTGACCTTTCTGGCGGCCTTGCTGACGATTTCGCTCTCTCGAGGCGTATTGCCTGGGATATCGAGACCACAGGGCTGGACTGGCGGCGGGAGAAGATCGGGACCTGCCAGCTGTTCGCTGAGGCCGTAGGTGCTGTGGGTGGTTAGCGTCGGCGAGGACAGGCCTTCTGCCCTGGCCAGGCTGATCGAGGACAACACCGTTGAGAAGGTCTTTCATCACGCCCCGTTCGACCTCCGCTTCATGGTTAGTGCGTGGCAGGTGTCGCCGGCAGCGATCCGCGACACGAAAGTGGCGTCTAAGATCCTGGATCCGGCGGCGCCGAATGAGACATGGCCTTCAGCAGCTTGTCGGCCGTTATCCCAGCTTGCCCAGAGGAGCGGTTCGCGTGAGCGATTGGTCAGCGTCGGAGCTGACCGATGAGCAGCTCCGGTATGCGGTCGGTGATGTCATGCACTTGCTGCGCTTGCTTGACGTTATGGAGGCACATCCGCCAGCTCCGCGCATTCGACGTCAGCCCCCAGGACATCGGCGCGCTCCTGGCCTGACCCATGACGCCCCGGCCAGGCCCGACCACCGAACATGGCGCGGGCCCGCTGCCGCGCGCCCACTTAAGGGCGTTACTTTCCGGTCAGCGCTTCCGCGGAACTATCCTTCACCTCTCGACTCAGGTTGGCCGCCCGGCTGAGGCCCCGCCGCCGAGGCGATCGTCAGCAGATAGCCGGCAGCGCGGTCAGCGGTGAGGTCCGCAGGATCCGCCGGCTACCGAGCTCTGCACCAAGCGGATCCGAGCTGACCACCGCGGCCGCGACCGCCCCGTCTCCGCCCGCGCCAGCTCCGGCCTCCGCCGCGCCAACCTCGGCCATCGCCACGCCATCATCCCTACGCGTCTGCACCTCGCCGAACGGCAGCAATTCAACCGCCAGCACACTCAGCGAGCTGCTCTGCGCCAGCCCGAGCCCGTTCAGCCACGCGATGACCTCCTTCTGCGGGAACTCACGGAAGGCCCGCGGCCCGCCCCCGGACACCGCCCCGCTGGCAGCTGTACCCTGGAGGAGCGGCGTCCCGACCGCATGCCCGAGCAGGATGTTGCGCCAGGAAGCGCCGTCCGCCTGCATGGCCTGGGCGTAGAGCATGAACCAGATCTCGGTCTGCGGGTCGGGCGGGTCGCTGAACACGCGCCGCCCGTTCAGCTCCGTGGTCGCGTAGGGCGCGCTGACCCCGATGCCCACCTCGGTCCGGTTGACCGAGCAGATCAGCGTAGGCGGCGGGTGCTGGATGCCGCTCGCCCGCAGCGGCCGCCCGAACCGCCCCTGCGCGGTCGACCAGTATTTCGCGTGCCCGACCCGGAACTCATACGTCCAGAAGCCGAACAGCTGCGCGTCCTCGGCCGTGACGCCCGACGGCAGCGGCAGCACAAAGAACGTCCCCTGCGTCCCGCCGCTGTTCGCGATAGCAGGGATCAGCTTGGTCATCGCAGACAACCCGGACTGGTCCGGCACCTGCCCGGGGAAGATCGCGCGTATCGGCTCCGGGTCGACCGGCAGGGGCGGCTCGACGGACTCCGGCAGCATCCCTTCCGGGTTGGGGGTGGGCGCGAGCTCGTAGGCCAGCAGCGGATCAGGACCGTAAGCCAGCACACGCCCGAAGTAGCAGTCGTCATCCTTATCGAGGATCGGCTGGTCGAACTCGATCCACAGGAACCGGTCGCGCGGCGAAGTCGAGGAGTAGTCGGGCGCGGCCGCGTACGGTGACTCGGCCAGGCCGGTCGCGACGATCCGCGGCGTCTGCGTGGGCGGCGTGGTGATCGGTAGCGTGACCTGCAGAGGGAGCGTCTGCGTGCTGCCAGCCTCGAGCGTCGCGGTCACCGTATAGGAAGGGGACAGCTCCGCCGGGAAGGCGCCGAGGGCCGGAACCGGGTTGATCGCGTCGAAGAAGATGATCTGCGTGCCGGAGCGGTCCACCGTTGCGGTCAGGTCGGCGAGCGTGCTGGGGGCGATCGTCCGCGGCACGGTGATCGCGCCGATCGTGCTGCCGTCGCGGCTGAAGGCTAGCGGCGGGACGGCCGAGATCAGCGACGAGCCGGGCGTGGGCGTGGAGGGGACCGGCTGGATGAAGCCGTCCCAGGTCCAGTCCCGCTTGAGCTCCAGCGTGACCGCGACGATCCAGTGGCCGAGCAGCTCGGTCTGGTTGGAGAAGGTGATCGAGCCGCCGTCGGCGGTGATGGTGTGCCGCAGTGTGCCGGACGCGCCGAACACGGTCCGCTGGCCGGGCTGGCCGGTCAGCGTCAGCCCGTTCTGGGCCAGGCCGAGTTGCTGGGCCATCAGCTGCGGGATGTTCGCGCCGGGCTGGAAGTACAGCGCGCTCAGCTGCGACGCGGCCGACCCGCTGAACAGCGTGTCCTCGGCCTGCGCCGCCTGGCGGACGATGTAGTCGCTATACGGGCCGGTCGGCGCTGCGTCGGTGCCGTAGTAGTTCGCCTGCTCCCGGCACCGCGGCTGCAGCCGCACCCGGATGTCCCGGCCGGTCGGGATCGGCAGCGTGGTCGCGCCCTGGGCGGGTGCCTCCATCGTGGAGATGTCGTCGATCCCGTCGGTGTAGTCCAGCGTCAGCGTCACGCTGGGGTCGGCGCCCGGCCCGAACGGGACGTTGACCGAGTAGATGACGCGGAAGTTGCCGTCCACGTCGCCGGGGTCGGTGCCCGGCGTGCCGGTGTCGTGGGCCGGGATCCGCGCCTCGACGATCACATCGAACGAACCGACGTCCGGGTCCGGGATATCGAGCACGCCGCCGTTGTTCGCCGCCTCGGTGATCAGGGCGGCCAGGTTGGCCTGCGCGAACGTCGCCGGGTCAACCCCGGCGAACAGCGCATCCGGATAGCAGATCCGCGACTTGCGGACGGTGAGCGTCTGGATGTCCCGGACGGTAGGGGGCACAGCCGGGTAGGGCGGCAGGTTCTCGTGGGTATCGACCAGCAGGGCCTTCGGCGTGACGTACCGGCGGAACTTGGCCACGGTTATCGGCACCGGCCCCGGGTGGACCGGGGTCGCGCCCAGGTCGGGCCCGCCGCCGGTCAGGTCGACGAGCCGGACCTGGAGCTCGTAGTCGTTGCCGTAGCGCAGGACCGGAACCCCGGACAGGTCCGGGCGGGGCCCGGGCCCCGGCGCGGACGCCGGGTTCGAGCTCCAGGCCGCCGCGAGCTGCTGCACCACGGGGTCCGGCAGCACCAGGCTGGCGCCGGCCCACTGCGCGAAGTACAGCGGCAGCCAGGCGTCCTCGTCGTTGCTGTCATTAGCTGGGGCGCCGCCCTGGCTGGGCCGGATCGGCGCCGGGGCGACCCACAGCTCGCCGTCGATCGACGTCGAGTAGCCCGTGCCGTAGCCGTTGTCGTTAAAGGGCAGCGTGCCCTGCACCTCGCACAGCGACGCCCACCCCTGCTGGCCGGCCACACGGACGTCGACGCGGTAGCCGTGTACGCCGAGCGGCGTCTCCGGCGTGTTTTCTGGCGGGTAGGTGGCGGCCGGGCCGACCCGGACCCGCAGCAGGTCGAGCTGGCCGTTCAGCCACGCCGTCACCTGCTCGTCGTCCCAGCCGAGCTGGAGACCGGCGTCGGTGCCCGGCGCGATCCGGTCCGGCTGCAGCGTCGCGGCGTCGATCGTGGTCGGCTGGTTGCAGTGCACGACCTGGGCGAAGCCGTCGTCGTATACAGCCGCCTCGAACTGGGCCTGGGTGAGGTTGCTGCCCTGGTCGGCGCTGGGGATGACCGGCAGCAGCGCCGCGGCGAAGAGCGGCCGGACCGACCCCGCCAGCGCCGGGAGGTGCGCCGCGTACGACCTGACCGTGTCGGCGTTGGCCTGCTGGCCGGTCAGCCATGGGTTGCCCGCATCGAGGGTGATGTAGACGAAGCCGCCGCCGGCCAGCGTCGCGTCCGGGACGGCGATCGAGATCGGGTAGATCAGCCCCAGCCGCCGCGCGAGCGCCGGCTGGCGCAGCGCGTAGGAGAGCACCTGCCCCCAGGCGATCGTCTTGTCCGTGCCCGGGGGAGTCTGGTTCAGCCCCGGGGCCTGGGCGCGCAGCGTGCAGCCGTAGCCGTCGCCGACCTGGACGTCGCCACTGGCGGGACCCTCGAACGGGATCGCGTTCGTGTAGCTGGCGGGCAGCGACTTCTTAATCCGGGCGTCGGACACGGTGCCCAGCTTGCCGCTCGTCAGCGTGATGTGGGCGTTGGCGAACTGCTGGGCGAGCTGGCCGAACAGGGTGGGCGCGACCGGCGGTGGAGTCAGCACGAACGGGGTGGTCAGCGCCGGGACGGTGGTGTCGGTGTTCGGCAGCGCGCCCGGGCCAGACAGGTTCGCGACCACGGGCACGGCGGTCCCGGCGAACGGCGTGCCGCTGTCGAACGGCGTGCCGGCGCCGAGCGGCTGGGTCGGGTCGCCGACCGGGAGCAGCAGGATGTTGACGTGCAGCGTGCCGCCGCCCGAGCCGCCGGACGGCACCCAGAGCTGCGGGAACGCCATCAGGCTCAGTTCCAGATCGTTCAGTGCCATCGAAGCCTCCTCATGCGCCCGCTCACGCCGTGACCGTGAGCTCGGGGGTGTGGAATGACTGCGAGAACTCCCACGAACCATCCCAGCTGACGCTGACCACCCAGCAAATCGAGAGGTGGATCCCGACCGAGCACGTGGCCAGCAGCGTGAGGTCCACGCTGGGGATCTCTATCGTCGGCGGGTTGATGACCGGTACCGGCAGCGGCGCGACGCTGAACCCGAGGCCGGCCGACAAGGTGAGCGACGCGCTCGCCAGCCCGTCGAGCACGTCGACCGACGCCTGCCCGGTCAGCGTGGCGATCACCTCGATGCTGTTCGTGGTGACGTCGAGCTCGACGGCAATCGTGATCGACGCCGACCCGGATGCAATCCCGAGGTCGATCGAGAGACCGAGGCCGATGCCGGCCTGGATGATGAACGCAGGCAGCTGCTGCTGGACGCCGAAGTTCATCAGGCCGTTGCCCGCCAGCGGCGTCGCGATCCAGTTGAACGGATTGTCCGGCGCGCCCAGGCCGACCAGGAAGTCGACCGAGAGCGGGCTGAGGGTCACCTTCAGCCCGAGCTCGAGGCTGATGTCGGTGAGCTGGCCCAGGCCGAGCGGCAGGTCGGCAATGTTGAACGTGTCGCTGACGGTCAGCGCCCCGTCCGAGACGGCGACGTCGAGGTCGGCGCCGACCCCGCCGGGCAGGTAGGCGGCGAGGGCCTGCAGGTCGCTGAACACGGTCTGGACGGCCGACAGCGCGCTGCCGAACGTGACGTTCAGGTTGGTCAGCCCGGGCTTGGTGTTCTCGTCGCCGTAGAAGCCGCCGGTGATGATCAGGACCGGTTCCGAGCCGAACGCCGGTACGTTGACCTGGAAGCTGAGGGTCTTCAGGCTGAGCTTCCAGCTGGGGGAGACCGACGAGTCGACCGTGTAATCGAGCTGCGCCATCGTCGGCGGCGACTGCGTCGTGTCCCCGTAGGCGAGCGTGATCGTGATGACGCTGAGATCGAGGATCGTCGTCGTGCTCGGGTTACCCGCCGCGTCATGGGGGAACGTGTAGCTCTTCGAGTACTGGAAGCCGGACGGGATCGTGCCGATCTGCGGCAGCTCGCCCGTTTCGAGCACCGACAGGGCGGCGGACAGCTCGGGGAACAGGCCGGTCGAGTTGAGGATCGCGGCCAGGTCGCCGAGGTTCGGCGAGCCCGGGTTCACCACCCCGCCGGGCCGCGCGGACGTCAGCTGCGGGAACTGCAGCCCGGGCACCGCCCCGGCCCCCGAGGCCGCGACGGGGATCTGCGGCGCCTCGAACAGCACCTTGTTGGTGCCGGTCGCGTGCAGTAGGCCGTAGTAGCTGGCGGGTTGTTGGAGTGAGTCCAGGTCAGCGGCGTCCGCGATGTGCCAGAGGCTAGTGTCGTTGTTGTTCTGCACCAGGGGCACCGGGAAATCGTTCGGCAGCGCGGTCGGCGCCTGGTCGGTGTAGTGGCGCACGCCCATGCTCCAGCCGCCGCCGCGCGGGATCTGCGGAGCGCCGCGCAGGGCGATGCCCAGCTCGGAGTCGCCGCCCTCGCTAGGGTTGACGACGTCGATCTCGACCGCCGAGCAGCGCAGCACGGTGCCCGCCCCGGAGCCGAACTTGCCGGCCTCAACCGTGCACGACACGGCGGGCGTGAGCGGCCCGGCCTGTTCGACCAGCGCCGTGATCTGGGGCGGCGTCAGCGCGGTGTCGACCGGGAGCAGCTGCATGTAGCCAACGAGGTTCTGGGACGGGGTCAGCGTCACCGCCGTGCTCTCGAAGGCGGGCACGGCGGTGCGGGCTCCAGCCGTGACGTCCAGGCTGGGCGCGATCCCGATGTCGGCGTCGAACAGCACCGGCTGGTACGTGGCCCCCGCGTACTGGACCTGGGCCCCCTGCTCCCGGATGTTGCGCACGTTGAACACGCCAAGTATCGCCCCGCCGTGCACGACCAAGCCGGGGTACTGGAAGCGCCCGCTGGAGCAGGGCTGCCAGCCGCTGTCGGACCGGTTCACCCAGCCGGCGTTCTGCCGCTGCATGGTGATCGTCCGCACGGCGGCGACCTTGAAGGGGTGGATCAGGGTTTTGGCCTGGATGACCTCGTACGCCGTGCGGCCCCGGGTCGCCTCGAACTGGACCTTGATGATCGACGAGCCCTGCTGGTCCGCGTTCAGCCATTCGCTGAAGATGCTCTCCCCGTACCCGGACAGGTCGGCCCGCAGCAGCGGCACGCCCTGCTGAGCGCCGCCCTGGCTGAACTCGCCGGTAAAGATCGTCTCCACCGACTGGCCCATCACCGTCGTGGTGTAGGTTCCCTCAACGATCGTCTGGCCCCCGAAGAGCGGGTCGGGGCCGCCCGTGCCGGCCTGCCCGGGCGGAGTCAGGGTCAGCGACACCGCCGCGCTGAGCTGCTCGGCCGCGGTGAGCTGGAATGCCGGCGACAGGCTGGTGAACGTCCCGCCGTCGGCCAGGAACGATGATTTCACGCGGGGGTTGACGGGACCGTTCGGCTGGCTTATCGCCGCGATCAGCCCGAACGGCAGGCTGAACAGCGCCGCGAACGGCACCCCGGCGGCGACGTTATCGATGTTGTTGGTCAGCACCGGCTGCGGCGCGAACGGGACCAGCTGCTGGCTATCAGGTGCGGCGACCAGCAGCGGGAGGCCGTCGCTGCCCGGGTTGCCGATGGGGCCGAGCGGGCCCTGCGGCCCGGTCGATTCCATCGGCTCCCACGACACCTGCGGCACCGCGAACGTGGCGATGTCCGCGCCGTTGAGCGCGAGGCTCATCCCCTCCAGCGCGAACGCTGGCGCCTGGGCCGCCGCCGCGACGGTCGCGGTCGCGGCCGGGCCCGGCGCGCCGCCCCTGATGTCCCGTCCGGGACCGGCGGTGGCGTACTCGCCGACCAGCGGCGCGATCGCGACGCCGAACAGGTCGACCTTGGTGGACAGGTCGAGCAGCGCCAGCGACACCAGCCGGGACCCCTCCACCGAGGCCGGCCCGGCTACCTCGGCCACCGGGGCCGGCGTGACGTCCACTCCCGTCGCGGGCAGCCTCAGCGTCGGCTGCTGTGCGGCGGCGCCCTCGGCCAGCAGCGCGCAGCTCATCACCGGGGCGCTGGTGCCGTCCCAGCTGGTCACGGTGGCCACCGCCGCGGTCGTGCCGCCGGCGTCTCCGGCGAGCTGCGCCGCGGTGAAGCTCGCCGCGTACGGATCCGGGAGCGTCGGCAGGATCAAGCCCAGCGGGAACACCAGGCCGACCACGCAACGGCCGAACTTGTCCGCGCTGATCGGCCCGGTCGCGGTTAGCAGCGTCGGCGACGCGGTCCGGAGCAGGGCGTTCTCCAGGATCAGCGACAGCTCGGGCAGGCCCTGAGCGGTCTGGCTGCCGATCACGAACGCGAGCGTCGAGGCCTGCGTGTGCAGCAGGATCACGGCGGCCTGCGTCCCGGTCGTGGCAAACGGGATGCGCGAGCCGGACGCGTCCAGCGGCCGGTCCAGGTGCACGGTCAGGTCTCCGGTGACGATCAGCAGCTCGCTGGCCGCCGAGGCTAGGAAGCCGAACGCCGACGTGGCCGTCGTGTCGAACACGATCGTCGCCGGGTACGTGGCGGGCGCGGCCTCCGGCCAGAGGGTCAGCGTGGTTTGGACGGGCACCTGCGCGGCGCTGGCCGCCTCGGCGAACAAGGTCTCGGTCCCGATCTGCAGCAGCCAGCTGGCGATGGGGACCGGCGTGCTGTCGTCGATTTCGGTGACGAGCTCCGCGCCGCTGCCCAGGTGCAGCTCGCACACGCCCGGCCCCGCGGCCTCGGGCAGCGCCGTGATCGCGGTGGCCGCCAGCGGCAGCGCCCACACCGCGCCGGTGATCGGCGCCGAACCCGAAGGGGCAAACACCTGCGAGGCCACGTTCGTAAAGCCGAACGACGCGGGCGACGCGGTACACGGAATCAGCACCTCAGGCAGCCCGGCCGCCGAGGGCGTCGGGGCCGCCCCCGCCCAGTGCAGGGTGACGGTGTCGCCGTACGCCTGGGCCTGCGCGTCGGCGACCACCTGCAGCGTGGCGACGGATTCGGTGAACTCGATCACGATTTCCGCGGGCGGCGTGGCCGTGGCAGCGGCAGCGTCCGGCCCAGTTGCGGCGCCGGTTACCGCCTGGGCCGCGGGGGCCAGCGACACAGTCAGCGTCAGCGCCGACCCGGCCGGCGCCTCGTACACCCCGTTCGCGAACGTGAACGGCTGGGTCCCCACCAGCGTCCCACCGGTGATCGTGAACCCGGTGAACGCGCCGGCCTCGAAGGCGGTCCCGAGCAGGCCCGCGAGGAACCACACGCTGCCCGCGCCGAGTTCCAGCTCGTTGGGCGGCGGCGGGGGGAACGGCGGATGCAGGATCGGGGGCCTGATCTCCAGCCGGACCGGCACCACCGCGAACGGCGCCGCGGCGCCGGCGAACTGGACCGGCGCGGACACCGTGATCGGCAACAGGTCCACCCAGTGCAGGGCGCCCGTGGCGTCCTGGAACGGCCCGTAGCTGTCGATCACCTGGCCGCCCCGCGCCCAGGCCGGGAGGCCGGCCGGGTTGGTGGTGCTGGCGCCGGACGGGCTGCGGACGACCGCGATCGTGGTCGGCACGGCTCCGTCCGGCTCCGCCGCGGCCTGCTCCGCCCGCTGGGCGATCTGGAGTAGCTCGGTTTCCAGGCTCGGCGCCGTCGCCGCGGCCGGGGCGCCCAGGTGCGGCGCGCGCAGGTCGACTCCGGGCGGCACGGCCAGGACCGAGCTGGCCAGCGCCGCTCGCGCGGCGTCGAGAGTGGCCGGATCAACCCCCGGGGCCGCGGCCCAGCCTCTGGTGAGCTCGGACAGCGACTGTACGACGGCGTTCGCGTTGGCAGGACGGTTCTCGGGCATCTTCAGCTCCAGCCGCATCACTGGTGAACCCAGGCGGAACGTTCCCTACTGCCCTATAGAGCGCGCAGCGCGGATTTAGATACAGGCCGGGCCGCATGTCTGGCCGCCGGCGATAATCTTCGCCAGCGTGCTGCGGAAATGCTCACGGTCCTGTGGCGCCAGCGACGAGATGAGACCGGCCGCGCGGATCGCGGGCCGGTGAAGGAGACGTCTTGGCGGATCTTCCGGCCAAGCCCAGCCTCGATCATCTGCGCCGCCAGGCCCGGGACCTGCTGCGCACCGCGCTGCCAGGCGGCCCGGGATGGGATGACGGCCGGGCTGACCGGGCCTGGTCGGGTAAGCACGACGATGCCGCCCGCTCGCCGACCAGTGGTACGAACCGCACGCCGCCCCCGCGCAGGGTGCAGGCCGACGGGGCCAGGCGGGTGATGCCGGCACCGGCGACCCACGCGGTGCCGCTCTTGCGCGGATCCTCGGTACGCCCGTTCCCCAGGCGATTATCGGAACGCCGCCTCTCTCGCGGGACTCGCCGATTCCCTTCCCGGCTGGTGTGGCGGTGACCGGGTCGACGAGGAAGGGCTTCCGGCGGCTACCCTCAGTAGCTTCCGCCCGCCCTTGCGGTGCAATAGGTGCAATGAGTGCTTTCGAGCGGCTCTCGCGACTCGTTCCACGCCGGTCATTCGAATTGTTCGAAAAACTGCCTTCACCTGGAGCCGGTGAGCGGAATCGAACCGCTGACCTGCCGCTTACAAGGCGGACGCTCTGCCTGCTGAGCTACACCGGCTGGCTGGCCGTCCCGTGGGACGGCTCCCCGTTATCGTAGCCGAGACCGTACGCTGGCGATCTCATACAGGGCGATCGACGCGGCCACGCCGGCGTTCAGCGACTCCGTGCCCGAAGCCATCGGGATCCGGACCAGCAGATCGCACGCCGCGGCCACCACCCGGGAGAGCCCGCGGCCCTCCGAGCCCACGACCAGGACGAGCGGGCCGTCCGCGATCGGCATGTCGTGCACGTCGGTCGACCCGGCGGCGTCCAGCCCTGCCACGAAGATCGCGTGTGACTTGTACGCCTCGAGCGTCCTCGTCAGGTTCACCGCCCGCGCCACGGGCAGGCGCGCCAGCGCCCCGGCCGAGGCCTTCCACGCGCCCGCGGTCACACCCGCGCTCCGCCGCGCCGGAACCACGATCCCGGTAGCGCCGAACGCCGCCGCCGAACGCACCACCGCACCCAGGTTGCGCGGGTCGGTCACGCCGTCCAGGGCGACGATCAGCGGGGGAACCGGGGCGGCGGCCGCGGTGAAGTCTTCCGGGTGCGCGTACTCGTACGGCCGCACCCGGAGCGCCACTCCCTGGTGCACCGCGCCGCCGGTCAGCCGGTCAAGCTCCGACATGCCCGACTCCAGCACCGCGATGCCCCCCTCGGCGGCTAGCTGTACCGCCTCGGCGACCCGCTCGTCTTGTTGCGCGCGCCCTGAGACGTACAGCGCCAGCGCCGGCACCGCAGCCCGCAGTGACTCGACGACGGCGTTGCGGCCCGCGACCACTTCCGGCCCGTCGCCGCTGCCCCGTGGTGCCGGGCCCTCATTCCCATGGTCCGAACGGTCGCGGCTGGCTCCCCCGCGGCCCGTTCCTCCCTGGCGGGCTGG
>Ga0306920_100011541_pt1 | contig 11938 bp, 11 predicted proteins | sample flu12Cox44000170_FD_204666 | JGI IMG/M metagenome (GOLD analysis project Ga0306920, IMG submission 204666) | Lab enrichment of tropical soil microbial communities from Luquillo Experimental Forest, Puerto Rico - flux4day.12C.oxic.44.000.170 (v2)... | ecosystem: Environmental > Terrestrial >...
CCCCGCCACTTTGCAGCTCAAACCTGTGGCTCTGGCCATGCGCCGGCGGTCGCTCACACGAGCGAGCTATTGGCGCGCCCCGCGCCCGTTAAACAAGGCCAACACGCGAGACACGTGCCATGAATGTCGCGACCATGCACCTGCTGCACGCCCGAAACGCGGGTCGAAACAAGCAAACCCATTCATCTCAGGTGACGAAACTGTGCTCTTGCGCACCCGACGAGACGCTGCGCGAGCTGGAAGCCGACCGGAGCGGTCTGACCGAAGAACAGGTCGAAGCGCGTCGGGAGCGATACGGCTCCAACGAAGTCACCCATGAAAAGCCAACCACGTGGTACCGGCAGCTCTTCCATGCCTTCCTCACCCCGTTCAATGGCGTGCTGTTTGCCGTCAGCATTGTCTCGCTCTTCTCCGACGTGATATTCGCGGCACCGGACGATCGCTCGTTCAGGACGATCATCGTCTTGAGCTCGATGGTGCTCTTGAGCACGCTGCTGCGCTTCTGGCAGGAATTCCGCTCCAACAGGGCCGCCGAAGAGCTCAAGGCGATGGTGAGCTCCACGACGGCGGTGCTGCGCGCCGGCATGCCGCGACCGGGAGAGATGCCAATTGCCGATCTCGTTCCTGGCGACATCGTCTACTTGTCGGCCGGCGACATGGTTCCTGCCGATGTGCGGCTCCTCTCGGCCAAGGACCTCTTCGTCAGCCAGGCGATGCTGACCGGCGAGTCCGTCCCCTTGGAGAAATACCCCGTCCTGCCCGCGACGCTCAAAGCGGCGAGCCCCGGCCGGAGCGCTCTGGAGCTCGAACCGGCATGCTTCATGGGAACAAACGTGGTGAGCGGCACGGCGACCGCGGTCGTCGTGGCCACCGGCGACGCCACGTATTTCGGTGCGATGGCAAAGGATATTGTGGGCGCCAGGCCGCTCACCAGCTTCGACATCGGCATCAATCGTGTCAGCTGGATGTTGATCCGCTTCCTGCTGGTGATGACGCCGCTGGTGTTTCTCATCAACGCCATCACCAAGGGAGAGCTGTTGGAATCGCTGCTGTTCGCCGTTTCAGTGGCGGTGGGTCTCACCCCCGAAATGCTGCCGATGGTCGTGACGGCGAACCTCGCGAAGGGCGCCGTGATGATGGCGCGCCGCAAGAGCATCGTGAAGAAGCTCAACGCAATCCAGAACTTCGGCGCGATGGACATCCTGTGCACCGACAAGACGGGCACGCTGACGCAGAACAAGGTTATTCTCGAGCGACACCTAGACGTACACGGCAACGAAGACAGCCAGGTTTTGGAGCTGGCCTGGCTCAACAGCTTTCACCAGACCGGCCTGAAAAATCTGCTCGACGTGGCGGTACTCGATTACGCACAGCAGTACGAGCTGGTCGGCAAGCTGCAGCACTACCGCAAGATCGACGAGATCCCGTTCGACTTTCTGCGACGCCGCATGTCGGTCATCGTTCGCAACGGAGGCAAGAACCTGCTCGTGTGCAAAGGCGCCATTGAGGAGGTTCTCTCCCTATGCACGTTCGCCGACGACAACGGCGCAGCGCCAGGAGGGATCGTGCCGTTGACGGACGAGATGCGACAGAAGGTGCGCCAGATCACGCATGATTTGAACGAGGACGGCCTGCGTGCGCTGGCGATCGCCTACAAATGGCTGCCGGCCGAGGAGCGCACCTACACCGTCGGCGATGAACAGGATCTCGTGCTTGCCGGGTATGTGGCCTTCCTCGATCCGCCGAAGGAGACGGCGCGCGAGGCCATCGGCGCGCTCAGAGAGCACGGCGTCGCTGTCAAGATCATCACCGGCGACAACGAGGTCGTCACGCGAAAGATTTGCAAGGAGGTGGGGCTTACGGTCGACCATGCCATGCTGGGTAAAGATGTGGCGGCCTTGACCGATGCGGAACTGGCACCGGCGGCCGAGCACACCACGATCTTCACGAAGATGTCGCCGTTGGACAAATCGCGCGTGATCCGTGCCTTACAGAGCAAGGGCCACACGGTCGGCTACTTGGGGGATGGCATCAACGATGCCGCGGCGCTCAAGGATGCGGACGTGGGGATCTCGGTCGATACCGCGGTCGATATCGCCAAAGAGTCCGCGGATATCATCTTGCTGGAAAAGAGCCTGTTGGTCCTCGAAGAAGCCGTGCTCGAAGGGCGCAAGACGTTCGCGAACATAATTAAGTACATCAAGATGACCGCGAGCTCGAACTTCGGCAACGTCTTCAGCGTGCTGGTCGCAAGTATCTTCCTGCCATTCCTACCGATGCTGCCGATTCAGCTCCTGATCCAGAACCTCCTCTACGACATCTCACAGGTCTCGATCCCGTGGGACGATGTCGACCAGGACTATCTAAAGCAACCGCGCAAGTGGGATGCGACCGGTATTGCCCGTTTCATGGTGTGCATCGGCCCCATCAGCTCCATCTTCGACATCGTGACCTTTGTCATCATGTGGCACGTGTTTGGGGCCAATGCGGTCGACAAGCAGTCGTTATTCCAATCGGGCTGGTTCGTCGTCGGCCTGCTCACGCAGACCCTCATCGTTCACATGATCCGGACGCAGTACATCCCCTTCATCCAGAGCCGGGCGGCGCCCGGGGTGATATTCCTCACCGCCAGCATCATGGCGATCGGCATTTACCTGCCGTTCTCGCCCTTGGGCGCTCACGTCGGCATGGTTCCGCTGCCCGCCTCCTATTTCCCATGGCTCGTCGGCATTCTACTCAGCTATTGTCTGCTCACGCAGGTCGTCAAAGGCTGGTACATCCGTCGCTACCATGCCTGGCTCTGAGAAAACGGCAGGAGATACCGATGTTGGGCATTCTCCATGCCCGATCACTTGAGCGCCTTCGCCGCCATCTTGCGGCGATCCGCATCGAGACAGCGCACGTGGCGTTTGCGGCGATAGGCGCATTTCGCCATGGTCTCTTCACCAAGCGCGACCTACACGATGCCATGGAGGTATCCTCAGACCTTGAACGCTCTCATTCTTTGCTCGCCTTTGGTACGCGGCTGCGACGGCGCGTGGGGGACCGATCATGACGCTCATTCAGGATTTCTTCTGTCTTGGCACCGCCGTGGTGCTCGGGGCGGCAATCGGCTTCGAGCGGCAATGGCGCCAGCGATTGGCGGGACTTAGGACCAACACGCTGGTCGCGCTGGGGGCCGCATCCTTCGTAGTGTTTTCGGGGCTCGTTCCCGGCGATAACAGCCCGACACGCGTCGCGGCGCAGGTGGTCTCTGGCATCGGATTTCTCGGCGCCGGTTTGATCTTCAAGGAAGGCCTCAGCGTCCATGGCCTTAACACGGCAGCTACTCTGTGGTGTTCGGCCGCAGTCGGCGTGCTCTCCGGTGCCAAGTTGCCGGCGCATGCGACGCTCGTCGCCGCGCTCGTCATCTTCGTGAATCTGTGTTTGCGACCCCTCGCGCGTTACATTCAATCGCAGCCCATGCAATCCACGGAGCTGGTGAGCCGCTATTTGATTACAGTCATTTGCCGAAACGAAGGAGAAGCGCACGTGCGCGCCCTCTTGCTTCAGTCGATGTCAGCCGGCGCTCTGCGCTTTCAGCAGCTGAACAGCCACAACATCGAGAATACGGACCGCGTTGAAGTCTGTGCGTCGGTTACGGCCGAGCAGCGAAAAGACAGCGCCCTCGAACAGATCGTTGGCCGATTGAGTCTCGAGCCACATGTCACAGCAGCACGTTGGCGCCACGAGACGACACCCCTCTAGTTCGCAGTAGGGCTCGCTCATTAAGACCGACAACCGTTTTGCTGCGAGCCAGGATCACCCCGTTGCAGCCGGCCAGATCGGCGGAGAGAATGCTATCCTGCAGCCGCACATGGTCTGCACATGGGCCACACATGGACCACACATGGACCACACATGGGCCACAAGCCCCGGACAGCTCCATCAGACCGTCCTGCCGATGGCTTTGGCGGCGCCACCCAATCGGATCGGTGGCGTCCATTGCGGGGAAAATCAGCACGGATGCGCGACGTTGGTCGCCGAGCCGTCCACGGATCGGAGAATGGATGGGGTGAAGCTGCACCCGGTTACTTCTTGCGATAGATGTAGGCGTTGATCGCAGCGATGCTGGTATCGCGCAATTCCCCGTCGATGCGTCCTGAGTAGAAGCCTGCATCGCGCAGCTTTGCTTGTAAAGCTTGACGGAACTCGCGGCTCCAAGCGCGCGAGTTCTGCGTCACCTGGCGGTATGAGAACTCGTCCCGCTTGTCGAGTGCGCGCAGCATGAGAGCGGCGGCTTCTTCCGGGTCTTTACGCGGCACGCCTTGGCCGGCCTGTAGCAGAAAGGCGAGGTTGTTCATGGCGATCGAGTTGCCGAGAGCCACTGCCCTCCAATACAAACCTACCGCGGCAACTTCGTTCTTTTGCACGCCCTTGCCGTTGGCATAGAGCAGCGCAAGATTGACCATGCCGCCTGACTGGTTCAATTCGACGGCTCGCCGGTAGAGGCTGATTGCCCTGGAAAGATCGGTTTCGACCCCCTTGCCGTGCTCGTAGAGCCAACCGAGATTGGCGATGGCTCCGGGATTGCCGTGATCGGCCGCCTGCTTGTACCACATGGCGGCTATAGCTGGGTCAGCCTCCACACCTGTGCCGTTGTAGTACACCCGCCCGAGCTCAAACATGGAGGCGACGTGGCCGGCCTCGGCGGCCCTCGTGAACAACCGCGCCGCTTCGAGAGCATCCTTCTCGACCATCTGCCCAGCCAGCAGGACGCTGGCCAATTGGTACGTCGCTTCCGGACTGTTGGTGGCAGCCGCTGCCTTGAGTAGGCGCAATCCCTCTTGCTTGTCCGGTGGCGTGCCGTGCCCTTGCAAGAGCGCCATTGCCAGGGCTGTCATGCCGCTTGCGTTCCCGGCGTCTGCAGCCCTGCGGTACCACCTCACCCCTTCTGCTTCGTCACGAAGGTTGACAGGTCCCATCGAGTAAATTCGACCCAGACGATACATGACGTGGGCGTTGCCGGCGTCAGCGAGCCGACGCAGCATCTGCAGGACATCTTCGTTATCATTGCCCGCACGCCACACCTCCACTGTGACTTCGGTTCCAGGAGCAAAAGACGTGATACGCTGCCGAACGTCGTCCATGGTCAAGACCGCTCGGTCGTTGAGGCCGACAATGATGTCCCCAACGCGGATCCCGGCCCCTGCAGCGGGTGCGCCCGTGACCATGTTGAGCACAAAGGCGCCGTCGGCTTTTGGAAGACCGAGGGATAGCGCGAGCGTGAGCTCGACAGGCTCCATCTCCACGCCGAGGAAGCCGTTCTGCGCGCTGTTGGGCTGACTGCCCAACTTCACCGGCAGCTTGAGCAGCCGCCCTTGCAGCTGCTCTGGCTCACTCGGACGCGGCTGTGGTTTCGGCTTTTCCTCCGTTGCCGGGGAGGGGGAGCTTGCAACCGGCCGCGGTGGCATGCGCACGATGCTGACCCCAGAATCCGCTGCTTTGTGGAGAACTGAAACTCCCGGACTTGCCTCTACACGCGCCGAAACCAATGCCGCCTGTGCAAGTGAGGACTGCGTCACGGCGGCCGCAAGCAGAAAGCCCAGAAAAACACACTTGTCCAAAGTCCAGCCCATCAACAAACAGCCTAGCGCAACCAGGCTTCCAATTTGCCCAAAGAGCTGTGCAGGTTCAAACTTTCCCTGCGAACTGGTATCCGGCACCGCGCGCGCCGGCCTTTGCGGTCGGAACATCTGCCGCAGCGACCAAGGCTGGCAACGCCACCAACCGCATGCCCGCGTTCGACCAGCAGGCCCTTCCGCACGAGCCGCACACACACCCCCGAAACGTCTCTCGGCCTTCCACTTGACCGTCGAGCACACCGACTTATCGGAGGCGGCAAGGGGACGGTGGGGTGCCTGCCATGATCGGTCGGCAAATTCGACGGCAAGAAACGGGTCGCTAACCTGTGCCGGCATGTGGTCCTTGGGATCTTGACCAGATGACCAAGATCGAGGTCCACGCATGCACGATGCAGTTGCAAAAAACCGACCGATGACCGTGCTTGAATGGAGCATGCTCGTCGTACTGTCGTCGTTGTGGGGCGGCTCCTTCTTTTTCAACGCAATTGCCGTCAAGGAGCTCCCGACATTTACGGTGGTATGCTGGCGCTTTGGGCTGGCCGCAATATGCGGTGCACTTTGGCGGAGGATCGCGCAAAATATCACCGAAGCTCTGGTTGTCTTTTCTTGCCATGGGATTGCTCAATAATGCCATTCCGTCGTCACTCTTCGTTTGGGGGCAGTCCCACATAACGTCTGGTCTTGCGGCCATCCTAAATGCCACCACACCGCTTTTCACGGTGCTTGTTGCACATGTGCTAACGAAGGACGAGAAGCTGACGATTGGTCGCCTTTCGGGCGTTGTGATTGGATTGGTCGGGGTCGCCGTAATGATCGGCTCGGACGTGTTCCACTCGCTTTCCATAAATGTCGCCGCACAAGCTGCGTGCCTGGCAGGCGCGCTGTCGTATGCATTCGCGGGCGTGTTTGGTCGCCGATTTAGCGCGATGAGGCTGTCACCAACTGAGGTCGCGGCGGGCCAGCTCACGGCCTCCGGTCTCCTATTGCTGCCACTCACCTTGGTCATCGACAGACCTTGGACCCTCCCCTTGCCGAGCGCCGCTGCAATTGCCGCGCTGATCGGGATTGCAGTGCTGTCGACCGCCATCGGCTATATCTTGTACTTCCGAATTCTCGCGACGGCAGGTGCCACAAACCTGCTTCTGGTCACCTTCCTCATCCCCGTCAGCGCCATTCTGCTGAGCGCCACCGCCCTCGGCGAGGCGCCGCTGCCGCAGCATGTGGCCGGTATGGCCTTTATCGGTTTCGGCCTTGCCGCAATCGAGGGGCGTCTATGGCGACTTACGTCAGACCCGTAAGTCAGATGGAGCGGCTGGCAAGAGCAACCGGGCGCCCAATACATGTAGGAGACGCGCCGGGCAAAGCGGTAACGAGCTATGCGCCGGCAAGGTGCACGGGAAAATTGTTGATGTCGATCACGCGCTGGGCTCGCCGCCAAGGCCATCTCATGGGCGGACTTGGTATGACGTTGCACGTCGGGCCCCTTGTTTCAGCAAGCCGCGCACCGTCATTGGCCTCAACAGGACCCTTCTGTTGGAATGACCGCCCAAGGCGCTCCCATGCACGTCCACAGGGTCACGCCCTCAATTCCCAAATCGCCCATCGTCGCACTCCATATCCTTGCATATCCTTGCATATCCTTGCGCCAATGCCCCTCGCCCACTCGGCTAGAGCTCAGGGCCTATCGGGTCTGCGTTTCGGCCGCGGCGTTCTTCTCAGCCTTTGCCTTTTCGGCCGCCAGGCGCCGGGCCAAGCTCTTGGCGACCAGTTCAGCAAGATCTACCGCGATTTCATCGTACCTGGCCCCGCGTAGGCAATCGCGTATGACCACCTCGGCATGACCAGTGGTGGCATGATGATCGGCGTGCTCATCGCCCCCTGAATCGACGAAGAACACTTCCACTTTACCGCCCGTTTGGCGCAATTTCTCCACGAAGGGGAGTTGATTGTGAATTGGTACGATCCGATCTTGCGGATCGATCACCACGATGATCCTGGCCGACGGATTGCGCGCGATCGCCGGAATGCTGTCGGAGGCCCAGAACACCTGAAGGGCAGGGTCGGACACGTCGCGCTTTGCGTTCCCTGCGATCTTCCCGTCGGCGGGAACGGCGCATGCGATGTCTCTTCTTATGCCAAGCAGCGCCGCTACCAGGTTCGCGCCACCTGAATGGCCATAAAGATGGAAGCCGTCGAACCCGTAGCGCTGCTTGATGGCATCCAACGCCGCATTGGTGGCTTGGAGTTCCAGATTGGTGTGTCGGTCAGCGTGTGAGCCGGAAGATCCGTCGCGGCCCATGCGGGCAAGGTAGATTCCCGTCGTTTTCGTGTTTTTCGAGATCCGGTCTGCGTCTCGAAGATAATTGGCAACATCCACCTCCTTGGTGCTCGGGGCGTCCCCTTGCAAGAACACCACCGGCCGCGTTCCCTGGCCACCCTCCGTCGATAAGTAGTAGCGCATGCACAAATTGCGCCCCATCGCCTTGATCCACACGGCTTGCGCCAGTGCGCCGCATTCCTCTTTTGTCATTGACTTGCCCTTGCCCATGACCGCCATTGCGACCTTTTCGGCCCCTGCGGGCGCCACTTGCAGCACTGTGAGCAACGCCATTGCGAGCGTGGTGGCCCCGGCCGGATGCAGTCCTCGACGTGTCATGGGTTAGGCTCCGAGCAAAACGCGACGGGCGGGTAGCGCATCGCGCTGGCAGGGTTTGCGCGCGAGGCTATGGCGATTGCGCTGTCATTCTCCAGCACGGTGGCGAAAGCTGTTCCCTACGAAACAGCCAGCTGCCCATGCCGACCGGGCGGCTTTGGCGCCGACCATCCAGGCTGCGCTGGCGGAGGCCGCAGAACAGTGGCGGAAACAAGATTGCTGGCAATGCTCAGCGCGAAAGCGATGGCGCATGGTCGAGCGAAGCCGACCGCGGATAGCGACGTGCGCGGCGCGCGTCACCGGGCGCCGCCGTGACGGTCATGAGTGCTCCGGCGACCAGCACGATCGATCAGGGGCTACCCGCACTTCCAAGCAGGATCGATGGCAAAAGAACCAGGAATTCCAACCTTCCACACCCCTCATCGAGGGCAGCAGCAACAGGCAGTTTCAATATGGCGTTGCTGGAGTGTGGGTGAAGCTGGTGAAGCCCCAGTCACGATGGATCGAGCTAGCTGTGGACTTGTGCGCATCAACGGCAGCCCGTGGCTCGCTTGCTCGATGGGGGATGGGGAAGATCGAGCGTCGCACCGATCCGAACTGGGAATTTTTTCGCGCGTTCAGCAGTGCGTGCCATGTTCAACGGACGCGATGGAAGTAGGTGTCTATCGCAGCAAGGGTGGATTGGCGGAACTCACCGTCGATGGCCCCGGTGTAGACACCGGCATCGCGCAAGCGCCTCTGCATGGCTTGCCGGAATTCTTTGCTCCAGGCGTGGGAGCTCTGGGTCATCTGCTCGTAGGAAAACTCGAAGCGGTGGTCGAGCGCCTTCATCATGAGCTCGGCGGCCTCTTCTGGGTCTTTTCGCGGGACGCCATAGCCAATTTGCAGCATCCAAGCAAGATTGTTCATGGCTATCGGGTTGCCCAGTGCCGCGGCTTTCCTGAAGTACTCGGCCCCGGTGGCGTCATTCTTTGTGACACCCTTGCCCTGGACGAGGAGGAGGCCAAGGCCGGTCATGCCGTTCGCGTTGCCTTCGTCGGCAGCTTGCCGAAATAGCGACACTGCTTTGGCGATGTCCTTCTCAACTCCATTGCCGTGCTCGTAGAGCGAGGCAAGACCGGCCGTGCCACCCGGATCACCAAGTTCAGCCGCCCGCCGGTACCATAGGGCAGCCTTGCTCGGATCGGCCTCAATGCCGTTGCCATTGTGGTACAGTTCGGCCAAATCGACCATCGAGGGTGTGTGGCCGGCTTCGGCCGCTTGCGTGAAAAGGCGCACGGCCTCGACGGGGTCCCTTTCGGCAATCCCGCCGTCAAGCAGAATGTGGCCCAATCGGTTCATTGCATCGACCTGGCCCTTGGCCGCAGCCGCCTTCAGTCGGCGCAAACCGTCTTGCCGGTCCATCGCCGTGCCGCGTCCTTCCAGGAGCACCACGGCCAGTGCTGCTTCAGCATCCATATTGCCGGCGTCGGCACCCCTGCGGAACCAGCCCACGGCTTCGGCATCATCGCGACGAGTGCCGTGTCCGGATGCGTAGAGGCGGCCCAGCCGATACATGCTGTCAGCATCGCCACCGTCGGCCAACCTCCGCAGCGTTTGTAGGAAGTCGCTCGCTTCGCCAAAGCGCCACACGTGCAAAGTGACCTCGCTCCCAGATCCAGCCGACGCGACCCGCTGGCGAAAATCCCGGACGTTCGTGACGGCTCTGTTGTTGAGGCCGACGATGATATCCCCGAAGCGGAGCCCGGCTTGAGCGGCTGGATTGCCCGTCGCTACATTGGAGACGAGGACGCCATCGGCGTCTGTGCGGCCGAGTGCGCGAGCAAGAGGCAGCTGGAGAGCCTCCATTTCGACGCCGAGCCAGACTTTCTTCGCGGCGTTGGGTTGACTGCCGAACCGTACGCGCAGCTTGAGCAGCCTCCCCAGCGGCTGCACCGGCTCGCCTGAGCGGGGCGGTGCTGGTGGGGGCGTCGCCTCCTCGCGTGATGCAATGCGGCGGCGCTCGTCTTGCTTACGCTTGTCCTCGGCCTCCGCCTCGGCTCTCTTACGCGCCAAAGCCTCAGCTGCGATGCGCTCCTCCTCGAGACGCCTCCTTTGCGCGTCTTGTTCGGCTTGGCGCCTGGCGGCGTCAGCGGCCTCCTTCTGCTGGCGCTCTGCATCTAGAGCTGCACGACGCCGGGCGTGGTCTGCCGCCACCTTGCGTTGCGCCTCGGCCGCGGCGTGCGGCTGCCACTTCATGAATTGAATGGCGCCGAGTGAGCCCCCGCCGACCAGCAGGGCCGCTGCCGTCACCGCAGCCCATCGACTTGGGATCGGCCGAACGACGGACGGGCCGCTCCGCCTCATGCTCAACGGCTTGCTCGGCGCCATTGGCGCATTGACGACCGGTGCGGCGCCAATCGGCTGCTCTGGCTCCAGTCCGAGCAACATCGGCCGTAACTGCGCCACCGAGCGGGGCCGATCGGCGTGCCTGACCTTGAGGCAGGCGTCGATGGCCGCCAGGAAGCCCGGTCGATACGTACCTGCCACCGCCGCCATCGCAGGGGCCATGTGATCGTCGTCTACGCGCAAGGTGGCCTCTTCGGGAGCATGACCCGTAACGGCGCGGTAGAGCGTACCGCCGAGTGCATAGAGGTCGGACCAGGGCCCCTGGAGGCGACCGTCGTTGGCGTATTGTTCGTGCGGCGAGTAGCCGGGTTTGATGATGCCGGTGAGCGAGCGGCTCATTTCCGCCACGGCCCGGCGCGCAGCTCCAAAATCGAGCAGCACGGGGGTGCCGTCGGCGCGCACGATGATGTTGTCGGGCGCGATGTCGCGGTGCAGAAACTTCTCGGCGTGCATGATCTCCAGTGCATCGAGCAGCGGAGCGACGATGGTATCGAGTTCCTCCTGCGTGGGCAGTCGGCCGAGGCCCTTGAGCCAGGCCTCGAAGCTCTGACCCCGCTCAAAGCCCATCACCATGTACGCAGTGGAGTTTGCCTCGAACACCCTCGTGACGCGGACAATGCTCGGATGTTCAAAGCGGGCAAGCGTTCGCGCTTCTCTCAGGAAGTTCTCGCGGCCCCACTCGAAGGCCCTCCTATGGCGCTCGGACTTTGGCCGCACGCTCATGCGTGCGTCGCGGTCTCCGAACTCGTCGGGATAGTATTCCTTGAGCGCCACCGAGATGCCGAGGCTGATGTCCTCGGCCTCATAGGTGATGCCGAAGCCGCCCGACCCAACCACGCGCACGATGCGGTAGGCTGCGTCGAGGACTGTGTCTGTCGGCAAGGCGAAGCGAGAGTCCAAGACACCCCTCCGATATCTTCAGAGGCGTCGGCCTATGTTTGTGCCTGCCGGTTCGGTCAGCACCACGTCATCATCTTTTCGGTCTTGCCAGGCGGACGAACCTTGCCAAGGTCCGCTCCGCAAGGCCGTGGTGGTCCTACGGCGACATTGCTGCTGTTCCCTCGGGAACACCGGGACGCCATTTTTTCTGGGGCGGGAGGAAGTGGGGGGACAAATCGCAGCCGCGGAAAGGTGAGAAGCGCCCACCAACGGCGGTGCGCTGCGCCTACCCGCCGCTTCCCGGACGATCTGGCGACGCAGCGCACTTCACGAATAGTTGATCAGGCGCCAGAGTAAAGCGCGCTTTCAGCTTGGGAAATGTCGCCCCCCAATG
>Ga0306920_100011542_pt1 | contig 11937 bp, 12 predicted proteins | sample flu12Cox44000170_FD_204666 | JGI IMG/M metagenome (GOLD analysis project Ga0306920, IMG submission 204666) | Lab enrichment of tropical soil microbial communities from Luquillo Experimental Forest, Puerto Rico - flux4day.12C.oxic.44.000.170 (v2)... | ecosystem: Environmental > Terrestrial >...
GCGCATCTGGGCGCAGCGTCCGCACCAGCCAGCTGTCAGGGTCGGTGGCCATCAACCTGGGCAGTACACCTGCTGACAACAGCGACGACTTACCAGAGCCGGAAGGACCAATCACGAGCAGGAAGTTGTGCAGCCGGACCCGGCGGCTGATGTCGTCGCTCTCCCGGTTTCGCCCGAAGAACTGCCCGGCATCCTCGTGGCCAAAGGCGACCAGCCCGGGATAGGGGCAATCCAGCTGCTCCGCGGGGGGTGGGCCCCGCTGGAGCAGCCCGCGCAGGCGGGCGGCCTCGGCCTCCCACCGCGACCTCACGGTGCAGTCCAGCCGTACCCGGAAGTCCAGATGCAGCGGAAGGTCGTATGGTTTCAGGAGCAGTGGGACGAGCCGGTCGGAATTCCGCCGCAAGCTGTCGTGCGTTGCCAGCAATTCAGCAAAGGCCGACCATGGGCTCATTCCGAAGGCAGGCGACAAGACCAGAACAGTCAACCGCGCCGTCTCCACCGCACGCTCAAGATCCTGAACCACCACGGCGCCGGGCGTGAAATCCTGCGGCGTCAAGACCGATTGCGGATCTAGGCCGAGCTCAGGAAGCAGGAACCCGTGTACCCACTCGCTGTCGCTCTCGGCGTAGGCGACAAACAGTTCCGGCCGCACCTGCACCCCCGTGCGGGCATCGGACGTTGTCCCTTTCATCGTGCGCCGCGCTGAAGTGCGGTCCGTGCATACTGCCGGAATCGGCTTAGGACTGCGATGAGCTGGGACTTGCCACGCTGGTCTCCTCGCACCTGAACTGCTTTCAGCCAGAACCGAGCCCGGGGACGGAGACATGATCGCAGGGTCTCCTGCGGAACAAAGGTCGGTGCAGATTCAACCTGAGGCCCCAGGTGCCCGGTTAGCATGCGCCCAGCCCAGTGAGGTGCTCGCCAGACTGGGAGACGAAATGAATCAACTCCCCTGGCGCGCCCATGACGTCTCCAGCATCAGCGATGCTCAGCGGCCGAACTTGGCCGACATTGAAGCACACTTTGAGCCTGATCACCGATGGCCGTTCTGTCAACGATATCGTGGATGAATCCTCCTCCGTGCTCTAGTAACAGCAGTGACAAGGGTTCTAATAACCCGCCGCTTTGTACTTCGTCCCGGCTGTCACCGATGCCATGCTTCGCTCGTCGTCGCAGGTCAGCGTGGTACAACGATGGATCTGAGCGCCTGTAGCAGCCTGACATCCCTCATTAATCTCCGAATATCGGGGGATAACGGTCCCTGTCCGCTACCACTCTGCAAGATCGAACGGTTTTCGGCGTGAGCGTGGTCACCTGAACTGACCCCGGCTGGCCCGTGTTCCGTCGCTAATTTGGTCCCGCCTAGTCGGTGGATCGCGCCGCAGGCGACGGGGTGTCGTCACGGGCGTTGGCCCCACCCTTAGGTCGGATCCTGGCGTCGGTGTCGTGAGCCCGGAGGTCCGGGGAGTGGCGCTGTCGCGGGTGGGGCTGTTCAAGCAGATCGGCGGGATTGGCGGGCTAAACCGAAGTTCCCCTTGAGGACCAGCCGGACCAGTACCCGATGGGCGATTTGCCGCTCATCCGCTGAGGGCCACCATCGCCGCGTCCGCCGGGGGACGAGACGGCGCATCGGTCCGCCGCGACTTACCGGCGGCGGGATGGCGCGCGTGTTACTGATCCGGACGCTGCCGCAACTGTGTGCACAGCCGCGCCATGGCTGCCTCGAATTCGGCGCCGTCGGTCATGTCGAGAAAGAGCCGGGCGCGGATCCCCAGACGGGGCCGGGTCTGCTCGTACATCACCGCCAACAGCCGGCGCTCGGTCCGCTCCAGCCCCAGATGCTCGGCCAGAACGGTTTCCAGTTCGGTGAAGTTGCTGAGCATGTACCTGGGGGTGAGCACGGCCAGCGTGTACCGGCTGACCTGCACCGCTCGCTCCATCTCCAGCACCAGCGGCGCGCCGGGCCGGAAGCAGTCGTCGTCGAGACAGACCAGCAGTCCATCGGCGCGCAGCCGGGGAACCAGCCGACCGTGTACCCAGCCCCGGTCCGGCTCGGCGCGCCGGTAGCTGACGAAAACGTCATAGTCGAAGCCGTCGGCCATGTCAGCCTGCCCCGTCGGGTGCGGTGAACCGCGGCATTGCCTCAGTCGCCCGCGGCTCGCGACGGGTCAGGTAGCCGACGGACCGGCCCGTTCGGAGGAACGGCAACTTCGCCTCCGCGGTAGGCATCGTCGGCCGGGCCGGCAGCGTCCGGGCGACCAATACCGCGCAAGGTGCGCCGAGGCCTCGCGCGCTGCTGATCATCGCCTCCACCGCGCTCGCCACCCACAATCCGGCCTCGCTTGACCGCGGACAACCCCAGAATTCAACCCACTGCTTTACATCCCCGATCTGCTGCAACCCACCGCAGGCTTCGGCCACAAAGATGCATTCAATCCACGCGGCTGGGAGCACTGACTGGCCGCAGGCCTGATCGCCGCAGGTTGGATCCTCACAACCACGATCGCAGCCGATGTCACCCGCATGCTTTCCAGCAATGACCCATATCCGGGAAGGAACCTGACGATCCATCTGCATGACTGCGACCACATGCGGCGGCACCGGCGGGCTGTGCAGATGACGCACGCCGGGCCCGAAAGGGGCGTGCCTCAAGGTTACGGTGATCATGCGATAGATCGGGCGCCGTAGCGTTCACTGCAGGAGGTTGGTTACGGCGAGCGTCGCCCACTCCGACAACGGCGCCGTCTTGTCGCTGAACCGCGACACCTACACCATCATCGACCACGGCGAGATGGGCGAGATTGTCGAAGCCGTCCTCGCCCAGCCCAACGTCAAATGGGAAACCGCAGGCGTCCTCGACAGCGGCCCGGCCGTCTGGTGTCTGGCCCTGCTGGACGAACCGATCAGCCTGACCGGCGACACCAGCCCAACTCTGCCCTACCTGGCGATCACCAACCGGCACTACGGCACCGCGGCCTGCGCGCTGCGTGCCACCGCCGTGCGGATCGGGAGGACATTGACTTCGAGCCCGGGACGATCCAGATTCGCCAGCAGCTCCAGCGCATAAGTGGCGAGCTCCAACTCGGCCCCGTCAAGACCCATGCGGGGCAACGTGACCTCCCGCCGCTGGACCTCGCCCGCCAGGTGCTCGAACTCCAAGCAGCCCGGCAGGCTGCCTACCGGACCGACATTGGCTCGGCGTGGCCTGAGACCGGACTCGTGTTCACGACCCGAACCGGGCGACCGGTCGATCCCCGAAACTTCGTGCGGTCCTTCCGCCGTATCTGCCATGCCAACAAGATCAGGCTGATCAAGGTTCCATCACTTGCGGCACACGGTCGGATCGCCTCTAAAGGACCTCCAAGTGCCTGCTCGTGACGTGCAGACGATCCTCGGGCACACCCGGATCAGCACCACGTTGGAGATCTACACACCGACAAGCCAGCCCGCCGTGACACACTCGCCCGGCTACATGGATTGCTTGACCAGAGTCAGAATTGACCCGTTGCTACAGACGACAGCTACAAACGGGTCGGCAACGATCTTGGATCAGGGTGTTTGCCTGGTGGAGCTTGGCACACGCTATTCGAACCGCGCGGACCTGCGTGGCAATCAGTTTGCTGGCGGTGTGAGCCGTGGATCCTTGTACGAGAAGCAGTGGTACCCGGATGGGTGCGTAAGTGTATCAGGGTAATCGTTGTCAATTTGAGTGTGCCCATTGTTGGCAGCGTACTGAAATGTCGCGCATAGCTGGTACGTGTTAAATCCGGTAATGTGATAATCGACGTGATAAGTTTGGGCGACATCAAGCTGGGCAAGGCTGGGCGCCAGGACATGGTTAGATAAATCGTACTCATCCATGGCATCGGAAAGATCGTTCAGCTCTGACGAAGTTGCTGTATCTTGGCGGTCACGATTAGCATTGACTTTGTTGCCGGCCCAAGGGACAGCTACGCATAGCACCAGGACCCCGCAGTAGACCAGGAACCACTTGGCTTGCCGGAGGCCGCCCTTGTGCAGCGGCGGCACCCTGTCGGGAAGCGCTGCATAGGTCGCAGCAAAGATCAGTCCTGCGGCGACCGTGAGCACAACCCAGACGATCACGCCCGGAGTGGTGAGAGTGGAACTGTAGTTGCTGCACAGGAGGTACAGTTCAATAAGTGCAGCCGTCGAGCCAAGCGTGACAGCCAGCCAATGCCTAACCCGGAGCTTCTTGAGAGCAAGAGCTGTAATTAGTAGATAGGCAACGGGGGCAAGCGCAATCCCAAAGAGCCCGCACCCGAATGCGTATGCCTCATTACGGCAACCCTCGAGGGTGACATCGGCGTACACAGCAATAACCACAATCGGATACAGAAGTACTAGCGACGCGCAGCCCGCTAAGCCGACTATGAATATCTTAGAGATTTTCATATGTCACGATGGTAGCAAAGTGTAAGAGTTATGTCGCTCTGCGCGAGTGTTGCGGTCGGTATTGCGGCCGCGTCGGGTGTCGACTTGCGTTTGGACAGGTAAGAAGCCTAACCACGAGATTTTCGCGCGGGAAACTATGCGTTTCGTGAAGTACGAAGCTCACCGAGGCACCCTGGCCGGTCAGATGTGGACCAGGGGGTCCAAGGTTCGAATAAGGATTCTATGGTGGAGCTAGGGGGACTCGAACCCCCGACCTCGTGCTTGCAAAGTACAGCCTTACAGGCCGGGATGGTGCCTGACGTGGGCTGTCGCCCACGATGTGTTCATCGCAGACCGGCATGGTTCGCAATGGTTGCTACAGAACTTAGCTACAGGCGCATCGCGTCTATTCCTGGCGACGCGGCTCCTGGCGACGCGGCTCGCCGATGTCGGCTTCGAACTTGGATCTGGCCTTGAACCGTATCCCGAAAAAGGACACTTCGGAATCAGATTCTTGAACGACGCGAACCGGTCGATCTTCTACGCGAGCTTGCTCAACCGTGTCCTTAATCACTTGGCCAGCGGACTTGTCTTGGTTGGCATGCCTTTGCCAAAGCCAGCTCACGCCGACGACTGCGCCGACAATTGGAAGGATGAGGAGGGGAAAGGGATCTTCCAATGCAAAGGATTGATAGCGGACATCTCGTGCCGTGTCAGTGATGGAGCCATGCCAGAGGGTGAATTGATTGGTCGTCGTTGTGATCACCAAGGGTTCGAGGGTGTACTCGAAATTCTCCTGTTCACCATCGGACACGGCGGTGAAGACGCCATGGTTATCGATCAACACGCCCTCAAGCCCTGCGTCACTGGAGACTTCGAGCGAGGAGGACAGCAGCAGATCTCCTTGGGCAGCGACCAGCACGCCCGCCATCTGGATGCTTTGCTCGGTTGTACGAAGGAGCGAAAGGTTCAGTGTGGAGCCAAACGCGTCGGCTTGGACGACGACATTGAGCATGCGGCTATCAGCTTGCACGCGAACACGGTAGCAGCCGGGTGAAGTGGCGACTACCCGCAAACCAGGGCTCGGACTCTGCCATCCCTGCGATAGGCGCCGATTGAATCCCTGCCAAGACTCGCGGTCAAGGTGGAGCGCCCGCAGCGAAGCGAGGACGTACGACCTTGACCGCGATCTTGCAGGGCTTCATAATGCGGACGCCGGAGGGATGGCCCGCTCCGTGACCCCGCGCCACCGCTGACGTCGCGGCGAGTTGCCCGTGCGGTCGGCCGCGGGGAGTGAGTGCACGCCGGCGCCGACGTGGCCCGTAGGGCCAAAGGAAGGCAGCCGGCGCCCAGCGCTGCCCGGCATCCGTGGCGGCCAGCCAGCTGCAGGCGGATGCAGCGCCGCCTAGCGAGCAGCGGTTCCCGCACGCGGCGCTATCCCGGTGCGATGGCCAGCCACCCTCCGGCGCGCTCCGCGCGCCCTTGAAGACGTAAGGAAAGTCATCACCGGTCGGACAACACCTGTTGTCGACGAGCTGAAACCGATCGTTTCCGCTGGTCAGGTGGCTATCGCCGAGCGCTCATGGCTGCCGAGAGTCCGGCAACACATGTTTACGAGTTCACCTGAGGCTTTCACTGGCGCCCTGGCCGCGGATGAGTCAGGCCACCGATGCTGATGGCTGGTGCCATTGCGGTGGCGGCGTTGGTAGTGCTGGCGGGCCGCTTGCCTCGTGACGCCAAGGCGGGCGGCGATCTCCGGCCACCCGATGCCCATGTCAACCGCTTGATCCACCAACACCGCGAGTTCGGCCTCTGCCTTCTCCCGGGCAAGTCTGGCGCGTTCAATCCGCTCCAGCACCTCGGGTGGTGACAGCTGGAAAGCCCGCTGCAGCGGACGTGGCGGTTCCGCTCGTACATGGGACGGCCGCGTGGGTTGCATATGCCTGACTCTCGGCTGGCGCTTGGACCTGCTCATGTACTCCAGCATGCGGGCAGGAGGTGACAATCCAGGTTGCCCGTGCAAGCAGGTCTAGCCGACCGATCCACGCCACGGTCGTGAGTGCTGGCCTACAGGCGGCGGTACACGGTGCTGCGGTGACCGATATCAACGATCACGACATGGGCCTGGTCGTGCTCCACACGGTAAATGACCCTCCACGCGCCGACCCGGACCCTCAGCAGCCCGCCACCACCGGCGAGAGCTTTGACCTGGGCAGGCGCGGGATCATCAGCGAGATCCAGCAGGGTGTGGCGGATGCGGTCGCGGACGACTGGGTCGAGCGCTTTGTACTGCTTGCGGGCACGCGCGGTCAGTTCGACCTGGTACGCGGGCACCTGCTGTCAGCTCTCGGAGAGTTCAGCGTCAACGTCGGCAAGCCGGTAAGTGCGCCCGTCGTCGGCGTCCCACTCGGCTAGCGCGTCCTCTGCGACTGCGAGGTCGGCCGCCTCTTCGAGTGCCTCGATGGCAGCCGTCCCGGCGGCGGCGACGCTGGCAGGCACGATCGCGGCAATCCGGCGGCCCCGCGGGTCGGTCAGGTAGACCACCTGCCCGCGTTCTGCGGCGTCGTGGGCTGCGCTGGCCAGTCCGGCAGCGTCATCGATCGGCAACTCGGTCACATGACCAGAGTACGGCTCGCCTGGATGGCCCTGCCAGCACGGCGAGGGGAGGCTTCTTATCCAAATTGTGATGTGGGCCCTATTTCCCTGGTCTGGCAGTCGCATGCGGTCGGTAGCGGTCGGATACGGACGTCTGTGGACACTGTCCCTACCGCCTTGGCATGCGGGCGGTGTTTGAGCCAGTCGGGTACCGGCTACAGACTGGGTGGAGACCCGAGCGTTTGCCGAAGGTGCCGGGCTGAAAGCCCAGAGACACCGGCAAGATCAAGAACGCCGTTCTGGCGTGGAACCAGGCATCAGGGCCTTCACCTGCGGGGTGTCATCCCCGGGCAGCTTGCCCCATCGCCTGAATCAAGCGGCCTCGTAGCCGGTTCCCGTGCGCTCCCAAGCAGGGACGGGCCAGTGGCTCGCCGAGCCTGACCCACCAGCCTGCGGCCGCGGGCCACGACGCACTTCCGCGAGGAAGCCAGCGTCGCCTGATCCCACTGCCGGAAGGAGATTCACCATGGACAAACGGCCGTGCCGCTCGCTTCGGCCGTCTGGGCCGGACGATCGGCGCGCCAGGGCTGCTGAGGGGCACCGCCATGCCTGGCGCTGACGAGATCCGCGGCCTCCACGAGCGGGACAAGCTGACCATCGCGGAGGTGTGCGCCGATCTCGGCATCAGCCGCCGGACTTTCTATGAGTGGCGCGCGAAGGGCAGGGCGCCCAAGTGCATCACGTTGCCGAATGGCACCCTGCGTATCCGCCGCTCCGAGTATCAGCGCTGGCTGGCTTCGCGGGAGGAAGCCGCCTGATGGACGAGGCCACTTACAACGTCCGGGTCTACCGGATCGAGGTGTACAAAGGTGCCCGGGTCACTTCCTACCGAGTTCGCTGGAAGGCGGGGCACCGGCTTTGGCGAGAAGGCTTCCGTAACGCGGCGCTCGCTGACAGCTTCCGTAGCTCCCTGCTGACCGCGGCTCGCAAGGGCGAGGCGTTCAGCCTGACCACCGGCCGCCCGGTGTCGTGGAAGCGTGACGATTCTCCCTTGAGCTGGTACGCCTTGACCCTCGCCTACACCGCAGCCAAGTGGCCGTATGCCGCGCCCAATCACCGCAAGTCCATTGCCGAGGCGCTCACCGATGCCACAGAGGCCTTGCTCGCAAGCGATGAGCCGCTCTACCCCATCGAACACATCCGCCGAGCACTGCGGACCTGGGCATTCAGCGACCGGCTCCGTGGCGCGACCGAACCGCCTGTCGATCTAGCGGCTGTCGTGCGCTGGCTGCAGACAGCCACGATCCCGGTAGCCGAACTCAGCAGCCCCGGACTCGGCGCAGCCCGCTGCCGGGCGCTGCTCGACCGGGTAAGCCGCAAGCAAGACGGGACCGCCGCAGCCGCCAACACCGCCAACCGCAAACGGGCCGTGCTGAACAACCTGATGCAGTACGCGATCGAGGTCGACGCGTTGCCCGCTAACCCGCTCAAGGCCGTCAAGTGGACTCGTCCGCGGACGCTTAAGAGCGTGGACCCCCGAACCGTGGTCAACAGCGATCAGGTCCGGCGACTGCTCGCCGCGGTGGACCAGCAGGGCGAACTTGGTGAGCGGATGGTGGCCTTCTTCGGCTGCATGTACTACGCCGCGCTGCGGCCCGAAGAAGCGGTAGACCTGCGCCGCGACAACCTCGCCAGCCTGCCCGACCACGGCTGGGGCGAACTCGTCTTGACTAACTCCGAGCCGCGCAGCGGCACCTGGTGGACCGACAGCGGCTCCGCCCGGCAGCGCCGGGAACTCAAGCACCGCCCACGCGGTGAGACCCGCCCAGTACCAATCCACCCGGAACTGGTCGCGCTCCTTAGCCAGCATCTCAAGGAGTACCCACCAGGCCCGGATGGGCGCGTCTTCACCGGCCCACGGGGCGGCATCTTCAACGACCGGGCCTACCTCATGATCTTCCATAAGGCCCGCGCTGCCGCCTTTACCCCCAGCGAGTCCGCGTCACTGCTGGCCAAGCGCCCTTACGATCTGCGGCATGCGGCAGTCTCCACCTGGCTGAACGCTGGGGTGCCCGCTCCGCAAGTAGCTGAGTGGGCTGGCCACGGCGTCGACGTCCTGCTGCGTGTCTACGCCAAGTGCATCTCCGGGCAGCAGGCCGAAGCCAAGCGCCGCATCGAAGAAGCGACCCGGCCCCGGTACGACGAGTAGATGATCAAGAGCCGGGCCCGCGAAACTTTGGCACGTATTTGGCACAGCCACCCGCATCTCACGGCTCTCGGCCGCATCCAGCCGCACCTAGCCACGCCAGGAAACGATTAACCCCTGACAGCATCGTGGCTGGTCAGGGGTCATCTGGGCTGGTAGTGGCAGGTGTTGGGTTCGAACCAACGTAGGCGAAGCCGACGGTTTTACAGACCGCTCCCTTTGGCCGCTCGGGCAACCTGCCGTGCGCCGTCTCTACGGACAGCACAGTGAAGAATAGCGGAACCCGCGTTGTCGGTCAGCCTCGGGCGGCAGGCAGAGCCCGGCGCCGGCGGCCGACACGACCTCAACTGCTTACCGTGCTGCCGTGCTGGCCGCCCAGGGAAGCGTCTAACCTGGGACCGTGGCATCCGAATCCTCTTTCGACGTAGTGTCCAAGATCAACCGTCAGGAAGTCGACAATGCGCTGAACCAGACGGCCAAGGAGATTGGCACGCGCTTTGACTTCCGTGGTGTGGGCGCGTCCATAGCCTGGTCCGGCGACCATGCGGTGGAGATCAGGGCAAACAGCGAGGAGCGCGCCAACGCGGTCCTGGATGTGTTCAAGGACAAGCTGGTGAGGCGCTCGGTGTCGCTCAAGGCCCTGGATGCGGGCGAGCCCAAGGCCTCTGGCAAGGAGTACCGCCTTGCGGTGGGGCTGAAGGAAGGCATCTCGCAGGATGACGCCAGGAAGATCTCGAAGATCGTCCGGGACGAGGGGCCGAAGGGCGTCCGGGCTCAGGTGCAGGGCGACGAGCTTCGGGTCTCCTCCAAGAAGAAAGACGATCTCCAGCAGGTCATCACCCTGCTCAAGGGCAAGGAATTCGATTTCGCGCTGCAGTTCGTGAACTACAGGTGAATCTGGGCACCCTCCCGCGGGCGCGTGCGTGCGGGCGCCCGTCGGCGTGACGGCGTGCACCATCGCCGGAGCGTCGGCCGCCGTGCGGATGCAGGCCGTGCCGCGAGCGCCGGCCACAAGGCAACACGACCGCCGCCGGACCTCTCCCCCGCCGCCGGTCCTCTTCCCCGTCAATGGCGCCCCAAGCTGGGAAACCCGGAGCGACGGACATACCTAAATCAGTTACGGACGACCTCAGGTATCAGGCGAAACTCTGGCCACACCTGCCCCTAGGGGAAACTCCCGGCTCCGGCATCGGGTGAACCGCCCCACCGGGCGGACCGTCGTATTACAGTAAGGAAACGTCTAGACGCAATTAGCGTCACGGACACGTACCTTCGGGTAGCTGCGGTGCCGTCGCGGGTGGCAAATTGGGTGGTGGCGGGCCATCGCGGTAGTAAGCAGGAACGGGGCGGCCATGCATCCACCCGACGACGGGTTGTCGTAGGTAAGATGCTAGGACGTCCTAACTTAACAAACAAACCTCACGCCCCGGCCCAGGCCACGGACAGGGGTGACGCCCAGAAGGATGCACGCCGTCACCGTGTCCGCAGTGTTCCGCTGCCCGGCCTCGGCGCGTGGAGGAGGCCTCAAACTGTGACCAAGCAGGTCCAGAAACTCGATCGCGTCATCATCAGGTTCGCGGGCGACTCGGGCGACGGCATGCAGCTCGCCGGCGACAGGTTTACCCAGGAAACGGCGACGTTCGGCAACGACCTGTCGACCCTGCCCAACTTCCCGGCCGAGATCAGGGCCCCGGCGGGCACCCTGCCCGGGGTGTCCAGCTTCCAGGTGCACTTCGCCGACCACGACATCCTCACGCCGGGCGACGCCCCGGATGTGCTGGTGGCGATGAACCCGGCGGCTCTCAAGGCCAACCTCGCCGACCTGCCGCGCGGCGCGGACATCATCGCCAACACCGACGAGTTCACCAAGCGCAACCTGACCAAGGTCGGCTACGAGGGGAACCCGCTCGAGGACGGCTCGCTGTCCGCCTACCAGCTGCACGCGCTGCCGATCACGTCGGTGACGGTCAAGGCGCTGGAGGGCTTCGACATCAGCCGGAAGGAGGCCGAGCGGGCCAAGAACATGTTCGCGCTCGGCCTGCTGTCCTGGCTGTACAACCGGCCCGCCGAGGGCACGATGACGTTCCTCGAGTCCAAGTTCGCCAAGAAGCCCGAGATCATGGAGGCGAACAAGGCGGCCTTCCGCGCGGGCTGGAACTACGGCGAGACCACCGAGGCGTTCTCGGTCCAGTACGAGGTCAAGCCCGCGACCCTTAAGCCCGGCCGCTACCGCAACATCACCGGCAACAGCGCGCTGGCCTACGGGCTCGTCGCCGCGTCGCGGCGTTCCGGCCTGCCGCTGTTCCTCGGCTCCTACCCGATCACCCCGGCCTCGGACATCCTGCACGAGCTGGCCAAGTACAAGCGGTTCGGGGTCCGCACGTTCCAGGCCGAGGACGAGATCGGCGGGGTCGGTGCGGCGCTCGGCGCGTCCTTCGGCGGCGCCCTCGGCGTGAGCACCACCTCCGGCCCCGGGATGGTGCTGAAGCAGGAGACCATCGGGCTGGCGGTGTCGGTCGAGCTGCCCCTGATCATCTGCGACATTCAGCGGGCCGGCCCGTCCACCGGCATGCCGACCAAGACCGAGCAGGCCGACCTGCTGATGGCGCTGTACGGCCGCAACGGGGAGTCGCCGGTCGCCGTGGTCGCGCCCGCCACCCCGTCGGACTGCTTCGACATCGCGTTCGAGGCCGTCCGGATCGCCACCAAGTACCGCACCCCGGTGATCATCCTGTCCGACGGCT
>Ga0306920_100011543_pt1 | contig 11937 bp, 18 predicted proteins | sample flu12Cox44000170_FD_204666 | JGI IMG/M metagenome (GOLD analysis project Ga0306920, IMG submission 204666) | Lab enrichment of tropical soil microbial communities from Luquillo Experimental Forest, Puerto Rico - flux4day.12C.oxic.44.000.170 (v2)... | ecosystem: Environmental > Terrestrial >...
TTCCCAGGTGAAGGAGGGCGCCGGCGAGCTGGCGCGAGCACGAGGCGATGTCGGCGAGGGTACTCGACTCGGGCGAAGGGCCGGTCAGGTTATAACCGACCATCACACCGTTGCCGCGAAGGTCAACGGCACCATCCGGGAAGAATCCGCGCCAGGGAAGTATCGACGGGAGGCTCTCGTCTTTCATTGTTTAATCCAGAAGGGCTGTACGGTGGACGCGATCAGGCTGCCGGGAATTGGCCCCTCGTAGCGGCCATCCCATGAGCGTGGGTGGTTGCCCAGGACAAAGTATTGGTCGGGCGCGAGCTTGAAGGATCCATATTGATAATGTGGGTACGGGGAACCCGGCGGTACGGCGCTGTTCGGTATGAGCTGATCGTTGACGTAGACGCCCTCCGGGGCCATGCGAATTTCGTCGCCGGGCACTCCGACCAGCCGCTTGAGCGGGTCCTTCAGCAGCACCAGGTCATTGCGCGTCAAAGGTCTGCTCGTGATGTGGTAGAGGCCGACGGGCTCGCTCGCGCTGCTGTTGAACGTGAAGTTGCTGATGAGGTACAGCGCAGCGGTAGTCGCCGCGAGACAGATATAGAGAATGATCTTATTCATCGTTCTTGAATCATTAAGGGCTCAGGTGTGGCTTGGGGTGTCGGAACCGGGTTGAACATCTGCGCGAGTTCTCGCGTGTTGCCGCCTAGCGAACCCGAACCCATTCCAGTTTCGATCGCGCGCTGGTAGCGCATCTCTCGTTCCATGCAAATCTGGCAAGGCGGGGGCGTAGGGTTCGGTCGTGGCATCGCCTGGATGATGATCGGCTTCGTGACCGCCGCCTGCTGCTGAACGTGCGGAGTCGGGACCGGTGTCGGGCGCGCCTCCCGTGTCCACCATTGGTCGCCGCTCGGCGTGAGGTCGCGGAGCGTGGGGCCCGTCTTGGGATGCCGCAGGGCGAGGATGAAGATCGTCGCAGCGACGAAGAGCACGCCGCCGATGACGATCCGCACCCAGGGCGAGATATCGCGTGGCTGCGGTGCCGTCCTGCGTAGTAGCGCGGCCATTACGGTTGCCCCTGCTGCTCCTGCATGCAGAAGAGTTCGCGCTCGCCGTTGGGCTTGATAAGGACCACCAGCCTCGTGCTAGCGGGGCAGTGGAGATTGCCTTGCGCGACTTGTGTCTGCTGCGGTTGGTTCAGCTCGCGGTGGACGATGACCGCCTGATTGGCGAGCGAACCGCCGATGCCGAAGATAGACGCGATCGAACCGATTATCTGACTGACGCCAGTAATGGGATTCACTGATTGTTAGCCTCCGGTTGGGATGGGGGATCGGCCGTTGCCGCTTGCGCGTTCTGAGTTGCCGCGAGCTTCGACGCCGCCTCGCGCTGTGCTTCGGCGGCGCGAACCTCCTCCGGGTAGTACCAGGCGACGGAACTCATGTAGCGGGAGCGCACCCGCAGCATCAGGTGATAGCTGCGTTGATTGGTGGAGATGATCAGATTGGTGGTCATGTGCGGGTCCGCTGGCGTGCCGAGCGGCTCGACCATGACGGAGTGCAAGCCGATCCTCAGCGCCCAGCGAACGCTGTCGCCCAAAACCACGCTGTCCTTGTCGGTGTACTCGGTCGGGCTCAGGCGCAGCTCCGTAGCACGGAGAGGAGCGCAATCGACCGTCCACTGCATATTGGGTGAGTACGGGAAGATCGTTGTGATCCCGTTCTGCAGCGTCGGTGTCTGATTGCTCTGGATCGCCGCGCGCACGTCAGGCGGCAAAGCTACGTATGGATCTGGCGGGACATAGACTTGTGGCTTTGGGGGCGATGTGACCTTGATCACGGGTGGTGGCGGCGGTTGTGCGCTGCAGCCGTTCAGGTAGAGCGCGATGGCGGTGGCAATGAGCGTATCGCGCAGGTTTTCCCGGTTGATGGGCGGAGTCACTGTTTAGCCTCCGGTGAAAAGTCGAGCGAGTTCACAAAGATGCCCAAGGGGTTGATGTCGGACGGCCGCCCGATGGCGATTTGCATGGTCGCCCTCCAGTTGGTGCTCACGGCGTGATCATCGTTGTAGGAGTAGCGGATCGTCTGGTAGTCGACTTCGTAGGTGGAGGGCGCGGGCAATTTCAGCGTCCGCAGGACTCGGACTTCCTGCCAGACCTTGGTTCCGGCGGTCAGGGGGTCGTTGCCCTTCTGATGGTAGTAGTCAGTCAGCATCTGGCTCGCCAGGCCGGTGCTCATCGCGTATGCCCTGCTGAGCAGCATTTTCTCTTCGTCGAAATCTCGGTCAACGCGGAAAGCGTGATCGATGTACTCGGAGATGGCGTAGCGAATCACGTTGTCAGTGACTGATTCAGTGCCGAGGACCGGCTGCACCGCGCCGAGTGGCTCGCCCTTGGAATTCACTTCGATCACGAAGGGAATCGTGCGCGGGCGGAAGGCGAACACGCACAGGGCAAACCCAAGGACGAGGATAATCGCGCTGGCGGCGCATAGCGCCCACCAGAGTCGCTGATTGTGCCAAGCGACGAGTTGATCCTCATAGGCGGGGGTGTTTTTGAATGCTGGTGCCATCATGACTTATCCCTTGAGCAGCGCCGTTTGCACTTTGGCAGCCATCTCCTGGGCGGTGGGGCCTTGCGGGCCGCGATTGTTGGGTCCTCCGCCGCTGGCAGCGCCATTTCCACCGCCTCCTCCGCCGGAGCTGCCACCGTTGCCGCCGCCGCTATTCCCTGAGCTGCTGTTGCCTGAGCCGCTGCTCCCGCCAGCGCTGTAGCCCGCGCGGGACCCGTCGGCCATGCTGAGCACAGCCTCTCCGAAGCCCATGGCGGCGGCGCCTCCGGCGAGTCCGCTAATGGAGTTCGGAATCTTCCAGGCGCACACGGCGAAGAGGATCGCCTCAACTACGGCGATTAGCAGGTTCCAGATGTTGGTAGTGAAGGTCGCCGAGCTGGCGTTGAAGGCGGCAATCCAGTTGTTCGCCAGGACCATCCCGATCGCGAGCGTCATCAGTATCAGCGCGGCCTTGAATGAAATAGCCAGCAGCGATCGGCCCCAGGTCAGCAGTAGTTCGAAGGTCCAGCTAAGCGGAGTGAAGGCGACGACCAGCGGTGCCACATAAACCAACAGCGCTGCTTCGATCAGGACACCCAAGTAGATGATGCTGGCGACCGCCCAGGCGAGCATCACGGCCACGCCGACCACGAAGAACTCGATGTCCTCGAAAAGCTGGTTGAACCAGCTGCCCGCCGCCTTAGTGTGGAAAATTGTCTGCATGACCGCGATGCCGTTATCGAATACGCCACTGGGCGTGAGGCCGAATCCCGAGATGTTGGCGCCGAGGACACGTCCGGTGTCGGCGATGCTGTTCGCCCAGGTAAAGCCGTAGGTGAAGATCGACCAGACGACTCCGATGCGGAGCAGGCCGATCATCGTGTGCGAAATCAGCAGCGGCACGTCGCGTTCTACCGTGGCTTCAGCCGCCACGAGGCCGAACTGCAGCACGATGATCGCCAGCAGCACCGGCTGCAGGTAGAAGAACAGTTGCGGCCCCCACACGCCGGAGATGGCTGACGTGAAAGTGTTTAATACGGTGTCCAGCGTGCCGAAGTCGTTCATGTTTAACCGACCCTCGCGATGAAATGCCGCCAAAGCAGGAAGACGATGATAGCGGCGAGTATCAGTCTCCAGTGTCTTCTGATGGCTCTGCCTATGGCGCCGCCGATCACCCACCATCCGATCAGATCCCAGGGTCCCATTTCGTCGCTCATGGCATGGTCCCTCCGTTGAAATGCAAAGCGTTGGTCGCGGCCTGCTGCGAGCGTTCGTTCATCTCTTCCGATGCCTTGGTCGCTTCGATCTCGATCAGCGTGATGAGGAGTTGGCGCACGTATTGAAGTTCACTCGCGACCTGAAGGGCGGCTTCCGTGTTGGCCTGGAGCGCTGTCAGGGTGTAGGTGGTTCCAGCGCTGGCCCTCTCGATGCCGCTGAAGTTCTCGCCGGTGAGTTCCGCGTCCTGGGATTGCGCCGCGGCCAGTGCGCTGGCATAGGTCTGCAAGGCAGCGCTGGATATCGCCTTGAGCGCCGGAATTGTGTAATTCGGCAGCGCCTGGAAGCCGGGGAAGAGCGTTCCGGCGTCCTGACTGTTGATCTGGGCGAATAGTTGCCGATCCATGCCGGAGATGAATGATATGGTCGGGGTGTAGAAGCCACTGCCGCCAGGTGTGGTGAGACTGGTCGCGGTTGTGGTGTCTTGTTGCACGATCGCAGGAAGCTGGACCGTATCGATGTCAGCCAGACTGGACTCGGCAGCCTGGTCAGACGTCACGCTCCCTGGAACTGTAATGACCGCCGAAGCGCCGAGCTGGGCACGCGCCGTTCGCGGCCAGGCCAGCGCCGCCGCGCCCATGAGCAGCGCGACAGCGGCGACTTGTTGTATCCTGTCGCGGCCTGACATTGTCAGCGCACCAGGTGAATAAGGGCGCCGGCGGACAGCCCGAGCGCGGCAGCCGCAGGAGTGAGCTGACTGCACAGACCGCCGCCTACCAGGGCGCCCACGCTGTGCTGCAGGGTGAAGCCGAAGTCGCGGCCGGTCACACAGTGCATCGCGATTCCGCCAAAACCGGCGCCGACCAGCCCATACGCGACGTCCGTTGAGATGAAGTAGGGTAAGCCGCTGGCGAGTTGGTGATTAAGCCACTTTTCCATCGGCTCCCCTCCGAACCGGACTTGATAGTTTCCCATCATCCGGCTCTCCAGTGTCCTTCGGGAATGGTGTCACAGTGGACCTTCCTTTATGGATGTCGTTATGACACCCGCGACAAACCACGATGGTTTTCCGTTGGCGTGCTGCCATCCAGACTACCCATTGTGGTGGAGTACCCTGTCCCTTTTTCCGTAGGGTTTTCATGTGATTGATATGGTGGACTTCGACGTTTACCTGTGAACCACAGAGTTCACAGGTGTCGGCCAAAAGCCGGTCAATCAATTGCACTCGTTCACTCCACGGGAAGCGGAGAGGCTCCCGGACGGTGGCCTGCTTATTCCACTTCAGAGAAACGTTTCCCCATTGCGCAGTGAAAGGCCGTTGATTGTCCCTGGCTACTGTGTGCTGCAGAACTTTTCGTGGCCCGTCATCTGTCGGCAGGCTTTGGGAGAATTGTCTGTAGACTTGACGCACGCTGATTTTCAGCTTGTGTGCCAGAGTCTTGGTCAGCGACACTTCCATTACCTGCTTGAGCCTACTCATCTTGTGCAGGTTGTAGGCCTTCCGGTAATATTCGACGATTCCACGGTATTCGGTTTGATACTGCTCAATGATGTCGTAGACATCAGAATTGAGTAGTTCCGCACGATGTACCGGATTATCACCTCTCATATACCGGGCGCATTTTTCCGTAATGACTGCAAAAGGAATTCTAAGGCCGGGCTTGCCGTTGACAGCTCGTCGGCCATTAGTAACCTTGTGGTCATCCTGGAGGATGTGAACGTCATAGCCGAGAAAGCGTGCCGCGTTGCTGCGGGCGTGCGTGATTTTGGTCTTTTCCTCTGACATTTCCAGCTTGAGGCTGTCGCGCAGGAAGTCTCGGAGAAGTTCCTTAATCTTCTCGGCTTCTGAGTGTGGACCTGCAAACCCGAGGAGAAAGTCGTCGGCGTAACGTATGTACCGTAGGCGTCGAAACTCAGGGTCATAAGGGTCAAGAGATGGAATCATTCGCTTCAGCTTATGTAGCTGAGGGAGTTCTTCTGCCTTGTACCCACTTTGGGCCCTGTCTGCTATTCGCTGTCTGATGGTCTCATACGCTCGGTTTACTCGGCGATGTGTTCCCTGGTTATATGCAGGTAACAGCGTGTTCTCGACAAACCTGTCCAGTCGATCAAGGTAGATGTTGGCTAAAATGGGGCTGACTATCCCGCCTTGCGGAGTCCCGCTTAGCGAAGGATTCCACCGCCAGTCCTCCAGGTATCCGGCCTTTAAGGCTTCAGCGATTAGTCGGAGAAACCGATTATCCTGAATCTTTTCGGCCAGTATCTCCATCAAGATGGTGTGGTCGAGATTATCGAAACACCCTTTGATGTCTCCTTCGATGAACCATTTGGTGCCGTCCCACTTATAAAGAATCTCTTCTAGGGCTGTGCCACATCCCCGGTTGGGGCGAAATCCGTGTGACCTGGTACTGAACTGAGGCTCGTAGTAGGCTTCCAGTATTAACCGGATAACTTCTTGTACGAGCTTGTCGCTCCATCCCGGTATTCCCAGCGGACGTTTCTTGGTCGAGTATTGCTTCTCGATGTAGACCCGTCTGACTGGTTTCCAGGTGTACCGTTCGTGCCTGAGGAGGTTTGTAATCTTCTCAATGCGTTCGAGCGACATACCATCAACGGTTTCCGTGTCCGGTCCTGGAGTTGTTGCTCCGGCGTTTCGGTAGATTCTTCCGTAAGCCAGCAAATACAGATGCCGGTTGAACAGTTGCCGATACACACGTTGTAGCGGCCTTCCTTCCGTTCCGCGTTTCCTGATGGCGCTCAAAACTACGTCGGCTGTCTGCATTACGCATACCTCCGTATTTTGGCGTCTTGAACACCTGCCTCCCTTCGCCATGTAGACGGCTTTCCCGTCCTCGGACTACTACGGAGGCTCCGTTGCCATAGGGCTCGCGCCCCGTAGGCAATCCCACGTTTATGCATAGGAAACTTGTGCGACTTAGGCACCCTGTTCGTCCCCTTGAGCGAGTCGTTCTCGCCGCCCATCGGTCGAGAGATTCCCTGTGAAACAAACTTCATCACTGGTACACCGATGGCCTCGTTATATAGATGCGGTAATCGAGGGATGACCTTTCCATCGCTGGGTACTGGGGTTCAAGCAGTTTAGCTTTTGCCATATCGCGTAGGTCTCGCGAGACAGCCCATCGTACGCATCTTCCGATGCTCCTCGCTTCGACGGCATGCGATTGTTCCCTTTGACTTTCGTCTCCAGGTAAGCCGTTGACCTTAGACGTATTCATTCTCTCGTACGTCTACCTCCGCTTCGGAGGGATTTCCTAAGCACCTACGCGGCGCACGTTCGTGAACGTCGTAATCGTGGGATCGACCGGCAGGCCCGAGGTCGCGGCTAACGCCGCGCCCGCGGCGGACAGCAACAACAGGCCAGTGGTGATGAGCACCTTGCTCCATGTCATAAAGGGTTCTCCTTCGTTACGCGATGGCCGATTGATTCGGCCTTGTAACCTTTGGTCAGCGGGTTGAGCTGTACCGATGCTTAAGGGTTGAATGCGGTCACTCTCAGCGCCGCAGGGGCTCATCGCTCCGCGGGTGCGAATGGAACTGGCGTTGCGCTGATCGCTGTCCCGCATGAGAGCGATGAAACATGACCAATGGAAGAAAACACAGGCGCCGCGCAATTGTGCGCGTAGATAGTCGCTGTCCTGCCGAACGGGCTTGCCACAGCGTTCGCAGTTACGATGATTGGGGCATGTTCTTGACTTCGCCATGGGGCACCTCAGAGCCGCGCGGTTGTTTGGACCGTCCCGAGAATTCGTTCTTCCATTCTTCCGATAAACAGCCGAAAAGCCGTATCGCGCTCAGTGCGTCGCTCGATGACGCGGTACGCGTGAATAACGGTGCTGTGATCACGGCGGAAATGGGCTCCGATGGACTCGAATGGCGCGCCAGTAATCCTTCGGCACAGAAACATTGCCAGCTGTCGCGCGAAAGCAATCCGTTGCTCACGTGATCTGGATTGGAGCCTGTCCGAGCCCAAGTGGAAGTCGCGGGCGATATGATCGCTGATAGCCGCAAACCGGGCTGAAGTGCGAATCCGAGTCAATGCCGTCAATACAGGGCGAGCAACGCGGACCAGCGGTGGCGATATGCCGGGCGGCATTTCTCGAACCCGTCGTAGTGTTATTTCGAGCGAGTCAATAAGCTCGTCAGACCCGAATGTTGGAGATGAGCCAAAACCAGTAGCGGGAAGTCCGAGGGAAAGAGGGTTACGCAGCTCGCCCATGGTGCTACTCCGTGCGTACACCGCCGCGATTCAAATTGTCGCGCACGAACACACGCGGGTCCGGAGTTACGCGTCAGCTATGACGATTACTCAACCGGGCCCGTGTTCGTGACAACTTGTCGCGCGTGAATAATCGCGATGATAACGGGTGCGAAGAACCTGTCAAGCACCTCCCTACGCTGTTTGCCAGATTTGCAGGCAAAGGTGCAGAAGACCATGCTGCAACGCTGTGATGTCGCGAGGATGAACGGGCACCAGCGTATGCAAAATATTTTTAAGATTTTTTCGGTCGGCGGAGTTCCTCGCGAAGCGCGCGGTAGGCTGCGGCTGCTTGCTCGTCAGAAACCGACCTTTTGCGGATGTCGGGCGGCAGGCGCTCTGAACGAAAATAGAGTACGTCGAGCTGCAGGTGCAAAAGTCTTGCGAGCTGGGCGATAACGTAATCGGGAGGGGCGCCGCGCCGACCGTGCTCAATGTCGTTGAGGTACTGGACGGAGATCGGCTTGCCGTCGTCCTGTTTTATTCCGACGGCAATCTGCTTCTGGGTGAGATTCAGCTGTTTGCGACGTTTCGCGATGAATTCCCCGAAGCTGGTCATACCGGCCGTTGAATCAGTCTCTTTCGAGCATGGGTACCCGCGATTTTGCTGGTCGCGAGGCGCGACAACCAGAAACGAACGTTATCCATGCCTTGTCGCGGATGGTTGCGCTTGCCCCCAGGATAGCTTGTATGGGAGCTAGCCCTGCCGCCTGATACCAAATAATGTGGTGCCGACATAGCCGTTTACGACAAATCGAAACCGACGTAGGAGTGTATGAGAACTTTTGGTGAGGTGATAGCCGAGGCGCGCAAGAAAGCGAAGCTGACCCAACGGCAGCTCGCGGCGCGAATCAAGAACGAGGAGGGGAGGCACATTTCGGGTCCGTACCTAAACGACATTGAGCATAACTTCCGCCATCCGCCGCGCGGGTATTTGCTCGAACAATTTGCCAGGGAACTCGATCTCGACGTTGACTTGTTGTATTTCCTCGCCAAAGAATGGCCCGTCGAGTTTGACCCGACCAAGGTTTCGGAAGAACAGGGAGTTGCGGCTTACCGGGCCTTCCGGCATCAGCTTCAACCGAAAGGCAAGAAGAAACGATGATTATTAGTTGGATGGTGGACGGAACCGGGCGCTTTCGCAAGCGCCCATTTTTTTCTCTGGACGGGATGGATCACCACTGCGAGCGGATCGTCCAAGGACACAACGGCAAGCTCTACGGACAATCCGTCCCGGGTCTGCGTACCGATGCCTTGCTCAGGATGCTCAATGATTACGCCGATCTCCATCTATACGAGGACCTGGGTAAATATGGCCCAGGTGTCGAGGCCATCACCGGCTTTGTGACCGCCAAGAAACCAACCGTGCGTGTCGCGCGCGAATTATTCTTTGACCGGTCTCAGAATAACCACCTGAGATTCGTCCTCGCCCACGAATTTGCCCACGCTCGCTTCCATGCCACAGCCTGGCGACGCCGTTGGATGAGGGAAGGAGACCTCGTTCGCTGCTGGCCCAATAGGATGCTGACGTTGGATGTGGGGTACGATTGGTTTGAATGGCAAGCCAATTTTCTGGGTGCTTCGACGCTGATGCCGAAAAGCCAGGTACGGTGCGTGGTGGTAGCTTATTTCGACGGAGAAGAATTAACGGGCATACCCAGAGATTCCCGCGAGGCGAACGACCTTACGCAAAGGGTCGCCGAACTATTCGAGGTCTCGTACGAGGCGGCAAATATCCGGCTCTACGGGCTTGGCTACCTGGTCGATTAGCCTGAGCGACAGGCGCAAATGAAGTTGGGCTTGCATCTTGTCCTCATTCTTGCTAGCTCTTCAGCTACCAGTAGTGCAGCGCACCTGCGGTCATCCCTCCCATACAAGCTGAACGACAACTGTTCTTCGACCGCTGAGCGGGCCTTCTGGTTGGAAGGGCTGATGGTCATGAAAATGCATGCAGAGCAGAACAACGACCGAGTGGACGGGCAGTATGGCCGAGCGGCGAACGGCTCGATTTCGTCTGCGGGAATGCTCAATCAGGAGGAGGCCGCGCGGTTTCTCCACGTCCAGCCGCGAACGCTGGAAAGTTGGCGCCAACGGCGCATCGGCCCGCGTTTCGTCAGATATTCTATGCGCTGCGTGCGGTATCGTGCGCAAGATCTTCAGGCATGGCTCGATAACCAGTCAATCGATACTGAGAGTTGTGATCGGGAGTAACGCCGTCATTCCGTTCCCGGCTTTCACTAGTTCGTCAGCATCATAGGTCGAGATAGTCGCACCGTGCGGGCGTGAGGTCTTGCGCGCACCAGACGGGCGACTGTCTTGGCCTGCAACTCTCTTACGGTTGGCATGAATTCGCAGTCGGGCAATCCCAAGCGTAAGCCGCTCGTTACGGTCGAATTTCAGACCGAGATTGATGTCGCGACAGGCAACCGCGAAAAGCGGATGTTCGTCAAAATGTATTTTGACGCTCGCGACTCCGGACTCCTCGCGGCGCTTCCTGACGAGCTGTGGAAAACTCTCTGTTGCCTGGCGACTTACATGGACGAGGATGGCAACTGTTATCCGAGTCAGGCACGCCTGGCGACTGATTTAAGCATCAGGCGAGAGCACATGAACAAACGCATCAAGCGACTCTTGGCCTTCCGGTTCCACGGGCAGCCGGTCATCACGATGACAAAAAGCCGCGAGAGCAGGCGCGGCGGTAGCAGATGGGCCAATAACGTGTATCGGCTGCGTCCGATTACTGGCCTCGCGATGTTCGAGGAAAATGACAGGCTAAATCTGGAAGCTCCCGCGGGAGTTAACCAGATCTCTGTGTTACCCCACGGTCACATAGAGCCTCCGAGCTCTGTGTGTGCCGAAGGTCACACAGAGATGCCGAAATCCCGACCTGTGTGTGACCCTCTATGTGACTCTCTGTGTGACCCTAGGGGTCACACTAACCAGATAGAACTAGAAGGATCTAAAACGTTAAACGTTAACGGTTTTAAAAACTCTCCCCCAGAAGCGCATGCGGCAAACAACAGCTTGCCAGCCGCCGAGGAAATTCGAATCGGCAGCCTCATTATTGAGATGCTCGAAGTATGCCGTGATAAGCATTCGCGAGCCTTCTACCGACTGGTTGCACAAAAGGTTCCCGAGGAACTCATCCGCGCAGCACTCTCTGAAACCAAGTACCAGGATAGGATGGGGAGAATAACGAAGTCCCGGGGCGCTTTCTTTACCGATCAACTGCAGCGCTTGGCCCGGCAACGCGATATAGAACTCAGCCTGAAAATAGCCGCTAGACGCAAACCCGATGCGGCTCAGCGGCGTAGTGGTAGCATCCAGAGTTAACGTGCCACAATCAAACTCCACCAAGTGCAGCTTACACGACCAATTGCCGAATTTTCGCGGGTTCGGCTTAGCTATGGGAGGACGGCGAATGTCTCGGCGAGCACCTCTCTGATAGTCTTCATTCCGCCTGTTATTACGCATGCCCCTCTGAACCCTCACCATGGTGGCGTTTTACACTTTCGGTAATGACCGTTCGGTTTTTCGGAAGACTCGCTTATCCACAACCGGCCAAGTACACAAAACCCTGCGTCGTCATTTTCATTGAATTTTGGCGCGAATCTCTTCGGGCACTGTCCTAATTCAGCCTGCCAGTGTCCTAAGTTAAAGACGGGAATGTCGTAATTTCAGATAAGAGGCGCTTTTGACTGAACGTATTTCACCAAGTTAGAGTTGAATCGCGGCGAAGGAGGCGCACTTTTATGACAATACTTCACGCAGCGCGTTCGGACCTCGCCATAGGCCTCGGCGCGCGATGATAAAAATGCCGAGATGCTGAGGCAGGCATTGCGACAGGCGGGCGCCATCGTCGCAATCGACTAGACCGATAGAACCCGGACGAGGCTGGAAATTTTCCAGCCT
>Ga0306920_100011544_pt1 | contig 11937 bp, 9 predicted proteins | sample flu12Cox44000170_FD_204666 | JGI IMG/M metagenome (GOLD analysis project Ga0306920, IMG submission 204666) | Lab enrichment of tropical soil microbial communities from Luquillo Experimental Forest, Puerto Rico - flux4day.12C.oxic.44.000.170 (v2)... | ecosystem: Environmental > Terrestrial >...
CGTACGCTGATCGCGATGCGCGATGCACTGCCCCCCGAGGCATTGTGGAGCGCCTTCGGAATCGGACGCGAGCAGTTCCCGATGGTGGCGCAGGCGGTGCTGCTCGGCGGCAACGTGCGCGTGGGCCTCGAGGACAACCTGTATCTCGCGCGCGGGCAGCTCGCCACCAACGGCGAGCTGGTTGCCCGCGCGGTCGAGCTCATAGGCCGCCTCGGCCGCAGCGTGGCGAGCCCCGCGAGCGCGCGGCGGATGCTGCGCCTGCGCGGCTGACCTGCGCGGCTCAACGGATCTCGTGCGCGATCTCGCACCTGCCGGTGTCGTTCGACCAGACACTCTGCATGGCGAACTTCCCGGTGGTGAGGCTCAGATTCGTCGCATGGCCGGGACCTGAGCTGATCCAGGCGCAGGCATCGCCGGCTTCCTCGCCCGAGACCGGATTGGTCCAGCCGCCGGACGGAAACTGGTCGGTGAGCGTCTCGGCATATTCGTGGCCGGCCACGATCGAGAAGGCATCGAGCTCCCCGTCGTTCCCGTGATTGAGGAACTTCACCCCGCAGCTTTTACCCGCATCACTTACGTACGGCAGGTTGGAGTACGCGATGTCGCCGAAGGGAGTGCGGGCGTAGTAGTGCCAGCCACAGAAGTTCTCGCCACTGAGCCCGAACCCATCCGGATGAGTCCCGCTCGGTGAGACGATGAAATACTGGACGTAGCGGTTAGCCCCGGGGGTCGTGTTACCGAAGTGCGCCGCGGCGTTGACCGCTTCCTGCGAAAGCTCGGTCTGAGTGGCGTTCTCCGGCGCCGGGGCCGCGGTGTCGAACCACACTCCGGCGAGTGCGCCCTGTTTCGGATAGCCGACGTGGGGCGTGCTGGCAGGATCGCAGCGCGTCGCGCCCTTCGGCACGTTCGGTCCATCGCAGTACTGCGTCATGGTGCCCGACCAGCGTTCCCCGCCCGTGCCGAGCCCCGTGAACAAGGCCTGCAGGAATGTCGAGACTCCGAGGGGGTCCCCACCTCCGGCCTGGGCCCACTGGCTGCCGTAGAAAACCAGGTAGACCCGCGGCGCACCGCTGGTGACGCCGACACCCTCCACGCCACCGCCGAAGGCCAGGGTATCGCTCGTCGGGGCACCATAGGGATGTGCGCTCTCCCACTGACCCATCCGCTCAGCGCACTCGCGCGTCGGCATTACGCCGTAGCGGTACGGGTGCTGTTGTTGCGGCGAGTAGGGGTTCTCATACCGTGTCGGCTCGGTACTGCAGCCCGCCAGAGCGCAGGCCAGGAGCAGACAACACGCGTTGCACAGCGTTTTCCCTGAGATAGACATGGCGTTCTCCTTGACTAGAGGTCGGCTTATTAAGGGTGTGGTGAAGGACCTCACTTTCCGATGCAGAAACTGGCGAAGATCCTCCCTAACAGGTCCTCGCTGGTGAATTCCCCTGTGATTTCATTCAGAGCCTGCTGAGCCATGCGCAGTTCCTCGGCGACGAGCTCCCCGGCGCGGCGCTCGGTGAGCAGACTCGCGGCTTCCTCGGCATGCGTGCGGGCGCGCGCGAGCGACTCGAGATGCCGGCGGCGCGCGCTGATGGCGCCGCCATCGAGGCTTTGATATCCCATGCACGTCTTGAGGTGCGTACACACTTCCGCAAGGCCAGCGCCGGTGAGCGCCGAGATCATGAAGCGTGGCGGTTCGCTGGCAACCTCTGCGAGCGCGAGCCCGGTCGCGAGATCACACTTGTTGAACACCAGCGTGAGCGGGACGTTGGGCGGAAGCCGTCCGCGCTCCTCGCTGAGGGCGGCACCCTCCGGATCCTCCACCGCGTCGATGACGAAGAGCACCCGGTCGGCGCGTTGCATCTCCGCCTGCGCGCGCCGGATACCCTCCTCCTCGATCAGATCCCCCGCCCGGCGGAGCCCCGCGGTGTCGAGCACGTGCAGCGGCATGCCGTCGATGTGGATGCGCTCGCGCAGCACATCACGCGTGGTGCCCGGAACCGGTGTGACGATCGCGACGTCGTAACCGGCGAGGCGGTTGAGAAGGCTCGACTTGCCGGCATTCGGCCGCCCCGCAATCACCACCGTCATACCCTCGCGCAGCAGCCGGCCCTGGCGCGCGCTCTCGAGCACGCCGGCAAAATGCTCGCGCATCGATCGGAAACGCTCGCTGAGCTCACGGTCGGCGAGAAAATCGATCTCCTCCTCGGGGAAATCGATCGCTGCCTCGACATAGGTGCGCAGCTCGATCACCGCCTCGGCGAGACCGCGCACCATGGCCGAGAATTCCCCCTGCAGCGAGCGCATGGCGGCCCGTGCAGCCTCGCGCGAGCCCGCATCGATGAGGTCGGCGATGGCTTCGGCCTGCGCCAGATCGAGCTTGTCGTTGAGAAAGGCCCGCTGCGTGAACTCCCCCGGCTGCGCGCGCCGTGCTCCGAGCTCCAGCGTGCGCCCGATGAGCGCCTCCATCACCAGCGGTCCCCCGTGACCGTGCAGCTCGAGCACGTGCTCGCCGGTATAGGAGTGCGGCGCCGGAAAGAACAATGCGAGGCCCGCATCGATCGGGTCCTGCTGCGCGTCGAGAAAGCGGGCGAAGGTCGCGTGGCGCGCCGCGGGCAGCTCTCCCAGCAGCACCGCGGCGAGCTCTGGGGTCTTCGGTCCAGAGATGCGCACTATGCCGACGCCACCACGTCCCGGTGGCGTGGCTGCGGCCACGATGGTGTCCGTGCGCGTCATCTGAGGCCGGATTGCGCGTCTTGTGAGACTACCCGCGTAGGCTACCGCTCCCGGCCGGTACAAACCAAGCGGCGCGCGCTCAGTTCTTCTGCGCCTGTGCCCCGATGCGGCGATTGATGTTCCACTGCTGCGCGATCGAGAGGATCGTGTTGGTGACCCAGTAGAGCACGAGTCCGGCAGGGAAGAATGCGAAGGTCGCCGACATCACCAGGGGCATGATCATGAACACCCGCGCCTGCACCGGGTCGGGCGGTGCGGGGTTGAGCTTGTACTGTACGAACATCGCCCCCGCCATGATCAGCGGCAGGATGAAGAGCGGATCGCGCGAGGACAGATCGTGGATCCAGAACGCGAACGGCGCCTGGCGCATCTCGACGCTCTCGAGCAGCACCCAGTAGAAGGCGAGAAACACCGGGATCTGGATGATGATCGGCAGACAGCCGGCAACCGGGTTGATCTTCTCGCGCTTGTACAGCTCCATCATCGCGCGGCCGAGCTTCTCGCGGTCATCGGCGTAGGTCTCCTGCAGGTTCTTGATGCGCGGCTGCAGGGTTTTCATCTTGGCCATCGAGCGGCCGCTCGCTTCTGAGAGCGGATAGAACAGCAGCTTCAGAAGGAACGTGACCACGATGATCGCGACGCCCCAGTTGCCGGTGGCCTTGTGCACCCAGCTGAGCGCCACGTACAGCGGCCGTGCCAGAAACCACAGTCGTCCGTAGTCCGCGACGTGCCCGAGCTCGGGAGAGGTGGCCTCGAGTTGCCCCTGGAGCTTCGGCCCCGTGAACAGCGTGACCTCGAACTGGCCGCTGGCGCCGGCGGCGACCGTCTGCTCCGGACCTGTAGCGGTGAGCAGGTATTGCTGGCCCTGCACGCCGAGCCCGAAGTGCCAGGCCCCACCGCGCGGGGGAACGATGGCGCTCACGAAATGGTGCTGGAGCGCCGCCACCCAGCCATCGTGCACATCGAGCGAAAAGCGACTGTCCTGGGAATCGGTGGTGTCGAGCCGGCGGAACTTCCCGCCATCCCAGAGCGCGGGGCCGTGGAAGGCGTAACTCTCGACGTTGAACATCGAGCGCTTGGTGGGAGGATCGTTGCGCAGGATCTGTGCGTACTGCCGCGCCGACCAGGGCGACGCACCGCCGTTGCGCACGGCGTAGTCGAGATCGATGCGGTACTGGCCGCGGTGAAACACGAAGCTCTTGGTGACGGTGACCCCGCCCTCACTCCAGGTGAGCGGCACGGTGAGCACATTCGCGCCATCGAGCGCGTAGTTGGATTGTGAGCTTGCGAAGGTGGCGAGGTGCGTTGGATACGCGCTTCCCTCTGGCCCGGTGAGGCCCGACTGCAGCTCATAGAGCGACTGCGCGTCGTCACGGTTCTCGAGGCGCACCGGCGCCGCTTCACCCTTCACCCTGGGATAGGCGAGCAGATCGACGCGCTCGAGTGTGCCGCCGCGCGTGCTGATATCGACATCGAGGACGTCCGTCCTTACGTGGACTACGGGCGCCGCCGGTGATCCGGCGGAGACCGCCGTACCGGGCGCGGCGGCGGTACCCGCAGCGCTCTCCGGCGCGGCCGCTGTGCCGGTGGTGGCCGGGGCGGCGGTGCCCGCGCTCGGCGCTGCGGCTTCGGGCACGCGGCTGCCGAGCTCCGAGGTGCCAGGTGCGCCCGAGGGGGCCGCGGGGGCAGCCGTCTCCGTGCTGGCCAGTGGCGGGTGATCGCGCACCCACACCTGGTAGTCGTAGAACAGCAGCATGGCGAGCCCTGCCCACAGGTAGACGCGCAGGTTTCCGAGCCGGTTAGTGTTCATGCGAGTGTGTGTGGCGTTCCGCGGCCGGCACCGGATCGAAACCACCGGGGTGCCACGGATGGCAGCGTACGAGACGCGCGAGCGTGAGCGCGCTGCCGCGGAGCACGCCGAAGCGCAAGACCGCCTCGAGCGCGTAGTGCGAGCAGCTCGGATGGAAGCGGCACACCGGCCCGAGCAACGGGCTGATAGTCCACTGGTAGAGACGGATCAGGAGAGCGAGGAAGTGGCGCACTGTTCACTCACCTTCTTCCAGAGCGCTGCAAGGCTCGCACGCAGCACCTCCGCGGAGGCAGCCCGCGCCGCCGGCCGTGCGCTCACCACGAGGTCCACCGCAGGAAGCTCATGCTGCCGCAGGCGGAAGGACTCGCGGATGAGACGCCGCAGGCGGTTGCGCGCGACGGCGCCGCCCGCAACCTTCACGGCCACGGCCAGTCCCAGGCGCGGCGCGCCTGCATCGTTGGCTCGCGCGGTCACCGAGAAAAATCCATCGCTCAGGCGCCGCCCACGTGCATACGCCGCATCGAAATCGCCCTTGCGCCGCAGGCGAAGTCGCGCCGGCAGCTTCAACCGCCCGGACATCCAGCTTGCGATCAAAGTCGGAAGAAAGGGCGGCGATGCCGCTGCTGCAGCGCGCGCCACCCGTGAGCTTTCAGGGTATCAGCTTGCGCCGTCCCTTGGCGCGACGGCGGGCGAGCACCTTGCGGCCGTGCTTGGTGGCCATGCGTGCACGGAACCCATGGGTGCGCTTGCGGCGCACTTTGCTCGGCTGATAGGTCCGCTTCATGGCGTCGGCTCCGTGCAACGATCCGTGGCTGTCAAAAAAGGGCGGCAAGGCTAAGCCGTTGAGCGCCAAGGTGTCAATACGACCCGCTGTGGATAACTCTTCAGCGCGGTGCGCGATCGGTATAGACTTCGCGACCTTTTCCTCAACGTTCACCAGAAAGACTCGCGGAGGCCACGCGCGGTGGAAGCGTCGCTTTGGACCCGCTGCATGGGCGCGTTGGAAGCGGAGCTTCCGGAGCAGCAGTTCAATACCTGGGTGAGGCCGCTGCAGGCCATGGAGGGCAATGGGGCGCTGAAGCTCCTCGCGCCAAACCGCTTCGTAGTCGATTGGATCAACGCCAATCTGCTGCCGCGCATCGGTGAGCTGCTGCGCAACGAGAGCACCGGCGATGCCCCTATCGTGACGGTGGAAGTGGGCTCACGCAGCGTACCGCTGCGCGGTGCCCCGATCGCGCTCGGTATCGCCGCGCGGCGCGCCGAAGGTCTGGTCGTCGGTGCGCGCCTCAATCCGGATTTCAGCTTCGGGACTTTCGTCGAAGGCAAGAGCAATCAGCTCGCCAAGGCGGCCGCGCTGCAGGTCGCGGAGAATCCCGGCCGGGCCTATAACCCGCTGTTTCTCTACGGCGGCGTCGGTCTCGGCAAGACCCATCTCATGCACTCGATTGCCCACCTGATCAAGGACAACGACCCGGAAGCGCGCATCGCCTACGTGCATTCCGAGCGCTTCGTCGGCGACATGGTGCGCGCGCTCCAGCACAACTCGATGAACGAGTTCAAGACCGCCTACCGCTCACTCGATGCGCTGCTCATCGATGACATCCAGTTCTTCGCCGGCAAGGAGCGTTCGCAGGAAGAGTTCTTTCACACTTTCAACGAGCTGCTCGAAGGTCAGCACCAGGTGATCCTCTCGTGCGACCGCTACCCGAAGGAAGTCGAGGGCCTCGAGGAGCGACTCAAGTCGCGCTTCGGCTGGGGACTGACGGTGGCAATCGAGCCGCCGGAGCTCGAGACCTGCGTAGCGATCCTCATGACGAAGGCACAGACAGGTGGGGTCACGCTGCCCGAAGAGGTCGCGTTCTTCATCGGCAAGCGCATCCGCTCGAACGTGCGCGAGCTCGAGGGGGCGTTGCGCCGGGTAATTGCCAACTCACGCTTCACCGGCCGCGCCATCACGCTGGAATTCACCAAGGAAGCGCTCAAGGATCTGCTTTCCCTGCAGGCGAAGCTGGTCACCATCGAGAACATCCAGAAGACCGTAGCGGACTACTACAAAGTGCGCATGGCGGATCTGCTGTCGAAGCGACGCAGCCGCTCAGTGGCGCGGCCACGCCAGGTCGCGATGGCGCTCGCCAAGGAACTCACGAGTCACAGCCTGCCCGAGATCGGTGATGCCTTCGGCGGGCGCGATCACACTACCGTGTTGCACGCTTGCAAGCGCATCAAGGATCTGCGCGAGACCGAGCAACGGATGAAAGAAGACTACTCGAACCTGTTGAGAACTCTGGCAGGTTGATGTGTGCGGGGCTGTGGATTTGCTGTGTGCGCAGCTCTGGATAAAGTTACGCACAGATCACACACAGCAGTTGCGCAGCTCATGCGTAAGCTTGTCCTGTGAATAAGGTGACGTACTGAGCTGATCCAGCAGGGAAAGTATTCTTATGCCCGTTAAGGGCACGCTCTATAGTCTCAACAACAAACTCTTCTCAAGCCGACAAGATTTTTAAGAGAGATAAATTCCCATGAAGCTGACTGCTACGCGCGAGGATCTGCTCGCCCCTCTGCAAAGTGTGATCGGTGTGGTCGAGCGACGGCAGACCATGCCGGTACTGGCCAACGTGCTGCTCGCAGCGCGCGATGGACGACTCCACATCACAGGCACGGACCTGGAGGTGGAGCTCGTGGCCGCCAGTACAGTGAGCGTGCAGCAGCCCGGTGATGTCACCGTGCCCGGCCGCAAGTTGCTCGACATTTTCCGCTCACTGCCGGAGAAGACGAACGTCACTCTCAGCACCGAGGGCGAACGCGTCTCGCTGCGCGCCGGGCGCAGTCGCTTCACGCTTTCGAGCCTTCCCGCGGCGGAATTTCCGCTGGTCGAAGAGATCAATGCTCAACAAACGTTGAGTCTCGCGCAGGGTGAGTTCCGGCGACTCATCGACAAGACACACTTCTCGATGGCGCAGCAGGACGTTCGCTATTACCTCAACGGACTGCTGCTCGAGACCGATGGCAAGGCACTGCGGGCCGTGGCGACGGATGGACACCGGCTCGCGCTCTGCGAGATGGAGCTTGCGGGCAAGGCCAAAACGGCCCACCAGGTCATTGTGCCGAGAAAAGGTGTGCTCGAGCTGCAGCGTATTCTGGGGACCGATGGAAACATCGAGCTGGCCATCGGTACTAATCACGTTCGCGCCCAGATCGGCGAAATTCGCTTCACTTCTAAGCTGATCGATGGTCGTTTCCCGGAGTACACGCGTGTTATCCCCGCACGCCCACCCCGCCCGGTGGAGGCGGACCGCGAGGCCCTGCGACAGTCGTTGCAGCGCACGGCCATTCTTTCCAACGAGAAGTACCGTGGCATTCGCCTGACGGTGCGGCCGGACCTGCTGACCCTCCAGGCTCACAACCCGGAGCAGGAGGAGGCAGAGGACCAGGTGGAGGTTTCGTACAAGGGCGAGGAAGTCGAGATCGGCTTCAACGTGAATTACCTGCTCGACGCGCTGAGTGCGATCGAGAGCGATCGCGTCGAGCTTGGCCTCACCGACTCCAACAGCAGTTGCCTCATTCACTCGCCCGGCACTCTCACCACGCGCTACGTGGTGATGCCCATGCGGTTGTAGGCGGCGGGCCGCCCGTAGATCCGGGCGCCACGGAGCGTAAGGACAGGGCTGTTCGCGGCGGTCGAGTCAGTTCGCGAGCCGCATTCCAGGCGTAACCCGGTCAGGTACTCGGCGTTCTCTGACCTGGCGCAAAGGCAGGTCGACCGACTACCGCAGACTTCCCCGGGCTGCTCACTCCTCTCGGAGTCTTTTTACTCTTTGAAACCTCGGTACCGCTGAGGGGCCGCCAGGTTGCCAGGTCTCACGGCGCAGAATCAGATAGCACCTATGCGGTTCCACGTGGAACATCTCTGGTCACGGCTTTGATCGTTGAAGTGCGTGTGTGCCCACCGAGCGCGCCCCTCTGATTCCGCACTTGAAAGTCCGTGCCACCGTCTCGTGAAGATCCGCGTCCCACGGGTTGAGGTTTGTGACCACTGCTCCAACTCGAGAAGCTCTGGCCCTTACCTTGGCGGCGTAACTCACCGGGGAGGACCCATGCGCATGGTCATGCGCCCGCCTGCGAGGGGATGTAGGGCTACATGAGGACAGTGCCCGCGGAGCCGGAACGACTCGCTACTGTCGCCACGTGCCAGGCGGTGTCGACGCACCTCACCGAGGCAGATCCCATGGCGGCGGACCATGAACAGAAGTGCCCGGGGAGCCCGCGTGATTCCATCGTCTCGATCCAGGGCCGGCGTTCGTGCCGAGCCCTCTACAGCGGATCTGGGTTGTCACTCCGGAAATCTATCGTCGATACCTCAACGAGCGTTTGCCGTCGCCCGGGCTCAGCCGATCCCCAAGCGTTCCCTCAGTGCTGAGGTTGGGCCCCGGCTCGTGTCGTCGCCATAAACGAAATTCCCGACTGTTCCACGTGGAACATCCATCTCTCCGACGCCAGTCCGGCTTTATGATCGAGCAGCCTGTCTGCCCTGGCGGCTCAACAACCCTTGAGCCAAAGTGACGTCCCCACCGAGTCGCGCGCGCCCAGAATGGCGAAGGTACAGGGCGGCCTCCGGCAGGCACGTAGGCAGACACGTTGGCGATGGCGAAGGCCGCGGGCCTCCGCCAACCCTCGGCGTGTGTCATTCTTTCCGGATGTCAGACACCCGGCAATCAATCTCCGTCAATGAGCCTTCGCGAGATCACCCTTAGCAACCTCCGCTGCATCGAGCACGCTGAGCTTCACCTCCCGCCCGGTCTGACGCTTGTCTACGGAGGTAATGGCTCGGGCAAGACTTCGCTGCTCGAGGGCATGTTTGTCCTCGGACGTGGAAGATCGTTCCGTACGCGGAACAGTGAGAGGCTTATAAGCCGTGGACAGGCTCATATGCGAGTCACTGGGCAAGTTAGGAGCGAGCACGACGAAGGCGTCCGTCTAGGCGTGGAAGTCACTCGGACAGGAACGGCGGCGCGGGTCGCAGGACAATCCGCGGAGACCTTGGCGGAGCTTTCGCACGCCTTCGCGGTGCAGGTTATCGAGCCCGGGATTCATCGGCTGGTCGAGGAGGGCGGATACCGGAGACGGCGTTGGCTCGACTGGGCGGTGTTCCACGTGGAACCTCGATTTGTCGATCTTTGGGTCCGGTACACGCGCGTGCTCAGGCAGCGCAATGCCGCACTCAAGACACAGGCCCCGACCGTCGGCGTTTGGGACAACGACCTGGTCAAGGTTGGCGAGGAGATCACCGCGGCCCGCCAACGCCTCATGGATCGCCTGCAGCCCTACTGGCAGGCCGCGGTCACGAGCCTGAGCGGACTTGAGGTGGAGCTCCAGTACCTGCGCGGCTGGAGCCAGGAGCGGACTCTCGCCGAGGCGCTCATCGAGCTGCGTCCAAGTGATGAGCTACGCAGGCAGACGCAGGCGGGTCCACATCGGGCAGACGTGGCGGTACGACTTCACGGACGCGCGGCGAGGGAGGTGCTTTCGCGCGGCCAGCAAAAGCTGGTCGCCGTGGCGATGACTGTCGCCCAGCTGCGGCTTCTTCAGGACGCCCTCCAGATCACTCCGACGCTGCTGCTCGATGATCCCTCGGCGGAGCTCGATGGTGAGCGATTGCAGCGTTTTATCGATGAAGTCGCGCGGCTGCGATGTCAGCTCGTTGTAACGAGTTTGCATCCCGAATCGCGACTCTTCGGTACACCAGAAAGCACGTTCTGCATGGATGCGGGGAGGGTTCAACCGATATAATGCGACGTCGCAAAACTGAGCTTGTGCATGGCCACTGACGACGTCTACGATTCCAGTAAAATCAAAGTCTTAAAGGGTCTTGATGCGGTGCGGAAACGCCCCGGAATGTACATCGGCGACACCGATGACGGGACGGGGTTGCACCACATGGTTTTCGAGGTCGTCGACAACTCCATCGACGAGTCCCTCGCGGGCCATTGCGATCGCATTGTCGTCACGATCCACGCCGACGAGTCGGTGACCGTCTCCGATAACGGCCGCGGAATTCCTGTGGATATCCACCCCGAGGAAGGCCGCTCGGCGGCCGAGGTCATTATGACCGTGCTGCACTCGGGCGGGAAATTCGATGACAGCTCCTACAAGGTGTCCGGCGGGCTGCACGGGGTCGGGGTGTCCGTGGTGAACGCGCTGTCGGACTACCTGCAGCTCACGATTGCGCGGGAGGGGAAGCTTCACCGGCAGGAATATCACCTGGGTGAGCCCGTGGCTGAGCTATCGGCGGTGGGTGACACGCACGATCGGGGCACCACGATCCGCTTCAGGCCAAGCGCACAGATCTTCACCAACATCAGCTTCAACTACGACATTCTCGCCAAGCGGCTGCGGGAGCTGTCCTTCCTGAACTCGGGCGTGCGCATCGAGCTCATCGATGAGCGCGAGAACAAGCACGACCTGTTCGCGCACGCGGGCGGGCTCCAGGCGTTCGTCAAATACCTGAACCGCACGCGCACGCCGATCCACGACTCGGTGTTTCACTTCCGCACCCAGGATGGTGCGGCGACGGTCGAGGTGGCGATGCAGTGGAACGACTCCTACCAGGAGAGCATGTTCTGCTACACCAACAACATTCCGCAGAAAGACGGCGGGACGCACCTCGCGGGCTTTCGCAGCGCACTGACACGCACGCTGAATGATTATGTAGAGAAGGAGCTCTCCAACAAGGACCGCATCCCGATGACCGGCGATGACGCGCGCGAGGGACTGACGGCGATCCTCTCGGTCAAGCTTCCCGATCCGAAGTTCTCCTCACAGACCAAGGACAAGCTCGTGTCCTCGGAGGTGAAGGGCATCGTCGAGAACGCGGTCGGCACCAAGCTGCAGGAATTCCTGCTCGAGCACCCGCAGGATGCGCGCCTCATCGTCGCCAAGATGGTCGAGGCGGCACGCGCGCGCGAGGCCGCGCGCAAGGCCCGCGAGATGACTCGGCGCAAGGGCGCACTCGATGTCGCAGGGCTCCCGGGGAAGCTCGCTGACTGCCAGGAGAAGGACCCGAGCCTGTCGGAGATCTTCATCGTCGAGGGTGATTCGGCCGGCGGCTCGGCGAAGCAGGGGCGCGACCGGCGCACGCAGGCGATCCTCCCGCTCAAGGGAAAGATCCTCAATGTCGAGAAGGCGCGCTTCGACAAAATGCTGTCATCGGCCGAAGTCGGCACGCTCATAACCGCGCTCGGCACCGGCATCGGCAAGGAAGAATTCGACATCAACAAGCTGCGCTACCACCGCGTCATCATCATGTGCGATGCCGACGTCGATGGCAGTCACATCCGCACGCTGCTGCTCACCTTCTTCTACCGGCAGATTCCCGAGCTCATCGAGCGCGGCCACAT
>Ga0306920_100011545_pt1 | contig 11937 bp, 10 predicted proteins | sample flu12Cox44000170_FD_204666 | JGI IMG/M metagenome (GOLD analysis project Ga0306920, IMG submission 204666) | Lab enrichment of tropical soil microbial communities from Luquillo Experimental Forest, Puerto Rico - flux4day.12C.oxic.44.000.170 (v2)... | ecosystem: Environmental > Terrestrial >...
TGACCGGTGGCAGGGTTGGTCACGAGTTGGCTCTGCAGTTGCGGCGGCAGGTAAACGAACGAGCCGGAGAGGCGCAGGCTCTGCGGCCCAACGTTAATTCCGACCTGTTGCACCCGATCGGCTAGCGGGGTGGTGTCGAAGCGAAAGCGATAGACCAAGTCAAGATACGAGACCGGCGACAGCACCACTCGCCCGACGGCGTCCGACAGCCTGTTTTCGGCGCCCGAGCCTAACGGCAAGAACGGATTTGGCTGGGCGCGATAACTCTGGCCGATCAGCAGACGATAGCTGCCGCCGTCCTTGTCGTAGAGCCCGAGCTTGGCTCCGTAATCGACGCGCTGGCCGGTGTCGAGAATATCATATCCGGCGAGCCGATCGCGGCGGAACAAATCCGTATCGCTGTAACTGAAGGAGAGGCTGTCTTCGTCCGGAATATTGCGGCGGTTGCCGCTCGATGGCCCGACAAAGCCGCCGGCGATCGGCTCGATCTGTTCGGTCAGCGCCTCGCCGCGATGGGTGAGCGGGTAGCTCCATACCAGCCCAACCTGAGGAAAGGCACGGCCGGTCAGGAAGTTGGTGGCGGTTGGCGCCACCGCCGGCTGCTTGTCCACTGAAAAGAAAGCCGAGGGCAGGTCCGGGTTCGACACCGAGCTCAGATTATTGATCCAATAGCCGTCGCCGCGCAGGCTCGCCGAAAAATCGTATTGTCCACCTATGCCGTCGCGAAAGGTTCGGTCCCATTGCGAACCGAGCGACAGCCGCCGGGTCTGAGTACCTACTTCGCGGATGATGTCGAGGACATTGGCGTTGAGGTTCCACCGCCCGCCGAGCGCGCCGGGCTGGCTTTGCCAATTGCGGTTGGCGACCGGCAAGACGATCGGCTGGGTTGAATCGCCAATACCCGGAAGCAGCGGCTGGAAAGCGTAAGCGTTGAGGTCGGTCGATGCGCGCGGTTCGAACCCTTCGAGATACGCGCGGCTGGTCATCGCATTCAGCAATGGATTACCAAAGCCAAAGCGGGTCAAGAAGGTCTGATCCGAAACCCGTTGCACATCGAGACCAGTTCGATAAGTCTGATTGAGGTCGAACACGCTGTGTTCATTGATCTGTCCGCGCCATTGCTCTCCCTCGCTCGACGAGCTGCTGCCGGAACCGACATTGCTGTGGTTGATGCTGGCGAGGGCGTCGAGGATCCCATTGCCGAAGCGCTCGCGGTAGTCGGCGGTGAGCAGCACGCCGGCTTGGGTCATAAAGCGGGGCGTCAGCGTCACATCCTTGTCCGGTCCGAGCACCCAGTAATACGGGATCGTGGCATTGGCGCCGAGTGTGTTGGACCCGCCGACAGACGGTATGAGGAACCCGCTTGCGCGCTTGACCGAAGGATCGGGGGTGGAAATGTACGGCCAATAGAAAACGGGCCAGCCGTCGATCTCCATCGTGGTGTCGCGAAATTCGATCAGCTGAAGCTCCTTGTCGTGATGGATTTCGTGCGCCTTGAGCTGCCAAGCGGGTGGCGCGCCCGGATCATTCTTGCAGAGGTCGCACGGCGAATAGACGCCCCGACGCAGCTCTGTCCGATTGCCGTTCGTGCGGCGCGCGGTGTTTGCCGCGAGCCGCGACCGGTCGGCGAGCAGCATACGGACATTCTTGGCGAAGCCTTCATTCATCGAATCCCGCAGCTCCATAAAATCGGCGAAGACGATCTCGCCGGTCGGCTGCGAAAAGCTGACATTTCCGGACGCGGTGATGGTGTCGGTGCGCTGGTTATAGGAGACCGTGTCGGCGAGAAGGACGAGCCCGTTCTGTGAGATTTCGACGTGTCCCCGTGCGACGGTCAGGGCAAGCTGCTCGTCATATTCAACCTCGTCGGCGCGAAAGACGATCGGGGCATTTTGATTGAGCTGCGAACCGCTACCGGGGCTGAGTTGCGCGGCAGCGGGAATGGTTCCGCCGACCAGGAGTGTCGCCCACCATGTTCCGACGATCGCACCGCGCAGCCGCCGCCAAACAAAACCTGGGTGACCGGCCATCAGCCGTCTTCCAGATGAAGCAGCATCGAGATGCCAAAGATCAGGCTGACCCCGGTCGGGGTCCACGCGGCGAGGGTGACCGGCACTTTGGCGGAAAGCCCGAAGGCGAAGACCACGTCCGACAAAAAGTAAAGCAGAAATCCGCTGACCACACCCCCGACGATCATCAAGGTTGCACCACCGCGCCTCTGCATACGCAGACTAAACGTCGCGGCGACCAGGACCATCGCGCACAGCAAAAACGGGCGGGCAAGCAGAACATTGAAGTGCAAACGATGGCGCTGCGCCGGAAACCCCGATTGCTCAAGCAACGCTATGAAGCCCGGCAAATCCCAGAAGGACATTGTATCCGGAGAGGCAAAGCTCTCCTCGATCTTGCGTCGCGTCAGCGTCGTGGGCAGGCGCAACTCGGCAAACGGCTCGGCCGGCTCGTTTGGTAGCCAGCGCGTGCCGTTTTCGATGAGCCAATAGTGCGTGGTGAGCTTTGCCGTTTGCGCGTCGATGCGCGAGGTGAACCGCATCTGGTCGTTGAAGAGAAACAACGTCACCGTATCAAGAATCAAATCTCCCGGAGCGAACTTCTCGGCGTGAATGATGATCTGATTGCCAGCCTGGTCGCTTTGCCGGAGCCACAATCCCGCGTCGGAGAGCGACAATTCATCCGCACCTTGGCGTAAAATCCGATTTTCCAGCTTCTCATAGGCGGCCTCCATCAAGGAGGCGATCGGGTTGAATACCGTTACGAATATGACACCGATAAGCAGTGCTACCAGGAGCGCCGGCATCAGGAATTGCCACACCGAAACGCCCGCCGCTCGGGCGATGACAAGCTCGTGGTTGCGGGTCAGTCGCCACAGGGCAAGCATCGTCCCAAACAGGATTGCGAAGGGCAACACTTCTTGTGCGGTATGGGGCAATTTTAATGCCGCCATCTCGAGCAGCACCCATAATGTGGCTTGAATTTTTGTGGTGCTGCGCCGAATCAGCTCGATGTAGTCGAGCAGAAAGGTAATGATCACCATCGCCATGAACACGCCGCAAAACCACGCGAAAAATTGGCGGGCGATGTAGGAGGACAGCGTCTTTGCGAGTTGCACCGACCGCAGCCTGGCGAATAGTCAGGCGGCGCCAATGGCGGCTGCAGTTGGACGCCGAAGGCCGAGCCTCATACTTCCGCGCATCAGGATCCCCAACCCGAGAGCGGCCGGCAAGAGGTTGGTAGCGTACATCAGCGGGATCGCAGCGGCGAAACGAGAAGCCATGTCGTTCACGCCAATGTCGAGCAATTCGTACAGAAACGCGAGGATGATCGCCAACAGCGCGCGTTTCAATTGTCCGCGGCGGTTGAACTCTCCGGGCAGCAGGCAGGCTAGCGGAATCACAGCGAAGCTCAGCGCCGAGAGTGGGATCAAAACACGCTGATGGGCCTCGACCGTGAAGCTCAGGCGCAGCACCGGATTGGCCTCGGGCGGCGGAAAGAACAGTTCGCCCAGGAAGCGCTCCTGGGGCTCGCGAAAGCGCACCACGGGGGCATCGTGCAAGCTGTCCAGATCGAGCGTGTAACGGTCAAAAGTGAGCAACGACAGCTTGCGGGTTTCGGGATCGAACTGCTGCCGGTTGCCGTTGACCATAACAATGCGCGATCCTGCAGGCGTGTCAGCGAAGACGCCGCGCTCGGCGAGGATCGTTACGGGGCGGTGCGGCTCCCGGTTGTCGTTGATCAGCAGCCCGACGACTTCGCCGCGCTCGTCACGGGCGCGAATATAGATCGTGAGCTTGTCAGCGATCGTTGTGAAGGTTCCCTCCTGGAGCAGGCTCGAAACAAAGCGGTTGCGGATCTCGAACTGCAGATCCTTGAACGCGCGGTTTGATGCCGGAAGGAAATAGGCGGAGAGGCTCATCAGAATGAGAAAACCAATTCCCGCCAGAATCAACACGGGTTTGGCCAGCGCAAGATGGCTCAATCCCGCCGAACGCATTACGACGAGCTCGCTCTCCGCAGACAGGCGATTGAAGGTAAAGAGCACGGCGATGAACACCCCGATAGGCAAAACGATGTCCAGGAAGCGGGGCAGAATCAGCAATGCGAGGTAGAGAAATATCTCTATCGACAGGCCGCGGTTGACAATCAGATCGATCAGTCTGAGAGATTGGGCGAGCCAGATCGCGGCACTGAGAGCCGCGGTGACGAAAATCATGACGGCAAAGCATTGCCGCAGAATGTAACGATCGAGGCTGGTCATCGGCCGCGGATCATAGGCAAGCCGCTGCGGGCGGGCCAGACCGGATTTCGCGGGTCGGGGATTGCGGATCTCCAGCGTTGACTTGCCGGCCTGTTGGATCTATCGCGAGATCTTGGTGCGATCGCCGAGCGTGTTCGACCCGCTCCCGTCACAATTTATCAAGGTCGTGCGATGAAAATCGGTTTTGCCGAGCCTGACCAACCCGCCTCCGGCGCCGTGATCGTCGGGGTTTGGGAGGAGGCGACCCCGACGCCGACGGCAAGACGCCTCGATGAGGCGACTGGTGGCGCGATCACCCGCGCGCTCGCTGCAGCCACCCGCTTCAAGGGGAAGAAGGATGAGCTGCTGCCTATCATCGCCCCGGCCAACCTACCGGTGAGCCGCATTGTCCTTGCCGGGCTCGGCAAACTTGAGCTGGCCAATGCCCAACTATTCGAGCATCTGGGTGGCAATCTCGTCGCACATCTCAACAGTGCCGGCGAAAGGGAGGCGACGATTGCGATCGATGTCGGAGAGGGCGCACCGATCGACCAAACCGAGGCCGCCGCGCAGCTTGCCTTTGGTGCTCGGCTCAGAGCTTATCGGTTCGACAAATACAAGACGAAACAGAAGCCCGAGCAAAAGGCCTCGCTCGAACGCCTGACCGTAGCCACCGCCGCGGCGAGCGCGGCGGAACGGGCCTATGGGCCGCTCGACGAGACGGCGAGCGCGGTGTTCTTCACCCGGGATCTCGTCTCGGAGCCGGCCAATGTGATCTACCCGGAGACGCTCGCGGAGCAGGCTGGGACGCTCGCTGATCTCGGGGTCGTCGTCGAGGTTCTGGACGAGAGCAAAATGCGAAAGCTCGGCATGAATGCCCTGCTGGGGGTAGCGCAAGGCAGCGTACGGCCGCCGCGCCTTGTCATAATGGAATGGCACGGCAACCGGGCCGACGACGGTGATGGCCGCAGTCCGCCGCTGGCATTTATCGGCAAGGGGGTTACCTTCGATACCGGTGGCATTTCGATCAAGCCCGCTGCCGGGATGGGGGACATGAAATGGGACATGGCGGGCTCCGCCGTGGTCATTGGTCTGATGCGGCTGCTCGCGGCCCGCAAAGCCAAGGTCAATGCGGTCGGAATGGTTGGTCTGGTCGAAAATATGCCTTCCGGCACTGCCCAGCGGCCAGGCGACATCGTGACCTCGATGTCGGGACAGACGATCGAGGTCCTGAACACCGACGCCGAAGGCCGGCTCGTGCTGGCCGATGCGATCTGGTATTGCCAGGATCGCTACAAACCTCGGCTGATGGTCGATCTGGCGACTCTAACTGGAGCAGTGATCGTCGCCTTGGGCCATCACTGCGCCGGCCTGTTCTCGAACAATGACGTGCTCGCCAACCAGCTGATCGAAGCGGGCAAGGTTGTCGGCGAAGAAGTCTGGCGGCTGCCTTTGGACGACAGCTACGACCGCGAAATCGACAGCGACGCGGCCGACATAAAGAATATCGGCGGAGGTCGTGCTGCCGGGAGCATTCTCGGCGCTCAGTTTATCAAGCGCTTTGTCAACGATGTTCCCTGGGCACATCTCGATATTGCCGGAACTGCATGGTCGACCAAAGATGCGGCGACCGTACCGAAAGGTGCCACTGCGTTTGGCGTCCGGCTTCTCGACCGATTCGTCGCTCAGCACTACGAGAAGGAATAGGACGTATCCCTTGGGAGAAATCGGTTTCTACCACCTCTCGTCGACGCCGCTCGAGCGGGCGCTGCCCAAGCTGCTCGAGAGGGCATGGACACAAGGTCATCGGATCGTGGTCTTGACGGCGTCGCCGGAACGCGTCGAGCAACTTAGCGCGACGCTATGGACCTACGAGGAGGCAACCTTCCTACCGCACGGCTCGGTCCGCGACGGGAACGCTGCTGCGCAACCGATCTGGCTCACCCACCGCAGCGAGAATCCTAACGGCGCCTCGCTCCTGATACTGGTCGACGGCGTTGAATCGGAGGACATCGGGTCCTATGCGCGCTGCGCCGATCTCTTCGACGGCACCGACGCCGGAGCGGTCGAGGCCGCCCGCGCCCGTTGGCGTCGCGCCCGCGAGGCCGGCCATACGCTGACCTATTGGCAGCAGACGGAGTCAGGCTGGGAGCGCAAGTCGTGAGTGAGCGAAGCTCCCGGGAAAATTGCGGCTCGATGAGGCCATGGATATAAGCGGAGCTTTCCGCCGAGCGAGATAATGTGATGGCCATCGAACGCACGTTGTCGATCATCAAGCCGGATGCGACGCGCCGTAATTTGACCGGGAGGATCAACAGCCGGTTTGAGGAGCGCGGGCTGCGCATCGTTGCGCAGAAACGGATCAGGCTGAGCGAGGCACAAGCCGAACGTTTCTACGAGGTGCATGCCGAGCGTCCCTTTTATCGGAGTCTGGTGGCGTTCATGACCTCGGGCCCGATCGTCGTTCAGGTGCTCGAAGGAGAAGATGCGGTGGCGCTAAACCGGGAAATCATGGGGGCGACCAATCCGGCCGATGCAGCTCCGGGAACCATCCGCAAGGATTTCGCCGAGTCGATCGAAGCAAATTCGGTGCACGGCTCCGATTCGCGCGCGAGCGCCGCCCATGAAATCGCCTTTTTCTTTTCCTCGGTCGAAATATGCCCTTAGTTCAAACCGCTGAGCGCGGGCGGCCAATTCGGTAAGCAGGGCGAGTGTCGACCGCGATCGACAAGGACGAGCATGCTCCGTCCGCCTGGTCTCGGCTGATATCAGATCGCACCGCTCAGCGAGTAGCGGCTTGGTGCGAAGCGGGCATTGATGCAAGCGTACTGCCCCTCTTCCCGCTCCTCGTCATCGTGCCGAGGGGTGTCGCGGTACTGATCTCGGTTGCCGGTCTATGCGCGGGGGTTATCTTGTTGTCGACAGGAGGCCTGAAACCACGCCCGGCTCTTGCTCCGGTAGCGGTGCTGCTCGGCTGTCTCCTCCTTTGGGGATCGGCTTCAGCCGTTTGGTCGGTGGATTGGCTGCGCAGCCTGATCGTCGCGGCTCGACTGGCCGGGTTGTTTGCGGCCGGCCTTGCTCTGGTCTATGCGGCTGACTCGATCAGGGCGCCGGGCCGACTGACGTTCATATTACTCGGAAGTCTTGCTCTCGCTCTCGCGTTGGCCGCAGCCGACCTGGCTACCCATGGCGCGGTCGGGGCCCCCTTTACCGACCGCGCCTATCAGCCGGCGGGGCTCAACCGCGCGTCGGTTGCGTTTGCAATCCTGTTATTGCCGATGACCGCGGTGCTGGTCGGCAGAAGCCTGCCGATTTGCGGTTTGCTGCTGGCGACCGCAACAGGGGCGATGATTTTTATGCTTGCCGGAACGACGGCGAAGGCCGCGCTGGCAGCAGGCTTGCCGATAGGTGTGCTGCTCTATCTTTCGCGAAGCCATGCCACTCGTGCCGCCGTAATCATATCGGTACTTGTCACCATCACCGCCCCGCTGACTTTCGCACGCCTCGGGTGGCTCCCTGCACTCACCGAAAACGCCGATGCGGTCAAGCTCTCGGCCGGGCACCGGCTATGGATCTGGTCGTTCGTCGGCGACCGGATCGCCGAGCACCCGCTCGTCGGCTGGGGTTTGGATTCGTCGCGGTCGATCCCCGGCGGCAAGGATTCGATAAGACCCGGCGAGAGCTGGTTGCCGCTGCATCCTCATAACGCACCATTGCAACTCTGGCTTGAACTCGGGGTGCCTGGCGCTGCGCTCTTCGCACTGATAGTTGCATGTATCTGGCACGCCATCGCCGTCGCTCCCTGGCCGCGAATGTTCGCGGCCGCAGCGGGCGCAAGCCTGGCCAGTGCTCTAATCGCGTGCGTTGCGGCCTATGGAATCTGGCAGGAATGGTGGATCGGGGTATTGTGGTTCTCGCTGTTTGGGGTTCTCGTAATGGCGCGGGCCGCGCCCGCAACGATCGGGAGCATGCAACCACGACCGCTCGCCCGCTTTCGATGATTGCGAGCGGTTTCGAGGACATCGGTATCACGGAGCGATTTTCGCACCGTCCGGACGCTACAACAGAAAAATGGCCATCCCGATAAGGATGATGACGACGATGGCAAGCGAATACTTGATCAGCCTGGTAAACCCGATCCACGTTTGACGATGCCGCTCAAGATCGGGATCGATCGCCGTCATACCTTCCTCTTCCTCTAAAAAACCGTGGACCAGCTATACCCCAACCGGAGCCCCGGACCAACCGCCTGCGAGCGACTTTCGAGGCGGTTCGCGCGGGTTCAACACCGCGAGCCTCGGAGCCCGCCATCCGTCGATCTCGACCTTGCCGGCGACGACCCGAACGCGGCGCTCGGCGATAAGGCGCAGGGCGAGCGGGTAAAGCCGGTGCTCGACGCGAAGAATCCGAGCCGACAGGCTCGCCTCATTGTCATCGGGACGAGTCGGCACCACCGCTTGAGCGATGATCGGCCCGGCGTCGATCTCAGGGCGAACGAAATGCACGGTACAACCGGTGAACCGAACGCCCGCGGCCAGCGCTTGACGTTGCGGGTGCAGACCGGGAAAGGCCGGTAAAAGGGAGGGATGGATATTGACCATCCTGTCGTGCCACGCCTCGACAAAGGCGGCGTCCAGCACGCGCATGAATCCGGCCAGGCAGACGAGCTCGACCCGCTGCTCATGTAGCAAGGCCTCGGCTCGAGCTGCGAATGCCCGCCGGTCAGGATGCGGGATGACGGTGCTGCATATGCCGGCTGATCGCGCGAACGCTAGTCCGGGCGACTCGCCGCGGTCGCTGAGGACCGAGACGACTTCGACAGGATAGGCAGCATCGGCGCAGGCAGCGATCAACGCGCGGAGGTTCGATCCGCGGTCCGAGATCAGCACACCCACCCTCAGCTGGGGCATCGCCTCGGCAGGGCGAAGCAGGACATTTCCAGCCCGGTGGTGAGGCAGGTCGGGCTCTGGATGGCGTCCTCTCGAAAACTACTGTATTACCGCCTCGCTGCGGTTGAAGGCCTGAGAAAATATCGGATCGGAGGCGGTTTGCAATGGGCTGCGGCTGGTTTCCTATGATCACGGGAAATCGAGCTGTCTGGCGCTCATTGGGCGGTCTGCTGTTGCTGCTCGGCGTGATGACAGGTAGCGGATACGGGCTCGCCGAGGACAGCAGCGAGGGCTTTTCGGCTACGGTCAAAGTCGATGCCACCGCCGACAGCGCCGCGGCGGCACGTGAACTCGCTCGGATCGATGGGCAGCGCCGAGCGCTCATGATGGTGATAGATCGGCTCTCCGGCTCACCGGACAGCGCGAAGCTCTCAAAGCTCGATGACAAGACCATCACCGACATGGTCGAAAGTTTCGAGGTCGCAAACGAGCGTATGTCTGCGGTGCACCATCTCGCCGACTACACCTTTCATTTCCGTCCATCGAAGGTGCGGCGGCTGGTGCACGTCGCCGACAGCGCGCCCTCCGAGGTAAACAGCAAGCCAGGTGCGGCCGAGGGTGGCAGCAAGTCGGTTGTGGTTGAAGGCGGCGGCAAGCCGCTCATCGTCCTACCCGTTTACAAGGACTCCGGCAGCACCGTGCTGTGGGAGGACCCAAACGCCTGGCGCGAGGCTTGGGGGCAACGCTCGGCCGAATCAGGGGGTACCCGCCTGATCGTTCCGCTCGGCGATGCGAGCGATTTGGCGACCATCGATGCCGGTCGGGCCGAAGCAGGCAAGTCCGATGCCTTGGCGACGATCGCTCAGCGGAATGGCGGCGATGAGGCGATCGTCGCCCTGGCGACAGCGCAGCACACCGGAGACGACCTCGTTGGTCTCGATGTGAGTATCAAGCGCTACCGATCCGGTCACCTTGTCGATACCCACAGCACGACACTCGGCGCCAACCCGAGCGAAAACCCAGACGTCTTTCTTGAGCGGGCGGCGGCTACCGTCGCCAATGAGATCGCGAATAGCGCGACGAAGAGTCCGGCTTCGCGTTCCGACCAGCAGGCCAGCCTATCGGTGAGCGTGCAGATCGGAAGCATCGGCGATTGGGTGCGGATAAGAGACCGGCTAGCCTTGGTGCCGGCGATCCGCAAAGTCGATCTGCTGTCGCTCAATCGTCACGAGGTGAAGCTTCAGATCAAGTATGTCGGCGGTCCCGACCAGCTGAGATCCGGTCTTGCCGGGGTTGATCTCGGTCTCGACGGCGCCGATCCCGAATGGCGGTTGCAGCTCTCGGGGGTCGCGGGCGCCCGCTAGCGATACCCAGTATGACGAGTTTACGCCGAGTAACTTTGTGCGTTCGTATCATTTTGCAGATATTGCGTGCACCGCACCAGTCTGCGGCGCAACTGTCGTAAGTCCGCATCCGGCCCATGATCATGAGGGGGCTCGGGTTGAACCTTCCGAATTTGATTTCGCTGGCACGTCTGCTCCTCGTGCCGCTGGAGATCTGGTTGATTCTCGGTGGCCGGTATGGACCGGCGTTCTGGGTTTTGGTTGCCGCAGGTATCTCAGACGCGCTCGACGGGTTTATCGCCAAACGGTTCGATCGCCGCACCCGGCTCGGCGCGCTCCTCGACCCGGTCGCGGACAAGGCGATGCTCATCAGCGTCTATATTTCGCTCGGCGTGGCGCAGCAGCTGTGGACTTCGCTCGTTATCCTCGTCGTATTTCGCGACGTCCTGATCGTCGGCGGGTTCCTACTCATCCAGATATTCGCCGTCCCCAAACACTACGACCCCCTTTACATCAGCAAGCTCAACACGGGTATTCAAATAATCTTGGTCGGCTTCGTTCTCGCCCGGCTTAGCCTTGGTGCTCCCCCGGGCCCGGCCGACCTCGTCTTGAGCCTGATCGTTGGTGCGACAACGATAGCATCGGGGTTGTCCTACCTGGTCCGGTGGGCGCGCATACTTGCTCGCCCGGAGCAGGCTTTGTGAAAGCTCGCGGCACTCGCGCTATCCTGCTTGCCCAATTATCCTCTTTGCATGGTTCAGCTCGCTCTCGACTTGCCCCGACGCACGGCGCTAGGACGATCGGATTTCATGGTTTCGCAGAGCAACATCGCGGCCGTCGAGCGGATCGATCGATGGCCGGATTGGCCTTCGGCAGGACTGGTGGTGCATGGCCCGCCCGGTTGCGGCAAGACGCATCTCGCACATCTCTGGCAGGACCGCGCTTCCGCTCTCTTCATCGCAGGAGAAGCATTAACCGAGGCGATGTTGCCCCGCCTTCTCGACGAGGTTCCACGGAGGATTGCAATCGACGATGCGGATCGGGCGTCGGAGCCGGCCTTGCTCCACCTCTACAATTCTTGCATCGAGCATCAGGGCAACGTGCTGATCACCGCTTGCCGGCCGCCCGGGTCGTGGCGGGTAGAGCTCGGCGACCTGCGTTCGCGTTTGCGCGCGGCCCCGACTGTCGAGATTGATCCTCCTGACGACGGGCTCCTCGGCGCGGTTCTCGTCAAGCATTTCGCCGATCGTCAGCTTCGCGTGGCGCCTGACGTGATCACCTACTTGCTCAAGCGCATCGAACGCTCCTTTGCGGCCGCCGGGCGGATTGTAGCCTGCCTCGATGGTGCCGCCTTAAGCAACGGAAGCCCGGTTACTATCCCGCTGGCTCGCAAAGTGTTGGGGGAAAGCGGTAGTCAGCCTTTGTCGCCGCGCAACGAGTCGACGGTGACGTA
>Ga0306920_100011546_pt1 | contig 11936 bp, 12 predicted proteins | sample flu12Cox44000170_FD_204666 | JGI IMG/M metagenome (GOLD analysis project Ga0306920, IMG submission 204666) | Lab enrichment of tropical soil microbial communities from Luquillo Experimental Forest, Puerto Rico - flux4day.12C.oxic.44.000.170 (v2)... | ecosystem: Environmental > Terrestrial >...
CCAGAACTGCCCTTTATTGGGGATCACGTCGTTTGTTTAGGCCAAAACCAGCCCGTCTGGAGTGGACCTGCATTAATGAGCTCGGCGTTGGGTGTTGGTTGCCTCATCGAGACGACTGTGCACTGCTTCGATGGCGCAGCCGGCCGAACGATAAAGTTTCGCCACCTCTTCCGCGCGGTCGATCGTTTTGCACTTCACGAGGATGCGATGGTCGAACCCGGCCGCCCTGTCCACTGATAGGCGCGTCATTACCGCGTGACGGATCGCACCATCGGGCGACTGAGGCGGATCGATCCCGACGGCCTCGTAGTGGACCTGCCCGAAAATGCCCTCTTCGTAGGCCTGTGCGGCCGTATAGGTGAACACTGCCCGCCCACGCAGGGGGCGACCGTCCAGACGATAGGGAGTCGCCGTGAACATCAGCCGAGGCCGGCCGACGAACTGGTCCAGCAACGCGCTCCAAGTCTCCGAGGCGGCATGGTGAGCCTCGTCCATCAGTACCAAGTCAAAGAGGCCAGCAGGCGCGCGGGCAACACCTTTGGGCCGGGGCTGATGCTTTGAGGGAGCGCGACGACCACGTCGGCGTCCGTCAGAGCGCGCCACTGCTCTTGGTGCGTAGGCCTAGAGTCTACAATCTTGCAGTTCGGTTTACGGGCCGGTTCATCAATCAAACCGAGTTCGACGAATGGATCGATGGCGTGGAACTTGTTGGCTAACTCTCGCCGCAGCGCTCGTGATGACACAATCACCAGCACCCGCCGCGCGCGGATGAGCCCGGCAATCAGGATCATCACCGCGCTCTTGCCACTACCGGTCGGCATAACAATGGTACCGACTTCATTGCAGCACAGAGCGTGCGCCGCACCAGCGTAAGCAGCTGCAAGTTGCCCGCGTCTTATTCCGCGGCGAAGGACCTGCGCTGGATCGTCCGGCGCCCGCTCCTCCCAAGTCCGTCGAAATGTTTCGAACGCGTTGCCCAACACGCTCATTGACGCGCCACAGCCGTGGCCACCCGATTGATACCCATCTTGCACTCATGCTTCCGACTCTGCGGTTAAAATTGCGTTTCTATAGGCGCAAAGTCGAAAAGCGCGGTTTATTCTCACAGTCAACCAGGGATTGCTACACTCGCCATAATTAGAGAGCTTACTTGGAAGGGCGGCGATCACACCCGCCTCACCGTGAGGAAGAACTGGAGAGGTCAGACGCGTTGGACAGTCGAGCCCGAAACGGTCGACTTGATCCGGGCATGCGCGCGATTGATGCCCCAGCCGTCCCGGGAAATTGAATGGCCCTTCCGCGACACCTGCCGGCTAAACCGGGGCGGTAGCGGGCCGATGGACCCCAGTGAGGTGTCGAACCAAACAGCTTGCCGACGACCGGGACTAACGGCTCGGCATCGGCAGAACGGGAGTTTCGACGAGCTTTTTCGAGCGTCGCGGGGAGAACCGAGCTGATGCCGCGTGGACCTAACAATATCCGCATCGAATTCGCGTGATCAGCCGGTCGAGATCCCGGGGGGAATTTTTTTGCGGCCCCCGCACCGAAACCCACAGCCTGCCTGGCGCTTCCTTTTTTTGCGGAGTCAAAAAATACCCCGTGCGGGTAGGCGAAGCGGGGGCGCTGCGTTCAGGTCAGCCGCGTATGGTCCAAACGATGCGGGTCAAAATCGTCGCGTTGGCCCATCTCGGCCATCTCGACGAGGCATGCGCCGAACTTAGCCGAAATCCGGCCTAGGTTAGTCCGGGGAGTGAGTGGAAATCGAAGTATAAAGTTCGTTCGGGAGACATCGATACGCTCTCGCCGGGCTCCCAGCAGAGCCTGGCGAGGCGCAGGGACTTGACAGCGGTCCCTGGCAGATGGCGACGCTCGATCCGACCAGCCAGGAGAAATATGCATGGCGCCTGTGGTCTCTCGACTGGCCCGCTCCGGCACCGGGCGAGCACGCCATCACCGCGCGCGCCATCGGTGCCGACGGCAGCGTGCAGCCCGCGCCGACCGATCCGCAGATTGCAGGCAAGCACACCTACTGGGAAAGCAACGGACAGATCACCCGACACATCCGCCTATCCTGATTCGGCGCAAACCGGGCCGGTAATCTCCGAGCCGATCGAGACTTCGATCTCGCTCCTCCCTGCCTAGAGCCGTCGGCCAGTACGGGAGCGAGACTCGCGGATCGGCGATAAACGCTCGTCTGATTGGGTTTCAGACCATTAAAAAAGTTGTGGCTCTGGAGAGAGAAAGCCCCATCTTTTGTTCCAGCGCTGTGCCTGATAACGCTGCTACCTCCCTCACGGCCGATTGATCGCACCGTATCCCCGCCCCTTGCTGTTGTAATCCCATGGTGACGGGACAGAGGCCGTAACATGAACGATCGCTAAGGGTCCACTTACCCGTTTCGGGACGAGAGGCGGGAGGCCTGGAATCGGCGCATCTTTCTCGTTGCCGCCTTCCGGCGAACGTCTCCTCACTGAACGCAGAACAGCCGCTCGGCCTTGGCGGCGCGAACTAGCCTTCATGCCCCTTAGCTCGCGGGCTCGGAGCCTGGCCGAGTTGGATGAAAACCCGTCATTCGCACCAGATCATTTCTGCGCGAGTCAAACAGCGCCGGCAGCACGGTAGGTACATATTCACTATTCACCACCGATGGGCCGAAGGCGTCACTATTACTGGAAAGGTCACCTTGGAGTAGCCGCCGAAGGGTGGAATAGTTGCTCGCCGTGGACCTCATATGCGCCAATCGCTGCCTGTCCTTCGGGCGACACGAGCCAGTGTGCAAAGCGCCTAGCCAACGCCTGTTTCGGCACGGGATGCTTTGCCGGGTTGAGCAGGATCACGTCATAGCGATTTAGGAGGCGTGGGTCGCCCTCGACCAGCACGGTGAGATCGCTCTTGTTGCCGAAGCTCAACCAAGTACCGCGGTCGCTGATCGTATAGGCGTTCATTGCTTGCGCAGCATTCAGCGCCGCACCCATGCCGCCGCCGATGTTGCGATACCACGATCCGCCACCGGCTTTGGCGGGATCGATCTCCGCCACTCGCCACAGGCGGTGTTCGAGCGCGTCGGTGCCGCTCTTGTCGCCACGCGAGACAAAGGGCGCTTGTGCACTAGCGATCGATGTCAACGCTGCTACCGCATCGTGGGTGCCGGCGATATGTGCGGGGTCGGAGCGCGGGCCGACTACAATGAAATCATTCCAGGCGATCTGCTGGCGGTCGATCCCGTCGCCAGCCGCAATGAATTTTTCCTCGGCCTCGGGGTCGTGCACCAGGACCAGATCGGCGTCGTCGCGTGCGGCCGTCTCGAGCGCCTGACCGGTTCCCTGAGCCAGAACGTGCACGGTTATGCCAGTCTCCTTGATAAAGGCGGGGAGGATGTGCGCGAGTAGGCCCGAATTTTCGACTGAGGTGGTCGACGCGAGAATGATCGATTGAGGAGCCGGCTGCCCGGCCGCGATGGACGCGCGGGCTACCAACGCAATGAACAATAGGAGGGAGAATTGCCGGAGTTTCATTACCTCTCCCAAAGCACAAAAGCGCTGGCGCTAACGGCGATACTAATCCCGATCAGAACGAGGCCAAGCCCGAGCGCCAGCCCCAACTCGCCCTCGCTCGTCTTCAGAACGATCGCTGTCGTCATAATTCGCGTGTAGCCCGCGATGTTGCCGCCGACGATCAAAACCGCGCCGACTTCGGAGATCGTGCGGCCGAAGCCGGCCAACACGGCAGTCAGGACAGAGCGGCGCGCGATCGCCAAAAGCACCCGGATCGACCGCCACCGGGTTGCGCCATCGACACGCAGTGCGCCGCCGTATTCTTGCCAAGGCTCCTCGATCGCACGATGCGTCAAGGCGGTGATGATCGGTGCAGCGAGAAGGGCCTGTGCGATGACCACGGCGCTGGGCGTAAACAGAAGCGCAAGCGCACCCAAAGGCCCCGAGCGAGACAACATCAGGTAGAGCGTGAGGCCTACGACAACCGGGGGCAAACCGAGGAACGCATTCGCGAGCAGGATCAGAAATTGGCGACCGGGGAACCGGCAGATTGCCAAAGCCGCCCCGCACGGCAATCCGACAACGGCGGCAAGAGCCGTAGCGGAAAGACTAACCGTGAGGGAAAGTCCGACGATATGGGCGAATTCAGCCGTTCCGAGCGCGGCCCAGACGTCATCCACCAGAACCAGGTATGTCTAAGAGGTTGATCCTTATGCGCTGGGCAGATGTGCGGCGAAATATAGCGATAGAGGGAAGCTGCCGCCAATCGATCTACGCATCTTTCTCGTTGCCGTGTCTTCCAGCAAGGGTCTTCTCACTGAACACAGAACGGCCGCTCAGCCTTGCGGGAACTGGACTTCATGCCCCCAAAGCTGCCGCTCCAATGGAAAGCACCGGACGCGCTGCCGCGATGGCGATACGATGAGGCCACTAAAGCGGCTCACCGCGCCGGCACACTCGATCGCGCGACGATGGCTAAGCCGCCCGATTAACAGTTTCCCCTGATGCTGACCGAGTTGCACAGTCTCGGCGCCGCGTCAGAGCCGCACGGCGGAGGTGCTGAATGCGACGGTCGCTGGCTCTTGAAACCGATCGAGGACAACCGCCCCGAGAATGGCGATCAGGATCGCCGCGATGCAGCCCGCGATGAAGCTGGTCACTGCTGCCCCCTTTGAATAGCAATACCTCGACAGGATACCGCAAATCCTGGAATTGGGGGTGTGCAGAACCCCATGCCAGGCTCGGCGGCGGTCGTTCGGACTTGCTAAAATGATGGCATGCGACTCGCCCGGATTAGTGTTCTCACTGCGGTGCTTCTCTTCGGAACCTCCGTCGACGCCTCTCCGGCCGGCGCTCAGCTGATCGGGCATGGCGGGCCGGTGCGTGCGTTGGCGGTATCCGAGGACGGTGTGACCGCGTTTTCCGGAAGCTTTGACGCGTCCGCGATCCGCTGGTCGCTCGATCGCGGAATCGCCGAGCAGGTGATGCGATTGCATGACAGTGCGGTGAACGCGGTCGCGATCCTGAGGGACGGCCGCGCGGTCACGGGCGGCGCCGATGGGCGCATCGCGATCTGGACGCACGGCAGTACGGGGCCCGACACGATCCTCGGAGGCCACACCGGACCGGTCGTTGCGCTCGCCGTCTCGCCCGACGGTACCACACTCGCTTCCGCATCCTGGGATCGCACGGTTCGCCTATGGCCGCTCGCCGGCGGCGCGCCGGCCGTGTTCGAGGGCCATCAGCAAAACGTCAACGCAGTCGCGTTTGCGCCCGATGGCAAATCGCTCGTCAGCGCGGGGTACGACGAGACTGTGCGCCGCTGGCCGCTGTCGGGAGACAGCGCGCCGGCAATTATGAACCTGGCAACGCCGCTCAATGCTGTCATCGTCGCACCCGATGGCGAAATCGCCGCGGGCGGCTCCGACGGGCACGTCCACTTCCTGTCCCCGGACGGACACGCGCGCAGCGCGCTCGCGATCTCCGCAGCACCCATTACCAGTCTGGCGATGGCTCGTGACGGCGATCGTATCGCGGCGGCGAGCGCGAACGGCTTGTTGGCGATCATCGATCGCCGTTCCCGCTCGATTCTCCGCATCGCGCGGGGCTCAGGCGCGCCGATCTGGGCCGTCGCCTTTCTGCCGGACACACGGACGCTGCTCAGCGGCGGCGGCGATCGCGCGATCCATCGCTGGGATGCCCAGACGCTCGAGCCGCAAGACACGGCTGCGGGCCGCACTGCCGAGGATCCGCTGGCGGCCTATGCCGGCGATTCCGGCGCCACCGTGTTTCGCGCCTGCGCCGCCTGCCATACGCTGCAGCCCGAAGACGGCATCCGGGCCGGCCCGAACCTGCACGGATTGTTCGGGAGGCGCATCGCAACATTGCCGGGGTACAATTTTTCACCCGCGCTGAGACAGCTCGACTTTGTCTGGACGCGGGAAACGGTGGCGAAATTGTTCGAGATCGGTCCCGCGGCCTATACGCCGGGCACGAAAATGCCGGAGCAGCGCATCGGCCGGGCGGAGGACCGCGAGGCCCTCATCAATTTCCTCGAACGCGCGACGAAGTGATCAGGGTTTGGGTTTCTCCCCACGCTCGCGCAGATAGTCCTCCGTCGTGCGAAGCCGCGGCCGCGGCACAGCGTGCGGATCGAAATCCGACTCGGTGACGGCGACGACGCGGCACTCGTCGCACATCCGGATCAAGTCGAGCCGGGCCGGCGACTGCTGGTACATCCAATGCGAGCCTTCCAGCTTGGTAATGATCCGCTCGATCGTACTCCTGACCCCGAACGGTTTGCCGCAGCGAATGCAGGGGTAGGGCTCTTCCTGCTTCAGAATGCGCGGTGCGGCGCCGAAGGCGAGCCGAGGCACCAGGCTGATGACCTTTTCGGGACAGGTCGCCTTGCACAGGCCGCATTGCACGCAGGAATCCTCGGCGAAGCGCAACAACGGGCGATCGGGGTCGTCGGAAAGCGCGCCGGTCGGGCAGGCCGAGACGCAGGACAGGCACAGCGTACAGCCCACGACGTCGATCTCGACGGCGCCGAACGGCGCGCCCACTGGCAACGGGAGCGTGTCGGCCGGAGCCGGCGCGACGCGTTGCAGCTCACGCAGCGCGAAGCGCAACACCGCGCGCTTGCCGCCCTCCGGCAGAAAACTCGCCGACACAACCACAGCGCTGCCGGGCTCGATGGCGCGAAGGTCGCCGCCGAGCACGAAGGGATCATCGGTCTCGATCAGCGCCAGCGGTTCGCCCGTGAAACCGAGCCCCGCCAGGATCGCGCTGCCGAGCGCCATCGTGTGGCGCAGGCCGGCAATGTCATGGCGCGGGCGGTCGCGCACCAGCGTGCGCACCGCCGCGGCGCCATAGGCTACAGCAGCGGCGAGCGCCTCAAGGCCAATCTGCGTTACCTCGTTGACCGCAACGGGCAGGACGTTGGCCGGCAGGCCATCGCCGTGGCGTGCCAGCGCGTCGATCAGTGCGCCGCCATGCGGCTCGTCATGGAACATGACGATCGGCGCCGCGCCCCCGGCCTCGCGATACACCGTCAAGAGCGTGCGCAATCGGCGCATCAGCGCATCGGCCGCAGGCAACGCATAGGCGGCGGCGCCCGTCGGGCAGGCGGCCGCGCACTGGCCGCATCCGGCGCAGGTCTTCTCGTCGATCGCGACATGATCACCCGCCGGCGCGATCGCGCTCGTCGGACAAAGATCGAGGCAGCGACGGCAGCCCACGATCCCGGAACGCGAATGGGCGCAGAGATCGGTGGTGAACGCGACATAGCGCGGCTTGTCGAACGCGCCGACGAGATCGCGGGCGCGTAGGACGGCATCGAGCACTCCCGCGCGGTCGCGCGGATCGGCACGGATGTAGCCGTCGCGCAGATCGGCGGCCGGAAAGAGCGCCGGGCCGCCGGACACGTCAAGCAGGATGTCGCAGCGCGAGCGGGCGCCATTCCGCGGCTGTCCGAACTCGAAAGTGCCCCGCGACGACGGCAAGGGCAAGGCATAGTCGTCGACGGTGATCTCGAAGGCGCCGAGATAGCCCGTCGCGGCACGGATCCTTCCCTTGGTGATGGGGAACTCGCTGATCCGCGGCGGCGTCAGCTCTTTTTGCGCGGCGAGCACGACCGTTACGTCGAGATGCTCTTTCAGCCGGTTCCCGGCCTCAATCGCACTCTCGTCACAGCCATAGACGAGAATGACGCCTCCGCTTTCGAGATGGACATATGAGGGCTCCGGCACCGGCTCGGCCGCAGCGGCGGCGAGCGCCGCCATCTTGGGGCCGGCCCGCACCGCCTCGCTCGACCAGCCGGAAGTCTCGCGCAGATTGACAAAGCTCAAGCCGCCGCGCTCGCCCGCGGTCTCACGGAACCGCGGCGCCTCCTGCGTGCAGCCGACCGTCATCGGTACGCCGGACGAGGCGAGTCGGCGGAACCGGTCGAGCTCGGCACGGCAGAGCTGGCGGCCGCCGACGATGTCCGCCGCGGGGCAGCCGCGCGCCAGCGCGGCCATGTCGAGCGGCATCGTGTCATCGCAGCTGCAAACCAGGATCGTGCGCCGGTCCGGCATCGATTGTCCCATCGAGGTGCGCCGCCAACCGACCTGACCGGCGCCCTGTCCTGGGTTATACTGCGCCGACCGCATCAGGCGAAGGCTCGAATTGGGATGCCGCGGACGCAACGGACAGGGCAAATCGGACGCAGGCTCGACCTGCCGCCGCCTTACCGGCTCGTCGTGCTGCGCGAGGCGGGAGACGCCTTTGGCCATGCCTCGGCTCATGCCGCCGAGCTTGGCGCGGGCACGCTAATCTTTGTCGGCCGGTTCGATGTCGCCGAGTTCGCCGTCGTGCTCGAGCCCGAAGAGCCGCTCGCCGAGGCGCGCTGCGTTTTCTATGCCGGCATGGTCGCGCTTGGCGACACGCTTGCGGCGTGCGCGCCGCCAGAAAAGCCGATCGAGATGGAATGGCCCGATGCGATCCGTGTCGATGGCGGTCTGGTTGGCGGCGGTCGGCTCGCCTGGCCCAAGGGCGCAGATGACGGCGCGGCTCCGGACTGGCTCGTCTTCGGGGCAACGATCCACACGGATTGGTCGCGGAGCGATGACCCCTGCCGACACCCCTCGGCAACCGCGCTGACCGAAGAAGGGTTTCGCGATGCCGGACCCGAGCGCATCGCCGAGCGCTTCGCCCGGCATTTGATGGCCGCCACCGATCTCTGGGAAGAAGGGGGCTTCGCGCCGATCGCCAAACAATACCTTGCGCGGTTGAGACCGGAGCGAGGGGTTTGCCGCGAGATCAGCGGTGATGGCGATCTGCGCCTGCGCGCCCCTGGCAAGCCCGTCGAGAGTAGGGCGCTGATTGCGGCATTACGCCGGCCGTCATGGCTCGATCCGGCTTCCGGGCGCTTGTCGCCGGCGGCCGCATGAGTCCGGTCTTGCCGCTGCTGCGCATCCCGGTCGGGGTTGTCGTCGAGCGGTGCCCGGCGCGCTCGGCCTGGGCCGAGCTGCTGTGGCGGCCGGTTGGTGTTCTCGTCGGCCTGCCCGAGGCGGCACCCTGGACCGAGTTGGCGCATGACGGCGAGAGGACCACCTTCTATGCCGGCGCGGCCGAGATCGAGCTCTACGGTTCGGAAACCGGCTATTACCGCGACAATCTGATGTCGGGCGAGCCCAGCGTCTGGGTGGCACTGCAGCAGACCGGCGGCGAGCCGCCTGTTGAGATCCGCAGCGTCACCGCGAATCCCGCCGAAGTCGAGGGGTGGACCGGGCCGGGACAAGACACCGTCGAGGCGGTGCCCATGCCTGCGGCGCTGCACGAGGCGATCGCCGGGTTTGTCGTCGCGTACCACGTCGAGCGGCCGTTTCAGAAGCGGGTACGCGATCGTGCGAACCCCGACGCGCTGGCGCGGCGCCGGTCGAACGGATCGCGGCAATGAGCGACGGCGAAGGCTTCCTCGCGCGGTGGTCGCGGCGCAAGCACGCCGCCGCGCCCCAGCACGGACCGGTGGCATCGCCGTCGAAGCACGCCGACGCACAGCCTCAGGCCGGCATGGCGGTTGTGGCCCCTCAGAGCGAACCAGTCGTCGACCTCGCCGAGCTGCCGTCGATCGAAGCGATCGGTGTGGACTCGGACATCAGGGCCTTTCTCGCACCCGGCGTGCCGGCGACGCTGCTCCGCGCTGCGTTGCGCCAGGCGTGGTCTGCCGATCCAGCGATTCGCGACTTCATCGGGCTATCCGAGAACGCCTGGGACTTTACCGCGCCGGCCGGCGTGCCGGGCTTCGGCTCATTGGCCGTGGAGGATGCGCAGCGATTGCTCGCCTTGCTACAGCCCGATCCGGAAACCTGCCTCGACGAGGCAGCGGCGCCGATCTCGCGCGGCCAAACGCCGGAGGTGCCTCCCATGCTTGAGAACGGACCGCCAGCGCCGCCGGAAGGCCCCGATAGTCACCCGGGAGACCCTCGCACACATGCCGAGATTGCAGCGACGCCATGCGAATCCGGAAAACAACAACCGTCGCCCCAACCGAAACCGCAGCGTCACGGCGGCGCCCTGCCCGAATAATAAGCAAGCCATAGCCTGAGGCTATTGACCTGCACCTTCGCGTGGCATTAGCGTCACTGGCAAAATTCGCGCGGGGGAAGCGCTTTGATAGCGGACCCGGGGCTCGAAGAAGCTATCCGCGCCGCCGGCGGCATTACCGAGCTGGCCCGCCGGCTCGGCATCTCGCAACCCTCGGTTTCCAATTGGTCGCGGGTTCCGGCCGAGCGCGTGCTTGCCGTCGAGGCGGCGACCGGGATTGAGCGCGCAGTGCTGCGGCCGGATCTTTACGAGCCCGCCTCCTCCACTCACGACGACATCGAGGAAGCGCGGGCGCAGAAATATGCCCTTCTTGCGGCCCTGCTGCGCCAGGCGCCGGATGCGGCGCTGCTGCGGCGCATCGCACGTCTCGGGGGCGACGCTACGCCGCTCGGGAGCGCGCATGCGGCATTGGCCGGGGCGGCGAAAGCGGCTCACCCCAACCAGGTTGCACGCGAGTTCTTCGACCTCTTCGTCGGCGTCGGGCGCGGCGAGCTCTTGCCTTACGCCTCATACTATCTGACGGGTTTTCTGCATGAGCGGCCGCTGGCGCGGCTGCGCGCCGACATGCGCGAGCTGGGGCTCGAACGCGCTGAGGGCCCGTCGGAACCGGAGGATCACGCAGCGATTCTGTGCGAAATCATGGCCGCGCTGATTAGCGGCGAATTCGCCGCGACTGTCGCACGCCAGCGCCACTTCTTCGAGAAGCATCTCGGGCCGTGGATCGGGCGGTTCTTCGCCGATCTGGAAACGGCCGAGCATGCCGAGTTCTACCGGTCGGTGGGGACGCTCGGCCGGCTCTTCATTTTGATCGATACGGAAGCTTTCGCGCTGTCCTTATGAACGGGGCGCGCGGCTCGGGAGGACGCGCCATGATGCGGCAAACCAAGAAGGGCCTGGAACGCCGTCAATTTTTCCTCACCCTGGGCGGCGCAGCGGCCGCCGTCGCGGCAGCCGCGCCTCTCGCGCCGCACGCCCGCGCCGACAGCGAGAGCGATAACGAAAAACGGAAGGCCCGCTATCGCGAGAGCGACGAGGTCAAGACGTATTACCGCGTCAACCGGTATCCGAGCTGAGGGGACAGGCCGTGCTGATCAAGCGAGCGGAACGGACGGTGCGGCCGCAGCGAGCCGTTTTCGACACCCCCGAAGAGCACGCAATCGAGCGGCGCACCTTCTTGCGCCGCTCGGGGCTGACCGCCGGCGGGCTCGCGGTGATCGGCAGCCTGCCGCTCGGCGGCGTCCGCCAGGCGAAAGCCGGCCCGCCGCCGCCGGCAGGAGCGCAGGTCGAGCGGCGCAAAAGCATCTGCACGCATTGCGCGGTCGGCTGCACCGTAACGGCCGAAGTCGCGAACGGCGTGTGGATCGGCCAGGAGCCGAGCTGGGACAGCCCAATCAATCGCGGCTCGCACTGCGCCAAGGGCGCCTCGGTGCGTGAGCTCGTCTCCGGCGAGCGGCGGCTCAAATACCCGTTGAAGCTCGTCAATGGCGAGTGGACGCGGACGAGCTGGCAGCAGGCGATAGACGAGATCGGCGACAAGCTGATGGCGATCCGGGAAAAATCGGGCCCGGATGCGGTGTACTGGCTCGGCTCGGCGAAATTCACCAATGAAGGCGCGTATCTGTTCCGCAAGTTGGGAGGCTTTTGGGGGACTAATAACACCGACCATCAGGCGCGCATCTGCCATTCGACGACGGTCACCGGCGTAGCCAATACCTGGGGTTACGGCGCGATGACCAACAGCTTCAACGACATCCGCAACGCGAAGACGCAGGTCATCTGGGGCGGCAATCCAGCGGAAGCGCATCCGGTATCGCTGCAGCATTTGCTCGAGGGTGCCGAGCTCAACAAGGCGAA
>Ga0306920_100011548_pt1 | contig 11936 bp, 14 predicted proteins | sample flu12Cox44000170_FD_204666 | JGI IMG/M metagenome (GOLD analysis project Ga0306920, IMG submission 204666) | Lab enrichment of tropical soil microbial communities from Luquillo Experimental Forest, Puerto Rico - flux4day.12C.oxic.44.000.170 (v2)... | ecosystem: Environmental > Terrestrial >...
CCAGGGCATGTCCCTGGAGGCTCGGCCGGAGTCCACTGGAGAACGACCGCAATCCCCAATATCCTCAGCTCATGTTGTGCCGATATACCTCGTCGGTCTGAGGCGAAGCCTCGTTAGATATTGGACGTGCCGCACGACCATGTCGAGCGAAGTGTTCGCATCGAGATTCGCTTCGGGACGGACATCATTCACCGAAAGATTAAATCCGACAACCCCACGGGACTCTCGGACCGCGTCGAGCTGTTTGTCGGTGAGATTCCGGGTCGAGCGGCAGATGGAGTGCGCACAGGAATGTGTCGCCACGAAGGGCGCCGAGCTCAACGCCGCCACATCCCAAAAACCACGTTCGTTGAGATGCGAGGTGTCGATCATGATCCCGAGGCGATTGCACGCCCGGACCAGTTCCTTACCTACCGGCGAAAGGCCGAGGCCGGTAACTGGCGAGCGGGGATACGCAAAGGGTACCCCGTGGCCAAAGATGTTCGGGCGGCTCCATACCAGGCCAAGCGATCGAAGGCCGGCCGCGTGCAAGCGATCCAAGCCATCGAGCCCCGGACCGATTGCCTCAGCGCCTTCCATGTTCAGAACAATAGAAAATGCGCCTGCTTTTCGTGCTGCCTCCAGTTCCGAAATGCTTGCGGCAAAGCGGATCTGTCCGGCCGAGCGCTCCACAAGGCGTTTCAGCGCAGCCAATTGAGCGTCAATCTGTTGACGTGCAAAGCCGCGGGTCCAGCGCGTCCGCGAGCCGCACGTGTCGCCTCCTCAGATGTAACAACCGAGGTGATGCAAGCCGCAAGGATCGGCTTCGGTAACGGGCATCAGACCCCGTTCGCATCGATCCAGCTCAACGTGCTCAAAATATGTCCCGAGCTCCGAACGGGCTCACCGGCTTCCTCGGTAAGCCCGCAGACGGAATTTAGGAATGGTACGCCTGCCACTCCTCCAGGTTGCAGACTTGGGAAAAAATGCACGCGTAACGACACGCGGCGAAGCCCTAGCCGATCTATCGCTCAGGAGCCTAGTTTGGTGACAAATAGCCTATAGACTGGAGCAGCCGACCATGCCTGAAGCGCTAAAGCGCTCGGCGTCGAATTGGAGCGTGCTCGTTCCAATAGGACCTCAGAGCAGCATGCCACCGCGAAGGAAGAGCATGGGTTTGCAATTTGCGCCAAGATCCTCCGGTTAGAGCGAAGCTAGCGGGCCAGATGTCTCGGCGACCAGCTTGAAAAACCACCAGCGGTTCGCAAATAAATGCATCTCGCGATGTGCATTACGGAAAAGCATTTCCGCATGGCGGGACGGACATACACGCGGTCCAGCCTCAGCCGGCTCGTCTCGACTGCTCCAAGGTGAGTACCTCTGGCAACGTCGTCGTCAGTGCTTGCTCGACGAGCTCCCGCACGGCGGTTTTGAGCCGCCTATCGCCTTCGACGTTCGCGAGCGCCGGCCACCAGGATGCATCGACCTCGCGATGCGGCCCTTTGATCATCGCCATGAACGTGTTCTGCCCGATGGTCGCCGGCTTCCAGCCGAGAAACTCCAAAGTTCTGCCGTCGTAGACCCGGATCTGGAACACGGCGTGAAGCCAGATCTTGGTGGCGAAGATGTTACCGGCTTGCACAATGCCGAGGCCTCCCACACTCTGATTGGTCGATCCAAAGGAGCTGCCGCTCGTGATCACTACCAGGTAGACATCGCTTTTTTGGGTAGCTGTCAGCTTGCGCAGGATCTCTTGCAACTCGGCGTTGTGATCCCGAAACAGCCCACCCGGCGCCTCGTAAGAGGCGAACGCGTCTTTTGCATAAGTTATCCGCCTTACATCGGCGTTACCGCCAAGGAGACCGGCGAGCTTGCTGGCCACGAGATCATCAATGCCCCAGCTTGCGACCGGCACGGAGTTGTACTCGTTGCTAAAGACGGTCGTGCCGACCTTCTGCACCGCGAACTTGCTGCCAATGGCCGAGATGATGCCGATGCTTTGTCGGCCTTTCTTACTGTCCAGAGCAATGGGTGGCGCGAACGCGGTGGGGGCGCCACTGCAGCCTGCGGCGAGGAGAAAGGCTAACGCGCAAAGGCGCGCTTTCGCAGCACGCACGGTCGCCTGTCTCCCCCATCGTTCGCCGATCCCGGAGCCCGAAATACGCTCATATAATTTTGAGGTTCGCGCATGGTACGGTTGGCGGTGCGACCCCCCAGAGTGAACCGCGGACTTACTCTTCGTCTTTCCCGAAAAGCAGAGATCTGATTTGAATCTTTGAATACGGTGCCAATTGGCCACACTCGATTTCCTGTTGACCGCCACCCAATGGACGGTAATGGCACTTGTTCCCCGGTGTGAACGGGGAGTTCAAGCTGTTTGACGCGGCGGCCCGCCTTGCGCGGGCATTCGGCGGTCAGCGCGGAGGTCGCCTACAGCGCACCAAGCCATCGGCACGTCGTCGAATGATCTCCTCACCGTTGAAGCGAGCCTCACCGACCAAGGGGGGTGGTATCGGCCGGACGGAGTGGCGCATCACCGGAACACCGTCCGGTTTTTGGAGTGGGCGAGCATCGCTGGGCCGATAACGCCGACCCTGAATCAGTCGGTCGCTCTCGTTTCCGGCGAGTACATGATTGAACTGGTAGCCGACAAAGGCCAAAATCTCGTCGCTCGCGCGCCGGCCTGCACCTGGAGTTGAGCGGGCCGGAACCGAGCGGACTTCGCCGCCGAGGCTGCAGGTGCTTGTCGGCGGTAATGACTATCGCGATGACAAGCTGAACTTCACATATGCTGTTCCGATTGCCAGTCTCTGGCCTCGGCGCTGAATGAGGTCGCGACTTCCCGCGGAGGCAACGCGGAGCTCACAGCATCAATACCGCAGTGCACCATTGGTCCGTCCCAAAACATCGCAATGTCATTACCATGCCCGATCACACCACGCACGATCTTGAAACAAACTCCTCAGTTGGAGGCCACAGATGACCAAGTCAGTCTTCAATGTCGACCGTCGCTCCTTGATCAAGGGCGCTGCTGCGGCGGGCGCCCTCCAGATCTCATCGCCCTTCATCATCGCGGCCCGCGGTGAGACACCCGTGCGGATAGGAATGGTGGACCCACTGACCGGCGTGTACGCGGCACCTGCTGGCAATGAGGTGATGGGGGCAAAGCTCGCCATCCAGCAGACGAACGCCAGTGGAGGAATACTCGGACGCCAAGTGGAGCTGCTGGTTGAAGATTCGGCGAACGACGTCGGTACCGGCGTCCAGAAGGTGCGCAAATTGCTTGAACGCGATCAGGTAAACTTCATCATCGGCGACGTGAACTCGGGCATTGCTCAGGCGATCGCTCAGGTCACCAACGAGAAAAAAGTCCTGCACATTGTCTCAGGGGGACACACCGACACGATCACCGGTAGCGATTGCAAGTGGAATGTCTATCGCGTTTGCAACACGACGCGCATGGAAGCCAACTCGGTCTCTGAATTGCTGTTCAACAAATATGGCAAGAAGTGGCACTTCATTACACCTGATTATGCGTTCGGCCACACCCTGCAGAAGGCGTGTGCAGATAATCTGCAAAGGCTCGGTGGTACGACAACCGGCAACGAACTGACACCGCTCGGTACGAGCGACTTCTCCGCCTATCTCATTAAAGCACGGTCGGCCAATCCCGACGTGCTGATCCTGCTTGTGCAAGGATCAGACATGGTCAACTGCCTCAAGCAGATCGTCCAATTTGGTATTGACAAGCAGACGCACGTTGCCGGCACCCAACAGGAGCTTGAATCGCTAGAGGGGTTACCGCCAGAGGCACGCATCGGCATCTGGATGTTCGAGTGGTACTGGAAACAGCCGGGCGTGCCGCACGTCGACAAGTTTGTCGCCGATATCCGCAAGATGAACGACGGCAAGGTGCCTACGGCACGCCATTGGTTCGGTTATACCTCGGCGATGACATTCGCGCTCGTCGCCAACCAGGAAAAGAGCCTCGACTCCATCAAGCTTGCCAAGGCGTTGGGCGACTTCGAGCTGCCACCGGAGGTCAAACTGCAGCCCAACAAATGCTACTATCGAGCGGGTGATCACCAACTCATGACCTCAGCTTTCGTCGGTTCAGCCCAGGCGGCTGGGAAGAATGATCCGGAGGATCTGTTCAGCGTCGACCAGGTAGTGGCCGGCGATAAGACGGCGCCGGCCGTGAGTGAAACCGGCTGCAAGGTTACCATGCCTGGCTGACGGTTCATTATAGGGACCGCGGGTTGCCGCTGTGGCCTTGGGGAAGCAAAGGCCGGCGTATTGCACATTCGCGGAGCCGACTGAGACCCGTTGCGGCCGCTCCGATGAATTGCTCCGCCACGACGATGCTACCGGCGCGCCGCTGCCAGTTGACGCTTGCCGCAAGAAGACGTGGTGGTAGCTTTGGCAATTCCAGCCTGACTTGAGGGTCTATGCTTACGCTGTTCTTCGCGCCAGGTTCAAGTTCGATGGCGGCGCACATCGCCTTGCACGAAATCGGCACGCCGTTCGAGGCGAAATCCCTATCTTTCGCTAGGAAAGAGACTCGCTCCTTAGAATTCCTCGCACTCAATCCGGAGGGCAAGGTACCGACACTGCTTGTCGATGGCCGCCCGCTCACCGAGGTTGCCGCCATCCTGTTCTACCTTGCCAGGCGCTTTCCCGCTGCCGGCCTGCTTCCAGTCCATGACCTCGAAGCCGAGGCCCAGGTGATCTCCTGGATGTCTTTCATCGCCGCCACTCTCCATCCCGCCCGCCGTCGCGGCATCGAACATGCTCGCACGGTGTATGCCATAGCGGACCGCCGACTAGGCAGACGAACTTGGGCGGTCGGCGACTATTCGATCGCGGATATTCACCTGTTCCGCTTGTACTGGCGCTTCTTCAATTCGCACCATCCAGCGCCCGGCGATTTTCCCAATCTCGATGCTCACTATCAGCGCATGATGGCCCGCCCGGCGGTTCAAAGGACCTGCGAAATCGAGGCCGCGATAGGTTACGAGTTGCCCGCATAATCTGCGGTAGGCGCAGGTCCGCTCTGCCCCTACGATAGTGAGATCGGTCCAAATGACCTGATAGGATGCCCCTTTATCATCCTTCTTTACGCGTGCGCAGGTGGAACGGCTGCGGGGCGCAGCTTGAGGAGAGAGTGGCTCGTAATTGAGCCAACTCGATACCCCCGATACCTTGAAAGGTTGCGATGCTGTTCAGGGAGGGCGCGCATCCGGTTGGTGCGTTGATAAAGCCGCCGAGAATGGAAGCGCTCAGCGCGTGGCGATGAAGAATAGCCTTGGAAAAGCCAGCAGCACTGTGCCATCGGCCAAAGGCGGATAGGCCTGTGCCACCGCATGCTTGTAGCGGGTCAGAAAGGCCGAATGCTCGCTCGCGTCGAGGGGCTCCAGAAAAGGGCGCAGACCGCTGCCCTTGAACCACTCGACAACGGCGTCAGCACCGCCGGAAATTGGATGGTAGTAGGTTGTCATCCAAATGTCTGCGACTACGCCGTGATCGCGCAGGGTGCGAAAGTACCAAGTCCGCACTATGGCGAACGGTGCGGGCAATCGATCGTTCGGCAAGCTTCTGCGCCCATGGGCCATCGGCAGCGATCTCGCGAATGAGACGTTGCGCCGGCTCATCAAGATTGGCTGGGACTTGTACCGCCAGGCTGCCGCCAGGTGAGAGCTTGGCGATAAGCGATGGCAGCAAGGAGGCGTGATCGGGCACCCACTGCAACACGGCGTTGGCCAAAATTACGTCAATGGGATCGCCAAATCCTCGCCAAGCCGCAATGTCCTCGATATCGAAGCGGATGCCAGGTAACCTCTTTCGCGCCGCGGCAATCATATCGGTGGAGCTATCGATGCCGACAACGACAGCATTCGGGAACCGCTGTTGGAGCAGTTCGGTCGAGTTGCCCGGGCCACAACCGATATCGACGGCCCTGGCGACGCGCTTGTCTGGAAGATGATCGAGCAAATCCCGAACGGGACGGGACCGTTCCTGCTCGAATCTGACATACTGCGCCGCGGACCAGGTCATGGATTGGTGTGCCGTGTTAGGCGGATGAGCCCCGCGAGGACGAAAGCATCAGAAAGGCCTTTTTCGCCGTTCGCTTGCGCGATGGCGGCATAACAGACCTCTCTGAGCGACACGGGCGCGATAGGTGCGCGCCGCAAACGCCGAGCTGCCCTCAAGACAACGACGATCTTACAACATCCGGTGTTCCGTAGCGATGCCGGCGGGCGACCGGTAGTTCACAGGCGGACCGCGCGCTTTAGCCCTAGTTCTAAGCATGGGCCAAGCCTTGCCGTTCAAAGCTTCGCGGCAGAAGGGTCTTAGTGCACTCTCGGGCGCTCGAGGCGACGGCCATCAGCCATCAGCAGCAGGGACAACCTGCAGGCCATTGCCGCGGATGAGGCGGCGCTGACGATCAGCGGACGGGTCGAAACAGGGTGGGTAGAGCTTCCGTCAGCAGGTGAGCACGATAATCTTTCAAGGTCCTATGGGAACGCGGTGATAAAGCTCATCGGATTCACTCGCTTGCACCGGATCGCAGTCATCGCTCTTGAATCATGACCATCCCAGGCGGCACTGGGCACGAACAGCGGGGCGAAAGTTGATCGCGGGAAGTCCATGCTCGTCTCTGTGCTCCTGGCGTACATGGTCGTCGTGTGGTCGCTGTCTCTTGTACGTGCTAGGTGGCCGAGGCGTTTCGGAGCGCACCCAGCGGTCAGGGCAAAACCGAAGACGTGGAAGGTGCATCAGCCCGGCTCATGTGCGCCAACTGATCGGCCACGGCGTCGATCTCTTCCCGCGTAGTGCCGCGCCCGAGGCTGAATCGGATCGCGCCCATGCCAACCTCCGGCGCCACCCGCATGGCCTTCAACACGGGGGACAGTTCGACATGGCCCGTATGGCAGGCGGAACCTGTGGAGGCGGCAACGCCATCGAGTCGTTCGAGAACCTCTGCGCCGACGCGGCCGGTGAACGAGACGTTGAGCGTGTTCGGCAGCCGGTGGTCAGGATGCCCGTTGAGGACGATCCGGTCGCCGAAGGCCTTTCGCAGCCTCTGCCAGAAGTGGTCCCGGAGAGTGCGTACGTGCTCAACTGGCGCGAGATTTCGAGCCAGCTCACAGGCCTTCCCGAGCCCGACGGCCAGCAACGCACTTTCCGTGCCCGCGCGGCGGCCGCCTTCATGCCCCCCACCGTGGATGAGCGGCTCGAGCGGGGTGCCACGGCGAACGTAAAGAGCGCCAACGCCCTTCGGCGCATGGACCTTGTGACCAGCGATGGTGAGCAGGTCGACGCCAAGCTGGTTCACGTCCGTGGCAATCCTTCCCACCGATTGCGCCGCGTCGGTGTGGAGGTGAATTCCCCGCAGGCGAGCGATGCGACTCACCTCGGCGATTGGTTGGATTGTCCCCACCTCGTTGTTGGCATGCATGATGCTGATGAGAATGGTCCGCGACGAGATCGCCCGCATGACATCGCCCGGGTCGATACGTCCAAAGCGATCGACCGGGATGCAGTCACCTGGAAGCCCAATTGCTCCAGGAACCGGCATGACCCAAGGATTGCCGGATGCTCGACCGAGCTAGTGATGATGTGGTCACCTTTACCTTTCACAGCCCAAGCCACCCCCTTGAGGGCGAGGTTGTTGGCCTCGCTGCCGCCACTGGTGAAGATGATTTCATGGTTCTCGGCGCCGAGCAGCGCCGCTACCTGGCCGCGCGCCTGTTCGAGCGCGACCTTGGCGCCTTCGGCCGCCCAATGACCGCTCGACGGATTGCCGAAATGCTTCTCCAGCAACGGCCGCATCGCCGCGGCGACTGCAGGATCGATCGGCGTGCTGGCGTTGTAGTCGAGATAGATGCTCGGCATGATCGAAACACCCCGAACTTATCCCCATCCACAGTGGCCGCCGCCACCTCGTCTGGTACTGCCGCGCGCGCCCCGCGCAATCAGGAACGCCGCCGTTGCCCCCAGCGAGGTGCCGGCGAGATTGAGGATGGTTCCCCACACCGGCCTGAACATTGGGCTGCTGGCCAGGCCGAACAGCGCGCCCAGAGCGATTAGGACGGTCATATGGGCGCACAGGCCCCATAGACCAGGACTGCATTTCGCGCCTTCGAGGCCGTCCCGATGGAGCGCCAACCGGCAAGCGCTCGCCACATTGGCGAGGCCAAGCAACAGCTGCGGGAGCAGGGTGCGAAGCATCATTGGACAGGCTCCCGCCGACCCAGTGCGTAGCGCGTGTCGTCGTCGCGGAACGGTTGCGTTAGCATGCGGTCGAGCCGCAGTTCGGTGGGTTCGCGGAACTGCTCAATGCCGATGGTCATCGCGTCATACCCTGCCGCCGGCTGATCGCGATAGGTGCCGAACAAGCGATCCCACCAGGGCAGGTTGAAGCCGAAATTGCTGTTGGTCTCGCGTACGACGATAGAATGATGCACCCGGTGCATATCCGGCGTCACAACGATCCAGCGCAGCACTCGGTCGAGCCAGGTCGGCATGCGCACGTTGCTGTGGACGTGGCGTTGAGCAGCATCTCGAAGGCGAGCACGGCGGCGGCGGGCGCCCCCAATGCGGTCACTGTGCCGAGCTTGCTGCACATCGAGAGCAGGATCTCGATTGGATGAAATCGCGCTCCGGTGGTGACGTCGATCTCCAGGTCCGCGTGGTGCATGCGATGCAGCCGCCAAAGCACAGGGATGGCATGGAAGAGCACGTGCTGCAGGTAGATGGCGAGATCCAGAGCCATGACGGCCAGTAGCACGCTGGCCCACGTCGGCAGATCGATCGCATGGAACAGGCCCCACTGTCGCGCCTCGGCGACCAGCGCGAGCCCGACAGCCGACGTCGGGAATACCAGGCGGACCAGAATGGCGTCGAGGACGACAATGCTGATGTTACCGGGCCAGCGCGTCCCGCGTCCGAGCTTCTGGTCGCGGCGCGGCGCGAGGAGTTCCCGGGCCGCCATCACCGCGAATACGCCGGCAAAGGTAGCCAAGCGGATCAGAGGCTCGTCGGCAAAGAGGATCTCAGACATTGCGCGATCACCTGTCCCGGTCGAGGCTCGTCATGAGCGGCCAGGGCGGATACAGCTGTCAGCGCGAGGCAAGCCGCATGGCATGGCCTCGGCAGCCTCTCGCGTCGCTCGATTTGACCCGGCTCGGGACATCATTCAAATTATCTCTTGAATGATTTAGAAAACGAACCCCGCCGATGTCAAGTACCAACGCTAAGCGCGATCTCTACGTCCACGCCGCCGTTGCCAAGGCAATCGGCAACCAACACCGCCTTGAGCTGCTCGTGCTCGTCGCCCAAGGCGAGCGCAGCGTCGAGGCGCTGACTGAGCGCTCCGGGCTCTCGATCGCCAATGCCTCGCAACACCTAGAGCACTTGCGCCGAGGTGGGCCGGTGATGGTGCGGCGGCGGCCTTCGCTGTCTTGCGCAAGTCCGTCGAGATGACGATCGGCAGGAAAACGACGCTCACGTTCTTTGCCCCGCCCCCGTGCCCTGCAGGGCGTTACGCCGTCAGAGAGGGCAATCTTTGTTTTCTCGATGAAGGAGCATCTGTTTCGAGCTTCTGAGCAAATCGACCAGGAGGATTCCGAGCACGGCCAAGGTCGAAGCGTGCAAATCAGTCATTCACGTTGGCGAATTCTCCGTTCAAAACCTTTCCTGATTACCCACAATCCTCCGCCATAATATAGCCTCGCAAATATGCAAAATCATGAGTGCATTCAGGGAGATGCACCATGGCACGTAATAAGGTGCAGTTTCAACGAGGCTTGTCGGACGTAGAATTCGAGCGGCTTTACGGAACCGAAGAAAAATGCCGCGCGGCGCGGGTCGCCGCCGCAACTGCGCAAAACTCGCCATCGGTATCGACGCGGATGATCGGCGAGCGAGAATCGCGGGCACGCGGGGGGATGACGACACACGAAAACCTTGCCACGGCACCCTCACCCCGGATGAGCAAGCCCGCCCAATACCCTCATGGGAAATGCTCCGCGTGCCAGTCCGCCTCGAGATCTGGATCAATCTTGGCATCGATCAGGAACACCCCGGTCGCGCCGTCCGCCACCCAGGCCGCGACGGCCTTGAGATCCTCCACGGTCCTTACCGTTGCCGCCCGGGCGCCGTGACCGCGGGCGATGGCGGCGAAGTCCGTGTCAGGAAACTGCACGATGTCGATAGAAAAGCGTTGGCGCCGGAAATAGTGTACCTCTGCGGCATAGGAGGCGTCGTTATAGACAAGGATGCACATCCTGATGCCGAGCCGGACCGCGGTCTCGAGATCAGAAAGCGACATCAGCATGCCACCGTCGCCGGTGCCTAGCACTACCAAACGGTCACGGTTGGCAAGCCCTAGTCCGATCGCGGAGGCGAGACCCAGGCCGATCGCCTGGAACGAGTGACTGAGGCAGGACGCTCGCGCATCGGGCACGCGAAAATAGCGCGGAACCCAGCCGCAGAAATGGCCTGAGTCGGACGCGACCGCACGCTCGTCCGGCAGCATGCCGTCGACCGCTTTGCTAAGGGTGCGCGGATCGATGAAGCGCGCGTTCGAGGTATCCTCGTAGGGGTGGTGATGGTTGTCCCCGGCCTCAATGCGCCTGCGGACCGTGTCGCTGCGACGGCTCTCTCGCCGCGTAGCGGCGTCGCATCGCGCGAGCTCGGCCAGCACCGCTTCGGCCGTGGCTTTAGCGTCACCCTGCACCGCCTGCTCGATCGGCATATGAAAGCCTAATCTCCCTGGCTCGATATCGACTTGTGCCACGACCGTGCTGGGCGCGATTAGCTTGCCGCGTTTAGTAGTCCAGCTCGTCAACCCGACACCGAAACCAGCTATCATGTCGCTGTCGCGGATGAGTTCATCGGCTGCGGGGGAGGAGAAGCCACCGGCGATGCCCAGCGACCACGGATTTCCGGCGAAGAGCCCGTGCCCGCACACGGATGTCGCGAGTAGGGCGCCAATGTAATCTGCCAAAGCGATCAGCGCACCTTCGGCGCCGGAAACAACGGCACCTCGCCCTGCCAGAATCAAGGGGCGCTTGGCATTCGCAAGTGCCGCGGCCAGGCGACGCACCGCATCGGGATCCGGGACGATGCGCGAAAGCGCCGGCGGCAGCGGCTGGGGAACCGCGCCCGAGGCGATGTGGGCATCCTGCACGTCGGTCGGCAAACTCAGCACCACCGTCTGCCGGTCGCGCAACGCGCGCGTCACGGCTCGCAAGGTGTCGCTTCGCGCCGTTTGTGGTGTGTGGATGCGCTCGGCAACGGCACCGACAGAGCGCACGAGCTCGGCCTGATCGATGTAGAAATTGTTGCGCACCGCTCCATTTGGGACATCGCCCGCGAGTACGATGAGCGGAGTGCGGCTCTTAGCCGCCTCGCAGATGCCAGTGAGCGCGTTGGTTAGACCCGGCCCTGAATGGACGCTCACCAGCGTAAGCTCGCCGCTTGCCTTGGCATAGGCATCAGCCATGCTGGCAGCGTTGCACTCGTGCCGCGCAGAGATGAGCTCGACACCGGCTTCGACCAGCGCGTGGCTGATCTTGAAGTTGGCAGTGCCGAGCAGGCCGAAACAGCGCCGTGCCCCCAGTGCAGCCAGATCGCGGGCGAGGATTGCCGAAACGGTAGCGGTCTCATCCATGCGTCACCCTACGAGCAGATTTGGCAACCAGGTGGCGATCGTTGGAAATAGCAGCACAAGCGCGAGCAATGCAATCCCAAGAGCAGGTAAGGTACAACTGCTTCAAAGATGTGCGCGGTTGGGGAGAGCCACTCCCCGCATGATCATGAGCAGAAGGCCGGTCAACGGAAGCAGGAGGCCCAGCCGCATGCAAAGCAGGTATAGCACGCCAAACCAGATTGGATCGATGCCGAGTCACGTTACTAGCGGCATGAAGATCGGCAGCGAGATGAGCATCATG
>Ga0306920_100011549_pt1 | contig 11936 bp, 12 predicted proteins | sample flu12Cox44000170_FD_204666 | JGI IMG/M metagenome (GOLD analysis project Ga0306920, IMG submission 204666) | Lab enrichment of tropical soil microbial communities from Luquillo Experimental Forest, Puerto Rico - flux4day.12C.oxic.44.000.170 (v2)... | ecosystem: Environmental > Terrestrial >...
GCAACAAGCTGGTCGGGAAAATCGTGGTGGACCCATCGAACCCCATTGGTCCGGATGGCTCCGGAGGCTTCAAGAAAATCATTCCTCAGGATCAATCCTCGGGCCAGATCCTCGCCGCCCTCCTTCCCCCCGGAGCGAAGTTCGTCAAGGCCTTCGGTTCGCTCGCGGCCGAATCCCTCAAGAGCGGTGCGCGTCGTTCCCTTGAGCCGAACGTGCTCTTCTATGCCAGCGACGATCGGGACGCGGGTAATGCCGTCGCGGATCTGATCAAAGCGAGCGGGTTTGCTCCCGTTCGCGTCGGCGGGGTGAGTCAAGCGATCCGTATCGAGGTCTTCGGAGATCTGCACCAGATGGGCAAGCTCGGCAGGCTCGTGACTGCGAAGGAAGCCGCAACGCTCGTGTAGCCCGCGACTGCGGAAGCAGACACCCGCCAGGAGACGGTCATGGCCTCGCAACTCTCGGGGATCAACCCGCTCGAGGTACACGGGACGGTCGATTCGCTGCAGGTTACCCAGGGCTTGACGGCGGCGGGCGGAGGGTTCGACAAGCTCTGAAGCCGCCGTTTGCTCCCGATCCTCTGCCCAGCCGTTTGCTGAGTGGGATGGTGTGCAGCGCTAGCGCACCAGAAACGGGTTGAAGTCGGTCTCGTAGTCGTAGTGGTCGACGCCTTCGGCGCGTTTAAGATAGCGAACCGCCGCGTAGGAGACGGGCAGCATCACGACTTCGACCATCACCTTGGCTGCCCAACCCACCAGCACGCTGCGCAAGAGTAACCGCTCTGGCAGCACGTTGTGCAAGGCGATGCCGTAAAAGAGAGCGGTGTTCACGCCCTCCCCCACGATCGTGGATGAGACGACGCGGGCCCAGAGCCGCCGTCCCTCGTCCCATATCTTCATTTTTGCGAGCACGTAGGAATTGCAGATATCACCGACGAAGAATGCCGCAAGGCCTGCGACCGCAGTCCTGAAGCTCACCGAGAAGACGGCCTGATAGGCCGCGTCGGCTTCAAAAAAAGCGGCCGCGGGCACTGCGAGCTGGGTTGCGGCGACCACGGATCCCGCGACGGAGCAGCAGATCGAGATCCAGATGACTCGCCGCGATTGGGCATAGCCATAGACCTCCGTGAGGATGTCCCCGATCGGGAATGTGACGGGGAAATACAGAACCGTCACCGAGACCCCGACGCCCAGCACACCGATGACCCGGGCGCCCGTAAAGGCGGATACCAGGAGGAACGTCACGTTGAGAGCGGTGAGGAGATTTAGGAACCTGAAATCGGGATCGGACTTGAGCATCGGGGGTGGCCTCTGTCGCGACGCCTGGAACGCCGGGCGCAGCCCATCGACTGGAGTGGGTCAGGTCGGCAGCATCGGAAAGAGCTTCGGAACCATCTGGCTCGCGAACTCCTTGAAGACGCGCACCTGGCGTGGAATGTGTCCGGTGCGGGGATGCGCGAGCGTCAGGTCGAAAACGGGGAAATGCCAGTTCGGCATGACTTCAACGAGAAGTCCCTGGCGCACCAGATCAGGCTGAACGATCGGCGGCAGCTCCCCGATGCCGCTGCCCGCCAGCAGTGCGCCGGCGAGGCTGGCGTAATCATTCATGGCGATGCAGGGTTGAAACTCGATCGTTTTCTTGTCCTGTCCGTTGGCATGAACAAAGCTCCAGCTGTACTCGGTTTGCCAGAAGGAGAAAGCCAGCAGGCGGTGCGCGAGCAAATCGCCGGGCGCCTTTGGCGGCTCGCGCTTCGCGAGGTAGGCGGGGCTGGCCACGACCTGGTGCCGGTAGCTCAGCAACTTACGCGCAACGAGGCTCGGATCCATGAAAACCCCGACCTTGAATGCGAGGTCGACATCCTCAGCGATGCTCTGAACGATGCGCTCAGTGATGCGTACCTGGACGCGTACGTTGGGATATGAAGCCTGAAAGGCGCTGACGACTGGAACGATCAGCGACTCGGAAATGCTGGGCGGAGTGCAGAGGCGCAGCGTCCCGGAGACTTCCGACAGGCTGTTCGAGATGATGCTATCGACGGCCTCGCAGAGCTCCGCACTGTGCCGCGCGTGCTCGAGGACCTCGGCGCCAACCTCGGTAAGACGCAGGCAGCGTGTCGAGCGCTCGAGAAGGCGCACCCCGAGCTGGTCCTCCAGTTCCGCAATGCGGCGACTGACCGTCGAGATCGGCATCTTGAGACGTCGCGCCGCCGCCGAGAAGCTCTTCGCTTCCACCACTTTGGCAAAGATCGACAGGGCATTGAGGTCTCGCATCGTTCCTGCTCGAGCCGGACCTCTAACTCGGACTGGACATCGCTCGTGTCGCCGACAGGCAAAGGCTATGTGAGTCGTGGTCTTTGCGACTAGCCGCTTGACCCGAGATTGACCCTCTCAATTCCGGGAAGGTCATTCCACCTTCTGCCCGCTAATGAGCCCGTTTGGGCGCGCGTACGCTTGCCCCATGACGCGGGGAGTGACTGTGCAAGCAACAAACTCGAAGACGAGATTCATCGCGGCTGCGGTGGCGTTCGGTCTTTCCATGTTTTTCGCGGCGCAGATCGGCCACCCGGCAGGCCCTGCCGACTTCAAGCCCGTGCCCGCCGCCATCGAGGCACGCATACTGCCGGTGGATCAGAAGAAGGGCTACCTCGTGAAGGAGCTGAAGCCGGAGGTCTACCTCATCACCGACGGCGGCTATCAATCGTTGTTCGTGACCACGGGCAAAGGCGTGATACTGCTCGATGCCCCGTCCTCCTACGGCAGCAAGATCGTGCAAGCGGTGGCCGAAGTCACCCGAGAGCCGATCGTCGAGCTCGTTTACTCACACTCCCATCTGGATCACATCGCGGGCGCCGCTGAGGTCATCAAGCAGGTGCCGCACCTCAAGATTCTGGCCGAGGAAGGAGTTGCTGGATTCCTGCGCGAGAAGCATGACCCGCGCCGGCCACTCCCCACCGAGAGCTTCAAGGACCAGTACCGTTTGCAGCTCGGATCGGCAACCATCGGGATGAAGCACGGTCATTGGCACTCGAATGAAGGGGACCTCTACATCTACCTCCCGGCAAAGAAAGTGCTGATGGCAATCGATACCCTGCCGCCGGGCTATGCGCAGTTCATGGATTTCGACCTCACTGCCGACTTCCACGACTATCTCGGGATGTTCGAACAGCTGCTGGCATACGACTTCGACGTGCTGATCGGCGGGCACCTCGGATTTCCGGGCTCGCGAAACGACGTGCAGGTCGCCAGGGACTACACGCTGGACGTCTATCGGACCATCAAGCGCATTCACGACGGCACGGACCAGATGAAGGTGGTCGCGGAGGCCGCGGCGAACTATGGCTGGGACAACAAGATGGCGCTCTTTCGCTCACTTCTCGACCCCATGATCGATGAGTGCGCAAGAGAGATCGTGAGCCGCTGGTCAGACCGGCTGGCGAGCGTGGATGTGTACGCCCGCAGCCACTGTCACACCGCACTCATCTATGCGCGGTGGGATGATTGATCAACAAGGAACGCAAATGCGGCGCGCCCCTCGATGCCGAGACGTAAGCCGCAGCGGCGGCGTGCACGCGCTGGGCTTGCCTGACTCCCGGGAAGCCCGATTGCGCGCGCTTTTCCGCCGCCCTCAAGAATACGTGTCGCGGCCGCCGTCAAGGCCTTGCAACAATCGGCGCCTCCGAGCCAAGATGCGCGCCTCACGAAAGACGGCGGCCACCCGCGCCTCGCGCCGGCAAGGCCGCCCCAAGCACCCTGAGGGAAAACTCGAGCGCATGAGCATCGTCGTTCCGACTGGCGTCAAAATGGACCCCGAGGCGCAGTCGCTCTGGCACGAGGTCGCTACGGCATCGGATGAAGTCGCCGCCATCGTCGATCGCATCCCCGGCCTCACGGTGACCGGCGTCGAGACGCGCAATGAACTCGAGCGCGCAGCAGCGCTGCTCAAGGCGGTCGCTGCTATCCTGCGGCGCACCGAGCGACGCGAAGGCGCGCGTTACGCGCCGGTCAACCGCAGCATTCTGGGGCCTGATCCGATTCCGTGAGGGACAGCGGCGAGCGTCGCACGCCCGCGACCGCACGATCACGATCCTTCACGCGTCTTGCGCGCGCCCCTTCCACTTGCCGCCGCTACCGCGCGCGTATTGCACGGCAGAATGGATCACGGCGCCCGCGTAGAACAGAGCAATCAGCGGCAGACACAGGCTCCAGAGCGGGGACAGACTGTAAAAGCGCACCGTCGGCAGATAACAAAGGCTCATCAGAAGCAGTGCGGTGAGGCCCCAGTAGACCAGAGGCGGATCAGCGACCAGGAGCAGACCCGCCGGAAGCAGGTAGGTGAACAACAGGCCCAGCAACGTTGCGGCGAGCAGCAGGTAGGAATGCCGTAACTGCGCGAAGGCCGTGCGCGAGATCATCGCGCCGATCTCCGTGGCCGACGCGTAGCTTCGAAGACTCCTGGTTTCCTTGGTGAGTTCCAGCGAGATGCGGCCGCCGGAGTCCTTGACCGCCCGCGCGAGGGCACAGTCATCGATAATCTGCGATCGGATCGCTTGCAGGCCCCCAGCGCGAGCCAGCGCCTGCGGGCGGATCAGAATGCAACCGCCAGCTGCCGCGGCCAGCTTGCGCTCTGGAGCTGCGATCCAGGCCGGCGGATACAGCTTGAAGAAGAAAAACACGAACGCCGGAATCAGAAGCCGTTCTGCGGCTGTGGCCGTGGACAGCCTCACCATGCGCGACACCAGGTCACGGTCGTGCGCCTCCGCGTCTGCGACGAGGGACGCGACGCTCGTTGGTCCGTGACAGGTGTCCGCATCCGTGAAAAGGAAGTAATCGGCATTGAGCTCAGCGGCGGCCGCTACTCCCTGCGAAAGGGCCCACAATTTCCCGGTCCAGCCGACGGGCAGCGCAGCGCTCCGGAGTAGCGTGAGGCGGGGTAACGCTCCCGCGGCGCGGGCGGCCGCGGAAGCCACCTCCGCGGTGCCGTCGGTGCTGTCGTCGTCGATCACGATGAGATGGATCACACCGTCGAAGCTTTGCCGCACGAGAGAAGCCACCGTAGTCCCTATTACGGCTGCCTCGTTCCGCGCCGGTATGACGACGGCCACACGGCGCGCGGCGGGCGGTGGGAGGATTGCCGCGCGGCGAGCCGCAACCCGCCAAAACTGGCCCCGACCGATCAAGAGATATACCCATATCAGTACTGGAATGACCGCGATGCCGTACAGGCTCATGAGCGGCATCTCTCTTTGGTCTCGAGTCGAAGGTCGTTCCAAGTGCGCATAAACGGCTTTAGTCTGTGCGGGTGCATGCCCCATTCGCTCGCCGATGCCAGGCAGGGGACTCGATGAGAGAGGGAGAGGACCGATGCTTCGCTATGTCTACTTCGGTACCAACAATCTCGACAAAGCTGTGGCCTTCTACACCGCAGCCCTGGCGCCGCTCGGCATGGAACGCTGCAGCACGGATGACGCAGATTGGGATCGGATAGCCGCGGGTTGGGGAGTATACGAGGAGGGTGGAAACCGCGAGCTTGGATTTTGGGTCGGCAAACCGTTCGATCAAAAGCCGGCATCGGTAGGCAACGGCACTATGGTCGCCTTCACGGCGCCAACGTGGCAGGCCGTCGACGATTTCCATGCAGCCGCTCTCGCCAATGGCGGCACATGCGACGGTCCGCCGGGACTCCGGCTGTATTACGCCGCGAATTTTTATGCCGCTTATGTGCGAGATCCGGACGGCAACAAGGTCGCCGCCGTGTGTCGTGGGTTTTCCGCGCCTCAGGTGTAAACACGCTGCGACATCGTCACTTCTTTGCCGGGCATCCCAATGAGATCCCTTGTGATGAGTGGGGCGAACGACGGCATCGAACGCGGCTGCTCCGCCCGCGACCGCGCTGAAAGCGAGTGAGGCAAGGGCAGCCGACACGAGGCCGGCACGTGCCGCGCGAAGGGGGTGCATGGCAGACGGTCGAGTACGCCCCGGGGGGCAAATCGCCCCCCCACCGCCACCACGCCCAGGTGTTTGTCTATGTTCTGGAGGGATCGGTACGCATGCAGGTGCAAGGGTCACCCGCCGTTACGCTCGGTCCCGGAGGGACCTTCTACGAGAGCCCGGATGACCTTCATGTCGTCTCGGAGAACGCGAGCCCGACGAACCCTGCGAAGTTCCTGGTCGTGATGGTGAAGGACAAGGCGGCGGGCGCTGGCGCGGGGGTAGACGAGTCGGGGCAGGGTCGTGCACAGGTCGCCGGGCGACCACTCCTCGGCCTTCCCGGTCCCGACATCGTGCTGAAGACAATCGACGCAAAGACGATCGACCTCTCGAAGCTGTATGGCCACAAGCCGGTCCGGTACCCTCAAGCCGACAGCCGTACATTGCGGAGTGTCTGCAGCAGCGAATCGAGCTGATCATCACTCACATCCAGGTGGAACACGAAGCGCACCGTCTGCGGCCCCATGCTCGATGCCCGGACCCGCTGGTGTTGCAGCTGTTGCAGGAAGGCGTCGGTGCTGAGCCGCTCTGCCAGCGTGAAGATCACGATATTGGTCTCGACCGGTAACACGGCGGCCACATAGGGCAGCGCGCGCAACTCGCTCTCGAGCACTTTCGCCTTCGCGTGGTCTTCACGCAGCCGTTGGACGTTGTGTTCGAGCGCGAACAGTCCCGCAGCCGCGAGATAACCCGCCTGCCGCATGCCGCCCCCCAGGAGCTTGCGCTGCCGGTGGGCCTTTGCCAGAAGCGCCCGCGATCCCAGGAGCAGAGAACCCGCGGGCGCCCCAAGCCCTTTCGAGAGGCAGACGGAGACGGTGTCGAAGAGACGGCCATAATCGCGAGGCGACTCGTCGCGGGCCACGAGCGCATTGAACAGACGTGCGCCATCCAGGTGCATCGCGATGTCGTGTTCCAGGCAAACGGCACGGATCCGCTCGATTTCCCGCAGGTCCCAACAGCAGCCTCCGCCCTTGTTGACCGTGTTTTCGATTGCGACCACACGTGTCCATGGCAGGTGAGAGTCGTCGCGCCGGTTGATGTTCTGCCGCACCTGTTCGGCGGTGAAGCGTCCGTTATGACCCTTGAGCAGGCGCACGGATGCCCCGGAGTTCGCGGCGATACCGCCACCTTCGTACAGATAAACGTGCGCCAGCTCATCACAGATCACTTCATCGCCCGGCTGCGTTTGGACCTTGATCCCGATCTGATTGGACATCGTGCCGCTGGGACAAAATAGCGCGGCTTCCTTTCCAAAAAGATCGGCCGCCTTCTCCTGGAGAGCATTGACAGTGGGGTCTTCACCGAAGACGTCATCCCCGACCTGCGCCCGCAGCATGGCGTCGAGCATCTCCCGGGTAGGTTGGGTAACGGTGTCGCTTCGTATATCGATCATCCGTGGCATCGGGAAAACTCCCACGCGTCGAGTTTTGGTCAGGGCGTCGCTGCGTAGTGCGCGAAAACGAAGTCGTGAGCTTTGGCGGGCTCGTGACACGGAAAGCAGGCTTCGTGTAACGCCTTGTCCTGTGGTTTTCCGTCCTTGAAGTCAGCGAAACCCCAGCCCCCTGTCGAGGCGTACTTCTTCGAATCCTTGACCATAAACTGAACATTAACGGCCGCCCCGGGCACGAAAGACTGGGCGCCCGGGAATGCGGCGACCAGGACTTTGTCGTTGTCTTCCGATGGGACGTAAGTCCAATGCAGTGCGGCAATCATTGCGCCATCGGGAAACGGCAGCTTGCCTTCCTTGAAGGCCTTGATGGCTATATCGTTTCCGAGTTGCACCCGCAACTGATTGACCTTGTCGGTCTTTAAGCGACCCACGGAGATCACCTTCCAATCGCGGTAGCCTGCCGGAATCGTTACGCCGTAGATCGGGGATGCATTCCTCGAGCCGGCCGTGTCACCCGGCGGCGGGCTCTCCTTGGTGCCCTGCGCCGCGGAGCTCGTGACGTACGCAGTACACAGGACGATGGCGGCGCAGGTGCCGAAAGCACCAACGTATTTGAGAGCACGAACGCTGGGACGAAGCATGCGGGGTCTCCTCGGGAGTGAGGTCGCGGAAGTCGCTGTGAATAATATTTGGGTGTCGTGGCCTGCAGAACGCCACCGACATTCGATCACAGGAGGGATACCATGGCAAAAGTAACCTATAACAAGCCGCTGGCTGCGCTCCTCGTAATCGATCCGTACAACGATTTCATTTCCGAGGGCGGCAAAATCTGGGATCGCTTGAAGGGTGTTGCTGAAGCCAACCAGTGTGTCCCTCATATGATGCAAGCCCTGGATGCCGCGCGAAAGAGCGACATCCGGGTTTTCTATGCCTTGCATCACCGATATCGCCCGGGTGACTACGAGACCTGGAAATACATTGCGCCAATCCAGAAAGCAGTCTGGTCGCGAAAGACCTTCGAATACGGCACGTGGGGTGGTGAGATCCGTCGGGGGTTCGAGCCTCGACCCGGCGAAATCGTGGCTCAAGAACATTGGTGCTCCAGTGGTTTCGCGAACACAGACTTGGATTTGCAGCTCAAGAAGCATGGCATCCATCAGCTCATCGTCATCGGTCTCATAGCACACACGTGTGTGGAGGCAACTGTTCGCTACGGCGCGGAGCTTGGCTACGAGGTCACGGTGGTCAGGGACGCCACCGCCAGTTTCTCTGAGGTGGAGATGCGCGCGGCTCTCGATGTCAATATTCCGAACTACGCGAGCGTCGTTGTGACCACAAATGAGGTCGTCGACGCCCTCAATTCTCTCTGAGAGCCCTGTCGATCGCTCGAGAACGGTCCGCCGACCGCCGCCGCCACCGGGAAACCGCAAGTACCCCGTAGTCCGGTATCGCGAGCGCGGCCGCAAGGGACCCGTGATGGCTCGGACCGGCGGAGGGCCGCAAACGACGGCTAATGCGAAGACAACTCTCGAAGACCCGCCACATCCTTGGCGGTAAGGTGAGAAGGCACGGCGCCGAAACGCGCGGTCACGTAGTTCGCAACGGCTGCTATCTCAGTGTCGGAATAGGCATCCCCGAAGCTCGGCATGAGCACGACACCGTCCGACGTGTGCCTGAGCTCGCCGGACAGGACGATCTGGGCGATGTTGATCGCGCTCGGGTCGTTCACGGCCCGATCCCCGGTCAACGTTGCGTAATTCGTGAGAAGGCTGACACCGCTCCAGCCATGGCAGCTCACACAGGCGCCCTCGAAGATCTCCTTTCCGCGAGGATCGAGTCCTGCCTGCAACGACTGGGGAGAATCCGATGCCGGAGCCGTCTTCGAAGCGGGCAGGTCGCTCGTGTGGAGCGGAGGAATGCTGCGCAGATAGGTGATGAGCGCGCTGCGGTCCGCTTCTGTCAGCCTGCTCGTGGAAACATCGATCTCCTCTGCCATCGGCCCCCCTGCGAGTCCGCGTCCTGCAGCGTGGCCGGAGCGGAGGTACTCGGCGAGCTCGGCGTCACTCCAGCCACCGATGCCGGACACGTGGTCCGCCGTGATGTTGTAGGCGCGCCAGCCTGCGGTAACCGCTCCCGCGAATTTGCGACGATTGTTGAGAGCCTGGGCGAGATTGCGGGGCGTATGACAATCGCCGCAATGTGTGAGGGCTTCGGCCAGGTAGGCCCCACGGTTCCAGTCGGCGCTGCGGTCCTCACGTGGCCGAAATCGTTGATCGGGATTGTAGAACGCCGCCCAGATTCCCATCAGCCAACGCTGGTTGAAGGGAAACCCGAGGCTATTGGGTGGTGCAGTCGCATGCACCACCGGCAGACTGAAGAGGTAGGCCTTGATCGCGAGAACATCGTCATCCGCGATCAGGGTGTAGGAGTCATACGGGAATGCGGGGTAGAGGCGCTCACCATCCTCGGCGATGCCCTTGTGTACCGCGCGCAGAAAGTCCGCATCGGTCCATGCGCCGATGCCGGTCTCTGGATCGGCCGTGATGTTGGGCGAGTAGAGCACACCGAAGGGAGTCTTGAACGCCCGCCCGCCGGCGAAGGGCTCACCACCCTCGCGGGTGTGGCAAACCTCGCAGTCTGCGGCCTGCGTGAGATATCTCCCCCGTGTCACGAGATCGGCCGAGTGCAGCTCGGCGGGCGCCCCCACGGGACTCGGACCTTTGTAGTCCGCCAGGCTTACGGTACGTCCGCCGGCAAAACTCAGCGCTCGCGGCGGCAGCAGAAACCAAGCGGCGATGGCAAGGATCACCACGACGACGAGTCCCCCGATGAGCCAGGCACGCGCGCGAGGCGAGAGCTGATTCACGTTCGGTTGCTCCTCGAGATCAGCTTGCGGTCGATCGGCATGCGCCGCAGCGGCACTCCGGTGGCGGCATAGATCGCATTCCTCAGCGCCGGGACGGCGGCGGTCGTCCCGGTCTCGCCGATGCCGCCGGGCGCCTCTTGACTCTTGATCACATATACGTCGATGGGCGGTGTCTCGTCGATGCGCAGCACGCGGTAGTCGTTGAAGTTCGACTGTTGCACGCGACCTTTCTGGAGCGTGACCTCTCCCCACAGCGCCGCCGTCAGGCCATAGATATGACCGCCCTGCAGTTGCGCCATGATCGTGTCCGGATTCACCGCCACCCCCGTGTCGACGGCTGTCGTCACGCGGCGCAGCTTTACATCGCCCGCCTCACCCACTTCGCACTCCACGACACACGCAATGAAGCTCGCAAAGGAAATCTGGGCCGAGACCCCGCGTCCGCAGTGCGGGGGTAGTGGCGTACCCCAGCCCGATTTCTCACGCACCAGATCGAGCACCGCTTGCAGGCGGGGAGTCTTATCGAGATGGGCGCGGCGAAAGGCGATCGGATCTTTCCCCGCCTTGTGGGCGAGCTCATCGATGAAGCTCTCGATGGCGAACACGTTGTTGTTGGGGCCGACGCCGCGCCAGAACCCGGTGATGACTCCGGGTGGCTCTTCCTGGTTGAACTCGACGCGGAGATTGGGGAGGTCGTAGGGAATGTCCTGGGCGGAATCGACGCCATCGGGGTCCACTCCCTTCTGGAAGAAAGCGGGCAGAAAGCGCGCCATCACGGCAGATCCCGACACCCGATGCTTCCAGGCCGTGATGCGACCGCCCTCGAGGCGAGCCCAGAGGAGGTCGTGGTAGGCCGGCCGGTAGATGTCGTGGCGGATGTCCTCCTCGCGAGTCCAGACGACCTTGACCGGACCCTCGACGTGCTTGGCGATCCGCGCGGCGCTGTAGGCCATGTCCGGCTCGAGCCGCCGGCCGAAGCCCCCACCGATCAAATGATTGTGCACGGTGACCTGACTCTCGGGGAGGCCGGCACCCTTGGCCACCGCGGCGTGCACGCGCTCCAGCACCTGGGTCCCGATCCACGCCTCGGCGGAGTTTGACGTGACGTGCACCGTGCAGTTCATGGGCTCCATGCAGGCGTGCGCGAGGAGCGGCATCTCAAACGACGCGCTGATGACCTCGCCGGCGGCACCACCGGGTCGCAGCGCCGTGCCGACATCACCCACCTCCTTTGCAACCGCCCCTTCCCGAACACTCGCCTTGCGCAGCCGCGACCAGATGAGCTCGGACGACACCTCAGCGTTCGGCCCGTCGTCCCAGGTGATATCGAGCGCCTCGAGTCCGGACTTGGCGGCCCACATGTGATCGCCGACCACGGCAACGAGATCATCGAGCACGACGATCTGCTGAACTCCCGGAATGGCTCTCGCCCGATGGTCATCGACGCGAACTACCTTACCTCCCAGTACCGGGCTCGCTGCCAGGGTGGCGAATTTCAGCCCGGATGGCATGACATCGATGCCGTACGTGGCCTTGCCGATGGCCTTTTCCGGCGTGTCCAGCCGTTTCAACGATCGCCCGATCAAGCGGAAGGCGTCGATGCTCTTGAGCGGCGCGTTCTTCGGTGGCTCGATGGCGGCGGCGCGGTCGACCAAAGCGCCGTAGCCAGCCTTACGGCCGGTGCGATCGTGAATGA
>Ga0306920_100011550_pt1 | contig 11933 bp, 10 predicted proteins | sample flu12Cox44000170_FD_204666 | JGI IMG/M metagenome (GOLD analysis project Ga0306920, IMG submission 204666) | Lab enrichment of tropical soil microbial communities from Luquillo Experimental Forest, Puerto Rico - flux4day.12C.oxic.44.000.170 (v2)... | ecosystem: Environmental > Terrestrial >...
CTCGGCAAGCGGCGCCCAGCAGGCGAAGACGAGGCGCCCGCCCGGCTTCAGACCGCCCTTTATGTTGCGGAAGGCCGCCGCCGGGTCGGCGAAGAACATCACACCCATGCGCGAGGTCGCGACATCGAACGCGCCGGGCTCGAACGCGAACACCTGCGCATCCCCGGACACCAATGTGACATTGCGCATCCCGCGCTCGCCGACCTTCTGGCGCGCGGCCCCGAGCATCGGCTCGGATATGTCGACGGCAACGACGCGGCCATGCTCGCCGACTGCCTCCGCAAGCGGCAGGGTCAGCGCACCGGTGCCGCAGCCGATTTCAAGCACGCTCTCGCCGCCGGTGAGGCCCAGATGCGCCAGCAACAATGCGAGGCTTTCCTGGTTGCGCCGCTCCCTGAACCCTGGGCTGGCGACCCAACGCGGCCCGGCGACCGTATTCCAATAGCGGCGCATCGCCGCGTTTGCGTCGAGAGCTTCCTCGGCCATTTTCAAGATCCTCCCGTCTCGGTCCGAATGGCGCCGATACTACAGCGACATGCCGCCGTCGAGCAGGATGGTCTGGCCGGTCATCTAGTCCGAGGCGGCTGACGCGAGGTAGAGCGCCAGGAAGCCGACTTCCCGCAGCCTCCCGGGCCGCTTGAGCGGCACGGTCTGCTCGGCGCGCTGCATGCTCTGGCGCACGCGCTCTTCGCCGGACGTCACGACGTCCGGAAAAATGCCGGGGGCAATGGCATTGACCTGTACGCCATAGGGCGCCCATTCGAGCGCCTGGGCTCGGGTAAATCCGGCGAGTGCCGTCTTGGCCGTCGTGTAGAGGACTTATGTCCCGGCCGCCCTGATAGGCGGTCCATTAGGCGATGTTGATCACCTTGCCCGAGCGCCGTGCCAGCATGTGCGGGCCGACGGCGCGCTTGCAGAGCAGCGCCTCGGTCAGGTTGACGTCCATGATGAAGCGGAGTTCGTCGTCGGAAACCCGGCGGCGCCATCCTCCTTGTCGGGCAATGTCACCAGCGGCTTGCGGATCGAGTCTCCGAGCGCATTCACCAGCACGTCGATATGCCCAAAGGTGGCAAGGATCGTATCAACCGTGCGCCGGACCTCGTCCGCCTTCGTGACGTCGGCGATGACGGGGACCACAACCTTCCGGACGCCGCCGCGATCTCCGCCGCCGTCCCCTCGACGTATTTGGGCGTCAGGGCATTGTGCGCGATATCGGCCCCGGACTCAGCGAGGACCTGGGCAATTCCTTTGCCGATGCCGCGTCCGGCCCGGTGATGAAGACGACTTTCCCCGCAACATCGAATTCGACGGGCATCATCGCGTGTTCTCCCTGATGTGGCTCAGGCCCGGACCGGATCATAGAGCTATCGCCGCACCCGCGACCACGTGCGTCTCGGCCTCGGGTGACGCTCGTGGCCGTAGCACCAACGTCATTGACGAAACCCGCTAAGAAATGTTACAATCTCTCGCGATTCGTTACAATTGCTCGGAGGAATTCTGTCGATGTGTCGGGTCGGCTGGCCGCGCGAAATATACTCGCGCCTGTCTTTGCCAAGATTCACCAAAATTTAAAGGCTTTAGCAACAGCATTCCGACGGCCTCTTGTGCATTACGATTGCGAATCGCGGAGTATTCGCCATGCAAATTTATAAATATCGAATTTTGGAAGAGACGAGCGTTTTCGCCGATGGTTCAGAGCGTGTAGAATTTACATTACAATCCCAATGCGGAACAAATCCCGCGGAGTGGAAGACGCTCGGATCATCCCGCACTCTGACGGATGCACGTAGGGCGCTTCTCGTTCACGCCCCGCACTCTGGTTGCGGGTTTAGCTGAGTGGGCATCGTGGAGCCGCTATCGACAGAGATTCGCGCCGCGGTAAGGGAGACCTTGCAACGGGTAATTGACGATCTACAGTTTTATGCAGACGAAATGGAAATGCAAAGACTCCCCGCGAGAGACGGCGCAGGCGCTGTTCGCATGGTTGCTGGTCTCATAGCGCTGCAGAGACAATTGACGTGATTTCTAGATTTAATAGGGCGCTTCGCGAACGTCGCTGAAGCGGTCTCTGCCGGACGCGATTATCGCGTCCGGGTGATGCCGGGCCCCAGGACGGCTGGAATTAGCCGCGCCTCTTTTCGATCGCCTTGACAATTTCACGTAGCGCGATCCGCAGACCGAGCCGTTCGCCCTCTTTGCGGAGACGCTCGAGCTCCACTGTGAGCGACTCCGCGTTCGGGCTTTGGCTGCCAAGAGCAGCCAGAGCGCGGGCACGGGCAACGTAAAAGTCGCTGAACGGCAGCGGCTCCGAGTGGGTGTATTGCGCCAATCAGCCGCGCACCGTTCTACGCCCTCCCATTTGCCGGCTTCGAGGTAGGCCTCGATCGCATCACGCGGGAACAGCAGGTGGTTGTGGCTGACGGCACCTGCTTCCAACTAGTGTATCTCCGTACCAGTTTGTGCCATCGAAATAGTCGTACCAAAGCGATCCGGCGTTGTTCTCGCCCCGCTGGTGGAAGACAGAAATGCCATCGGCCCAGAGTACTGCTGGGGGCGAGCCCGACATACCTACGTTCTGAACCTGCGTATCTGTGGTCCAGTTTATGTTATTGTTAGACGAGTACCAAAGCTGTCCGTCGTTTTCCTCCCCCTGGTGAAAGACATAAAGATTTGCCATCTGAGCACCCCATCCCGGCATCTGGCCGAGGGTGATCACGTTGGCGGCGTTGTAGAGGTCCTGAATCTGTTGCACCGAGTTGCCGCTCTGGACCAGTTCGGCCCATGCCATGAAGAAGGTCCAGCGGGGTTGCGCCGTCAGCTCCTCCGCGGTGGGTAGTACCTCACATTCGCCGATGGCGATCGGGCTGTCCCCGGCGATTTGGAGCATCGTGGTGTATTTCTCAGTGGTGTACCCGTCCCCGTACATGTCCATGGCGAAGACGTCCCAGTAGCCGTCGCCGGGGTTATAATCGGCCCAGGTGAAATCCAGGTCCTGGACGTCCCATACCCAGGTCAAATTGGTCAGTCCTTTGGTGCCAACCATGTAGTCGTGGGTGATCTGATACAGCCGCAGGGTCCCCTGCGGGCCCGGGCGGCCTCCCCACCAGAACTCCCCTTGGTTCATCTCGTGGAACGGCCGCCAGAGCACCTGCACACCGCTATCCTTCAGGTTCTGGAGGAACACCGAGATCACGTCCAGCCGCGCCCTCCACTGAGTGTTGAGATAACCTTCGTCGGTGATCAGATCGTTCCACTGGTCGTCCGAGAGCGGATGGTTAATGACACCCGGGTCCCAGTTGCACGGCTCCCCCAGGTCGGGTGGCGCGGCGTGATACATCAGGTTGATCAGCGCCCCCTGCTCCCACTGACTTTTCGCCTCGTCAATCATCGTCTGGCGGTTATCGATATCGTCTTGCTCGTACAGGAAGTCGCCGCTCCACAGCCCGGGGAATTTGCCTGTAGTATCGTATATCCAGTTCGTCCATAGTGCCGGCTCGCTGTTTGGTTCCCGGTGGTGCTGCCCGGCCACCGTCTGGGAGCCTGAGATACCACGGAGGAAATCGAGCGGTGTGCTTCCCGTGGACTGTCCCGGTACGGCCCTATCGAGTGCTTGTCCGATACCCTTCGCCCAAGTGCTGCGTGGTGGAGTGATGACCGAAATGCCCGACATATCCTTTACTCCATAGTAATGTGAGCTCGACCCAGATTGTAAGATGGCGGAGCCGTGTCTCGATTAAGCTCGAGCTACCCATTGGCTACTCGGACGAGGCTTTCCTAGCTTGCGTATCATCGGCGCGGCTGTGCTCACGTTGAAAGACTGTGTGAACGTATTGCTCGATGTCGAAGGCAGCTCGCTATAAAAGCTGTTGGCGGTCTCAGCCGTGATATAGCCCGATTCGGTGCATACGGGCTCTTGGTTCAAGACCGTCAGCAAACTCGATGCGGTGTAGGTAATCGTCCCTGCACCGGATGAGAGCACTGCGCTCTCGCCGTTGATTGGCCCGACGAAGTTGAGCTCGAACGCGACAATCGGAGCCAGGAAGTCTGGGGTTACGCCGCCGATCGATAATAAATTTAGCGGCAGGTTCGCCAGAGTGTTTCCTGAATCATCGATGACGACGTAGTTCGCCCCGGTGACGTTGCCGTTCTGGTCGTTCTCCAAGGAAATCGTGAGCTGGTACCCGGCAAGTAATGTGGTGCTTGGCAACGGTGTCAAATAAGGAAAGTCGTTGATTATATTGGCTCCACTAACAGGCCAGTTATCGACCCCGGCGACAAGTTCGCCCCCGCCGCTTGGTGTACTCCAGAGAGCGATGAGGTACTGCTGAAACGCGCTCGTCTCGTTCGGCGGTGAATAGGCATTCAATTGAAACCCGAAGCCTATGACCGGACCAGACGCAGATTCGGAGACTATGTCTTCCGTCACATCGATGGTGACCGAGAGGTTTATCAATGGGTTGCAGTTGCTGTACAAAATGTAGTTGGAATTGCTCCCGAGGCCCCAAACTGGAGCTGGTACCGCTGGAGCTTGTACCGACGGATTTACAGAACCTGGTGAGCCCGAGATACCTAGGTTCTGAACTAGTGTATCTCCGCCCCAGTTTGTGCCATCGCCGGAATACGTGTACCAAAGCTGTTCGTTGTTGTCGCTCCCCTGGTGGAAGACAGTAATACCACCGGCCCAGGATACTGCCGAGGGTAAGCTCGACATACCTAGGATCGGAACTTGCGTATCTGGCGCCCAGTTTGCGCCATCAAAAGACGAGTACCAAAGCTGTCCGTTGCTACCGAACCCCTGGTGGAAGACATAAAGATTAGCCATGTTAAACTCCTTTTCAGTTAGAACGACCAGATCACAAACTGCGGAAAGTCGGTTCTGTCAGAGATTGGCGCTGGACATCAGGCCTTAGGTGCTCACCGGAGGATTGCGGTGAGCGAGGCATGATGGTGCGGTCTATTGACCAATGTGATCTGGTCGGCGCGGCGGGTTGAGAGTGCCCGGCGAAGTTGCCCAGTTGTCGATGATCATTGCGCAACTCCGCCGGGTTCTGGGTGGATAGAATTACACTACTACACAGCTTGGTGAACCCGACATACCTACGTCAACAGACGTATCTGCGCCCCACTGTTTGCCATCGGGGGAATACGTGTACATAAGCAAGTTGCTAGTGGCCGCCTGGTGGAAGACAGTAATGCCACCCTTCCACAGTGCTGCCGAGGGTGAGCCCGAAGACCATATGACTACATTCGGAATTAGTGTATCTGCGCTCCAGTTTGTGCCATCGTAAACTGAGTACCGCAGCGTTCCGTCGTTCCCGCTCCCTGTTGGAAGACATAAAGCAAGCCGTTATAGACGACTGCCGAGGGTGAGCCCGACATACCTACGTTCTGAACTTGTGTATCTCCATCCCAGTGTGTGCCATCGGCGGAAAACGTGTACCAAGCTGTCCGTTGTGACCGGTGCCCTGGTGAAAGACAGTAATACCGTCCTTCCAGAGTACTGCCGAGGGTGAGCCCGACATGCCTAGGTTCAAGCAGCCGTCTGCGCTCCAGTTTGCGCCATCGAAAATTGAGTAGCAAAGCTGTCCGTTGAACCCGAGCCCTTGGTGGAAGGCGTAAAGATTGCCGTTGTAGACGACTGCCGAGGGTGAGCCCGACATACCTGCGTTCTGAACTTGTGTATCTCCGCCCCAGTTTGTGTCTTGGAAAACCGAGTACCGAAGCTGTCCGTCGTTCCCGCTCCCCTGGCGGAAGACATAAAGATTAGGGGTGGCACTCGCGCCAAGTGCTTGTGCGATTCCGTTCGCCCAAGCGCCACCTTGATCTAATGAAAACTCCCAAGCCATGACACCGCCAAATTGAGAGCCGAATTGGGCTTCCAGCGTGGGGATAACGTTTTGGACCACATCGGTGAGAGTTTCGGCTCCTTCGTCGCCGTCCGGAGACGTGTCAAGAGACACGCCCATTAACAGTTGTTGTGGCGCCGCCATAATTTCAGCAATTTGCTGATACCAAGATACCTTGAGGGCGGCGGTGGCATCATAGTCTGAGTTGTTGTAGAATTGGCAGTTTATCCATGCGATCTGATTACCTGCTTGCTGCCATATCTGGGTGTATGCGGCGATCTGGGTGTTTGCAGCGTAATAACCTCCTTGTGGATCAAAAAAAGGTGGTGATGGTGCATGGGTGATAATGTTTTGCCCCGATGGCAGTGCTTGGTAGAGCCCCTTCGTGAGTGCAACTAGAAATCCGGCGCCATCGTAACTAGCCGGTTGCCCGGGCTGGTCAAACCCACTATCGTCTTCGTAGTCGATGTCAACTCCATTGAAGCCATATTGCAATACCCAGTTGTTCACTATGTCATCCACTAATGCTCCCACATTCTGCGCATAGCTTTGGTAGCCTGAAAGTAAGTTTGCGTTGTTTGCTCCTCCAAATGAGATCAGAACATTCTTGCCGGCGCTTTGTAGCGCCTGGATGTTGCTTTGGAGATCATTGTCGAAGGCGTTACCCCATCCGGCCAAAGTGAAATTATTATCGGCGGCATCTGCCGGTTGTAGATTGGCAATTATGACATCGGTGTAGGGTAGCTGAGCGATTCCTCCCAACGATATTTGGTCATTGCTACTATTGTAGTAGATGACATTGCGTAGTGACATCTCAACCTCCAGTTCAGTTAGAGCGACCAGATCACAAACTGCGGAAGTCGGTTCTGCTCCCGCGGCTGCTTGCGGCGGCGGCCGGCGGCTAGGTTGGCCGCATCGACAACGTATGCGGCTCCAGATGCGGGGGCTAATTCGAAGATCTGCGATTTTCTTTGAAAATATCGATTTTGATCATCACCCGTGATTCGCCTCTGCGACCCGGCCGCGATGGTGGAGTTCGGCGTTCTAACCTTTAGACAGGTATGTCAATTGAGGAGGTTTCAAAGTGTTTGTTTCAATGTGATACAAACTGTACGAACCCAACCCGTAGAGTTGTCGCTGATCGAGTAGGAAAGGGCCACCTCCGGCTCGCTTTTCCTTTCACCAAACTGAATGACTTGAACATTCATCCGCACGCCGGCGGCACTGGCCTGTGAAAGTCTGTGATTTGCTGCGGGAACATGGTTTACAATAGCCGATCATGGTTCGCCTGTCTGACCCGTCGGCGATCATCGAATTTGGCCGTTTCAGCATCTTGCCGCATCGCCGCCAATTGCTCGCCGAAGGCCAACCGATAAGGCTTGGCGGACGGGCCTTCGACCTGCTGTTGGCGCTGCTCGACGCGCCGGGGATTGCGGTCGGGAAGGACAAGCTGTTGAGCCGGATCTGGCCGGGCCGGATCGTCGAAGAAAACCGGCTGCAGAGCGAGATTTCGGCGCTACGCAAGGCCCTCGGAGCGGACCGCGATCTGATCCAGACGGTTTCCGGGCGAGGCTACCAATTCACCGGCGAGATCCGCGAACTCGGGGCTGACGTTGGCGCTCGAAGTGTTCCGGCGCCCCTGGCCGTCCCCGTCCCACCTCTGCCTGTAACCAACCTCTCCGATAGCGTATCCGAACCGATCGGCCGACAGGCCGCGCTCGCCGAGGTGTCGGACCTCGCGACTCATGACGCAGCCGAACGTCGGCAAATCACCGCCATGTCGTGCGAAGCGATCGGTGTGACGGCACGAGCCGACGGGATCGGTCTCGAGGATTTGCACGAAGCGATCGGCGCCTTTCATCGCTGCGTCTCGGAGATCGTCGATCGCCACGACGGATTCGTCGCCAGCCATCTCGGGAATACCATCCTCGTCCTTTTCGGCTATCCCGCCGCGCACGAACATGACGCCGAGCAGGCGATCCGCGCGGGGCTCGAATTGTGTGCGGCGGTCAGGACCCTGACACTTGGTGTCAACGCGCCGATGCGGTGCCGGATCGGCATAGCGACGGGAATGGTCATTGTGGGTGATCTCGTCGCGGTCGGCGAGATCCGGGACCACGGCATTGTCGGCGACGCTCCAGACTTGGCGGTGCGGCTGCAGATGTCGGCGCCACCGGACACTGTGACGATCGAGCCGACCACCTGGCGTCTGATCGGCAATCTGCTCGATTGCCACGATCTCGGCGCACTCGACACGAACAGCGACACCCGGCCAATACGCCGTTGGCAGGTGCTGGGTGAGAGTGTCGTAGCTAGCCGCTTCGAGGCATTGCACGGATCGGAATTGACCCCGCTGGTTGGCCGCGACGAAGAGATCGACCTGTTGCTGCGCCGGTGGGCGCGCGCCAAGGCGGGCGACGGCCAGATCATACTAGTCTCCGGCGAGGCCGGCCTCGGCAAGTCGCGCATCACCGCGGCGTTTGAAGAACGCTTGCACGCCGAGCCGCATCTCCGCCTGCGCTACTTCTGCTCGCCTTATCACCAGGACAGCGCGCTCTATCCGATCATCGACCTGCTCGGCCGGGCAGCCGGGTTCACGGGCAACGATCCTCCCGCTGCAAAGTTGGAGAAACTCGAGGCCTTGCTGGCCCGCACCGCCCCGCCGGACGAGGATGTGGCGTTGCTCGCCGATCTGATGTCATTGCCGGCTGCGGCGCGGCACCCTCTGCCAGATCTCAGTCCGCAGCGGAAAAAGAAAAGGACGCTGGAGGCGTTGATCCGCCAGCTCGAGGGTCTGGCGCACGAAAGTCCGGTGGTCGCGGCATGGGAGGATGCGCATTGGCTCGACCCCACCTCGCAGGAGCTCCTCGACCTCACCGTCGAGCATGTCCGCCGCCTACCGGTGCTGCTGATCGTGACGTTCCGCCCCGAGTTTCAGCCCGCTTGGGCCGGCCAGCCGCGGGTCAGCATGCTGGCTCTCAACCGTCTGGACCGGCGTGACCGCACCGTTTTGATGGAGCAGATCGCCGGCGGCAAGACGTTGCCCAACGAGGTCGTCTCCCAGATTGCCGAGCGCACCGACGGCGTGCCGCTGTTTGTCGAGGAATTGACCAAAAGCGTCTTGGAGAGCGGTTTGCTGCGCGAGGAGAACGACCGCTACGTGCTCGACCGCCAGTTGCCGCCGCTTGCGATCCCTATGACCCTACACGCCTCGCTGTTGGCGCGGCTCGACCGCCTGGGGTCGGCTCGGCGGGTAGCGCAGATTGGTGCTGCGATCGGGCGCCAGTTTTCCTACGCGCTGGTGCGCGCGGCCTCCCGCCTTCCCGAAGACGAGCTGCAAGCGGATCTCGGTCAACTCGTTGCTTCCGAGCTGGTCTTCCAGCGCGGCACGCCGCCCGACGCGGTCTACAGCTTCAAGCACGCGCTGGTGCAGGACGCAGCACACGGCAGCTTGCTGCGCAATGCCCGGCAGCAATTGCATGCGGAGATCGCCGAAGCGCTCGCAGCCCACTCCCCCGAGATCGTGGAAAGCCAGCCCGAGCTTCTCGCGCAGCATTACGCCGAGGCCGGTCTGGTCGAAAAGGCTGTCGCCTTTTGGGGCAAGGCCGGTCACCGATCCGTCATGCGCTCAGCGATGGCGGAGGCGGCTGCGCAATTTCAAAAGGGGCTGGACCAGCTGGCGCTGCTGCCCGACATCCCCGAACGCCGGCAAAAAGAGCTCGAGTTTTCCAGCGCTTTGGGCGCGGTGTTGAATGTCGTCAAAGGCTCGGGCGCGCCGGAGACCGGCCAAGCCTACGCTCGCGCGCGGGAATTGTGGGAACAACTCGGTTCCCCAGTGGACTTCATTCAGGTTCCCTGCGGGCAGTCCCGTTATCACGCGCATCGCGGCGAATTGGATGTAGCGTTGCGCTTGGATCAGGATTTGCTGCGGCTGAGCCGTCGACGGAACGATTCCGCCGGGCTCGTAATGGGTCACTACTCGTCCGGTCGAAACCTGATGTGGATCGGCAGCTTTGCCTCGTCCAGATCGCACCTTGAAACGGTGCTGGCGCTTTACGATCCGAACCGTCATCACTCGCTCGTGCGTCAGACTGGAATCCACCCGCAGTTGGCAGCACAGGCGGCTTTGGCGGTCGTCCTCTTTTGTCTCGGCTTCCCCGACCAGGCGTTGGCAGGGAGCAACACGGCAATTGCCGAGGCGCGCACACTGCCTCATCCGCCGACTTTGGCTATGAGCCTGGGTATGGACGCCCTTCTGCTATCGATCATCGGCGACGATATGGGCCTGGAGCAGCGGACAGACGACTTGGTTGCTGTCGCGACCGATCAGGGTTTCCCTTTCTATCGTGCAACAGGAGCGATCTTCCGCGGGTGGGTCAAGGCCAAGAATCCTGATGTGACTGAGGGCCTGTCTCTTCTGCGTGCCGGTTCGAGTGCTTACTCTGCCACTGGGGCCACGGCGTGGACGCCCTGGTATATCGCTCTCCTGGCCGGGCGTGTGAGATTGCGGGTCAAATCGAAGAAGCCGCGGCCCGATTGGATCAGGCGTTGCAGCTTGTCGAAAGGACGGGGGAGCGCTGGTTCGCCGCGGAGCTCGATCGGCAGAGAGGCCGGCTGTTGCTGCGGCAAGGCCATCCCGAAGCCGCCGAGGAGCTGTATCGCAAGGCTCTCGGCATCGCCCGAGAGCAGGAAGCCAAGCTGTGGGAATTGCGCGCGGGCGCGAGCCTTGCCCGACTGTGGCGCGACCAGGGTCGCCGCCCCGCCGCCCGCGACCTGCTAGCCCCGGTCTACGGCTGGTTCACCGAGGGCTTCACCACCCCCGATCTCAGAGAGGCAAAGGCGCTGCTCGACGAGTTGGAATAAGCGAGCTGTGCGTAGCGGATGCATTCGACAGGGGTTCGGCGCCCCGGTCGACCCATGCCGGTATATCGCGACGGCAGAGATACACCGCATCCCCGGGCAACGGCAGAAACAGCTGCAGAGATGGGCCGCGTGGTTCAAGGAGCTCGGCGCGACGCGAACGGCCACCTCGAGGAGCTCGGACATCTGCTCGAGAGCGCCGGCATGGTAGTCAAAGGCAACCAGAAGATCGATCGAGAAGCGGATAACGCGCGAAGAAGGTTCTGTCGACATCAAAGAGGCTGTCGACATCACGGTTCCCGCTGATTTTTCGGCTCGGCTCCGAGCTCACCCACTATCAATTCGAGGCCGCGATCGCATCAATTCACGCATGCGCTCGGCGCACGCAGGACACCATTGGGAAGCCCCCATCACGCGAGGCGCAGCGAGCCTAGAGCGCGTAGCGGCTGTAGCGCCCGCGGCGCGCTTCCTCGATCGGCACGATCATCTTGCCGATCGGCCAGAGTGCCAAGCCGGCGAGCTTTAGATGTGCCCAGGCGAAGGGCAGGCCGATGATGGTGATGGCGTGGCCCAGCGCGAAGAGAATGTGGCCGAGGGCCAGCCACCAACCGGCGAAGATGAACCAGATGATGTTGCCGAGGGTGCCGAGCGGCCCGGTGCCGAGATCCCCGCGGCCGGTGTAGGCATCGCGAGATACGGTGGTCTGGCCGAACGGCAGCAGCGTGTAGACGGCGATGTTGAAGGCGGCGCGCGCCCACGGCAAGCCGATGATGGTGATCGCCATGATCACCGCCGCCACGACCCAGGCGACGGCCATCCACAAGCCCCCGAACACAATCCAAAGCAGGTTGAGCAGCAGGCTCATCGCGGGCATCTCATCTTCTCCTTCAACGGCCGAGATCGCGGAACTTGCGGTGCAGATCGAAATCGCCCGAGGTGACCTGGCTTTCCATTTGGCCGAGTCGCGCCTCGAGGTCCGCAAATTTGCGTTTCAGGGAGTGCAATGTGTCGGCGGGCGCGGTGCCGACGCCGCGCCAGAACGCCTCCTCGTCGGGGCCGGCATAGAGCGCCGGCGGCTTCGGCCGTAGTACCAGCGCCAGGATGACATAGGCGACGATCGTCGGCGGGAAGAAGAAGACAAGGCCGAGCACCGCGACGAGCCGAACGACGATCGGTTCGACGCCGATGTAACCGGCGATCCCGGCGCACACGCCGGCAATGATGCCG
>Ga0306920_100011552_pt1 | contig 11933 bp, 9 predicted proteins | sample flu12Cox44000170_FD_204666 | JGI IMG/M metagenome (GOLD analysis project Ga0306920, IMG submission 204666) | Lab enrichment of tropical soil microbial communities from Luquillo Experimental Forest, Puerto Rico - flux4day.12C.oxic.44.000.170 (v2)... | ecosystem: Environmental > Terrestrial >...
CTGGCCATGCCACATGGCAATGATCGCAGGCATTTCGACAGATTCGTAAATATCTATCGGCTCGAGCGTGGCCCTGCTCGTTAGCCAGACAAAACGCAGGTAGGAGGCGGCCGCCATGCCGACGGCTTCCTGGAACGTGGATGAGGTAACAATACGCTTTAGCGCAGGCATGAAGACTCAACGGGATGATCGGCCGGCTGCGTCGGGGTCGAGGAGGCGATGCAGGTGGACAATGAAATAGCGCGTATGGGCATTGTCGACCGTCTGCTGGGCTTTTGCCTTCCAAGCGACATAAGCGGCAGCATAATTCGGAAAGACGCCCACAATGTCGATCTTGTCGAGATTCTTGAACTCGCTGCCACCGAGCTCGGTAAGCTCTCCGCCAAGCACGAGATGAAGCAGCTGTTTCTGTTCGGTATGCGGTTCTGCAGACATGAGTCGATCCTTCGTCAAACCCCCGGCCGTGCCAGATTCGGAGATCCGTCGACTTTACGCGAATTCGGTTTCGCGGTCGCGCACAAGCCCGACAAGCGCGCCATGACGAGTTCGCCCGGCGGCGATCAGCGCGCCATGCGCGGATTGCGGTTCATTGTACTTCAGCGGCCGGCCGAGGAAGTCGGTGAGCACGCCGCCCGCTTCGTGCACCAAAAGATCGGCCGCTGCAAGGTCCCAGTCGTGGCTGCCGCTCGACGCGATCGCTGCATCGAGCGTTCCCTGCGCAACTCGCGCAATTCGCAATGCCAGGGAATGCACTTTCGGCTGGGCCAATATTCCCGGTCTTAGGACCGACAGCCGGTTGAGATAGCGCTTGGGTCCGGCAAGCCTGGCTCCGTCGAGCGTCTCCCCGGATGTCGTCATGATCGACACGCGGTTGAGCTTGGCGCCGCCCCCACGCGAGACGAGGAACATCTCGTTCGTAACCGGTGCGTAAAGAGCCCCGGCCACTGGCCGGCCGTATTCGGTCAGCGCAACCGAAATGCTCCAATCAGCGCGGCCGGAAATGTAGGCACGCGTACCGTCGATCGGGTCGACGATCCAGTTCAGCGGCAAGCCGTATTCAGGCGGTTCTTGGGTTTCTTCCGAAAGCCATCCGGCGCCGTTCACAAGCTCGGTTAGCTGACCGTGTAAAAATTCATTGACCACGATGTCCGCCTCGGTAACCGGTGATTGGTCGGCGCCCTTGGTCCAGCGTTTGAATGGGCGTCGCGAGGTCTCGCGTGCAAGCTCACCGGCCTTGCGCATCACGGTCTCAAGCAGATCGGACAGCCCACCGAAGTCATTGGCCGGCAACGGTGAGACCCTCCACGCGCAGCGTTGGCGCATTGGTGCTGTAGCGGAATTCGAGGTCGTCAGCCGGCGTCAGCGTGAGGAACATGTCAAGCAGGTGCCCCGCAATCGTGACTTCGCTGACGGGATACGTGCTTTTGCCATTTTCAATCCAGAAGCCCGACGCGCCGCGGCTGTAGTCGCCGGTTACCATGTTCGCGCCTATGCCGATCAGATCGGTCACGTAAAATCCGTCGGCAATGTCGGCGATAAGCTCCCCCGGGCTGACCCCGCCGGCTCCCATGTGAAGATTGGTGGGTCCAGGCGTCGTCACTGCCGAGCCGCCGCGCTGAGCGTTGCCAGTTGTCAGCAGACCAAGCTCGCGGGCGGTAGGGCTATCCAGCAGCCAGGAGCGGAGCACGCCGTCCTCGACCAGCGCGAGCCTCCTGCAAGCCACGCCTTCGCCGTCGAAAGGATGAGATCTCAGTCCACGCTTGCGCAGCGGGTCGTCGATGATGTGAATGCCGTCCGCAAAAAGCTTCGTGCCCATCTTGTCACGAAGAAAACTGGTCTTGCGCGCGACCGAACTCCCATTGGCGGCGCTCGCCAGATGCGACACCAGCGAACCCGCCGTACGAGAATCAAATACCACCGGCACTTTGCGCGTCGAAACTTTTCGCGGGTTGAGGCGCGCGACGGCGCGCTCGCCGGCACTGCGGCCGATCTTTTCAGGGCTCACCAAGTCCGCAACATGACGCGTTGAGGAATAGTCGTAGTCCCGCTCCATACCTGTGCCGTCGCCGGCGATCGCGGTGACCGACAATCCATGGTTTGACCCGACATAGGCGCCGCGGAAGCCGTGACTGGTGACCAGCACCATCCCGCCAATTCCGGCCGATGCGGATGCGCCACCCGACTTGCTGACCCCTTTGACCGCAAGCGCTGCGTGTTCCGCAGCGCGCGCCTGAGCTTCGAGCCCAGCGACAGTCGGCAGGTCGGGGTCGGTTAGATCGAGATCGGGAAACTCGCGCGCCAGTAGGCCAGTGTCGGCAAGTCCGGCGAACTTGTCTTCAGGAGTTGCCCGCGCCATGGCGACAGCGCGTTCAGCCAAGGCGGCGACGCCGTCACCTGACACGTCATTTGTCGACACCATTGCCTGGCGGCGGCCGACCAGCACGCGCAGCCCGAGGTCGTTAGCCTCCGCCCGTTCCGATTCCTCGGTCCGTCCATCACGTACCTCCACGCCCAATGACATCGTCCGCAGGACCACGGCGTCGGCGGCGTCCGCGCCAGCCGCGCGTGCGGCCTTGACCAGCCGTTCTGCCCGGTCGGTCAGAGGAGAAAGGTCGAGGAGCGAGGAGGAGGGAGTGTTCATACAGCATCTTTCACATGGTCGCGGTCGCGTTGATCTGCAACCGCCGGGACGGGAACAATTTGATTGGCAATGGCAACGTCTCGTCAATCATGGTTCGCAACGGGACGTCAATCATTCCATCGCGAAACCGCCGAAGCTACGACCGATTAACCGAGAACTTTAAGCAGATCAGGACGCCTTTCTGCCATGATTGCCACGCGACCCGACGCATAAGCCGGGCGCGGGAGAGTTTCGAGGCGTCAAATGCGAAGTGGCGGATGCGCCGGGTCGGGCCGCGCCCTGCGGCTCGACCCTTTTGGTTTGCCTGTACGGTTTTCCGCGAGCGATGCCTCCGCCGATGGGCGGGTGCGCGAAATTGAGCTCCACCGCGAGCGCGTCGTCCTGCGGCGCTCGCTGAACGGCATGCGCATGGCGCTCAACATGCCGGTCAAGGCATACAACGGCATTTCATTGCATCTGCTGCCTAGCGAAGACGGCGCGCAAGAGCTGCTGGCGATCATGCTCAAACATGATGATCCAGCGTTGACGCTGCCGCTGTTTTTGACATCACACCCGGATGAAGCCTTGGCCGAATGGCGCGCCTGGAGCCAAGTGTTGGGCGTGCCACTTTTGCTTGCCGAACGGAGCGGCACCTCAAAGGCCGTGAACGCATCGCTCGGCGAGCTGCAGACCGAACGCCCGCGTCCCCGCCGGCGTCGCCGGAGCGTAATGAAAGCGCGCCGTCCATCAATTCTCTTCCGGCGCAAGTCCGGCAAAATCACAAGAAAAACGCCGGTGCACCGCGGCGAGCGCGAGATCATCGCACGCAATTGATTCCCCGCCGCCGCGGCAGTTTTCTTCAGTTAATGCGCTTCCAGCGTTCCATACCCGCCTGCAGTGGGCGTTTGAATGATAATGGCCTCGTTTTGGTCGATCATCGTGGCATCGCAGCCCTGCAGCAATTCGATGCTGCCGTTTTTCCGGCGAACCGAGTTTTCGCCGACCTGGCCGGCCTCGCCCCCTGCCAGGCCGAATGGGCGGACACGGCGGTGTCCGGACAAGATTGTGCATTCCATCAATTCGAGGAAGCGGATGGTGCGCCGGATCCCGTCGCCGGCAGGCCATTTCCCGCGCCCGCCGGAACCGGCGCGAATATGGAAATCTTCAAGCACGACAGGATAACGAAACTCCAGCACCTCTGGATCAGTGAGGCGTGTGTTGGTCATGTGGGTGTGAACCGCATCGGTACCGTTGAAGCCTGGCCCCGCGGGCGACCCTGAGCAAATTGTCTCGTAATACTGATAGCGCGCGTTGCCAAAATTGAGATTGTTCATGGTGCCCTGGGCGGCGGCGAGTGCGCCTAAAGCGCCGAAAAGACAATTCGTCACCGCCTGTGACGTTTCCACGTTGCCGGCGACGACGGCCGCAGGATACTCGGGCGAGAGCATGGATCGCTTGGGGATCACAATGTTGATAGGCCTCAAGCAACCGGCATTCATTGGAATTGCGTCGTCGACCATCACACGGAACACGTAGAGGACCGCCGCGCGCGTCACCGGCTCCGGAGCGTTGAAATTGGTCGGCTGCTGCCCGCTCGTGCCCGTGAAGTCGACCGTCGCTTCGCGTTTCGTTTTGTCCACTGTGATCGTTACTCTGATCACCGTCCCCTGATCCATCTCGTAGCTGAATTCAGAATCGTGCAGTCGATCGATCACACGCCGTACGCTTTCAGCAGCATTATCCTGTACGTGTTGCATGTAGGCCTTCACGACGGGCAGCGTGAAATGCGCGACCATCTTGCGCAATTCGCTTACGCCCTTTTCGTTGGCCGCAATCTGCGCCTTGATGTCGTTGATATTCTGCACCGGATTGCGCGCCGGGTACTTTGCGCCGGTCAGCGCCGCCATCAATTCCTTCTCGCGAAAACGGCCGCGGTCGACCAGCTTGAAATTGTCAAACAGGACGCCTTCCTGTTCGATGGTGGTCGCATTCGGCGACATTGAGCCGGGCGAAATCCCACCAACATCGGCGTGATGGCCGCGCGAGGCCACCCAGAACAGGATCGATTTCTTCCTGTCATCGAACACCGGCGTGCAGACGGTGATGTCCGGGAGGTGTGTGCCGCCATTATAAGGTGCGTTGATCGCGTAGATGTCGCCAGGTCGGATATGTCCTCTGTTTTCTCGAATAATGGTTTCCACGGCACGATCCATCGAGCCGAGATGCACCGGCATGTGCGGAGCATTTGCCACCAGCGTGCCGTCGTGCGCGAATACGGCGCAGGAGAAATCCAGACGTTCCTTGATATTGACCGAATAGGCCGTGTTCTGCAGCGAGACGCCCATCTGCTCTGCGATCGACATGAAGAGATTGTTGAACACCTCCAGCATGACCGGATCAGCATGCGTGCCGATGGCGTAGGTGCGCTTGAGTTTTTGGCTGCGTGTCAGGAGCAAGTGGTTTTTGGCGGTCAAATCCGCCTGCCAACCGGACTCAACGACGATGGTCTGATGCGGCTCGATGATGATGGCCGCGCCTTTTACGCGTGACCCGGGGTTCAGCTGGTCGCGGGTATAGACATTCGCCTTATGCCAGGCTCCGCCGGAGAAGAATCGCGTTCGCATTGCCGGCTTGGGTATGGCTGCGCGCGAGCGCTTCACCGACTTTTCGTTGAACTTTGCGCCGCCTCCGACTGCTTCCACAGACACGGCCTCGATCACCAGTTGTTTTGTGCGATCGATGAATCCAAATCGTGCCTTGTGCGCTTTTTCGAACGCGCGCTTCATGGCAACGCCACTACCGGCTGGGACAACAAGTGCCGTGTCGGTGCCCGCGTAACGAATATGGGCGCGTACAAATACTTTGATCTTGCTTGACGGCACGCCCTGGCCGGTGACTTCGGCCTTTGTTGCCTTGCCGAGCGCCGCGCCTACCCGAGCCATCGCTTTGAAAGCCTTGCTGCCGAACGTCAGTTCAATCGCCTGTTCGCGCGTGGCGCGTATGTCGGCCAGGCCCATGCCGTATGCAGATAGCAGCGAGGAGAAGGGGTGGATCAGCACGCGCGTCATGCCCAGTGCATCGGCAACCAGACATGCATGCTGGCCACCCGCGCCGCCGAAACAATTCAATGCGTATCGGGTAACGTCATAGCCTCGTTGGACCGAAATTTTCTTGATCGCATTCGCCATGTTTTCGACCGCGATCTTGATGAAGCCATCGGCGACTTCCTCGGCTTTGCGGTCTCCGATCTGACTCGCGAGATCGGTAAAGGCATTGCGGACCGCGTGAGCGTCGAGCGGGAGAGTCCGCGACGCGCCAAAGATCCTCGGGAAGAAGTCGGGGATAAGTTTGCCGACCATCACATTGGCGTCGGTCACGGCCAGCGGCCCATCGCGGCGATAACATTTCGGGCCCGGATTGGCGCCGGCTGAATCCGGGCCGACGCGGAAGCGCGCCCCGTCGAAATGCAGGATTGAGCCGCCGCCGGCAGCGACCGTGTGGATGAGCATCATTGGCGCGCGCATGCGCACACCGGCGACTTCCGTCTCGAACGCACGTTCGTATTCACCATCGAAGTGAGATACGTCGGTCGACGTTCCGCCCATATCAAACCCGATCAGGTGGTCGAAGCCCGCCTGCCGCCCGGTTTCGGCCATGCTGACGACACCGCCTGCCGGGCCGGACAAAATCGCATCCTTGCCCTGAAATAGTTCGGCATCCGTCAACCCACCGGACGACATCATGAACATCAGTCGCGCAGCGGATCTTCTTGCATCCAGATCCTTGTCTACCTGCGCAACATAGCGGCGCAGAATGGGGGACAGATAGGCGTCCACGACTGTGGTGTCGCCGCGGCCGACCAGCTTGATCAGCGGCGACACTTCGTGGCTGACCGAGACTTGCGCGAAACCGATTTCGCGCGCGAGCGCAGCGATCCGCTTTTCGTGCTCGGCAAACCGGTAAGCGTGCATGAACACGATCGCGACGGCCTTGATGCCGTCGGCCTTGGCCGCGTCCAGATCGGGACGCACTGCAGCAAGATCCGGTTTCCGCTCAACCGTGCCGTCGGCCCGGACGCGCTCGTCGACTTCGACGACGCGTTCATAAAGCATGTCCGGCTTGATGATGTGGCGGGCGAAAATCTGTGGTCGAGCCTGGTATCCGATTTTGAGCGCGTCACGGAAGCCCTTGGTGATCAGCAAGAGCGTGCGTTCGCCCTTGCGTTCCAGGAGGGCATTGGTCGCGACGGTGGTTCCCATTTTCACCGCGCCGACGCGGCCCGGAGGGATCGGTTCGCCGGCCCTCAATCCAAGCAAGTCGCGAATGCCCTGTACGGCCGCATCGGCGTAGGCTTCCGGGTTTTCCGAGAGGAGCTTGTGGGCGACCAGTGTACCGTCCGGGCGGCGGCCGACGACGTCGGTAAATGTGCCGCCACGGTCAATCCAGAAATCCCACGGGCGAAGTGCTTTTTTGGCCATGGCGTCCGACGTGAAAAAGCGCGGGAAGCACTATGTCCGGTCTGTCGGGGACAAAACAAGCCTGCTACGCTTGCAGGCGGTAAAAAGCGGGTACGCTATGAAAACGCTGGTCGCGTTTTGCGGTAGTGGCGCGGGCGATCGCCTCAGCGGCCTCGGCCGCCGAAGCTTACTGCGGACCTTGGCATCTCAGCCAGAGATGTGACCGCGGCAAAAGCCACTGATTCAGTTTCTGAGTTCGTCTGGGCGCTGCTCGACACTCGAAGCGATAGGCGTTGATCCGGCCCAATGGTGTGCTTGAATTCGAAGACATCGCAGCGATGCGTTGAAGGGGAGGCATAAAAATGGCGACGCAGGTGACGACAGCCACGAGCGAACATCATCCTACAGCCTGGTACTCGGAAATGAGCGCCAAGGAGAAGAGCACTTTCTGGGCCTGCACGGGCGGCTGGATCCTGGATGCAATGGATGTGCAGATTTACAGCTTTGCCATACCGGCCATCATTGCAACCTTCGCAATGACCAATGCCCAGGCGGGACTGATCGGCACGTCGACGCTGCTCGCCTCGGCGTTCGGCGGTTGGTTTGCCGGCGCGCTGTCGGACCGTTTCGGTCGTGTGCGCACTTTGCAGATCACCATCCTATGGTTTGCAGTTTTCACTTTCCTCTGTGGCTTCGCACAGAACCCGACACAGCTTCTGATTTTCCGCGCCACCATGGGCTTCGGCTTCGGTGGTGAATGGGCGGCCGCCGCCGTCCTTATTGGCGAAGTCATCCGCTCCGAACATCGTGGAAAGGCTGTCGGCGCCATGCAAAGCGGCTGGGCCATCGGCTGGGGGATCGCCGCCATCCTCGCGACGATCCTCTTCAGCGTCTTCCCCCAAGAAGCGGCCTGGCGGGCGCTGTTTTGGGTAGGACTAACGCCCGCGCTGCTCGTCTTCTTCGTGCGACGAATGGTGGATGAACCACCGATCTATACCCAAACTCAGAAGAAACTCGATGCGGCCGGGCGCAAGGCCAATTTTCTCGAAATATTTTCGCCCACCATTCTACGGACAACCATCCTGACCTGCATTCTCACGACCGGGGCGCAAGGTGGCTACTACGCGATCACAACCTGGCTGCCGACATTTCTGCGCACCGAACGCAAACTTACCGTGCTTGGCACTGGCGGCTATCTGGCCGTCATCATCATCGGCTCGCTTGTCGGCTATCTCGTGAGCGCGTGGCTCTCTGACCGCATCGGGCGGCGGTCAAACTTCATCCTTTATGCCGTGTGCTCGATCATCACGGTGTACGTTTATACGCAAGTGCCGGTAGACAACGCGTCAATGCTCTTCCTCGGCTTTCCGCTCGGCTTTTTCGCGTCCGGAATTTTTTCCGGCATGGGACCGTTCCTAACCGAGCTGTTTCCGACGCGTATGCGGGGATCGGGGCAGGGCTTTGCCTACAATTTTGGACGCGGCATCGCCGCGATGAATCCGTTCTTCGTGGGAATGCTCAGCGCCAAGCTCTCGCTTGGGCAGTCGATCGGCGTGTTCGCGCTTATCGCCTACGGATTGTTGATCGTCGCTGCGCTGCTGCTGCCGGAGACGAAAGGACGCGTGCTCACCGCCGAGGCTTGAGCCTGGCTCGAAAAATTGGCGCGGGAGCTCCGGCCCCTGCTTCAAAATTCAATATCGTCCCAAAGTCTAGCGCTTGTGGACCTCAGCCAACGCCATCATGGGCTGGGGATTGAGCTGGTGCGCGTTTCCTGGACAGTCTAGTACGCAATGTATGCGCCCAAGGGCACTCCAAAGCCGATCATCGACAAGCTATCGGCGGCCCCGCAAAGCGCGTTGCGAGATCCAGAAGTCAAGGACCGATTGGCAGAGCCTGGGGCAGAGACGGTCGACCCAGAACGGGCGCGACCGGAGGCTTTGCGGATCCATCTCCAATCGGAGATCGACAGATGGGTGCCCACCATCAAGAAGGTGGACGTTCAGGAGCAATAGTGCCTCTGACACTAACCCCGCGTCACCCGCATGCGCTGGCCGACGAGCACGGTAACCACAACTGCCGCCGCATAGAATAACGTGGACACCTCGAAGCGTTCGCCGTTCACCGGGACCGACAGCGCGACGATCACGAAGGGCTGCAGCAACATCAACTGGCCGACCCGCGCGACGCCGCCCATTGCCATAGCGACATTGAATACGAAAAAAGCAAAGAGCTGACTGATCAGGCTGACATAAGCGAGCCCAGCCCAGGCCGACCCCGGGACGTCGCCGAGGGTTGTCGGCCAGAGCATGAAGTTCACGCCGAGCGAGAGTGGGAGGAACAGCGCAACCTGCCAGGAGATGACTTCCCAGCCGGGCAGCTTCCGGCTCAGACGACCAGAGAGCGTATAGCCGAGCGCGCCGGAGGTGACGGTGCCGAGCAAATACAGGTCCCCGAGATGAACGGTATTCGCACCGCTGTTCCGTACCATGAAGACAAGAACGATGATCGCACCCGCGGTGCTAGCAAGCCAGAAACCAAGACTCGGACGCTCGTGAGCAAGAAGCGCTGCAGCGGCGGCGGTTGCCAGCGGAAGAATGCCAAGCACAACGCCGCCATGGGAGGCTGGCACCTTTGCCATGGCCAGTGCCATAGTAGCAACAATCCCAGGCAGCCGGCGATAGCCGCGCGTGCGGCCGACAGGAACAACGGGTCGATCGCGGCGACCGCCAGTCTTGTCGCGGGCAACGTGCCACCAAACAAAAGTACGCCTGCAAAGCCGAGAGTGAGACCGAGTTTTTCGCGGGAAGAAGACGTCATGGGGACGGCGGATCCCTGCGCAGCACCAGTGCGCACTTCAAAAGTGGCGGGGGCCCGGCGGTTTTTTCCACCGAACCCCCCTTACACCGTATCAGCCGGCCTGTAAGCCGGGTTTTGTATGGCCTGCAGCGCGAGCCGCAGACTTGACGGCCATTCCTCTTGGACGCCGGTTACCCGGCGCTTCAAGCAACCTACCCAAACGGCTGATCCGGACTGATCCGGGATTGCTCCCGCGCCGTTCCTATTCGGTCTTGCTCCCGGTGGGGTTTGCCGTGCCGTTTCCGTTGCCGGAAACGCGGTGCGCTCTTACCGCACCGTTTCACCCTTGCCGCGGCTAAACACAACGCGCCGAGGCGGTCTCTTCTCTGTGGCACTCTCCCTGGGGTTTCCCCCGCCGGACGTTATCCGGCACCGTTTGTCCATGGAGCCCGGACTTTCCTCCCCGGCCACCTTTCGGCGTTGGCGCGGAGCGGCCGTCCGGCCGACTGACGCAATAGCAATGGGGTCTGGGGGCCCAAGCGTCAAGGCGCGCGGCGGCGCAGGCTTAAGAAATGCCTGACTGGTGCGGCGCGGGCGGTGGTGGACGCGTTTCGATCAACGCGCGCAAGGTCAGCAGTGTGGACGGGTCGGCAATTCCATCGATGCGCGCCTGGCGGAAATGGCGCTGGAAAGCTGTGACCACTTCGAGCGTTGCCGTGTCGTAGACGCCGGTTTCCGCGAGCCCGTAGCCGTATGAGCGCAAGGTCCGTTGGAGCCGCGCGACCGCGTCACCGCGATCGCCCGGCTTGAGTCCATGACCGTCGAGATCAAGCGGTGCCGCGCGAACCCAATGTCCAACGCCGGACTCGCTCAGTAGCCCCCATGGAAATTTTTCACCGGGGTCCTGCTTTCGGGCGGGCGCGACATCGGAATGAGCGAGGATTCGATCGGCACTGATCGGACCTCGGCGTGTCATGATCGATTTGCACAACGAGATGGTCGCAGCGATCTGGCGCAGCGGAAAGTCGGTGTATCCGAATTCATGCCCAGGATTGACGATTTCGATGCCGATCGAGTGTGAATTAATGTCGCTTTCTCCGGCCCAGGACGACTCACCGGCGTGCCAGGCGCGCTTGTCCTCCGGCACGCATTGAACGATGCGTCCATTCTCGAAAACGACGTAGTGGGAGGAAACCTTGCTCGCTGCCTTGGTCAGTTGTTGCAGCGCCGCGCCTCCGCTCTGCATGCCGGTGTAGTGCAGCAGGATCATGTCCGGGCGGCGACCGTCCTTGCGCTCGTCAAAATTAGGCGAGGGTGCAACGTCGGCAGCGATAAAGGAATCCGGCAAAAATGCAGACATGGGCCGAACAGAACCGGTGGTGAACGACGCGCCGCATCATTCACCGTGCTGGATCAAAAAAGCAAGAGTGGGTTGTAAAAGAGTGCGGCCCAGGCTCGACCGCCCAGGCCGCGTTCTTTTTTTCACTCGACGAGGCTATTTGCCGGCCGGAGGCGTCGTCGAGGGCCTCATTCCGCCGCCCGTCGAGCTGCCCGAGCCCGTAGTTGCCGTCGGTCGCGGCGGTTCGTAGCGCGCGAAGGTCTGAGCATTCTTGAGCTCGTCCTGCGTTGCGGCAAGCTTCAACTTATCCGCAGAGCCGTTTTGTCCGGGTACGACATCGAAGGAGTTCGGCGCGAGCGCCACTTCCTTCGAGCCCACTCCGAGGAATCCACCAACACTGATCACAAAAGCTTCGATCTTCCCTGTCTTGTCGAACAAGATGTCGCTGACGTCGCCGACCTTCTGATTGTCGGAGCCGAGCACGTCAGTGCCCTTGAACCTCGACGCCAACCATTGATCAGATTTCTGCGCCGCCACGAAATTGGTCTTGTCGGAACTTTCCATCTTTGCAGACTCCGACTTCGCAGCCGGCGATGCATCGGTTGAACTTGGCGTGCTTGTCGACTGCGCGAACGCTGCGCCCGCGAGCGCGGCGCTGAGGGCAGTTGATAAAAGCAATTTTTTCATCATTTACGCCTCCTCCATCGGGAATGAGTTCAGC
>Ga0306920_100011554_pt1 | contig 11932 bp, 13 predicted proteins | sample flu12Cox44000170_FD_204666 | JGI IMG/M metagenome (GOLD analysis project Ga0306920, IMG submission 204666) | Lab enrichment of tropical soil microbial communities from Luquillo Experimental Forest, Puerto Rico - flux4day.12C.oxic.44.000.170 (v2)... | ecosystem: Environmental > Terrestrial >...
GCCACGGCGCCTTCGTCACGCCCATGTTCCGCAAGGTCAGGTACCTGACGCTGGCCATGCAGGAAGCCGAAGTGTCCGAGACGTGCGTGACCAAGCAGGGCATCTCGCTGAACGTCCGCGCGGTCATCGCGTTCAAGGTCGGCAACGACTCCGAGTCCATCGTCAACGCCGGACAGCGGTTCCTGTCCGACCAGGACCAGATGTCGGTGCTGACCGGGCGGATCTTCGCCGGCCACCTGCGGTCGATCATCGGCTCGATGACCGTCGAGGAGATCGTCACCGAGCGGCAGAAGCTGGCCACCGAGGTGCTCGACGGCTCGAAGCAGGAAATGGCCAACCTCGGCCTTACCGTCGATTCGCTGCAGATCCAGTCGATCGACGACATGGGCGCCGGCTACATCGCCGCGATGGCCGCGCCGAACAACGCCGCCATCCAGCGGCAGGCGAAGATCGCTCAGGCGCAGGCCGACCAGGCCGCGGCCGAGGCGCAGCAGGCGTCGGCCCGCAAGCAGGCCGAGTTCGCCCGGCAGACCGCGGTCGTGCAGGCGCAGTACAAGGCCGAGATCGACAAGGCGCAGGCGGAGGCGGCGCAGTCCGGCCCGCTCGCGCAGGCCGAGGCGCAGCGGGCGGTCATCGCCGCCCAGGCCGAGCTCGCGCAGCACCAGGCCCAACTGCGCCAGCAGCAGCTCGTCGCCGAGGTCATCAGGCCCGCCGAGGCCGAGGCCGAGAAGGTGAAGATCCTCGCCAAGGCCGAGGCGGAGCGGACCCGCATCGCGGCGGAGGCCGCCGCGTCCAACAACCGCGTCGCGCTTGACCAGATGCTGATCGCCCAGCTGCCGCAGATCGTCAAGGAGGCGGCCGGCGGCCTGGCGGGCGCGAACGTCAGCGTGCTCAACGGCGCCGACGGCCTCGGCGAGATCGCGGCAGGCCTGGTCAGTCAGGGCCTGACGATCCTGGAGTCGGTCCGCAAGGGCGTGGGCGCGCCGGCCACCGACGGCTCAAGCGCGAACGGCCCTACCGCCATCGGCAACGGCCAGGCCCCCGGCGCCTGACCCCAGCAGGTCCGCCTGCGCGGCCGCGGGAGCGCCGCCGCGCAGGCTCCTGTTCATAACGCCTGCACCTGCCTCTAGCACAGGTATCGGGCGCAGGATGGCGGGGCGGACAGGCTTGAGCCCCGCGACCGGTCCCCGGTTCAGGCGTGCGGGTCGCGGGCCCGCACGAAGTTGATCGCGGTCAGCCGCATCACGCCCGCGCCGTCCTGATTGGTCACCTCGGCGACCGAGCGGACGATCCCCCTGTCTGGCTTGCTGTTCGACCGGCGCGCTTCCAGGACAGTGACGCGCACATGGAGCGTGTCGCCGGGCCGGACCGGCCGGGGCCAGCGGATCTCGTCTACCCCCGCCGCCCCGAGGCCGGTCTCCGCGCTGACGAAGTGCTCAACCAGCAGCCGCATCGTCATGCTCGTGGTCTGCCAGCCACTCGCGATCAGCCCGCCGAACGGGCCGTCGGCCGCCGCGGCCGGGTCGACATGGAACGGCTGCGGATCGTACTCCTTCGCGAAGGCGATGATCTCCGCCTCGCTGATCGAGAAGCTGCCGCAGTCAACGGTGAGCCCAGGAACGTAGTCCTCGAAGTACCGGGTCGCGCCCTCGGGAAGATGAGTCACATCCGTAAGTATGGCACCACGCGTGCGGGACGCCGCTAACCGGACACTCGAGGCGAAGGCAGGATACACGGGTCGCTTTCTCCTGGGGCAATATCACGGAAAGATCACAGAAAAAACTCGATTTCCCTGCGACCGCCGGCCAGCCCTGCCATGCTTCCATCCAACAGCTCGGCGGAACAAAGCCATATAAAGCGTTCCAAATGGGACGGGACTTGGCACGCCGGGGAGCAGGGGCCCGCCGAGAGGCACGAGCAGCCGCGTAGGCCGGGCGAGGCGACAACGCTGGGGAGAGCATGACCGCTGGGCGCAGTGAGCGTCTGTCTCTGAGGATCAGGCGCAGGGGACGGCACACGACCCCCTCGCAGGTGGAGAAGGTAGCGGAGAAGGCGGGCAAGGCGGCCCCCGTCATGGCGATCGCCGGAGCGCTCGTCGCGGCGCCGCAGGCACAGCACGCCGTCACCGCCTCGGCCAAGACGGCGGTCGCGGCGCCCGACGCCGCCAAGCCGGCCGCACACGCGCCGCGGAGCGCCGCGGCCACGGCCACCCTCGACTCGGTGGCGACGCACAGCGTCCTCGTCAGCAGCGCCAGCAAGGCCAGGCACGCCGCACGGGTCGCGGCGGCCAGGAACACGTACTACAGGGTCCGGGCCGGCGACACGCTGTCCAAGATCGCCGAGCGCTACTACCACAACGCCGGCGACTGGCAGTGGCTCTACGACCAGAACGACAAGACGATCTCGGACCCCAACCTGATCTACACGGGCGAGACCCTCTACGTCCCCGCGCACGCGCCCGCCCACTACGTGCCGCGGCACGCCAGGCCCTCGCACTCGAGCCAGAACGGCGGCACCACGGAGGTGACCGCGACCCACCACGGCAGCGGCTCGTCCTCGGGCTCGCACTCGCACCGGAGCTCGCATAAGCACCGGAGGTCGTCTTCCGGCGGCGGGTCCGCCACGCTGAGCGGCACGCTGAGCTGCTCGGGCCTCGAGCGGCTCTGGGAGCAGGCGGGCGGCAACCCGGGCGAGGCGTTCATGGCGGCGGAGATCGCCATGGCGGAGTCCGGTGGGAACCAGTACGCGCACAGCCCGACGAACGACTTCGGATACTGGCAGATCAACGGTGTCCACGGAGCGCTGGCCACCTACGACCCCTACGGCAACGCCCGGGCCGCCGTCCTCATCTCCAGCGACGGCACGGACTGGTACCCGTGGACCACCTACACCAGCGGCGCATATCACGGCCGCTGCTGATCCCGCCGCACGCCGACTCCCCGGACCGAGCCCGCGGGTCCCCCGTTAACAGCACAGGCCGCTCGCCGCACAGACGGCGGGCGGCCTGCCCGCTTTCCGCCTCCGATTATCCCGAACGGCCGACGGCGCTTGGCCTACGCCGGCGAAGTCATGTTCCTGCCCCGAGGCTAGCTGCCTCGGCGATGCCGAGCCGCGCGAGCTCATCGGCGCGCTCATTGCCCGGGTCGCCGTTGTGGCCCTTCACCCAGCGCCAGGTCACCTCGTGCGGCGTCATCGCCGCGACCAGCCGCTGCCACAAGTCAACGTTCTTGACCGGCTGCTTCCCCGCCGTCCGCCAGCCGTTGCGCTGCCAGCCCGGCAGCCACTTGGTGATCCCGTCGAGCACGTACCTGCTGTCGGTGTACAGCGTCACCGTGACCGGCCGGGTCAGCGCCTCGAGCGCCTTGATGGCGGCCATCAGTTCCATCCGGTTGTTGGTGGTCAGGGGATCGCTGCCGTGCAGTTCCTTTACCACGGTCCCATAGCGCAGCACTGCTCCCCAGCCACCCGGACCCGGGTTGCGGCTGCACGCCCCGTCTGTGTAGATCACGGCCTCGCTCACATCGCCACTTTATCGGGGGTGCGGGGCCGGGGGGATGGGGGCGGGAGCCCCCATGCCAGAAGACAGCCCCCGCAAGCCAGCAGAGCGCGCAGGCTATCGCCGCCGGCCTGGCTCGTCGGCACGCCGACCAGTACCAGTAGCATCGCCCATTATGACCATTGGGGGGAATTCCGCGCCCGCGGAACTGGTCCTCGTCAGCGGCAAGATCCGCACGCCTGCCCACCCGGCCGGGTTCACGCAGGCGGCCGCGGTCGGCGGCGGGATGATCCGGGCGCTGGGCAGCGACGAGGAGATCCGCGAGTTCACTGGCCCGCACACCCGGGTGGTAAACCTGCGCGGGCGGCTGGCGGTCCCCGCCTTCGGCGACGCGCACGTCCACCCCGTCCAGGGCGGTCTGGAAAGCCTGCGCTGCAACCTGCTGGGCACGCGCTCCAGGCAGGACTGCCTCAACGCCATAGCCGCCTATAGCGACACGCTCCCCCCGGACGCCTGGGTGCTCGGCGGCGGCTGGTCGATGCCCGGCTTTCCCGGCGGCATCCCGACCGCCGCCGACCTGGACGCGGTGACCGGGGGGCGGCCAGCTTTCCTGCCGAACCGCGACCACCACACCGCGTGGGTGAACACCGCGGCGCTGACCTTGGCCGGTGTCACCGCGCGCACACCTGACCCGGCCGACGGGCGGATCGAACGGGACTACGCCGGCTTCCCCGCCGGCGCCCTGCACGACGGCGCGATGCGCCTGGTCGCCGATTACGTGCCGACGCCGAGCGCCGCCGAGCTAATGGCGGCGCTGCTCGCCGCGCAGCGGCACCTGCACTCGCTCGGCATCACGAGCGTCCAGGACGCGTGCGTCGGCGAGGCCGGCGAACTGGGCATGCCTGACGCGTTCGACACCTACCGCCGCGCTGCCGCGGACCGGCTGCTGACCTGCCGGGTCACCGGCGCACTGTGGTGGGACCGTGCCCGCGGCCTGCATCAGGTGCCGGACCTGCAGACCCGCCGGGAGGCGGCCGACGGTGGCGGCTACTTCCGCGCCACCACGGTCAAGCTGATGCTGGACGGCGTGTGCGAGACCTTCACCGCCGCGATGGGAGCTCCGTACCTGGACGGGCACGGTCACCCTACGGACCACGCGGGACGCCTGTTCATCGAGCCCGCGGAGCTGGCCGAGGCCGTCCGCCAGCTGGCTGACCTCGGCTTCCAGCTGCACTTTCACGCCATCGGAGACCACGCGATCAGCGTCGCCCTTGACGCGCTCGCCGCACTTCCGGCGGCGCAGCGGGCCAGCGGAAGGCACCACCTCGCGCACCTGCAGTTCATCAGCCCGCCCGACCTGGACCGGTTCGCACGGCTCGGCGCGGTGGCCAACTTCCAGCCGCTCTGGGCCTGCGAGGACGAGCAGAACACGGAGCTGACCGTGCCGTCCGTCGGCCCGGAACGCGCCGGCTGGCAGTACCGGATCGGCACGGTCCTGCGGCGCGGGGCACGCCTCGCATTCGGCAGCGACTGGCCGGTGTCCAGCGCCGACCCGCTGCAAGAGATGCACGTGGCGGTCAATCGCGTGCTCTCGGCCCGGCTCGGCGAGCCCGGCTCGGCGGAGACGACACGGGCGATGCTGCCCGCGGAGGCGATCACCCTGCACGCGGCCATTGACGCGTTCACCGCCGGGGTCGCGTACGTGAACCACGAAGAGGACGTGGCGGGCATCCTGGCCCCGGGAATGCTCGCCGATCTCGCCGTTCTCGACCAGGACCTCTACGTCATACCGCCGCGCGAGATCGGCACAGCGTCGGTGGCGATGACGATCGCCGGCGGCCGGGTGGTCCACGGCGACGAGTAACCGGACCGGTCAGCGACGCGCGGGTGAACACATCTCCCCCGGTCGTGACCGGGCCGCTGCAATGTGTTGTGCTAGTACCGTGATGCACCACCCGATTCCGTCACCTGGTTCCACTGACCCCGCTGACCTAGCGCTCCTCGCCGGCCTGACCGTGGAGGACAACGAAGACGACGATCCCATCCTGATCTGGCCGGATGGGACGCCGGTGGACACCTGGCGCGAGGACTATCCGTATGACGAGCGCCTGCACCGGGATGTGTACGAGCGAGAGAAGAGACTGCTGCAGATCGAACTGGTCAAGCTGCAGAACTGGGTCAAGGACACCGGGCGGAAGATAGTCATCGTCTTCGAAGGCCGGGACGCGGCCGGGAAAGGCGGCACGATCAAGCGCTTCATGGAGCACCTGAACCCGCGCGGCGCGCGAGTCGTGGCGCTGGAAAAGCCCACCGAGAACGAACGCACCCAGTGGTACTTCCAGCGGTATGTGACAAACCTGCCGCATGCCGGGGAGATCGTGATGTTCGACCGGTCCTGGTACAACCGGGCCGGCGTGGAGCGGGTGATGGGCTTCTGCACGGAACACGAGTACGAGCAGTTCATGCGGGACGCGCCCGAATTCGAGCGGATGCTGGGGCGCTCCGACTTGTCGCTGACCAAGTTCTGGTTCTCGGTGACCCGCACCGAGCAGCGGACGCGGTTCGTCATCCGCCAGGTCGACCCGGTCCGGCAGTGGAAGCTCAGCCCGATGGACATCGAGTCCCTGGACAAATGGGACGAATACACAGTGGCCAAAGAGGCGATGTTCTTCTACACGGACACGAAAGAAGCGCCGTGGACGGTGGTGAAGAGCAACGACAAGAAGCGCGCCAGGCTCGAGGCCATGCGGCACATCCTCGAGCAGTACGACTACGACGGCAAGGACCCGGAGATCGTGGCCCAGCCGGACCGGAAGATCATCGGGCCGCCATCCCTGCTGTCGGAGCAGGCGTCGATCGAGTCGTTCACGAGGTTGTGAGGATGGACTTCACCGAGATCACCACCGAAGACGAACTGCGCGAGGCGATCGGCGGCCATGCGTCGGGCCGTGCCGCGACGAAGGTCCGCCCCGCGCTGCACCCGCTGCAGATCGAATGGCTGAAGGCGTCCCCGTTCTGCGTGATCGCCACCAGCGACACCGCCGGGAACTGCGACGCCTCGCCCAAGGGCGACCCCGCCGGGCAGCTCATCCACGTGCTCGACGAGCGCACGATCGTCATCGCCGAGCGGCCTGGCAACAAGCGCGCGGACGGCTACCTCAACATCCTGGCCAATCCGCACGTGGGGATCATCTCGCTGATTCCCGGCCGGAACGACACGCTGCGCATCAACGGCCGCGCCCGGCTGGTGCGGGACGCGCCGTTCTTCGACGACCTCGCGGTGCGCGGGCAGCGGCCGGTGCTGGCCATGGTGGTCGAGATCGACCAGGTCTTCTCGCACTGCCCGAAGGCGTTCATGCGGTCCGAACTCTGGGATCCGTCCACGTGGCAGCCGGGCGCTCTCCCGACGACCGCCGCGCTGTGCAAGGCCGTCCAGGAAGCAGCGGAGACGCTGGACGAGCTCGAGGCGCACTATGCGCGCGAGCACTACTCGACGCTGCTGTACTGACTCCACAGCGCCGGGATTGTGAGGCCGAAGTTGACCAGCAGGCGGCGCAGCAGCGGCAGGGAGATCCCGATCACGTTATTGTGATCGCCGTCGATGGAGTCGACGAACCAGCCGCCGAGCCCCTCGATCGTGAAGGCGCCGGCCATTTTCAGCGGCTCCCCGGTGGCGACGTACGCCGCGATCTCGTCCTCGGTCGGTGTGCCGAACCGCACCGTCGTCGCGGCCACCCCCCACGCGCTCCCGCCGTTAGCGGCGTCGACCACGCAGTGCCCGGTGAACAGCGTGCCCGTCTTGCCCGACATCTGCCGCCATTGAGCGATCGCTTCCGCCGCGTCGGCCGGCTTGCCATAGGCCTGATCGTCGAGGTCGAGCATCGAATCGCAGGCGATGACCAGGCCGTCGTCCAGGCCCGCGGCCACGGCGCGGGCCTTCGCGCCGGCGAGCAGGCCGACGAGTTCCCTAGTGGTGGAGGCCTCAAAGGCGTCTTCGTCGACGCCGCTGGCGATGACCTCGGGATTGAGGCCGGCCGCGCGCAGCACCGTGAGCCTGGCGGGGGAAGCGGAAGCGAGAACGACGCGCACTCGTCAGACCTTACGCCGGACAGCGGCTCCCCGTAGCATCGGTCCATGCGGTTCGGCCTCGTCGGTACCGGCTTCTGGGCTCGTATCACGCACGCGCCCGCCCTCGCCTCCACGCCGGGGAGCACGCTTGCCGCTGTGTGGGGACGCGACGTCCGTTCTGCTCAATCGCTGGCGGCGGAGTACGGCGCCGCGGCTTTTGCCGACGTGGGCGCGTTCCTGGACGCGGTCGACGCGGTCGCGTTCGCTGTGCCGCCGCATGTGCAGGCGCCGCTGGCGGTCCGTGCGGCCGAAGCCGGCAAGCACCTGCTGCTCGAGAAACCGATCGCGCTGTCCGTCGACGAGGCAGACAAGCTGGTGGCGGCCGTGGCGACGGCCGGTGTGGCGTCGGTCGTGTTCTTCACCTTGCGGTTCGACACCGAAATCCGCGCCTGGCTCACCGACGAGCATGCCCGCGGCGGCTGGTCCGGCGGCGGCTGGTCCGGCGGGGTCGCGGTCTGGCTCGGCTCGGCGCTGCAGCCGGACAGCCCGTTCAACACGCCGTGGCGGCGGGAGAAGGGCGGGCTGTGGGACCTCGGCCCGCACGTGGTGTCCCTGCTCTGGGCCTGCCTCGGCCCGGTCACCTCGGTTTCCGCCACGATGGGAGCGCCGGATGTGACGCATCTGGTGCTGCGGCACGAGAGCGGGGCGAGCAGCACCGCGACCGTGACGCTGAGCGCGCCCCCGGCCGCCTCGGGGGACAACCTGTTCGTCTGGGGGGAAGCGGGGCGTTCGGTCATGCCAGCCGGCCCGTTCGACGATGTGGAGGCGCTGCGCACCGCGGCCGCCGAACTCGGCGCGGCCGCCGAGTCCGGGACGCTGTCGCACCCGTGCGACGTCCGCTTCGGCCGCGAGGTCGTCCGCGTCCTGGCCGCGGCGGAGGCGGGCCTGGCCTGACCCCGGAACCGGTGGTGCTCATTACGGCCCGCGGACGCGTTCTTCGCCGGACTAGAGGGTAGGTTCCTGTCGTAAGGAACCCAATCCCCCCTAGGCTTTAATCATGAGTGATCAGCCAGCGGTCCCGGACAAAGCGAGCCTGCGTGCCTCCGACGCGGACCGCGAGCGCGTCGCCGAAACCCTGCGGGAGGCCGCCGGAGACGGCCGGCTGAGCATGGAGGAGCTGGACGAACGGCTCGAGGCCGTGTACGCGGCGAAGACCTACGCTGAACTCGAGCCGATCACTCGCGACCTGCCGACCCCCGGCATCCCGAACATGCCCGCTCCGGCGGTGCCTCCTGGGGGCGACCCGGCCCGGTTCGGCGGCGTGCCCACGTCACACACGGCGATCGCCATCATGGGCGGTTTCTCCCGCAAGGGCGACTGGGTCGTGCCCAAGCAGTTCACCGCGGTCGCGATCATGGGCGGCGGGGAGATCGACCTGCGCGAGGCGCGCTTCGCCGAGCCCGTGGTGACCATCAACGCCGTCGCGCTGATGGGCGGCATCGAGATAACGGTGCCCGAGGACGCCACCGTGCGGGTCAACGGCGTCGGCCTCATGGGCGGATTCGATCACAGGTCCAGCGGGACCGGAGCGCCCGGCGGTCCGACCATCGTCATCAACGGAGCGGCGATCATGGGCGGGGTCGACGTACGGCGCAGGCCGCCCAGGAAATCGAAACGCGACGCGGAGCTTGACCCCAGACGGGACTACCGGCAGGAGCGGCTGGAAGCGCGCCGGGAAAGGCTCGACGCCAGGCGAGAGTACCGGCACGAAAGGCTGGAAGCCCGGCGAGACTACATACGGGACAGGCGAGACTCCCGGTACCCCGACGAAACCGACTGACCTCGTCACGTACCGACATGGCCGAGCGCATCTTCAGCTAAGTCATCGGCTGAACCCCTTCCCCGGATCGGCCGTCCTTATGGGTAAGGGGCGGAGAAGGAAGGTGGCGGTGTCCGAGGGGACACACAGGTCGCTCATGTTCCTCACGGCTGGCAGGCATACTCGCCTGCCGGCCGTCGCGAGGTTGCGCAGCGCCTGTCTCACAACCCTGATCGCGCTGGTGGTGGAGTTCGGCCTGGGCATGTGGCTGAACATTTACGTGCCAGTGCCGGCCGCGGACCAGCACGCGGGAATCGTCCGGGAGATCGCGAACGGCCCGTTGTTGCTCACGACGCATATCCTCGTCGGCGTGTTCCTGATCGGCGCCGCTATCGTGCTGCTGATCAGGGCCGTTAATGTCCGGCACACCAAGATCACAGCGCTGGCGTCGGTGACCCTCGCCGCCGTCATCGGCGCGTTCGGCGCAGGTGACTTCTTCGCGCGGGACGGGGAGTCTAGGACATCATTCTGGATGGCGCTCCTGACTGGAGTCGCGTTGCTCTGCTGTATCTATGTGCAGGCTCTTACCGTCAGTGCGGACATGGCGCCAGCGGGCGCACGGTCAGGTAGTCCGCCGCTGCCTTCGCGGGTGCCTTCGCCTATGCCTTCGCGGGTGCCTTCGCCCAGGCCTGAGCCTGGGCCCGCGGCCCGGGCTCCATATCGCCGGGCGGCGGCGGTTCCCCCGCAGCCGGGCTACGGACGGGGCGCTCCCGCATACCGGGAGGCTCCCTCGGGACCGCAGCCGATGCCGCGGCCCCGGGGCGCTTACCCCCCGACCCCGCCGCGAAATGACTTCCCGCGGCAGGCCAGGCCCCAGGCGGGGCGTGAGAACACGCCGCCGTGGCGTCCTGACTGGAGAAACTTCGACTATCCGGAGGAGCGGTAGTTCCTTCGCCTGAGTGTCTCGGGAGTATCTCTGGAGTGACTCAGGGCGAGACGATCGGACACTGGTCCCATGCGCGGCAGCCGCATTCAAGGCTTTCCCGAAGGGTACGGGCGACGGCCTCCAGCCGCTTGATGCGGGTCTCGACGGAGTCGATCTTGGCTTCGACCAGCGAGCGCCATTCGTCCGTACCCTCGGCCTGGCTGCCGAGCAGCCGCCCGATCTCCGCGAGGCTGAAACCGGCCTCGCGGGCAGCGGTGATGGTGCGCAGACGGCGGGGTGCCTCCTCGGCGAAGAGCCTGTGTCCTGACTCGCGCCCGACAGGTTCGATGAGGCCGAGTTCTTCGTAGTAGCGGATGGTCGAGGTGGCCAGGCCGCTCCGATCGGAGACTTCCCCGATCAGCATCTCCCGCCGCCTTCTGATCGGAGCCCGGCGAGGGCGGCGGCGATCTCGTCGCCGTAGCTGGCCAGGGATGTTATGTCCAGGCGCAGCCGGTCGCCGTCGGTCGTGAGCTCGAAATCCAGGAACCCGCAGCAGCTGGCTTCGCGCCGCATGAGGTCTTCGGCGGCGGCCGCCGCGTCGGGACGAAGCCACAGCCGGGCACCCCCGTCAACGCGGGTGACGCCCAGCCCGGCATCGTCAAGCAACCGTCGCCACTCGGCAGCCCTCGCGCCCAGTTCGGCGGCGTTGAGGTCGCAGACGACATCCAGGTGGCGGTGCCCGTATCTGACATGAGTGGTCATGAGCGGACCATAGGACTTCAAGCTGGCTTGAAGTCAAGTCAGCCGCCGATAATGAGATGCGCCGCCCGGGCACGGCGGCAATGCTTGAGCAATGGCTGCTCGCGACGGCATGTCCGCGGCCCTGATCGTGCCGACCCTGGCGGCTGGCCCGTTCCGGCTCCGCCCTTTCGCGCTGGGCGACATCGACGTGGTTCGTGAGGCGGCCAGCGATCCCCACATTCCCTTGATCACGACTGTGCCCGCGGCCTTTACCGAGGAGGCGGGCCGTCGTTTCATCGAACGGCAGTGGGAACGCGCTGAGCAGGGAACCGGCTACTCGTTCGCGATCGCTGACGCTGATACCGACCACGCGGCCGGCCAGGCCGGGCTGTGGCTGACGGATGTCAGCGCGGGGCGGGCATCGGTGGGTTACTGGGTCATCAGTTCAGCACGGGGCCGCCGGGCCGCTGCCTGCGCTGTCCGGGCTCTTACCCGATGGGCTCACCAGGACCTGCGAATCCCGCGCCTGGAACTGCATGTCGAGCCGTGGAACACAGCGTCCATCCGGACCGCGGAGAAAGCCGGATTCCAACGGGAGGGCCTGCTACGGGGCTGGCAAGAGGTCGGCGGCGAGCGGAAAGACATGTACATGTATGCCAGGCTGGCCGGTGACCCGGTTCCGCCGGTCTCTTGAGCCTGGGCTAGTTACCGGGCCAGCCGCTTGTCTGGGTCATGGGTGGGCCGGCCGCCCACGATAGTGAACGCGGGGGTCAGCTCGGCCAGATCGTCTGGATCGGCGGCCAGCGGATCCACGGGATAACCGACTAGGTCAGCAAGCTTGCCCGGGGTGATGCTGCCCAGCCGGTCCTGCTCGTGGTTGAGC
>Ga0306920_100011555_pt1 | contig 11932 bp, 13 predicted proteins | sample flu12Cox44000170_FD_204666 | JGI IMG/M metagenome (GOLD analysis project Ga0306920, IMG submission 204666) | Lab enrichment of tropical soil microbial communities from Luquillo Experimental Forest, Puerto Rico - flux4day.12C.oxic.44.000.170 (v2)... | ecosystem: Environmental > Terrestrial >...
CCTCAAACCGCCCCGCCTCTTCCTCCAGCACTCGTGCCATGGCTCCCAGTATCCCATTGCAATGGTTCCGACCGCAAATTTATGACACAGTAGTACTAGTGTCCAGTCTCAAAAATCACGGTAACACCAAGCCGAGCTCTCTGTCTGTCATCCCGAGCCGGCCGCGCGATGCAAGGCCGTGTGGAGGGATCTACGCGGAGCGATTTTGCCTTTATTTCTCATCGCTTCGCGTTGATCTCTCCACGCGCTCGCGTCGGCTGGGGCCTTGCTCGCTCGGTCGAGATGACAAATCATGCAGCAACCCCGTCGCCGAGTGTGTTACACACATTTTTGAGATATGACACTAGTCATGCTGCCAGCTCAGTGAAGAGCGTCACCTTTCTGTCCCCACTTGACAACTATTGAAAGTTCGCGAAACCTGAAAGTCAGCGAAGCCTGTGTTTTCGGGGTTTCGATTCCAACTACATAGAGTATTCGAACTTAATGACTTACCGTTGTTGGAGGGTAACTGCGCCAACAGTCCAGCGCGCGCCGGTGTCCGGTTACTGATGCCGTCCGTTTTTGATGCGATTGCAGTTAAAAGCGGTAAGCGCCGTTTCGCTGCCCTTGTTCTGGAAAGGAGTCCCCATGGCCGCGTTTGAATCTGAACAGTCACTCATTGAAGCCCGTTTGGGAAACACGATCAGCGAATCCACTATGCACTTGCATCTATGTTCAGGATGTGGAGCGGCGATTACAGTCGATCGAGGTATAAAGTGTGTGAGCAACGGCGATCACGATGATGGGCTCTGCGAAGCGTGCGCATTCGCACAACCTGGCGCGGATGAATATGTTTGAAGCAGTCGATGGCCTCGGCGCAGTCGGCCGGCAATGAGGGTTTACATATCTGCATCTGCTCCGAAAGTCCGTTAGCTGCCGAGACGGCCGCGAAGTTCTCGCTCCTTTGGTAGCGAGAAGCCCGCCGATAGCTCAAACTTCATCTACCCTCACCGAAAGCGGTCCGCATCGAGGGATATGATGCCATCTGATTGCATCTTTTTTCCGCTTATTTTACTTTACCTTGTCTATTTGCTTGCCCGCTGAACTCACTTTTTGTTATTGTCCGCCAGTGTCGATTCTAGAGAATGCCGTGAGTGGCTGACATCTGTAAATGCCAGCGCATCAGAACCTCTTCCACGGTAGGTGCGCTTTGGCCGATTGAAGCGGGGGCGTAACGATGGTCAATCAGGGTTCTGCAAGTCGCCGTGCCGGACTTGGGTGCACGTCTGTATCTGCACGACGGGGCACAGCCGCAAGGATGCGCGTCGTGCTGACAGCAGCGATAGCCGTCGCTTTTGCACTCGCGCTGAGCACGGCTGCGCGCGCAACGACGATCACGGTCAACTCACTGGCAGATACAGGCGCGCCCGGCATCTGCGTTCTGCGCGACGCGATCACTGCCGCTAACACCATGAGTGCGACGAACGGCTGCGCTGCGGGGAGCGGCATAGACAGCATAAAGTTCGGCGTCGTTGGTACGATTAGTGTGGCCAGCGTGCTGCCCGCGATAGTTGGCAATCTGGCCATCCTGGGGCCGAGTACCGCTCCGAGGATCACGATCAGTGGCAATGGCGGGCCGATAATGACGGTCAATGCGGGCGCGCGGCTGACCTTGCGGTTTCTGACTCTGGTCCAAGGTCGAAATGCCATCTCGAGTTCCGGCACGTTGACGGTTGCCAACAGTACCTTCACCAATAACGTTGCAACAGAGGGTTGCGTGCTCATTTTTTGTGGAGGTAACGCGAAAGGAGGTGCCATCCGCAGCTCCGGAACGGCCATCATCAGCAATAGTACCTTTCAAGGTAACACTGCGAAGATATGCGATGATGGCCTTTGTGCGGGGGGGGAAGGTGGCGCCATCTTCAACTCGGGCACATTGTCAGTTACCAATAGCACCTTCAATAATAACAGCACCTTCAGCGGAGGTATTCGTTTCGGCGAGGGCGGCGCCATCTTCAACTCTGGCGCGACCGCAGCCCTGATCACCAACAGCACCTTTAGCGGGAATACGGCGGTAGATGGCGCTGCTGTGTTTGGACCATCTAAAATCAAGGGGTCCATTTTGGCAGCCAGCACTGGCGGTGGGGGAAATTGTAGTATTCATATCTCTCCTCCGACTGACGAGGGTTACAACATTTCCAACGATAATACCTGCGGATTTGACCGGACCGGGTCGGCAGACAACGGCGACAATGTAAATCCGTTACTTTCAAGCGCGGGTCTGGCCAACAATGGTGGACCGACTCAGACAATCGCGTTGCGGGCGGACAGCCCCGCAATCAATGCGATCCCGATCGCGGACTGCACGGACCAAAGCTCTCCGCCCAAACGGATTGCGACCGACCAGCGGGGCTTTCCGCGTCCCGATGCCGGAGAAGCTAAATGCGACATCGGCGCGTACGAGTCCACCTTCTGATTCCTTTGCGGGACCCGACAACGATGGTTGCGTTCGTCGAGCTAGTCTCCTGTCACAGAGATAAGTTTAATAACAAAGCCGGCTATGGCATTCTGACCGAAGTGAGCAACGCGAACGAAGTGAAAGAATCTCGGACAGCATCGTGCTTTAGCGCGATGCCGGTACCGGTTTCTGAGTCCGCGAAGCGGTCCAAAATTATTCCTAGCGTTTCTGTGACAGCAGACTAGAGTGACGGGCGATGGCCACCGATTCGCATTCCCCCGTCGATTCGCGGTTGATCGCTGAATTGCGCGAGATCGTCGGCGTTGACGGCGTGACCTCTCGCGCGACCGAACTCAAGGTCTACGAGTGCGACGGTTGGACCATAGAGAAGGCTGCCCCTGACTTGCTGGTGCGCCCCCGCACCACGGCCGAGGTCAGTGCCGTACTCAAGCTCCTCCATCGTCGCGAGCTCGCCTTCGTGCCGCGCGGCGCCGGAACCGGGCTGTCCGGCGGATGCCTGCCGCTCAAGGCGCCGGTGATGATTTGCACGTCGCGAATGAATCGCGTGCTCGCGGTCGACCTCGCCAACCGGCGTATCGAGGTTGAAAGCGGGGTCGTCAACCTGCACGTGACCAACGCCGTCAAAGCGCACGGATACTTCTACGCACCCGACCCGTCGTCACAAGTCGCCTGCACGATCGGGGGCAATATTGCGGAAAACTCGGGCGGGCCTCATACGCTCAAGTACGGCGTCACGACCAATCACGTGCTCGGCCTGGAGCTTGTGCTGCCGGACGGTGAAGTGGCCGAGCTGGGAAGTCCGGTCGACGAACGTTGCGGCTATGACCTGGTGGGTGCGCTCGTCGGGGCGGAAGGGACCGCCGGAATTGTGACGCGGGCGACGCTTCGGCTGATGCGCGAGCCGGAGGCCCATCGCACGCTGCTGGCAGTGTTCGACGATGTCGAGGGGGCGACTCGCGCAGTCTCTGCGATAATCGCCGCCGGCATCATTCCCGGCGCTATCGAGATGATGGACCAATTGATCATCCACGCGGTTGAGGCCGCCTTCCATGTCGGATTGCCGCAGGATGCCGGTGCAGTACTGATTGTTGAGCTTGACGGCATTTCGGCAGCGATGGACGAACAGGGGCAGCGCTTAAGCGAACTCATACTCGGCGCCGCGGCGCGCACGATTCGCGTCGCTCGCGACGAAAACGAGCGGGCAGCATTGTGGAAGGCGCGCAAGCGGGCCTTCGGCGCGGTCGGCCGCCTGGCGCCGAACTACGCCACTCAGGACGGTGTGGTGCCACGCACCAGGCTGCCGGATATCCTGCGCGAGATTTCTGCCATCAGCCGCCGCTATCAACTCCGGATCGGCAATGTCTTCCATGCCGGCGACGGTAATATCCATCCGATCGTGTTGTACGACGAGCGCGACCCTTCGCAGGTGCGGCGCGCGATCGAAGCTGGCCGCGACATTCTCAAGGCCTGCGTCGAGATGGGCGGCAGCTTGACAGGCGAGCATGGAATCGGTGTCGAAAAAATGGCGGAGATGCCGCTGATTTTTTCCCCGGACGACCTGATGGTGATGGCGGAACTGAGGCGGGTATTCGATCCGGACGAGCGCTCTAATCCTAACAAGGTGATTCCAACTCCAGGCGGCTGCGTTGAAGTAGCGACTCCGCGCCGGCAAGCCCCACTGTGAGATGCGCGGGCAAGCATGGATCATCTTGACCCTTCAGCACTCGCGCAGGTGCTCACCGCGGTCATCGATGGCGATCGTGTTCATTTCCCGAACGGCCATGAAGCTTGCGCGGGCCGGGTTATTGTCGAGCCGGCAAATCCCAGGGAGATCGGCGAAGTAGTTCTCAAATGCGAGAGCGACGGTCTCACGCTGGCTCCGATGGGAGCCGCGCGCACGCTCGCCCAAATCCGGCGCCGGCCCGCCGATGTCGGCGTTTCACTCGCGCGCATGGCTCGTATCGTCGATTATGAGCCTCATGATATGACCGTCGTGGCTGAAGCCGGGCTGACCCTCGGCGCGCTGAACACCCATACCGGACTGCACGGTCAGCGCTTGCCATGTGATCCGGCTAAGCCGGAGCTGACGACGCTCGGCGCCTTGGTGGGTGCGGCAAAATCCGGTCCCCTTCGGCTGAGCGAAGGAGGCGTGCGTGATCTGCTGATCGGGATTCGGTTTATCGGCCATGACGGCCGGCTCATTCATGGCGGCGGCAGGGTGGTCAAGAATGTTGCCGGGTATGATTTGATGAAGGTGATGACGGGCGCGTTCGGGACCCTGGGAATTATCACCGAGACGACCTTCAAGGTGCGTCCGCTGCCTGAAAATTATTCGCTCGCGATTACTTCGTTCGATGACGCAGCCGATGCGCTGATGGCAGCGCGGCGCGCCGAAGAAACCGCGAGTCTGGGCCATCTGGAAGTCTTGAGTCCTTCGCTCGGAGACGAGTTCGCCAGAACCGGACGGAGCCTGGTGCTCACCGGTTTCGGTGGAAGCCGGACCGAGGCCGATTACTACCGTGCCCATGTCAGCAACGCACTGCGGCGCAATACCCATATGCTGACCGGCGAGGATGCAATCGCCAACTATCAGCGGTTGCGCGATTTCGATTTCGCCGGAGCCGCCGCCGTAGCGCAACTCGCGGTGTTGCCGGCTGATTTGCCGCATTGTCTCAATGCGTGCGCCGCCGAATTCCGTGCCCATGCCGCCAGCGGCATTGCCCAAATTTTCCTCGCGTCAGATCACTCCAACGACGAGATATGTGAGGCAGTCCGGCGTTGGCGCGAGATCGCCCATCAGGCCCATGGCTATCTGCGAGTTCTCGCGGCGCGCCCGGACGTTCGCGCCAAGTTGGAGATGTTCGACCGGCCGCCGGAGCCCGCGATGCGTCTGATGCGTCGCCTCAAGGCGGCGTTTGATCCGAAAGGCATCTTCAATCCGGGATGCTTCGTTGCGGGAATCTGACGTGTCGAAAGATCTTGCCGGGATCGCTGTTGCGGAAGAAGCCATGCCGGCGGCAATCGCGCCATCCGGCGCGGTCCGCGATGTGGTCGATTACGAACTCCTGTTTGACTGCATCCATTGCGGGCTTTGCCTCGAATCCTGCCCGACGTACGTAATCACGCGAGCCGAGATGGACTCTCCGCGCGGCCGCATCTACCTGATGAAGGCGCTGGCGGAAGGCCGTTTGGAATTGGACCGCGATGCGGTGCGCCATCTCGACCTCTGTCTCGAATGCCGTGGATGTGAAACCGCCTGCCCTTCCGGGGTTCGATATGGCCGGCTGATCGAGCATGCGCGTGGCTACATCGAGCGGAACTGGCGCCGGGGCATCGTCGAGCGTCTGCGCAATCGCATCATTCGCACAATTTTTCCTTACCCGGCGCGGCTCCGCGCTGTTCTCGCGCCGCTTAGATTAGCCGAACGAATCGGCTTGCTAAGGCTGCTTAATCGGCTCTCCCCGGCGTCGGCGCGCGACTGGCTAGGCCTGCTGCCGGAGCTCTCGCCAGAGCAGGCGCCGCGGTTCCCGGCGAGCCTGCAGCCGGAGTTGGGCGAAAGGCAGGGGCATGATGCTGCCGCGGCCGGGGCATCAAGCGTGGTGGTTCATCACGGATGCGTGGCGCAGGTGCTCACCGAATCAGCCAACCTCAATAGTGAGCGGGCACTCGCGGCAGCGGGCTATCGAGTCGTGCAACTCGCAAAGACGGTCTGCTGCGGCGCGCTTGATATTCATCACGGCAATCTTGAACGGGCGCGCAAATTCGCCCGCGTCAACGTAGCGGCGCTCGCGGCCAGCGGCGCCGATTCGATCATCTCCGCTGCGTCGGGATGTTCCGCGGTGATTGCTCAGTATGGCGAATTGCTCGCGGACGATGCGAAGTTGGCTGCGCAAGCGCGTGACGTTGCGGCGCGGGTGACTGATCTCAGCTCATTGCTGCTCGGCCATCCGAGCGGACTTCGAAGCGCGTTCCACGCGACGGTTACCTATCATGATTCGTGTCATCTGGTGCATGGACTCGGCGTCCGCGACCAACCCCGCGAATTGTTGCGCTCGCTCCCAGGGGTGAACCTGGTGGAATTGGCGGAGTCCGATTTATGCTGCGGTTCAGCCGGTAGCTACAACCTGACCGAGAGGGCGATGGCGCACGAACTGGCGCGGCGCAAAGTCGACAATATCATCGCAACCGGCGCCCAATACGTAGTGCTGTCGAACCCCGGCTGCCAGTTCCAAATTACAGCCGAACTAAAGCGCCGCGGCTCTTCGATACGTGTAATTCATATGGCAGATTTTCTCGCCTTGGCCGCCGCTGCGGCTGCCTAAAATGAGATCCAGGGTCACCGTCGCGATCAGGATGACAAAAGCCCGGCGTGTTGGAGATATTCCGCCAGCAGGACGGCGCCGCGGCCGGCGCCCATTGCCGCATTATGACTCACCAGCAGGTACTTGATGCCATTCGGCATTACCTCGTCGGCGCGTACCCGGCCGACTGAAGTAGTCATTCCATTTTCCGCGTCGCGGTCGAGCCGCGGCTGCGGCCGCATCGGATTGCGATGCACGGTGATCATATGACGTGGTGAATTCGGCAGGCCGAGCGTAGTGAACTCCTGTCCATAAGTCTCGAACGCACTAATTGCTTCATCGACTGATGCGGTCCGCTTAAGACTCACGGTCACCGACTCGGTATGGCCGGCAAGGACCGGCGCGCGCGTGCAGGTCGCACTTACCTTGATTGGCAGTTCGGCGATACCGCCTTCCGCGATGCGTCCCAGGATCTTGGGCGTTTCGATCATCACTCGCTCTTCCTCACGCGGAATATACGGGATGATATTCTCGACAATATCAAGCGCGGGCACGTCGCGGCCCGCACCCGAGATACCCTGCATCGTAGTAACGATCACCGCATCGACGCCGAACGACCGATCGAGCGCCTTCAACGTGATCGCAAGACCGATCGTCGTGCAGTTGGGCAGCGTCGCGATATAGCCCTTCCAGCCGCGCCGGCGGCGCTGCTCGTTGATGAGCACGAGGTGGTCGAGATTTACTCCTGGTATAACCAGGGGAACATCGGGCTCCATACGATAGGGCCGTGCGGTACTGATCGTAGGCACGTGCCGGGCGTAGATCGGTTCCAATTCGCGCGCGGCTTCCGACTCAACCGCCGCGAACACCAACCGGACGCCATCCAGGCGCATCGCCTTGGCGTCCTGCACTTCCAGCTTCATTGCTTCCTGCGGTGCCGCTCCTCCGCCAACGTACCATCGGCGCATCCCACTCTCTGCATCGGTGATTGCTTCTTCGAAGGTACGCCCCGCAGACCGCTCGGAAGCGGCGAGCGCCGCTATTTCAAACATCGGATGCTCCGCCAAGGCGGCCAGCACCTGTTGTCCGGCAATTCCCGTAGCTCCAACAATTGCAACTGGAATTCTCATCTGCGCTTTGCTTATCGCCATCCCTCACCTGGCGAGGGTGAGAAGCACCCAGGCGCCAGACAAACAACCCGAACAGGCCGAGTCAAGCACCCTCCTCTTTTGATGCGAAGCCTCATGCAAATCTCGACTAATATGACTGCCGAGCCGGGACTGCCGGGTTTTATGCGCGCGCTTCGATCCAGCCCTGGACCAGGGTGAAAAGTTCGTCGCCGCACCCGCTCAGGCGATGGTCGGCGCCGTCGAACAGCTTCAACGTCTTGGGCTCGCCCGCCCGTTCATAAAGCATCCGCGAGCATTCATCGGATAACACTGTGTCAGCCGTGCCGTGAATCAGCAGCAATGGCTTGGGCGCCAATTCACCGACCACATGGGCACCCGCGAGCTGGCTCGAAACCGCAACCACCGCCGTCACCACCGGGCTCAACGTGCCGGCGTTGATCACCACCGCACCGCCGAACGAATGGCCGATCAGGGCAGCTCGATCATGCCCCATACCCTTGAGGAAAGTCAGTGCGGCCAGAGTGTCGAGCACGCATTCGTCAAATTCGTTCGGCTGGCGATAGTTCATCCGCGCAACCGCAATACCCGTGTGCGGCATGATAAGTCCGAGCCGCGGATAGAGCATCGCCGGGCCATCGAAGCCCCCAATTGCGCCGCAGACACAGAGAATCGCGCGCGAGGCGTTCTCCGCCGCATGCATGACGACGGGGATCGCCCCGCGTGAGGTGCGCAGGTGGAGCTTGCGTGCTCCGGCGACCTCTTCCCCCGGGTCGACCCCGAGGATCCGCATTCGGAGATCATCTTCAGCCATTCTTTTTTCGGCGACTAGCTTTTATTCGCGCCCCCGCCCGCTCGTTTGCTCGGCGCCTGTTACGCGGCTCGCTATTTGCCAATCGCTGAACGCAGTTCTGCGCATGAATCAGCGACGGCCTGGCGGCCCTTGTCGATCATCGACGCCATGCTGAAAAAACCGTGACAGACTCCGTTGTAACGCTTGAGCTTGACGCTGACGCCCGCCTTGCGCAGCGCTTCAGCATAGGACTCCCCTTCATCGCGCAAGGGATCGACTTCGGCGGTCAGGACAAAAGCAGAAGGAAGGTTGACGAGGCTTTTCGCCAGGGCCGGACATGCAACCGGGTTCTTTTTGTCATTAGGACCCAGATAATGCCCCCAGAACCACTCCATATCGGCGCGCGACAGAATGTAGTCAGGCGAAACCTGTGCAAACTCCCGTTGCGAGGGCGTGTCATCGGAGCAATCCGTCGCCGGATAGATCAGGAGCTGAAAGGCCAGGTTGGGTCCGCCCCGGTCGCGCGCCATGAGTGCCACGGCGGCGGCGAGATTGCCGCCGGCACTATCGCCGCCGACCGCAAGGCGATTCTGGTCAACGTTCAGCGAACGGGCGTTATCGGCCACCCATTTAGTCGCCGCGTAACAATCTTCGGGACCCGCCGGAAATTTATGCTCCGGCGCCAGCCGGTAATCGACCGAAATTGTGACGCATCCCGCGCCGGCCGTGAGTTGGCGGCAGGAGGCGTCGTGGGTCTCGATATTGCCAATCACCCATCCACCACCGTGAAAATAGACCAGGGCTCCGAATGGACCGGCGCCTGCGGGGCTATAAATGCGCACCGGAATCGGGCCGGCCGCGCCGGGAATCTTGCGGTCTTCGACTTTGCCGACATCGACCGGCGTGCCTCGAAACGCGGCAAACAGCGCATCGGCTGCCTGGCGCGCCTCGACCGGCGCCATCTGATGGAACGGCTTGCCACCGGCGGCGGCGGCCTGGTCAAGAACTGCCTTCATTTGCGGATCGAGTTGAATCATGATTTGCCTCTCTTATCTCATTGGCGTGTCCCATGTGGCTTGATCGCGCGGACGTGTGGCCGATTCTGCCGATAAGATCGTTAAGTAATCGCAACATGATTGGCAAGCGAAGCGATGGCCGCGCCCTGGTCCAGTTTGCCACGCTGCGCCGCCTGCCTTGATTTTGCCCCGACGGATGTTGGCTTGCTAATGCCCGATTGGCTAGCCTCATGGCACGCGCAACCTCGCGCGATAGGAGAAAGTCGTGCAGGTAAGCAAAGACTCTATAGATTTGGGTATCGTAGTGACCGACGAAAAGGCGGCCCTGGGTTTCTACCGTGATCAATTGGGTTTGGAATGGGAGGGCGAGCTGCCATTGCCGGGGGGCCGGATGTACCGCCTCAAGTGCGGAACTACCGTCATTAAGCTGCTGAAGCTCGAACGGACTCCGGCAGCAAAACCGGCTCCGGGCGGCCCGATCGGCGGACTCGGCTACCGCTACTTCACTATTTCGGTGCCCGATATCCGGGGACTGATGGCGCAGCTCGAAGCAAAGGGCATCCGGCCGACAGTTCCGATCACCGAGGCCCGCTCGGGTGTGACCATTGCGATGGTGACCGATCCTGATGGCAACACGGTCGAGTTCTTGCAGAATACCGGCTCAAAATGAGAACCATCCCCACGGCGCGACAGCGGTCGCTCGGTTGACCTGAGAGCTAAGTTGGTCACAACGGGTCCGGCTCGAGGGGGCTGCCGCCGGGCAGCCCCCAATCAATCAAAGAGGAGCGTTAGGCAGAACCCGCGCGCCGTAGCGCAACAGCCGGCCGGAACACGTCCAGAGTGGTCGAGGCTTGAGATTTTGTGTTCATTCGTCGCGGGCGCCGCGAGGCCCTGCGATGGAGTCAGTTTCATTACAACCGGCCGTTAATCCTTGCAAGATCTTGCCTTCGATCTAATCATTAGTGCGCTTTATTAATTCGTTCAGAGCGCATCCTGGTTCACCGCCGCGCATGGGGGAGAAATGCAAGAGCGCAGCGAGCCGGTTGTATTCCAACGAGTCTTCGTCGGGCGCGAGCGTGAGCTTCTTGAGCTGCGACAGGGGCTAACGGACGCGCTTGCCGGAAATGGACGCTTTTTCCTGATTAGCGGCGAGCCTGGAATCGGCAAAACGCACCTGGCTGAGGAATTCAGTACAGAAGCACGGGTACGTGGTGCGCAAGCGATCTGGGGCCGATGTTGGGCAGGAAATGGCGCCCCGGCGTACTGGCCTTGGATCCAGATTTTTCGCTCGTGCTTCCGCTCATCGGGTTATTCGCCAGCCGATCTTATTGCGGATGCCGAACATCTGTATTTCGCGAATCTGGTGCCGGAAATCTTCGAATGCGGTGGGTCCAAGTGAGCCGCAACTACGGCAGCAGCTTCAAAGGCTTCCGAACAGGACCGTTTCAGATTCTTCGACTCAGTCATGCGAGTGCTGCAAAGTCTATCGTTGGCCAGACCGCTAGCTATTTTGCTGGACGATCTGCACACGGCTGATCAGGCTTCGCTCCAGCTTTTGATATTCATCGCGCGCGGACTGAGACAAACCCCAATATTTTTACTGGGAACGTATCGTGATAATGAGATTCGCAACTCGCCTGTTGCTTCAGGAATTTTTGCCAACCTGACGCACGAAGCCCGTGAACTGCCGCTGAGTAAATTCAACGGGACCGAAATTGAGGAGTACCTGAGTCGTCATGCCGTTCGGTTGAATTCCAGTCTTCGCGATGCATTGGCGCAAGTCAGTGGGGGTAATCCTCTGTTCCTGGATGGGGTTGTCAGGATGCTGCAACGGCAGCAGACGCAACCTGACCAGTCGATTTCGCCCGCTGACTTCAACGTTCCCGATGGTGTGCGCGAGGCGATCCGCTCACGCGTCCAGCGTTTGTCGCCCGAAGCCAGGTCGCTGCTGCGTGTTGCGTCGGTAATAGGTAAGGAATTTGAGCTTGAATGCGTTCAGCAGGTTGATGGCCGTTCGCTCGTGGTCCTATTGCCGGTAATCGACGAACTTTCTCAGGACGGCATAATAATCCCGGCCAGCGTCGAGTCATCGTTCCGGTTTTGCCACGACCTTATACGCGACACGATCTACAAGGATATACCGACTCCGGAGCGTCTGGAGCTGCACGAAAAAGTCGCGCAATCAATTGAGCGAATTAATCGATCCGAGCCGACCCAATGCAGCGATGTGAGCGGCG
>Ga0306920_100011556_pt1 | contig 11932 bp, 14 predicted proteins | sample flu12Cox44000170_FD_204666 | JGI IMG/M metagenome (GOLD analysis project Ga0306920, IMG submission 204666) | Lab enrichment of tropical soil microbial communities from Luquillo Experimental Forest, Puerto Rico - flux4day.12C.oxic.44.000.170 (v2)... | ecosystem: Environmental > Terrestrial >...
CAGATGACCGCCCTGCCCCAGCTGGTGGCGGCGTTTCACAGCCTGGTCGGCTTGGCCGCGGTGTGCGTCGCCGCCGCCGCCTTCACCTATCCCGAACTCTATGGCATCGGCAGGCGCGGCGCGATCCACGGCAGCAGCCTCGTCGAGATGTCGCTCGGCATGGCGATCGGCGCCATCACGTTTAGCGGCTCGGTCGTGGCCTTCGCCAAATTGCAGGGGCTCGTCACCGGGCGGCCATTGGTTTTCCCGGGGCAGCATCTTATCAACGCCGCGCTCGGAGCCCTGCTGATCCTGCTGATCGCGCTCTTTGTCGGAACCGAAGGTGCAGCCGCCTTCTGGCTGCTCCTACTGGTGTCGTTGGCGCTCGGCTTTCTGCTGATCGTGCCGATCGGCGGTGCCGACATGCCGGTCGTCATCTCGATGCTGAACTCGTATTCGGGATGGGCCGCCGCCGGCATCGGCTTCACCTTGTCGAACAGCCTGTTGATCGTCACCGGGGCGCTCGTCGGTTCGTCGGGCGCGATCCTCAGCTACATCATGTGCCGCGGCATGAACCGCTCGATCTTCAACGTCGTGCTGGGCGGGTTCGGCACCGAGGGCGGCACGGTGGCCGCGGGTGCCGGGGTCGGCGACCGCTCGGTGAGGTCGGGCAGCGCCGAGGACGCCGCCTTTATCATGAAGAATGCGAGCTCGGTGATTGTCGTCCCGGGCTATGGCATGGCGGTCGCGCAGGCGCAGCACGCATTGCGCGAGATGGCGGACATCCTGAAGAAGGACGGGGTCAATGTGCGCTATGCGATCCACCCGGTCGCCGGGCGCATGCCGGGCCACATGAACGTGTTGTTGGCCGAGGCCAACGTCCCCTATGACGAGGTCTTCGAACTCGAAGAGATCAACCGCGATTTCCCCTCGACTGACGTCGCCTTCGTGATCGGCGCCAATGACGTAACCAACCCGGCGGCCAAGACCGATCCCTCATCGCCGATTTACGGCATGCCCATCCTCGACGTCGAGCGCGCCAAGACCGTGCTCTTCGTCAAGCGCTCGATGGCCTCGGGCTACGCCGGCGTCGAAAACGAACTGTTCTACCGCAACAACACGATGATGCTGTTCGGCGACGCCAAGAAAATGTGCGAAGAAATCGTCAAGGCGCTCGAATAGGAGGTCAGACGTCGTTCACCAATTTTGCGGCTGCCTCCTCCGCGAAGGCGCGGTAGCTCCGCAACGGGTGACCGATCAGGGCCTCGAATATGGCGCGGCTGTCCTTTCCAGGAAGCAAGCCGAAACGGTGAAAAGCCCGCAGCATCAAGCGAAAATCGTGCGCCATCCAGCCTGGCATCATCCCCGCCGCCTGGCTTTCGAAACCCGCGAGGTCATCGCCGCCGTAGTGAACCTCCCTTCCGAGCACGGAGGCCCAGATCGCCGCTGCCTCCGGCCCGGTCATCGTTTCGGGACCGACAAACTCGATTGTCGTGCGGGGCAGCGGATGGGGCGCCCGCTCCCGGCGCAGCAACTCGGCCACGGCGGCATCAGCGATGTCTCGGATATCGACCATTGTGACCCCGACGCCGCCGATGGGCATCGGGTAGATGCCGGCCTTTAGCGCATCCCGGAACATCAGGTCGTTCTGCATGAAGTAAGCCGGCCGCAGCACCGTAGCGGGAATGCCCTGGGCGTCGATGACCCGTTCGACGAGGTACTTGCCGGCGAAATGCGGCACGTCGTCGAACAGAACGCTGTTGAACACCGAAAAGTAGACGATCCGCTGGATGCCGGCCTCGCGCGCGAGGTCGAGTGTCCCGAGCCCCTGGGTCCACCTCGTCGGCCGCCACGGCATTGAGCAGGAACAGCGTGTCAACACCCTTCAGTACCGTGCGCATCGATGCGACGTCCGCCAGTCTCCCTGGACAGGCTCAACGCCCGCGGGGAGCTTGACGTTGGATGCATCGCCGCGAACGAGAGCGAGGATTCGCGCGCTTTGCCCGGCGAGCCTCTGCACGACCTGCGATCCAATGGTGCCGGTGCTGCCTGTGACGAGAATGGTCATCGTCCAGCTCCATGTTGCAATTCAAGACGATGGCGGATGATGTGGGGAGCAGACGCGGTTTGGAAATGGAGGCGGCCAGCAACGGAGCGTCGCAGATACGCAACGCCGATGGACCCGAACGCTCCCTGTCGAATGGCCGGATTTGAGTTACCGCATGATCAACGCTTGCCCGTGCCCGGGCGGCTATCAAAAATCGCAGGAGTTCACCTCTGGAAAATCTGCGTCGGAGGTCGCCAAACCGGCTCTATTGGCAACATCAATGCGCTGCCGAGGCATGGAGCAAGGGCGCTATGAGGCCAAGCACGCCAGCGGCTATTAGATGCCCGGTAGCCTCCTCCATAATCCTCTTCAATGTCTCCAGACCCCGCTGGATGCGGCTCCCATCGGGCCTCCGCTCGTCAGTGGCTGCTTTTAGTTCCGCCAAAGCCGCCCTCGTTTGTTCCTGTATCTCTGTGGGCAAACCAGACGTCGGCAAAGTACGGTTGACTTGGTCAATCAGGTTCCGCACTCCCGCGACGAATTGCTCTGTCGTTATGGTTTGTGTCGCCGTGATCTCGGAATTCGCAGTGCCTTGCTGAACATTGGAGCCGGTCATCGTCTCAATGTGCAAATAGTAGTTGTAAGTGATCGCAGGAAACGCAGGGCTGGTTTGATCAGGCACGCGTTGGGCATCCCTTATAGCATCATGCCCGCGCGCACTGAGCCGAGCCGCATATGCAAGCCGGAACTTAGTATATATTAGATCCTTTTCCTGTAGGTAATGATAGGCAGCTTTGGTCTCCTCCTCGTTCATTCCGAGATTAGGCAACTGCCCAATATGCACCGGCGTTGATAAGCCTCGTGTTGCTTCTTCGATGGCCCGCAAGAGCCGCAATGCATTGGCTTGTATCGCCTGTTCACTCTGAGCTGCCACGTTCCTGCCTCCGATGAATCCAATCTCGATATTTCGCAGCGCGCCATAAAGCCGCTGCTGGAAAACGTGTGTGTATTGGTTGCGAATGCGTTGCGCTTCCTGAGCAAAGCTTGTCGGGGGTATGGCGGCAAGTAAGAATGTTCCGAAGCTGGCGAGCCGTGGTCGCGTCGCTTGAGTCAACACGCCTGGGGATAATTCGGTGCTCGGGCCCGCGAACAAATCATTTGAACGGGCGCATTCCCCCCACCAGACCCGTATTCGAACTCGACTGCCGTAGGTCCGCGGACAGAACGCCCGCGCCGGGGTGGTCCGGCGCGGGCGGTCCGGCCCGACGTGCTGCCGGGCGCCTCGTACCTTAGAGGTCGTCGACCACGCTGATAAAGCGTTCCTGCAATTCGAACGTCTTCGTGAGTTGGCCGTAGATCCGTTGATAGTCGGCATCCGCGGCGAGTGCCTGCATCGCCTTGCCGTAGGATTCCCAGTCGGCAAATGTGATAATCCCGAAGATTTGGCCGGCATGGGCGCCGGCATAGCAGTTGCCGATGCGCACCGCGACCGCGCCGGCCCTTTTCAGAATCGGCGCCACTTCCTTGGCAAGGCTGAGGTCCTGAAAACTCCCCTTCCACCGAGAAACGGCAACAACCGCCATTTGAGCCTCCCCTTTAATGTCTCCCACTGACGGGAGCAGGCAAGTTTACCTCACCGCGGCAGGCCCCGAGTGTGAACCAGTTCACACTCGGGCGAGCCCAACGGTGGCGATTATCACAATCCATAAATTGACTCATTGGGATTGCATAAGGGCTGGCTGAAATGGTGTCGCGAGGAGAAGAATGTGCGCATGAGTGGAGTGACCGAGCAGGCTCATTTCCTGCTCAGCGCGCGCAAGAGGCACGGCAGCCCGGAGCCGCGATATCGAGCAGAGCTTATTTCTGGCTGCCGTATTCTCGATGGATCTGGCTAATGACGTCGAGGACCGTGCGCCGCTCGTTCACGCTGATCGCACAGGTTCCGCCGACGCCCTGGCTCACGGTCCGCACCCAGCCGGCGGGCAATTCGCCGAACCCGGAACGCCCGGCGTAGTACCCGTCCAGCCACAAAATCGCCAGCCCTCCGGTCCGCTTATCCCCCGACGTCAATAGAGATTTGATTTCTCCACACGTCATTGTCACCGGAATGGGTTGATTGGGTGTCGCGGCGTCGCCGGCTTGCGGAGGTGGCTCGCTTGCCGCCGGGGCCTGCGCCGCGCACCCGCCCGCCACCACACAAACGAGCGCCGCGAGCGCAGCCCCGGATGCCGTCGCCTTCATCTGACCTCCCCCGTCGAACCCCCGTACCCCGGGGGCATCCCGAAAATTGCCCCAAAGGCATGATATTGGCGCAACCGCTTTGGGCTGCCTTATTGGAGCCGGAGATGAGCCTGCAAGTTCGATGCGCGCCACCTATCCCCGCAGTCTTGAAACGTGAGCCGGGCGTATTGTCGGTCGCCGCAAAAACTAATCGCGTCGCCGGCTGCCCTGTTTTTCCCCTGCATTATCAGGTGGCAAAACGGCACTCGCCGTCGCCTAATACCCTTCGCGTTCCATCCGTTTGCGCAGGAGCTTGCGGTAGCGGCGCACCGCTTCGGCCTTTTCGCGCGCCCGCCGCTCCGATGGCTTCTCATAATTCCGCCGCAGCTTCATCTCTCGGAATACCCCTTCGCGTTGCATCTTCTTTTTCAGGGCGCGGAGCGCCTGGTCGACGTTATTGTCGCGAACGAGGACTTGCACGGTGGCTCTTCTCCATAGCTTGCTGCGCGGTTTGGGCTGGCCGCGGCGGCGGCCCGTCTGCGGCAATATTTAGCATCTTCCAGGGGAAGTGTGAAGGCGCGCCCGCCGTCGGCTTTACCCGGCCCCTGTGTCGGCACATATTCGTAGAATGGCTCTGCTGAAGATTGCCCGAATGGGGCATCCCGTTTTGCGCGAGGTCGCGCCCCCGGTCGCCGACCCGACCGCACCCTGGGTTCGCCGCCTCGTCGCGGACATGGTGGAGACGATGGAGGATGCCGGCGGCACCGGCATCGCCGCGCCGCAGGTCCATCAATCCTATCGTATCGTCGTCTTCCGCGTTCCCGAGGAGCGCCTCAGCGACATGCCCGGCGATGTCGCGCAGGATCTGACGGTGCTGATCAACCCGGTGGTCGAGACCATCGGGGCTGAGCGGGCGCTGGGGTGGGAAGGCTGCCTGTCGGTTCCCGGATTGCGCGGGGTCGTGCCGCGCCACCTGCGTATCCGCTACCGCGGAATCGGTTTGGATGACGAGGTGATCGACCGCGAGGTCGAGGGGTTCCACGCCCGCGTGGTCCAGCACGAATGCGACCACCTCGACGGCATCCTCTATCCGCAGCGCATGACCGATCACCGGTTGCTGGTGTTCCTTGAGGAATTGCAGCGCCACCCGATCGACCTCGCCGCCTTTCTCGCGGAAAAGCGAGCCGCATGAAGAGCCCGCTCGCCGAGAGCCAGCGCGAGGCGCTGATCGAGGCGATGCTGCCCGATGTCCCGTTCGATGGCTGGTCGCGCGCGGCCTTGCGCGCGGCCGCGCGGCGCATCGGCCTGCCGCCGGCCGAAGCCCTGGCCCTGTTCCCTAGTGGTCCCGCCGATTTTGCCGCTTCCTTCAGCCGCTGGGCGGACCGCCATATGCTCGACCGGCTGGAGAGGTTGCCGCTTGAGCAGTTACGGGTGCACGAACGCGCAGCGCTGGCGGTCAACACGCGGTTGGAAATCGTCGAGCCTTGGCGCGAAGCGGTGCGCCGCGCGCTGACCATTCTGTCATTGCCGCAAAACACACCCCTGGCCATGCGCCTGCTGTACGAGACGGTTGACGGCATTTGGTACGCCGCCGGGGACAGCGCGACCGATTTCAGCTTTTATACAAAGCGCGCCACTCTTGCGGGGGTCTACGCCGCAACCTTGCTTTACTGGCTGGAGGACCACTCGCCGGGGTCGGCCGATACGCGCGCTTTTCTCGATCGCCGCCTCGCCGATGTCGGGCGCCTCGGCCAAGCGCGCCAGCGCGCCCAAACAGCCGTTGATCGCTTGCCCAACCCACTGCGATTGCTGCGCGCTTTCCGTTGATCCGAGAACGCATCCGCTGCTAGCATCGGCCCCGATAAGCGAATGTCTCCCTGATTGCCGGGAGAAATAGGGGCGCGGGCACTTCCGCAGTCCTAAGCCGGGAGGGAATTGCTAGTGACAGCAGCCGAGATTACCGCGAACGGCATCTCCGAGACCGAGCATAGCAAGCAGCTGCGCCGTGCGTTGATCGCCAGCACGGTCGGTACGACGATTGAATGGTACGATTTCCTACTTTACGGCCAGGTGACAGGGCTGGTTTTCGGCAAACTTTTTTTCCCTCAATCCGATCCGATTGTCGGCGTACTGCAGGCGTTCGCTGTCTTTTTCGTCGGATTTCTCGGTCGGCCGATCGGGGCGGCGATATTTGGTCATTGGGGCGACCGCATCGGGCGCAAGGCAACCTTGATCGCGACATTGCTGGTGACCGGCGTTGCAACCATGGCCGTCGGTCTCGTTCCGACCTACGAGTCGATCGGCATCTGGGGGGCTGTCCTGTTGGTGTTCATCCGCCTGATCCAGGGGATCGGGGTCGGCGGCGAATGGGGCGGCTCGGTATTGCTGGCGATGGAATGGGCGCGCACCAACAAAAATCGCGGCTTCCTCGCCGCTTGGCCGCAATTCGGCGGGCCTGCCGGACTGTTCCTGGCGAACCTGGCGGTGTTGTTCTTCAGCTGGTTTTCCGGTGACCAGTTCCTGGTCTGGGGGTGGCGGATCCCGTTCCTTCTCAGCATCGTCATGGTTGGGATCGGGCTGTGGATCCGGCTCGGCATCACCGAGACCCCGGTCTTTCAGAAGGTGCTCGACGAAGAACGCATCGAACGCGTTCCGGTTTTGGAAGTGCTCAAGCGTCAGCCGAAGCAGGTTGCACTGACCGCGCTGGTTCGAATGCCGGAGCAGGCACCGGGTTATATCGTCGGCACCTTTATCTTTACCTACGCCACAACGGTGCTCGGCGCGCCGCGCAATTTTGTATTGATGGCTGTCCTTGTTCAAGCCGTGCTGGGATTTATCTGGGTCCCGATCGCCGGACATCTGTCCGACCGCATCGGCCGCAAACGCATGTATATGATCGGGTCAATCTTTGTAGGGATCTTCGGCTTCATCTACTTTGCGTTGCTGGACACTAAGGTACCGAGCTTGATGTTTATCGCGATCGCGCTATCGTTGCTTCCAGCGATGACGTGTTACGGCCCCCAGGCGGCGCTGATCGCAGAGAGCTTTTCACCCCGCCTGCGTTACAGCGGCGCTTCGCTCGGTTATCAGCTGGCCTCGATCATCGCCGGCGGCCCCTCGCCGTTTATCGCGACGGCGCTGTTCGCCACTTTTGCTTCGAGCTTCCCGATTGCCCTCTACATTCTTGGCTGCGGGGTGATCGGCCTTATCGCGGTGTCGATGTTGACGGACCATACGAACAAGGACGTTTCGCAGGAGTACGAAGGCGTGTAAGCCGGAGGAAAGGCGGCGCGACAACAAACGAGCATCATCAGCTCCGCGGAGGAAACGAATGACAACAACCGGGATCGCAATAAGCCAGCTTTCTGAGGCCGAGCATAGCCGGCAATTGCGCCGCGCAATCGTCGCCAGCACGGTCGGGACAATAATCGAGGCGTACGATTTCCTGCTCTACGTCCTCGTGGCCCCGCTCGTCTTCGCGAAGTTGTTTTTCCCGGAATCCGACCCGCTGGTCGGGATATTGCAAGCCTTTGGCATCTACGCTGTCGGTTTTATCGCCCGGCCAGTCGGGGCAGCGCTGTTCGGCCATTATGGGGACCGCATTGGGCGCAAGACGACGTTGATCTCGACATTGCTGTTGACGGGCCTGTCAACCTTCGCCGTCGGCTTTGTCCCGGGCTATGATAGGATCGGGATCTGGGGTGCGATCATTCTGACCACCGTTCGCTTCATTCAGGGTCTCGGTATCGGGGGCGAATGGGGCGGCGCCACTTTGATGGCGATGGAATGGGCCCGAACCGACGCCCATCGCGGTTTCATCACCTCCTGGCCGCAATGGGGCGGCCCGGCCGGATTGTTCTTCGCCAACGTCGCGGTGCTCATCTTCAGCGCGATTTCGGGTGATCAGTTTTTGACGTGGGGCTGGCGCGTCCCGTTCTGGCTCTCGATCGTGATGGTCGGGATTGGGTTGTACATTCGTCTCGGCATTCTCGAGACGCCGGTGTTCAGGCGAATCCTCGAAGAACGCCGCATCGAGCGCACTCCCGTGATGGAAGTGATTAAACGACAGCCGAAGCAAATCATCCTGACCGCGCTGGCGCGGATGGCGGAGCAAGGCCCGTTCTACGTCTATGCCGCCTTCGTCTTCGTCTATGGCGCAAAGGTTTCGGGTATGTCGCGCGACTTCCTGCTTACCGCGCTTTTGGTCGCGACCGGTCTGTCGGCAGTCACGATCCCGTTGTCCGGCTACATTTCCGACCGCATTGGCCGCAAACGGATGTACCTGATCGGCGCGTTCTCCGTCGGGGTGTTCGCCTTCGTCTATTTCGCAATGATGAACACCATGGTGCCAGGACTGGTTTTTCTAGCGATCGTGCTGTCGTTTATTCCGCATGACATGATGTACGGGCCGCAAGCGGCGCTGATTGCCGAGTGCTTTACCCCGCGGCTGCGCTACAGCGGCTCATCGCTCGGGTTTCACCTGGCCTCGATCGTCGCCGGTGGTCCGGCGCCGCTGATTGCGACCGCGCTGTTCGCGGCGACCGGATCGGGCTATGCGGTCGCGCTCTACATATTGTTCTGCGCGATCGTCAGCATTACTGCCACAGCATTTCTGCCGGACTACACCAACCGCGACATCTCGCAGGAGCACGACATCCGGTCTGCGGCTTCGACGGCCGCGTAGCGGCCTGTTATTTTGCGTCGCAAGGCGCGAGATACCGGCCGGTTATGCTGCCCGGACTATCGACCGGCTGGCCGTCGGGGCCTGGGACGCGCGCCGTCAATGTCGCCTCCATCGTGTCGCCGACATAGCGCGCCGAGCCGGCACAGCGGATCGCGCCCCGGGGAGAGTTGCAGGTCATCGTCCAGGTAACCAAACTGCCGTGACGATCCATCTGCTCGAGCTTGCATTGCGACTCGGCAGGTATCGGGCTGGTGGAGTCGATGCAGGCGGTGAGGGTCATCGGCGGGTTGCCGCCGGCTGGCGGCTGAGCGGTACCGGGCAGCTGCATTCGGGTCGTGAACTGCCATTTTCCGCTTTTGATCTCATCAGCGGCTTGCGGTGCGACGGAGCCGCAGCTGACTAGAAGCAGGGTCAGCAAGGCAACTTCTGCAGCTCTGGTCGTCATTTCGGTCTCCTTGGTTCGCTCTAGGCGAACAGAGCATGGCGCAATCGCATTCCAGGGGACCCGAAGATGCTCTGGCAAATCGTCCCGCGGATCCGTAGCCTGTTCCCATGTTCACCGGCATCATCACGGATCTCGGCCGGGTAAAGCGTTTGCGTCGCGGCGACCTACTCGATCTGACGATTGCCACGGCCTTCGATACCTCGCTTATTACAGTCGGGGCCTCGATCGCATGTTCCGGGGCCTGTCTGACGGTAGTTGATGTCGCGCAAGGTGAATTTTCGGTTCAGGCATCAGCCGAGACCCTGGCGTGCACGACGATCGGCGATTGGGAGGAGGGTACGCCGGTGAACCTTGAGAAATCGTTGCGCGTCGGCGACGAACTCGGCGGACATCTCGTATCGGGACACGTCGACGGCGTAGCATGCGTAGTCGAGCGGCGGCCCGAGGCTGAATCCGTCCGGTTCGTTTTCGAGATTCCCCACGGTCTTGAGCGGTTAATCGCTCCGAAAGGTTCTGTTGCCCTCGACGGCGTCAGCCTCACGATCAACGAAGTGTCGGGAACCCGTTTCGGCGTAAACATCATTCCGCACACCTTGACATGCACGAATTTAGGAGCGGGAAGACCCGGCCAGCGGATGAACCTCGAAATCGATCTGATTGCGCGCTATGTCGCCCGTCTTCTCGGCGAGCGCGCGGAGCGGAGATCATGAATCGCCCACCCCATATTCTGCTCGTCGAGGCTCTCTACTACACTCACATTGCCGATCATCTGCGGAAAGGCGCCGAGCGGGCACTGACGGTGGTCGGAGCCACCCACGAGGTCATCTCGGTGCCCGGCGCGTTCGAGATACCCGGGGCCATTGGAATGGTCGCTCGGACGACCGACCGTTTCGACGGCTTTGTCGCGCTCGGCTGCGTAATTAGGGGCGAGACCACGCATTACGATCACATCTGCGCCGAGAGCGCACGAGGGTTGCAGGATCTCTCGGTCCGTGATGGGCTCGCCATCGGCTACGGAATTTTGACGGTGGAGAATGAGGCGCAAGCGCTTGCCCGCGCTGCGGCAGAACGTAGGGACAAGGGCGGCGAAGCGGTGCGCGCTTGCCTGGCGTTGGTGGATCTGAAGCGCCGTCTCGCCGGGGAGGAAAATGATCACGCCAATAGAGTCGCCGTTCGGCAGTCTCCGACCGGAAGGGCCTGAAGCCGGGGACGGCTCGCGGCCTGGCGGCCGCCGGCGCAGCGTTGCCAGGCTTGCCGCGGTGCAGGCCCTTTATCAACTTGAGCTGAACCGCGGGATCGACCCGGAAGCGGTAGTCCGCGAGTTCGCGCGACATCGACTCGGGCACGAGATCGACGGGGATCGGTACGGCGAGGCCGACCCCGCATTGTTCTCCGACATAGTTCGGGGCGTTGCAGCCGACCTTGACCGGCTGGACGCGACAATCACCGAGGCGCTCACGGAGGAATGGCCGCTGCCTCGGCTCGATGCGGTTCTTCGAGCGATACTGAGAGCCGGCGCCTACGAGCTCGTGCATCGTCGCGATGTTCCACCGCGCGTCTCAATCAACGAATATACGACCATTGCTCACGCCTTTTTCTCCGGCAAAGAACCTGGGCTCGCGAACGGCGTGCTCGACAGGCTGGGTCGTACGTTGCGTACCCCCGAGATGTAGCGTCCATGGCTGCCGGTGATCTTGGAGAGTTCGAGCGCATCCGACGTTTCTTCGCACCGCTTGCAGGGCCGGGCGGGCTCGGGCTGCTCGACGACGCCGCGCTCGTCGACTGCGGCCCCGGCAGACGGCTCGTCGTAACCGCGGACGCGATTGTCGCCGGAGTTCACTACCTGCCCGAGGACCCGCCGGAGCTGGTCGCTCGCAAGCTGCTTCGCGTCAATCTGTCGGACCTCGCGGCAATGGGAGCGCGACCTCTCCATTATCTCCTTACGACCGCCCTTCCAGCGGTGCTCGGACCAGAATGGCTCGCGCGCTTCGCCGCGGGTCTAGCGGAAGATCAACGCCGCCACGGTATCGACCTGTTGGGCGGCGATTCAGTCGCCACTAACGGTCCTGCTGTCCTTTCCTTGACCGCAATTGGGGAGATCGCAGCCGGACAGGAAATACGTCGCAGCGGCGCCAAGCCCGGCGATCTCGTGTGGGTTTCGGGTACGATCGGAGACGCACTTCTAGGGCTTAATCTCCTGCGGGGTGACTATCCCGACGTCTCGCGCCAGCATCGTGAGTACCTAATTAACCGTTTCCGAGTCCCGGATGCACGCACGGAACTCGGGCCCCGCCTCGCGGGCGTAGCGCATGCGATGATCGATGTTTCCGACGGCTTGCTCGCCGATCTCGGGCACATATGCGAGGCCTCTCACGTTGCCGCAGTGATCGAGTTGGAATCAGTACCGCTGTCGCCGGCAGCTCGAGCCGCCGTAGCAAACGATCCGCGTCTTCGTCTACGGTTTGCCGCTGCCGGTGACGATTATGAACTCCTGTTCGCCGCGCCCACCGACGCGGCGGAAGCGATCGCCATGCTATCATCCCGTCTGGGCGTCCGG
>Ga0306920_100011557_pt1 | contig 11932 bp, 15 predicted proteins | sample flu12Cox44000170_FD_204666 | JGI IMG/M metagenome (GOLD analysis project Ga0306920, IMG submission 204666) | Lab enrichment of tropical soil microbial communities from Luquillo Experimental Forest, Puerto Rico - flux4day.12C.oxic.44.000.170 (v2)... | ecosystem: Environmental > Terrestrial >...
GCTGGACCTGCCCAGGAGAAGTAAGCGGAAGCCAGCCCGTAGAATCAACGTGATTTCCAGTGAACGGATCGGTTATTTCAAACGTGCTACCAGTAACACCTTGAACAATGAAGTATCGGTCGTTGATCTGCTGCATCCCGCCAACGCCGGAGGTAAATACTAAGTCGCCATTAGCGTAGCCATGACCAGGTGCTGTGACGATGGTGGTGGTGCCACCTGACCCTTGAGCTACGCTAGTTACAGGAGCTGCGACTTCTACAACAGAACCGTCCTGTGTCACAAATCTTAGGTAGTTATTCCCAAACTCTAAGGCGTACGTAACCGATGTAGACTGTTGAAATCTTATGAGTCGAACGGGTCCCTGACCCTGCTTCGTCGGTCGGACAAACTCTGTCCCTGGTCGAGTGCTCGCACCGCTGCGATAATCAACAAACATATTCCGCATACGAGCAGCGCCGGAATGATATTTAGCAATGTCCACCCTGGCAAATAAACTCGGGGAGAGCTCGCCACTAGCAAACGAGGCTTGGATAACATTTTCAGACATCTCAGTAGTACATAGTCAGCTGCGGACCCCAGTCGAACATGATGTTCGGCGAGAACTCCCATGCTTGATAACTGATACCTCGCGTTCTGATCCAATCCGGTGTCACGTCGTTGATCGTCAACCCCTCATTTCCATCTAGTTGGCGAGCTATGACGATGTAGCGATTAGCTTCTTCCAGCCGAAGCTGGGCTAGGCCCTTATCACCGGTGAGGGCTATAGCCAGCCTTGCGGCTAGGCCGGCTGTTAGCGCATGCCGGAAGTTCTCATCCCAAACATCTGGGTTTGTCACCCTGCGGTTGTAACAGAGGATGGCTTGCTCTTGGTTTGTGAGGATGACTCGCTGGTCGAATCCGCTGACTGAGGGCTTGCCAGTCGTCGGATCAATCTGATCAATAGCAATTTGGAACCGTACCGGAGGGCCATTCCAAAAAGCAGGGGCTCCTCCGGTAACTGCGGTAGTAATAGGTACGCCACTGGCAAAGCCGGTGGTGAACTGAGGTACAACGTAAATCGCCCGAATGCAATCTGACGGGTACGCATATTCGTAGCTCCATGGTGGGGGAGGGATACCTTTCTGCCAGGTCGCTGAGCCAGCAGATGGATTCTCTGGCGTTCCTGGGGCTGCGCAGATCAGACTCAAGTTTACGAAGTTTCTGCAACAGTCCCAAGGAGCCATCCGCAGCATTTCATCTCGAAGAGGCTCCAACAAGAGCTTACACTGGATGCTCTCGTTGGAGCCTTCATCGAGCGAGGCTATCTGCGACCGTGTGCCTATCTCAGACAGCGCCCGATTCGCTATATCGACTTCAGATGTCACCGTTGCGACCCACTTTTATGAACGGTATGGCTGATGCCAGGATGACCACCTCCACCGCTACTAGCAGTAGGACATCTGGCCATACCATGACTATCACCGTGGAGACCAGGACTATGAGGGTCGCCAATATTCGTAGGACCTTGAGGCGCATGATAGTTATGGATTGGCTTGGCATCGGTGACACCGCCACTAGTGGCTCTTGGTGCTTGGGGATGCGGAATGTCCTTCCCGAACTCGCCTAGAATGTCTCTAGCCATCACGCAGCCTCCTTCTTTTCATCCTCAAGCTTCTGCAAGAGTTCAGCAGCCATCGCCACAAGGGTTCTGAGAGCCTCGTCGAAGATGGGCTTGAGGTTCGGATAATCTTTTGCCAAGTCTGTTATGGCGAGAAGATCATGGACCTTCTCGACATCAAAGTTCGGCTCGGTGTCGTACTCCGGTTTTACTGCTTCAGTCTCTTCGTATGGCATTCCAGCCTCCTATTTGTGCTTACCCTGCGAACCGTGTGGGTGTATAGTACGACCTCCACCCGGACCCAGCGCCGGCCTACTCGTATGAGTTGGGTTGAAGCCCGACTCTTCGACAACGTCTTCATCCTTGTGCCAGGCCCTTGAAAGCCCGAGATTAGAAACGTCTTCTATGTCCACTCTGCGGGACTTGGGTTCCACTTTCCAGCTCTCCCTTCCGCTCTTGTCTGCTCTGCCTTGTCGCATCTTTTATCTCCTTTCTAAATCTACCACCTTGGCCTGACTCAATGTCAAGCTGGCGTAGCAGTTGCACTTGTGACCGATGCATCTCACCTTTAGTCCACTCTGGCGGCTGCATTCCAATCTGCTCGTAGAAGAACCTGATGTAGATCATGTTATGGAGATGCCATGCCAACAGCAGAATCTTCGGTGGGATCAGATCAGTTATAGGCTCTGGATCGTTGGGATCGACTTGATAGAGCGATCCCAAGTCCAGCGGATTGAAGGGTGGGTTAACCATTGGCTTTCTTCTTCTTCAACATGCCAACTCTCTTGTCGGCTGCAACAAACTTCTTGCCGACACTTGGTGGTATACCGATGTTGCTCTTACCCGCAGCAGCGATCCGCATGGCGATTTTCTGCTTTGGACTTGTGCTGGGCATTATGGGCCTCCGTCGTAGCGATCTTCTATGAATATGATACCGTTTCCAACTCCAGCAGCCCCAGTGAACCAAGCGATGCTGGTGACTCCGAGAGTTGGCATGATAAACTCGGCATACTCACCGGCGCCACCCCCACCGCCACAGCCAGCGTCGGCAGCACCATTCGGGCCACCTGCACCGCCAGAGCCATAAGGACCAGCTGGGCTGGCCAAAGAAGCGTAGGCTCCACCAGCAGCACCGCCTCCGAAGAAGCTACCGCCACCAGCACCAGCACGAGTGTATGTTCCGGTTCCGACCGTTGGTGTGCTTCCACCGTACTCCCCAGGACCGCCAGGGAATCTAGCTACCAATGTTCCAGTGCCATTCGCCCCGCCGGTACCACCACTACCTGGTGCACCACCAGCAATACCCCCTGCTCCGGGCGCAGAAGCACCACCACCGCCAACAGCACCCCAGCCACCGAATGCCGTATTGCCACCGGTAACCCCAGCTACTCCACCGGATGTCGAATTGGGTGCTCCAGTTCCGCCAGCGGCAACCATTCTACCCCTGACGTAGGTGCATCCAGGCTTGATTACATATGTTCCGGAACCACTCAAAGTAGCAAACGTCGGTGGTGGAGCTTTAAAGTATCGAAGATACCATGCACTAACACCATCTGTCTGGACAAAGACGTAAGAGCCAACTGGAATTGCCCAATTAACTCCAGCGCTCAACGTTCCGATCGTCTCACCCGCATGTGGGATTAGCGTTGCAATGCCACTAAAGGCATCTACATAGAACCCAAAACCGTTGAAATATGTAGCAGCTGCGCCCAGAGTATAACTGACATTTGCCTTAACAATATCTGTCGAGCCGTGCAGTGCAGCCGTTGGAGTTTGATTGGTCGTCACTGTGCGGAGCGGGACGTTGGTTCGAAGGTTCCCCGCACCATCATCCTGCAAACCCGACCCTATGTTCTCGGTAGCAATTGAGCCCAAGCCCATTGCTGTCCTGGCAAGCGGCAGCGTACTGGCACCAACCACTGGCTGCATTGCTGGAGAGACAAACACTGAACCGCCAGGAGCAAGCCCAGGGACTAGATTTCCGTTAGTGTCAAAGAAGGCGTTTTGGTTCCTGCGTTGAGCCACTGGCGGTAGCGAAAGCGGAGGCGGATCACTAATCCCAACTGTGAGCGTTCGACTTATGATTTCTAGGTCTTGCTGATCCAGCATAGTCAGATAATCGAATTCAGCCTCTACCACTGGCGGATACACAATCGACTGGTTAGAGAGTGACACTGATTGAGATACAGACAACTCCCTGATGATAGTAAGCTGATTACCAATCGCTAGCGGTGGTCCGGTCAGTGGATAGTTAACAGTGCCGCCTATGCCAGTTGGGTTAGGACTGATTGGTGGGTTTAGAATAACTGTATAAGCAGTTGTGGCCAGTTGAGTAATATTGCCAGAAGAGTCAGTGATAAAAACCTGTATGCTAGTTGTAGATACTCCTGGGAACGGGAAGCTCCAAGCCGTCGTCGAACCATCAGCTGAGTAGATAATCTTATTAAGTGCAGCGGTGACTGTCATAGCGGTATCACCATAAACGCTAGTAGAATTACTGCGTGCATAACCATTTGAAAGCCCAAAATCCAAACGCTGGCACCACCTCCACCACCACCACCGCCACTTCCAACGTCTATCAAGACAAACCCCACAGACCCAGGTTCGTCGCTAGTTAACAAGCCGCCGCCTTGGTCTGTGAGCTGTATCATGCGACCCTTGTCCAGTTGGTGCCGTCAAACCTGACCTTGTAGCGACCAGCTCCACCACCGGTAATAGTCGCACCGAACGCAGCCGAGCTTGGAACACCGTCGATGATCGTGTTTTCGTAGCCGACTTCATAGATTCGATTCAAGTACGGATCTTTGTTGAGTCCGGAGTATTTAACAAATGGGGTCAGTTCTGGACATTGCATAATCGCGATGTTTCCAAAACTCTGGGTATCGTCGTTTGTGATAAACCAGTTACCAGGCGCACTCATAGACATTACCAAGGCACTAATGAAGCCGCGAGCTATAAACCCAGGCATCAAGCAGAACCCAAAGCTGCCCTGGATAGTCAGACTGTTGAAAACGTTCGCAGCATACGTGCAGTTAGTTATGGCTCCATTGCCTATACCCTGCTGGCATGGATAGTTCCACGTTCCACCGGCATAAGTGGTTGTATCTGAGCTTGGGCCAGCGTAGGAAAAATGATTTGCATCAACTATAGTAACAGAAGCAAATTTGCTGTTAGCCCCATTGCTGTCGGTAATAGTTATATATTGAGCTGAGCCAATATTATGCCCAACGGATGATATAGTCACAGTGCCGCCACCACCTGCTGTCCAGTTTAACGCAAAAATTGTTACTGGTGTAGCCGGTCCATAGTTGCCATAGATGAAATTGGCTGCAACTATGCTTTCGTACATCTGATAAGCCCGAATACCTTGAAGACAGCGGTCGGCTTGGTTCGAAAACATCCCTAAGCCTTGACACGACTGATTACCACTTGCGGCCACATATCCCGGTGAATATCCCCAATTACAGCGAGTGGCTCTGTTACCAATCATAAAGGTGGTGTTCCCAGTGGCGTTGGTATCGCCGCACGGTGCGAAGCCGATATCAAAACCTACCGCTTGGCAGTTCACAACATACTGCTGTCCGACCCAAAATCCACACGACCCTGCGAGCGGCCCTGGCGTGGTGCTGTTAGCAGGTGCTATTGCGGCCTCACCTTTCGTTCCACTGGGCCCAGAGCATTCAGCAATGCAATTCTTGATCGAACCACCAAACGATCCACTGCCGCAGTAAACGCAAGCAAGAACACCAACAAATCGGCAATCAATTATCGTAAGGGCCTGCCCCTGCAAGTAAAACAGCGCACCAGAATACGCCACAGTGCTTGTGTTCCAAACTGTCATCCCTCTGAAAACTTGTGGTAACTCAAGAGCACCGGAAATAAAAGTTCCATACATCAGAAACCCAGGAGCGTTCTGAGGCACCTGTCCAGTCGAGTAATTTCCTTTAATAATCGTTACATCTCGACCAGCACCAATTATATTGATGCCAAGGTTTGCTGTTACGACACCTGTTGGCTGCGAGATTCGAATCGGCGTGCTGGCAATATTATAAGTTCCAGCCGGAAAAAAGATATTGGCTCCGTGAACAAACCCACCAACAATCGGGATGTTGAGCCATGCATAGTCGATTGCAGCTTGAATTGCAGCCGCGTCGTTTGTTACTCCATCTCCTTTTGCACCCCAGTCCTTAACATTAATGTTATCGTTGTATCGATCAGGCAAGGTGCGATCAACAGTCCTCCCAAGACCCTGAGGGTCAGTAGCAGCAAAGGCGTAGGATGGAAAACTTGTCATCCAATGCGTATCCAGTTAGTCCCATTGTAGCGGACCTTATAGTGACCATTGCCCCCACCAATTACTTGATCGCCCCAAGCTGCCGCAGTTGGTGGTGCGAATCCAAACTTACTTCCGTCTTTAATGTCATATTCCTGTGCCTCGAACGGACCTGCTTGGAATGTAGAACGGGTAAAGCCCAAGCTGTCGACGTAGGTCGGGTTCGTGTACTGCCCAGGTAGATCAGCGAAATTCATCGCTCCACCACCTTGGTTAACCGTGTTCTTGGTAAACCCAGCAACGCCTTGCAGAGCATTGACCAAGCCATTCAAGTTGACAAATTTCCAGCCAGGTAGATTACGCGTATCAGTCGGCAGAATGAGGCCATCAGGTACTGAGGTGTTCATCAACACGTTATTGCCGTGCTGCGCCTCAGCTGCATTCATTGTCTCACTGCCTACAGTCTGCGAGTTATTGACAGTGTAAGTACCAGTTCCTCCGGTTCCTGTGCCAAGTGCCGTAATCACGGTGGCTGCTGCAACACTTGCTCCTGTAATACTTTGGCCAACCGCTAGAGCACCAGCGGCAACCGCAGATACAGTCAATGTTGGGGGCGTAGGCGAGATCGACCCAGTGAAGGTGGCCGCGTTCCAATCTAAATCGACCGTGGCCCAGGCACTGTTCTGGGCAAATGAATGACTATTGATTAGAACGTCATGAGCGTGCCGGACTCGAAGTGCATATAATTGCGCATAAGACCATTCAGCCACATAACTACCGCTCATTGCTTCGCTGCCGACAGTCTGGTTTTTATTGATGTTGTAAGAGCCTATTCCGCCAGCCCCAGTGCCAAGCCCAGTAATGACAGTGCCCGCTGTAACACCTGCGCCTGTAATAGTTAAACCAACTGCCAATGCGCCGCTGCTAACCGCAGATACATTCAATGTAAACCCTGAAATCGATCCGGTAAAAGCAACAACGTTATTGTAAAGTCCTGGATTGGAACCTGGCAGTGAATACTGAAACGTAGTCGAACTCGGAATGGCCGTCACAATTATGAAATATGGACCGGGAGCCGGTTTAGCATACGATGGGATGAAGGGACAGCCAGTATCCGCAAAGAGTTGCAAAGGCAGCGGCAGCACCCCGCTTGAGATATTATGTGTAACAGTTGTCACAGTAGCCGTGCCAGCAGACCAAGTTATGTTCGAGATGCCTGGCTGCGGGTCTGCATAGGCTGCGATTTGTCCTTGAGTAGTGCTGCCAGCAAGGACACCACCACGACAATCATAAAGCTCGAACACGGAGTTAGTTCGTTCGACCTCTGGTGTCAAGATTGTGAAGCCGTAGGCAGTCAGCGCTCCAGCTACTCCAACACCACCAGCGTTTGGAGACCAGCCGACTCTGCAAAAACACCTATTAGTCTCGCCAGAACAGTTGAAAATCGCAGGACCGTTCCCGCTAAGCGCATAGGTAATGTCACAATTCTGATAACGGCAATCTACCGCCACGCAAGCATTGCCGAGTGCCATGCCGAATGACCCTGGTGCGACACCGGGAGGAACAACATTTGCTGGGTTGAAAGCGCCTACTCCGTAACCGTTACAGTTTTGCATAAATGCAGCTGTTGCCAACGAAGCATCGACTACCCCAATGCAACTTATAACCTGCTGCTGTGTTCCAGAAAGAGTAATGCCATAATGACTTAGGCCCTCTATGCGCCCAATATTGTCGTAGGTGGCGCCACCTTTTGAGAAACTCGCATGAATAAGGGTCGCTCCAAAACCGGAACCAACGAAATCCACCCTTGTCGCCTGCGTTGACGATCCGCACGTTATAGCCGATCCAGTAACAGTGTAAAGCCCAGGTGGGAAGAATATTATTCCGCCACCTGCTGCTTGCGCTGATGAAATAGCTGCTTGAATGGGTGGACCGTCATTGGTGCTGCCCTGTCCACCCGCACCCCAATCCTTAACATTGAAAACGTCGGCGAGCCTATCTGGGGTATTCCGCCGACCAGCCGGATCAGGTGCGCCGGTGGCGGTAAACTTGTAAACCCTGAAATCTTCAGTCGACATGGTTAGAACCCAGCATTATAGTAGTTGTGTATATTGTTGTACATCTGAGTGATTTGTCCAGCGGTCAACACTCCCGCGAAAGCGCCCATCTCGGCCCATGATCCATCGACCTTGTGATAGGTAAACTGCCCTATCGCGGCTATCCCACCGCCATATGGGATTGCGCCGGTACTTATTCCTGTAGATTGAGTACCGTTCACAGCATAAATTTCGCTACCGCTCGTTGGTATCGTACCAACATGCGAGTTCCAAGTACTATCGGTTGCGGTTATAATTATCGAGTTTACCCCGTCGTAAAAGGTTCCTTGATTGGTATTTGAAAAGTAAAAGGCCAAACTACTTGATGCACCGTTAGAAGCCCAGAAAATATTCTGGTCCGAAGTCGCCGCAGTATGCTTCGCAACCAGCGCCATAGTTACAGGGAGCGCATGTGATGTAATGACTGCACTAGTTTCGAACCCATTATTGGCTGCGGAGATACACGCAATGCTCGGCAAGTTATTCAAGGTAGAGTCTGCTATTGTAAGAACGGTATTCAAAGAATAGCTACCAATGACTAAATTATTAGAGCCAACCTGATCGTAGATTTGACTAACTACCACCGGGCCAGGATGTGCTATGACTCCAGCGTTAAGGGTCGCAACATCAAGGGCACCACCTGCAACGGTTACTATTGTTGCGGTTGCTCCATCGTTATACCTCACATCTATGCAGCTGGTGCCAATCTTGGCCAGGCTATAAGCACGAAAGCCCCACCAATTAAGCCCAGTTAGTCCAAGAGTCGCAGCAAGGTCACCGATGCCCACATAGCTAGGGACTACGCCTGATGTTGCTGGCGTTATAACTGACCCAAACGGACCAGGAGACGGGATTACTGGCATCAGAATATTCCTATTACTATGGCAGCAACGTTACTGCCGCATGTTATAGACCATCCGCCGTTTGAGCTGACGAACCCTAATGCCAACGTATACGACGAAAGATTGCTAAGCGAAGCGATGGCACCGCCTTGGTAAATCGTTCTCGGTGTCAATCCCCCATCGACTACGGATATGCCACCACAGGTGAGAGAAGCTGGAATTATCACGATCCCAGCAAGGTAATCACCTAGATGGTAACCCCCGACGTTTGAGCTTGTGCCCGCTGCAATGTACTGATACACGTAGTTGCATTGGACAACCGGTACCGAGCTGCTCTGCGTTTTTAGGCCTAGCGTCGCCACCTGCGAAGAATCGCCAAGTATCCGCATCGTTGCGGTGCCACCAGTACCAGTACCTGTATCGAATTCTTGTTCGCCTGGCATCAGACCATCTCCGTAACCGCCATTGCACCACTACTAGTAGCGGACCAGACCGCATCAATGCGTCCGGTCCAAACGCAAGTGTCAGTCATTTCCCAATTACTATTGCCGGGAACCCTTACAGTAAAGCTGCTAGTTGAAGCCGTGGCGCCAAACTTAACGTAAGCAGGATTACTGTCGGTGTTCTGTAGTATAAGACCTTTGCGGGCACCGTTCGCAGCTAAAACAGTCGATGATGTTGTCGACGCTGGTACCGATGTGAGGTTCGCTGTTGAGGATGTAAACATGGGTAAGCCTATATTGGTAATCGTGACTGTGTTAGAAGCATCGGCTATCGTTATACCAGCACCAGCCGCGAATGTGATCGCAGGGCCGGCCATGCCGTCGATGGTCGCAATTCCCCCTCCACCACCACCAGGCGGGGCTGCCCACATACCATCTGCACGGAGGAAGTTTACTGTTCCACCACTACTTGCCGCTACATCGCCCGAAGCCGTGGTACTAAACAACGTTCCCGCCACTTGAATGTTGGCCCCGCTTGGGGTTACCGCTATGCCAGCACCGGCAGTGATAGCGAGCGCACCGAACAATGTATTAAGTGAAGAAACGCCAGCACTAACTCCGGGCGGAACTGCCCACAAGCCATCCGCACGAAGAAAATTGGTTGCACCACCGCCGCTTAGCGGAACGTCACCTTGAGCCGTAGGACTAAACTGCGTGCCAACGTATTGAATGATATTGGCGCTCGGACGGCTAATCGAGAGTCCTGCACCGGCAGTAAACGAAACAACCGGACCTGTGTTGCCACCCGGGTTGATGGCTGTGATATTGCCTCCACCTCCACCACCACCACCAACTGATCCTATATCCGCCCACCAACCACTGAGATTGTTTAGTGGCCACAGCTTCATCAACCCAAAGTTCACAGACAATATCGTCGATGCAAGAGTATCGATCGTCTGGCCAGTAAATGCACTTATCAACACGTTGCTAGTCCCAGCAAAGCCAAAGTCCTTTACCCAAAGCGATCGTTCAAATCCTGTAGCCGGCTGATAAGCTGGTTCATTAACCCAAGCCCGAACATCAGGAAGATTGATGCTAACACCAGTAGAGTTGACAAATAAAATGCTGTCGCCAGGCTGGACATTATACACTCCTGGTGTCGAGATATAGACCTCAGGCTTGACAATCCTATCGACCCAGCCAAGGCTAGGACCTAGCCAAGCCCTAACTTTCTGCCAGCTACTGCCGCTTTGGTCGAGGTCTACCAGCATCACACACGTCTAAAGCTTGACTTTGGCTTCTCTAGCACCTCAGCTCTAAGGGAAGCATTCTGCTCCATCAGCTGCTTAACCATACCCTGAAGATCGTCGAACTGCTTCTGTGTAACGCCGCCAACCGCAACATTCGGCGGGGCCACCATCTCGACCTTCTGTGTTAACAGGGTAGCAATCCGTTGTTCCCATTCACTCAGCACAGACTGGGAGTAGGTCATGTTGAGCGAATCTATCGGGTGTATCCAAGCGCCCCGATCAATATAGCCTTGTGAGATGGCCTGCGCCTCGTCGTCTATGGGCTCCATATTTGGGGTAGGAGCACCCACAAACACGTAATCACGATGATGAGCAGGATCGTACCTATCACTAACGACAACACTCTCATTCTCGCGGTCATTTTGGTCAGCCCTGTCTTTTGGATCAAGATACAGAGGAACTTCATACACCCTCCTAGCCTGCCGACCCGTTTCACGATCGGCCTCTTTATACTCCCATTCAGTTCCTGGGACATTGAGGTAGTGAGGCTCTAGTAGTCGCCACCTAGCCATGTTGCACCTATGCGTCTATGCTGTTAACGCCAGTTATAGTACAAGGAAGTGGGGTAGCTGCGAACACACTGGCGTTGCGCAGTGTCGTAGCTGCGCCGTCAAGCGGAGCGAGCAGTGGAGAGATACCACCAGCTGTGCCGAAAGGAGCGTACACAATGTCTCCAGCTATGGCGTTGCCAACGGTGTCGGCATATTTAGTGCCGGCTTTGTAGAGTTTGGCGTTGATGTGAAACGCAGCTAAGCCTTGCCATCTTGCCATCTGAACCTCCTAGTATTGGCCGTAAAGCACTACGGCGTTGATCGGGCCTGTTCCGGTGATTGTGTAGCACAGTGCGTTTCCGCTCGGGCTGGAGTACCAAACAGCTCCGGGCCTGCTGACTAGGACTCCGTTTATCCCAAGAGAAAACGCTGGTGTGATGTTGACGGTGCCGGTGCCACAGTTGGTTCCGGTCCCAGTAGAGAGTTGAAAGGTCCCAGCTGCGGCACCAGCGTTGATGTCGTAGCCACAGATATGGACTGCTGAGCCTGAGGCTGCGGCTACGACCTGAGTTATTGCGGTGGCCCCTGCGCTGACTGTAAACGACTTGTTACAGAACAACGCTGGTGGACCTACCGCTTGAGAAAAGGCTGGCCCTGCAAGCGACAGCAGAGCCAGCAAGGCGACGAGAGCTCGTTTCATTGGATTCTGTACCATGTTGCAGACGCCTGGTTCCATTGCACCTTGGTACAGGAAGTAGCGGCTTGGGTTGTAAGGGTCACAGCCGGGCTCAGCGTCTGATTGGTGTTGGCCGCAAATGTCACCGCAGCAGTAGAGAAGGGACTCCCGGTGACGTTACAGTAGCTGATTATGGCACCATCA
>Ga0306920_100011558_pt1 | contig 11932 bp, 7 predicted proteins | sample flu12Cox44000170_FD_204666 | JGI IMG/M metagenome (GOLD analysis project Ga0306920, IMG submission 204666) | Lab enrichment of tropical soil microbial communities from Luquillo Experimental Forest, Puerto Rico - flux4day.12C.oxic.44.000.170 (v2)... | ecosystem: Environmental > Terrestrial >...
TCTTCGCCCCCTAGCCGGTCGGCAATCGCCGCCTGTTGGGGTTCGACGCGGAAGTGTCCGGCGCGGGCCAGGGCGGGCCCGTCGTGGATGGCGTTAACCGCCTTCGCCCGCAGGTGATCGCTGCGGATCTGTTGTTGCTGGCGGAAGCTTTCCAGGAACGCGGGGGTGTCGGCCGCCCCGCCCTTCGGGGCGAACTTGCCCTTGTCCCGGGGGTGTTCGGATTCATCGAAGGGTCCGCCGAAAAAAGCCTGCTGCCGGCCGCCGGAACCGGCAGACGGCCCGGCCGCCGCCTTCGGCTTCCGGGAAGCCCTACGCCACGAAAAACGGGGGTCCAACGGCTCGACGTGGTTTGAGGCGAAGCCGTCTTCGCCGTCCAGCTTCACCCGGTTCGTCTGCTTGTGGACGCCGCCGGACTCTTCCGTAACCCGGGCCACGGTGCCCAGCCGTCCCCGGGTCGTGTCGTGGAGGGAAACGACGCGCGTACCGTGCGGCAACTGCTGGAAAGCCCGAGACTCTTTTTCGGAACGGTCCGGCTCGGTAAAGAAGTCCGGTTCCTTCCAGACTTCGGCCCGCTGAAGGGCCTTCGCAGCGAGGTCGCCGTGGGCGGACCCTTCGGCCGCCTCCCCGTGCCGGGCGATGTGCTCGGCCACGGAGCCGGCATCCCCCGTTACGTGGCCGGTGGCCGTCTCGATGCGGTACTCGTTCTCGCCCCTGCGGCGGACGTGGAAGCCGCCTACGGTCCCAAGCTCTCCATGAGGGATTTGCTGGAGGGCCGCGGAGTGTTCCGCCACCTTGGCCGCGAACTTGCCGCGGTTGCGGGGGTGTTTGTTTTCATCCCAAAGGCCGGCGAAGCGCGCGGATCCTCGGCCGCCGGCCGTCTGACGGCTGAAAGGCACGTCTTCTAGATCGGGCTTGGGCGAGGTCTTTTTCTTCCGGCCATGACGGCCCGAGGGGGCCAGCCCCTCGTCGGCGTCCCCGCGCCGGGCCTTGCCCTTCGGGCCGGCCGGCGGCTTCGGGGATCGCTTGCCGGCCAAACGCGGGTCGTGCAGGGCGTCGAACGCCTGGGTGTACGCCTGCTGTTCGGAGATCGGCTCGGGATTTCCGGCCGCCAGCATGTCGAAAAGCCGGTCCTCCGGCCGCTCCCGGTCGTGGAAGTGCTCCGGGAACTCCTCGGCAAGCCGCTGACCTAAGTCGTCAAAACCCCGCAAGGCGTCCGAATCAAGGTTCCCTTTGGCGATCCGCTGCTTGAGGTTCACGAGGTTACCGTAGCCCAATGATTCGGACAGCTTCCGGGCCCGTTGCAAGACCTTCGTGTGATCTTCCTTGTACGCCTTGTCGTGGGCCAGGATTTCCGCGGCGAGCTGGTGCAAGTGTTCCGGGGCGATGCCGTCTTTCCGCGCCCGCTTGGCCCAAACGGCACGGTCGTATTCCTTGCTCTGGGCGTTCGCCTTGCGGGTGGACGGGTTTTCCAGATCCTTCGGGGCCGCCTTGCGGTTGGGGTACTTGGCGGCGAGGTCCGGGTAGTCTTTCAGCACCGCCGCGGGGACCGGCTTGCCGCTCTTGAGGGCGTGCCGCACTTCTTCCTTGTGGGCGATCTTCAACCCGTAAGAGCCTTCCCCGTACTCGGCCCGTTTGCCGGTCTGGCGGAGGTGCTTGTCCCATTCGTCCCGGGTCAAGGCGTGCGGGCCCTTGGTGGGACTTTCCTTCAAAGCGTCAATGCTCTTGCCGGTGAGGGACGGGTGGCCTTTGACGATCTGGCCGTTCTTCACGCAAACCGGACTACCGCCGTGGCGTTTGCCGGACTTCTTCCCCTTGCCGCCTTCTTCGCCTTCCCCGTGTTCTTCCCCCTCTTCGCCTCCTTCTTCTCCCTCTTTCGCGCCGATCGTGATCCAGTGACAGTCCCCGTCGCCGCCCTTGTCGAAAGCGGCAAGGCCGCCCGTGTCGGTGTCATGGCACCGACAGCGGGCCCGCTTCGACATGCCGACCGTGCCGTTGTCCCCGCCGTCTGACGTACCACCGTCACCACCTGGGCCAGCATCCCCCGGCGTGTCGCCGTCGCCGCCGGCGTCGCCGCCCTCGGCCCCGGGCTTTCCAGCTTGACCCCGTGGAGAGCCCGGCTCCCCGCCTTCGCCTTCCGGCTTCTGCTCCCGAGCCGGCAGGCCGAGCCGTTCGTCTAGATCCGCCTGCTGCGATTGGTCGAGGTAGCCGCTCGACCAGAGCTGACCGACCGCGGCGGCGTCGCCCTTCCAATCCTGCTGCTCGATCGGCGAGAACGTGGCGAAGGGCGTCAGCCGTTTTGCAACGTCCGGCCCCCAGTTGTAGGCAACCGCGTGGTACAGGAATTCCCTCCGCACGAACCAGCCGAAAGCCCGCTTGTCGGTCTTGGCCGCAAGGCCCATCGTGTCCTGATGAACCTCGGCCGCCGCACGTTGGCCCTTCTGGGTTTGCTCCGTGGCCAAGGTTTGCCCGGTGATCGCCTTGGCGATCTGATCGTCCGCCCATTCCAGGCCCTTGACAAATTGCGAGCCGTCGCCGGGCGGGGTGATCCAGTTGACCTTGGTGCCGGAGGGCACCGCGATCGCGGAACCGCCCGTCATCGAAACCAGTTGGTTCAAGAGCGCCTGCTCCGGCGTCAAAACGGGCGAGGTCGAGGGCGGGTTGCCGAGGTTGCCGAGGGTGTCCCCGGCGTAATTCGCCTGGGCGTTGGGGCCGGTTTCGCCGATCAAGGACGGGGCCGCACACTGGGCCAGGTACTTGAGGTACTGGCCGTAGGCTTGCATCTTGTAAGTCCACGGCGTGTAGCAGGCCCGCAGGATCGACGTACCACGGGGGTCGCCGTCTTTCGGTTGCCACGAGAAAACCGCGAACTTTTCCCGGGGCAGGAGGTTCGGCGCCTCACGGAGATCGCTAAACAGTCCAGAGGCGATGAATAGGGAAGCTTGACCGGGCCGCAGGCCCATCAGCCCGACCACGTTCAAAAAGGCGTCCGTAACGAACGCGGTCGCCTTCCGCGGCTTGACCTTCACCTTGGCCAGTGACAGCCGGCCGGCGTCGGGTCCGCCGTCCACCAGCTCGAAAGTTTTCTCGGCCACCTTGTTCCCGTAGCACATGCCGTGGCCAAGCAACCAAAGACAATCCTCAAACGAGCCTGGAAGGCCCGACTCGCCTTCCAGGCAAACGCGGTCGAGCATCCGCTCGCAAAATTCCTTGACCTCGGCCGCCAGGTCGTAATCGGGGCTCCCCTGATCGTCAACGGCGGGGTAAAGGTTCAGACCTTCCGCCAGAACCGACCGCAGCCGCACATCGAAGCAGGACCGGGCTTGCGAGTCCATCAAGATCCGGTCGTAAAGGTCGTCGCCGAAATCCCGGGTCACGTCGTCGATGTACGTCGGCAACGCCCGGAAAAACGAGTTGATGAAGACGTTTTGGCCGCCCGAGACGTATTCGGCGGTGAGGTTCACCCGGCGGGGAGGCGTCAGGCGGCCGTGGTCCGTTTCCAGGACCGGCGGCAGCTGGGAGTAGGTCCCGGAGGCGTCGAATACGGCGGAGCTGTCGGGAGCGTTCATCCCCCCAGTAGGGGGGATTACCCCGCCGGTTTTGAAGGGAAGCCTTCCAGGCTGCCGGTTTGGCAGCCCCGAGAGACGGTTTTACTACTATTACTCTCTATAAAGGTTTAGGTACAAGTTCGGCCGCCTGGAGAGCTTGGAAGAGGGCAAATAAAAGCACCGAAGGTCTATCGGGTTTCCGATAGACCTTCGGCTTTCTTGGCCGCTTTCTGCTTGTTGTTTCAATCCGCCCCCGGCCCGAAAGCCGGGGGAAACCCAAACACCCCCTTTCAATTCGCCGAAACCTCGGGAACCGTTGTTTCCGCGGACCGCCTCCGCTCGTCCGCCAGCAACAGGCACATTACCGAACAGTAGCGGTTGCCGTCCACGTCTTCAACCCGCCGCCGGCTCGCGGGAAAAGCGGCGCCACAGGCCGGGCAGACGACGGCGGGAATGACTTCATACACGCGATCGGCCTTGCTTTGCCCTCCGTGTCAATACGGTGTCACAGGTGAACCCCCGGCGGCAGCAGGATGCCGCCGGCCACTTTCAGCTTGTTCCGCTGACTGGCTACGATCTTGTCCGCCAGGGCCTTGAGCGCCGGTGCGAAAGCCTGGTCCGGGAATTCCCGGGAGGCGGCCCACATGCGGAGTACGCCGGTAGCGTCGATGTGCCAGACCGAAACGAGCAACCGGCCGGCCTCACCGCCGGCCACGAGCCGGTCGAGGTACGCCTTGGCCTGTTCGATCTGGGGGTCAACGGAGCCGGTCGGGTGGGTCGGGTTTGACATGGAAAGCTCTCCGGAAGGTTAACGGGGTCTTACCTCGGTTGAAACCCCGTCACGGCAACCGGCAACCCCTGTGCCACCGGCCGGCCGCCAGACCGCCCCGAGGCGGCCACGCACGCCAGGGCGTACGCCACCGCCTCGTCATCCGCTTCCCCCTCGGGCGCCCGCAGGCTCGCACCCTCGACGGCGGCGAGCTGGGCGAACGTCTCCAGCGAGTGCAGGACCGTCTCCCGGTTGCGGAACGTGTCGGCGGTCAAGTCGTACATCAACGCCTTGCTCTTAGCCGTCTGCTGCCACCCTTCGCCGCCGTCTAAGCCCGGCAGCCGCAAGAGCCGGCTGTTGTCGCGGAGCCAGAGCAAGACGGCGTGCCCGTGGTTGTTCCGCTCGACCATGACCGGGGCAAAGTTGTACCACCGTCCCACGGCGTCAAGGTGGGCGGCCATCACGGACGGCTGGAGGCGCCGGGCCATCTTCGCCACCTGCTCACCCGTCCGCCGTTCCAGCACGTGGAAAGCGGAGTCGTGCGAGGTCGGGTTGCCCTCCGCCGGGTCGGCTCCCATCACGTAGCTTCGGCCGGCCACGGGCGGGGCGTACACTTCCAAACCTGGAATGCTCGGGGCACCGGCCGGCAGCTTGTCCGCCGGCAAGGGTGGCAGGGGCACGTAGCACTGCCGCAGCCAATCCGGGGCGATTCGCTTGTCCAGCGTCCGGGGGGCCAGGGCTTCGGCGTCCGTGGCCGGGTATTGCTCGTGCAAATCGTCCAGGGAGCCGGTCCGCGACAGGATGTCGGCTTTCTGCTCTTCGTACCATTCCCGGGTCCGGTCAGGGCGGCAGCCCCAGGGAAGGAACACGGAGAACCACGGGCTATCGCCCGTCAAGCCTCCTCGGTAGATCCGTTTGAAGGGCGAATTGGGCCGGGATTTGTCGGAGCGGGACAGGAGGACCATCCGGCCCCCGCCGTCGATGGTGGGCTTGACCGCCCGCATCAAGCGATCCAGGTCGGGCACCAGATCGGCCTCATCGACCACCGCCAGGCTTGCCGAATAGCTGTCACCGGCCGTGGTCGGGAAGGCCAGGGCCCTGCTGCCGCTGGAAAGCTCCCATTCGTGGTCGTTGGTCGTTACGAACCGCTCGGCCTTGAGGAACGACGGCAATCGGTCGTACATACCCCGCAGGCGGTTGGCCAGGAGGTCGGTCGCTTCGTCGTCACGGCGGGAGAAGAGAAGGACTGTTGCGGCGGGGTGGAAGAGGAGTTGCCAGAGGGCGAAGCCCAGCACGAGCCAGGTAAGGCCGAGCTGCCGGGCTTTGAGGACGGCAACGAGTCGGTGATCGGCCAGGGCACGGAGGGTCGTTTCCTGAGCTTTCCAGAGCTTGAACGGCACCCATTCCCCGGAGGTCGCGTCGTAGACGTGTCCGTAGGTGTTCAGAAAGTGTACGGGGTCGTGCCGGCAGCGGAGTGCTTCAGCCGTTAGGCCCTTCGCCTGCTTCCGGTCCTTGCACTCCAGTACCACCGGCGCTCCCGTTTCGGGCCAAGCCTCTTTGTTCCAGCCGTTTCGCTTCCCGCATGACTTCTTCGAGCACGAAAATGATCGGCGAAGCCTCGCCGTGGTCGTGGGTGTGCTTGTGCTCCTTAACCACGTAGCCGAGAATCCGGGCCAGTTCCTTGAGGGCGGCGATCTTCCCCTTTTCGGTGACCTTGGAAACCTTGGCGAAGCCGACCGAGCTCAGCTCCCTGACCACCCGCCCCCGGCTCACGTCGTTCGCGTCGGCGTCGGCTTTTTGCTTGGCGTGGATTGCTTGGAGGATGTGGGGCTTTTTCAGGAGCGCCGAAGCCTGCCACCGGGCATTGTTCCCCGTGTACCCCGCCGTCAAAGCCGCCTGGGAGGCGTTCCAGGTTTTCAAGTACTCCTCGACAAACTTCCGCTGCTTGTCGGTCAGGCCGTCGCGTTTCATGCCTTCATTGTGTTTCAATCCGCCCCCGGCATTCAAGTCGGGGGAAACTTTCTAGGCCCCCGTCAGCCGGCAGAACGCCACCGCCACGACCGCCCCCAAGGCGTACCAAACGAAATCCTCCAGGCTGTCAACGAACGAATCCTGTTCGACCACGAGGTCAAAGCCGAACTCCTTCGGCACCGCCCAGGCGAGCGTCAGCAGGAAGCCGGCCCACGGTGGCAGCCCCAGCCGGCAGGCGGCCAGTACGACCGTTGACGCGATGGCAAAGTGGCTTGTCTGGGCCAACTGGTTTTCGGTGGGGTCCCACAGCGGTTGCTTGATGCCGTTCATTTCGCCACCGCCAGATCCAGAAGGCCCTTATCCTCTTTCCGCCGCTTCGCCGCACGCCGGGCCTTGGCCTCGTTCGCCAAGGCGACGCGGTGGTAGCTCTCCTTCAGCTCGAAGCCGACCACGTTCCGCACCCCCTCAACCGTGGAAAGCTTCGTCACCGGGGACGGGGCACCCAGACAGACCCAGGCCGTCGAGCCGATGCCCATGAACGGGTCCATCACCAGCACGTCCGGTTGAACGCTTGTGGGGTTCGAGTAGATCCGCACGAGACGACGGATTACCTCGATCTGCAAGCAGCAAACGTGACGTTCCTGTTCGCTCTCCTTATTCGACCGCAGCCTAGCCCCGTCGAGGATATCGATCTCCAAAATGTCGGTCCAAATCCCGTGGGCGTCTCGCACCCATTCGTCCGTGGTACACCAGCCGTTCGGGTTCTTCTTGGCGTGCTTGAGGAACCGGACCGGGTGTTCCACCTCGCCGGGTTTGCCGAAGATCAAGACGTAATCGTTGGGGGCCGGCGCCATCATCGTCCCGCTGCGGGCGTAGCCGGTCTTGAACTGGAGGCAGTGCAGGTTTTGCCGGTTGGCGATGCTGTTGTGGGTCACGACGAACCGTTCAGTTACGTAAAGGTTGTCCGGCGCCTCAACCGAAATGCAGGTGCAAAGGGCGGTATCTACAGGCTCGATAGAGGTTACGGCACGGCGGGGCTTTTTCCTGGTCGGTAGCCATTTGCCCGCTTTCCGGCTGTAACGGAAAGGGTTTACGCCGTGAGGCATCCTTACGCTTACCCGCCACTTCCGGCGGCCGGTCCGCCTTTCCCCGCGGTACACATACGTCCCGCCGACTTCCGACCATAGCCGGGCGACACCGCCGAGCGATTCCACCAGATAAATCAGGTCTTCGGCCAGCCGTTTCGACGTACTGACGAAACGAGCCACCGTGCCGCTGACGCGCCGGACCGTGCCGTCCGTGTCCATCAAACCGCGAACCACTTCCAGCCGGTCGGCCGGCTTCGCCAGCAGATATTCCGCGGGGACGTACTTTTCCCAGGAACGCAAGCCGTGCAGGTTCAAGGCCCGCAAGCTTTCCAGCAGCTCGTTTTTCTTCCGCCTCGGCCCGAGGGCGGCGTAGGTCGCAACTCCGCCGCCCCTTTCAGTGCCGGGTATTTCCTTCCAGCGGTGCCCCGGCGGCAAAGCCGACGACGTGACGATTTCCCGCTCACACGTCAAACACGCCCGACTGCGGGCCGCAATACTACCGTCCCCGAGAAGAGTCCCTAGCGCGTAAGGGTGGATCGGCAATTCTTCAGAAGTCGTTTGAGCCGGCCCTGACATGATCGGAACATAATAACGGGGGAAACCTTTGGGGGTATAAAGACCGTTTCGGCACAAGTCTTCGGTGCGACGGACGGAAAGTTTTCCAGTATCCCCCTTTCCTGCCGTCTCGACCGCCCAAAGGTGTTCGCCGTCGCAGTCGATGGAAGCACCGTCCGAAAAACGCACGCGGTAAAGCTGTCGAGCCCCTTGCGGAAATACACCGGTCACTTCCGTAGGTTTCCCGTCCGACCCGATCACCTTATCGCCAACGGACAACGTTTCGATCGGCACGTAACCTGTTGGGGACAAGACGCCCGTACCGTTCCGAAGCGCTTGCGGATTTTTACAAACAGCGAACTCGCCCACGAAGTTGAAGCCGGCGGCGCCGAACACGTCGATCATCGCCCCGCGGAAATCCCGCCGGCCCATGAAGCCGTGCTGGACCTTATACGCGAGCAGCTGTTGCACGTGGATGCACGCCACGCAGCCGGGGGCCGTCACCCGGAAGAGCTGAGCCGCCACGAACCGCATGTTCAACGCGAACCGGCCGGCCCGCACGTCCACGGTCGAGCCGTTGTTGCCCACGTCTTCGACCTTGCCGGAGTAGGTGAAAAGCTCGTCACTCGAACGGGATGCTGGTCACTGTTAAGTGAACCGACCCGTCCGCGAGCCTCCTTTCCATGCCTGCAATGCAGTCTTCGTTGAAAATCTCGCAACGCGGTTCCACGGTTAAAGCTCCTTCCTTCTTAGGGTCGGGATAGCGGTCCAACGGCCGCCGTTCCCCCTTAACCTTCGATCGGCCTAAACCCGCAACGGTTTCAGGGCCTCCACGTAATTCTGCTCCATCTCGTCAATCGAACTCTCGTGGAGGGCCTGCTTCCGCAGCAAGTTCGCGTACATGTCCTCTTCGAGTTCCTTGACCACCGGGACATGAACCCTCACCCGTTTCGTTTGCCCGTAGCGGTAAGCCCGGCGGACCGCCTGGAACCACTGCTCGTAACTGTCGTTGAACCCTGAGAAGACCATCGAGCCGCAAAACTGGAAATTCATCCCGTACCCGAGCATGGTGGCCCGGCTGACGAGGACCCGACTTTCGCCCCGCCGGAAGCGTTCCAGGATGCGGAGCCGTTCGCCCTCGGCCGTCTTGCCGGTCAGGAGGTCGAACGACGTGAAGCCGGCCGCCCGCAGGCTTTCGGCCAGGATGGTTGATTCGGCGTCAAAGACGGTCCAGACAAGTACCTGCAAGCCGGCGTCGGCTTCCGCCTTCGTGAGGGCCGCCACCAGGGCCGGCTTGCGGGAAGGGATGCGGTCGAACACCCGGGCGCCGGCTTCCTTGTCCCCGGCTTTGCCGCCGGTTCTGCCGCCGAGGATCCGGCCGCCCGCGCCGGCCTTCCCGTTCCGGCCGGGTTCCTTCGCCGGCCGGCGGTAGCGGAACCCCTTGGCGATCTGACTCAGCCTGGAACGCTCGACGGCGTTCGTTTCCCGGCCCATGCCGGGCAAAAGGCCCTGCCCGTCGTCGGCGGCCAGGGTTTCGGCCAGGGCCGCGAGCTGCTCCGGCGTCGGGTCGATCTCGTGGGGGATGATCACCGGCGGGGGGATGTCGGGGTGGTCCAGCCGCCAGCCGTACTTGCGGGGGTCGCGGACGTAAATGCTCCAGGACGACATGAACCGGAAGAACGCCTCCCGCGCGTGCGGCTTGACCGCCCAGCGGTGCGACTTGGGGTCGCGGGCGAAGTAGGTCCAGATGATCTCCCCTTCGTTCCGCATCTTCTCCAGAAAGGAAGCCTGGGAGCAAAACTCAATCGTGTCGTTCGGTGCCGGCGTGGCGGTGCAGGCGAGCTTGTATTCGATCCCCTTACAGCTTTTGATGAGTGCCCACTTCTGTTTGCCCCCGGACCCGCGGAGCCGGCTCGACTCGTCCAGCACGACGCCGCACAGGTGTTTCGCTTCCGAAACGATCTGCCGGTCCAGGCTCTCGGGGTTCCACTTCTCATAGTTCGTGATCGCCAGTCTTACCCCGTCGTCTTCTCCGGTAGCGCCCTTGCCTCCTTCTTTACACCAGCGACGCATTTCCTCCCGCGAAGTGATCCGCCGGATGGGCAGCGAATCCCCGTAGAACCGCCGGCACTCTTCCACCGTCTGCGGGACGACCTCATTCAGGCTGACGATGAGGACCCGGCCGCCGGTCCGGTGGATCACGTGCCGCGACCACTCCAGGAAGATCAAAGTTTTCCCCAACCCGCAACCGCTCCAGCAGGCGAACCGCTTTGCGGCCAAAGCGAGCTTGACGATTTCCGATTGGTCGTCAAAGAGGAAGTCTGAAAGCGGCAGGTCCGGGGCGGCCGGTCGCGGGGCTTCAACGCCTAAAAGCTTGGCGAACCGGGCCGGCGCGGTGACCGTGTAAGATTCGTCTTCCGGGTCGAAGGTGATTTCCGACTCCGGCAGTTTCTTGCACTTCAGGAACAGCCGGTAGTCTTCGACCCGGAACGACGCGAACCGGACCGCCAGCCGGTCGCCGGAGAATGACACCGCGTTGTCAACCGTTGCATCAACCGTTGTTGTGTTCATGCCTTCTCCCCCCCCCTTCCCGCCTCTACCTCCTGGACCTCCTCGGCCCTGAGTCGGTAAGCCCGGAGCAAAACCTTGAGCGCCTGCCGCAACCGCACGGCCGCCGGCGTCTTGTCGGGCAGGGGCCGCAGAAGAACGCGGAACCAACACCCGCCGCCGGAAACGCCCCCGGTCCCGCTTTCCGGCCCGACGTTTTTCGGCGACACGGACACCCGACTACCCTCCCCACGACTTGCCGATTTTGGCTTCCACGACGCACGGCACCGGGTCGAGGATCTCGGCCATGCCGTCCACCATCGCCCGGGTAAGCCACCCCTTTACCTCTTCGGCCGCCCCTTCGGGGCACTCCACGCAGATTTCGTCGTGGACGGCCAGGACGGGGAACGCCCCGGGGCACTCACCCCGCCGCTCCCAGAGCAACGCCAGGGCCAGTTTGAGCCCATCGGCTTCGTCAGCCTGAACCGGACTATTGAGCCGCCAGGTGTCCGGTGCCTGGACCGGAAGCAGCCGCCGCCGGCCGTTGGCCGAACGGGTTTCGGCGGCGTGCCGCCGCTTGGTGTCGGCGCGCCAGCGGGCTAAACCGGGATAGGCGACGAACCATGCGGCCCGGTGTTTTTCCGCCTCTTCGGCCGTCATCTCGACTCCCCACGTGGCCCGGCTGTAGTTCCGCAGGCCCTCGGCACTCGCCCCGAACAGCAGGGCGAAATTCGCCGACTTGGCGATCTGCCGGTCTGCTTTGGAAACCTCTTGCTTGCCGAGCAACGCCTTTGCCGTGGCCGAGTGAACGTCTTCACCGGACCTGAACACCCGGAGCAAGGCCGGGTCGCAAGCCCGCTTCGCGGCAATCCTCATCTGAAGCAGGCTGTAATCCGCCTTGACCAGCACCCGGCCGGCCGGGGCCTTGACGCAACTGCGGTAGCGGTGATCCCGGGGGACCTGTTGCATGTTGGGCCGCTCGCAGCTGGTGCGGCCGGCCGCGCTGCCGATCTGCTTCCACCCGGGGTAGACCCGCTCGCCCTCGACTTCGGCACCGGCCAACCAGCTTGAGCCGTACATCTTCACGAGCTGAGAGGCTTCGCGGTGTTCGCGGATCAGTTTCGCTATCGGGTGGGGAACCGCCGCGAGCTGGGCGTCGTGGGAGGCGTCAACGTTGAAGCCCAGGCCGCGGAGTACCTCGGTAACCTGTTGCGGACTGGCCCAGTTCCACGAGCCGCTAAAGAGCTGTCCGGGTTTGCCGGGGGCCTGGGCGTCGAGCCGCTTTTCGAGGTCCTTGACCCGGGCTTTCGCCTGCCCCGCCAAAGCCCGCCAGGCGTCCGTATCGAGCGGCACACCGGACTGAGCCAACCAGACGAAAGCCGGCAACGCGCGTAGCTCGATTTCCGACACCGGGTAAAGACCGCCCTTTTCCAGCTCCCGCTGGAGAGCTTGAAAAA
>Ga0306920_100011561_pt1 | contig 11931 bp, 15 predicted proteins | sample flu12Cox44000170_FD_204666 | JGI IMG/M metagenome (GOLD analysis project Ga0306920, IMG submission 204666) | Lab enrichment of tropical soil microbial communities from Luquillo Experimental Forest, Puerto Rico - flux4day.12C.oxic.44.000.170 (v2)... | ecosystem: Environmental > Terrestrial >...
TTCTACCCGAAGTCGCAGGAACGGAGATTGGTCCATCAAATGGGCATTATCAGGACCAAAGATAATGTTCGTCGACGCGATGTCCGCGATGCCGCCCGGGTTCGTAATCCCACCGCGCATGCCGACCGGCAGGCATTTCCCTCTGCCTTGCATCCTGGGTACGATGACGCGGTCAGCAGGGGAGGCACGAATGAGCCTATCGTTCCGAAACGTGCGCAGGCTCTCGGCTGGCGGTCTTATAGTACTCAGCATGTACGAGCCAGCTTCGGCGCAATTGCCGCCTGATGGCTCACAAACTCGCCACGCACAGGCGATCGAACGACAAGAGGTTCGCGCCAGCGCGAGCGAGTGTTCACGCACCACTCCCCTTCCCGCTGACACCACGATTACGCCGCCCGGGGCGGACGTGCCAGCGGACGTCGCGAGATTCTCGGGCGCGTGCGGCGTCTGGACAGGTCGCACCGGTACCGGTGGTCCGTGCACCACTCTCGTCGTCGAGGAGGTCCTCGCCAACGGTTATGCCCGCGTCGTCTATAGCATCGGCGTCTTCGACCCCCACGTGCGCCTGCCGCGGTACTGGCGCGCGTCGGGGCGCATTGTGAACGGCGTCTTGAGCTTCGGGCTTCTCGCCCCCTGGCGAGCGGAGTACACGTTTCGTCCGGCCGGCACCGACCTCGCCGGCACCTACAAGGAAGGCACCGTCGAAAGTATTGTCACGGCCGCGCCGATCGCCGACGTGCGGCAGGTCGGCTGTCCACCAGTGCCCGCCGGCCATCGGGCACGACACGCGATCGCATTCTAGGCTCTGAGCTGCTTGCGACGTGGACCGGCGACGGCCCCGTGCACAATGACTACTGGGAACCTCGAATAATGAGGTTCTTTGATGCTCTCGGGCTCCGCCCGAGTGCCCGAACGACATTTTCGTGTGGGAGCGGGCCGCAATCGGCCCATTTTTCTGGTGCCCCGCGATGCCGCGGGGCATTTTTACGCCACTCCACACAGACTCCACCCATGAACACAACTCACCCGGGCGCCGCCGCCCGCTCCAGCCAAACGAAGCGACGCATATTATAGACCAAGTTCATCATGCCGATCTTCACAGCCGCACGCGCCATCCCAACGGTACGCACGAATATGCCGCCCATCCCGTTTTCCTGATCCGCAAATACGTGCTCGACGCGGGCGCGCACGCGCGAGCGCGTGGTGTTGGCGGCCTGCTGGCGCCCAGAGAGAGGATGGCTACGGGCACCCCGACGATGAATCCGGCTCTTGTAGCCCTGCTCCTTGAGGTTGGCTTCCATCTCCGCCGACCGGTAGGCGCTATCGGCCCACACCTCGTTGCTGGTATTGGACTTATCCAGAACCTCATCGAGCTTCTGGCTATCGTGGACGGAGGCGTCGGTCTCGGTATAGCGGCGAATGATCTTGTGCTTGCGGTCGACGCTGACGTGGTTCTTGTAGCCGTAGAAGCTCTGGTCGTTCTTCTTGGTCCAGCGGGCGTCCTTATCCTTCTGCGCATTCTTGGCCGGCTCTTCGTCCCACCCCTCCGGCGTCTTGCCCGCTTTGATCGCCTCGTTCTCTTCGCGCGTGTTGTGCTGCTTGGGCGCGTTGACGATGGTGGCATCGACAATCTGCCCGCCACGGGCGATATAGCCCTTCGCATCGAGGTGCTGATTGAAGCGCTCAAATAATGACTTGACCAGTCCTGCCTTGGCCAGCGCTTCCCGGAACAGCCACACCGTAGTCGCGTCAGGCACGGTATCTTCCAGGCCAAGGCCCAAAAAACGCATGAACGAGAGCCGATCGCGGATCTGATATTCGACCTGCTCATCGGCCAGATTGTAAAGCGTTTGCAGCACTAGAACCTTGAACATCATCACGGCATCGAAAGGCTTGCGGCCAGCGTTGCTCTTCCTCTCCTCGGGCGCCAGCCTGACTACTGCCTCGATCTCGGCGCGGAAACTCTCGAAGGGAACGATTGCCTTGAGTGCCTCGAGCGGATCACCCTTGGCACTGATCGCCTCGAGACGCTCGGCGAGATCGAAAAAGCCTGGCTGTCCCATCGCATTCCCCCGCGCTGCCGATGCCGGGACACGTGAATCTGATTTGCGCGCGGCGCGCCAGTGCTATTTTTCGAGGTGCCCTTCATGTATTTCTGAACCTGTTCCAATGTCACCGATCTCTCCTTCCACAAGGATCGCAGGATTAATTTCCTTGAGAAACTCGACCGCCTCTTTGGTTTGACGCACGTTTTCCTCGAACGGCAGCGCGGAAAGATCGAAGACAATAGCATCAAAACCAGCCTTGGCTGCCTCTACGGCCTTCGGTAGGGACCGAGTATGATCTGCGTTTAGAAAGACGTCCGGGCGCGTTCGACAATAAAGTTGACTGAAGAGCACGCGAACGCGCTGATCCGCTACGAGACGGAGGCTTCACCTGGATTGAGAACTTATGAAATCCATTTCCGTCCTGGGTCTGATGCCCGCGAGACAATAGTTCATGAAGTCATGAAACCACCTCTTGGCAGGCTAGGGCGTTTGGCGCTTGCCTTGATCGGTAAATTCCCGGCCGAAGAAGTAAAAGCAAATCTGCACAGGCTAAAGCAGGTTATGGAGACAGGATGCGTCACCGACACACGCTATGCCGTGCGTGGAAAGTTTTCGAACATTTGAAAAGTGCGAAATGAAGCACCGAACCTACCCACTCATGAGCGCGAATGTGGTAAGCTTTCTGTGAGACAGCCGAAGCGCCAGGAGCGGGAAGTTCATCACGTGTTCACGAGCAGGATGCGGCCTGCAGCAGCATATCTCCTGTTGCAATTCTTCTACCGATAAAATCTGAAGCCGCAGGACAAAAATAACCTGCCCGTCAGCTGGATCGATTAGCAATGCCTGCGACCAGCGCGTCAAGATTGGGTTTCGTCGGCTCGGATTGGTGTTGGCATTTCCCTTTGCTGTTGCCGCGGTGATCAGCTCTTCCGGTTTTTGTGTGGGTACTTTTGGGTGGCTGTAGGCGATTGGATTGTTGCGGTGTTTGCCTGAGGCCAGTCCGTGCCGTCCTCATCATGCTGGCCATTCTCCGCTGCGCGTAGCAGCGGTCAAGGATGGCGCGTAGCGCCACCGCAAGGCTTGTCCTTGACGGCTGCGAGCGCAGTGGAATGCTGGGCCAGCGATGGGGACGAGGGGGTCAGAGTTCTGGCAGCATGCAGGTGAGAACCTTGAGACGCAGGTACTCCTCATCGCGGAAGCCGTACGCGCGGCGTTGGATCACGCGGATCTTGGCGTTGAGCCCTTCGACGAACCCCAGGCTCACTTTGTTCTCAGGCTTGCAGTAGGCCGCGATGCCGTCCCAGTGTTCGTCGATCATCTGGGCGAACTTCTCGTACCTCTTCAAGCGCTGCCACTTGAGGGACGCCCGCCAGTTCTCGAAGAACTTCCGCGCCCAAGGCTCGCGCTCGTAGTCCCACAGCTGTCCAAAGGATTCCTTCAGCATGTAAGCCGTGTTGAGGCGCTTGTTGGCTTTGAGCAGAAGCTCAAGCGCACGCTTGCCGCTCACCGAGAGATTGGTGCGCCGGGAAAGTAGAGTGTACTTCTGGCCCTTGATGAAGCGGCGCTGGCGCCCCGAGACACGGGCGTATTCGCTCTTGCGAACCGAATCAAGCGCTTCACCGAGGTGCTTCATGATATGAAACTTGTCGAATAAAATCGCGGCTTTCGGCGCCCTCTCGCCCGCCGCGTTGCGGAACGGCTTCCACATGTCCATCACCGCCAGACGGAGGGCTTGGCTCTTCTTGGGGCCAAGCCAGTCGTAGAACATACACATGCTGGCCTCTGAACGATCGGTGCCGCCGAACCAAATCGGCCGGCGGCGAAGGAGGTCGCTCACAACGATGCGATAGTTCTGCCCCTTACCGACCGATATTTCGTCGACGCCGATCACTTCTGGCGCTGGTGTGCCGGCACGCGCCAGCTGCGCTGCCATGTACTGCATTTCCAGTTCCTTGACGGCATCCCAATCAAGGTTGAGCTCCTTGGCTACATCCTTGATAGTCGCATGTCGGCAACGCCGACCGACGAAGAACGCAAAGCGCTTGGTGAAATGCGTATTGTCGGCCAGAAACTCGAGCTGCTCGCGTTTCACTTTGCCGCTCGTCCTGCAACGCACGCGCCGCACTTCAAGCTCGAGATATATACGCGTGTCGCCGCACGAGAGATCACGCACGCGACGGACCGTGCGGTCATACCAGCCGTTATGCAGGCATCCACAACCACCGCATCGCGTTTTTTTGAGCGCCGTCTGAGCCTGATGATGCGTGCCTTCGGGTCGCCAAAGATACCGCGAACAGTACTTTCAGGCCGAAATCCCGGGAACGCGTATGTATCCCACAACCGCCGCTTCCGCGCCCGCCAAGCCGACATCCGAAAACCTCGCCAGGTTTCGAACACGCCTGCACAGGCCGGATACCCTGCCGTGATGCGGCTTTCTCAATCCTTAACGCATGATTTCATCCACACTTTTCCCGGATGACCCGTTTTTTCGTTCAACCACCGTTCGGAGATTACCTCTAAGAGTTCAAGCGGCACGGACGCTGCGGTCGGCTTGCCGAACTTATAGAGCGTCAATGGGTAATGGGGCGACGTCGTGAGCAACCTTCCGTGGGCGATGGCATCACGGACGGTGACTGCTTCGTAATCGAGTGCGAACGTTGCCTCCTGGATTGTAAGAACTTGATTATACGCCGCGATGAGCTGTCCAAGGCTGTGGTAGCTCGTAAAGTATGTCTCTGGCACCATGACGCCAACAGCCGTCGGGACATTCATTGTCTGCTTGTGCGTCTCACCAAGAAAGACTCGCAATACCATCTCAAGGGCATGCAGGTTGCGGATAATGCGGCCAAGACCGATTGCGTAATCGTCATCATGCATTTTATAATCTCATCGTTGCGCAGGGTACGAAGGACTGACCCCTACGCTTTGCCGTCAGATACCCGCAATCTCACTCAGATCCTTAACTTCGAACAACTTCGGCCCTGGCTCGTAACCACGCCGCCGCAGACCGAGATACAGCCCCGCGTGTACCGTACACGGTATCTTGTCCCATCGCACCCACTGCCGGATCACCACGGCGTGGTGAAGAACGCTTCCGCCATCGCGTCTTCGCCACCATACGCGGCTATCGCCTGTCTCACTGTTGAAATCGTCTTGCGGGTCTTGCGAGCCCGCGATACGTGTCTCTTGGCCTTGGTCATGGCCTTGCCCCCATGGTTGAGGTCAGGGCCTCGCAGATAGTAAGCGCATCTTGCGAGGCCCGCTTCATTTCCGACGCACTGCTCACTACTCTGCGGTGACGAAGGCCACCGAAAAAAGGACACCGATCACGGTGCATGACGCGAAGATGGAGAAGGTTTGCCAAAAAGAGAAAGTGGATTTTGACACGTTAGCAAGCAAGTTTTGATCCTGCCGAGGCACGATGGCCATAAGGTGTTCGATCAATGCGGGCACGGCCGCTGCGGTAAAACACGCGATCAAGAGCGATAGGTGGCGGTTGTCATTTTTCCAAAGGTATGTGGCATAAGCCGGCGCGATCAAGGTCAGCGCGGTGAGTGCTCCTCCGCCCGTCGCAGCAAGGCCACCCGCTTTGTCATAGATCCCGTGGGTCACGGCAATCGTAACCAGTCCAATGCAGAAGAGTCCGAGAGTCGCAGCTAGGGTCTTCATGATTGCGTCCTTTTGGAATGACGCTGAGCACTTGCGAGCTGCACAACTTCCACAGGCGATGCCGTGCGGATCGTGTCATAGCGGCTTCTTGGTTCGGCCGAGTAACCGATTTTTGACCGTCTCGCCACCTTGGAAAAAGTAGATCATTCTAGGCCACCAGCTTGACATCGAGACAGTATACATCCTCACCCTTGGCGCGAGTGCGCAGGACGCTTTCAGCGCGCAGGCTATCGAGCCGTTTGCCGAACATGTCGGCTGACAGTGCACTGAATCCTTCCTCTGCGCACCAGCGCCTATAGCGCACGTAGAGTTCGCCCCATGACACTCTGGAGCCTTTCGCCCGGCCGACGCATGCCAGCATGAACTTCTCGACCGTGCCCCTCTTCTGCGGCGGTTGGATCAAGGCGACGACATTGGAAGGCTGCTCAATCTCCATGGCCAGCTCGGCCGGCGCATCAGCCTCCGGTGCCACGTCGGCCCGCATCATGGCGGCCATGCCGGCCAGCTCCAGTATCAGCGAGGCGACGAAGGCGTACTTGGTTTCTGATTTCAGGAGCCAATAGAGGGCATAGAGCATGAAGACGGAGGTCATTGCCACCGTGATGATGAGATGTTGTTGCCAGCGCGGCTCGGACTTGAGGTCTTTCCGGCTCTCGATCACGATCGGGTCGATGAGATCCCACTCGAGCGCTGCGCGGTAGAGCTGTAAGTCATTGTCGCTCAGAGCGCGGCGCAAAGGCTTCGTTTGTAATTGCGGTTCGGGCGGTTCCATTGTTTTATCAGGCATGATTGGGCCTCAGTGCTGTGCACCCGCAGTCGCGGAAGAAAGTATCTTCCAAATTTCAAACATCGCACGCGTGTCCTGTCCGCAGTAGATGAGGAGATCACTGACGCTCTTCCTCTTCGCCGCATCGTCGAAGCGACCGGTCACGATCCGATTCCATATCTCGCACGCAGCCGCTCCGTCCTGAATTGCGAGGTTGTCGTAGCGCAATGCCGGAACGAGGGCCGGGAGCACCGCTTTAATAGAGGTGCGGCCTCTGAACTGCGGATGGACGCACGCTTGCTCGGCGAAGATATCCAATAGGTCAACAACACGGTCGTTGACGGAAGCCAAGAAGCCCGCCGCGTCAGGATTTCGGGTGGCGAGCGCATCGTTGATTCCTTTCTCAAACTGCTCACTCCAGACTGAGACGGAGCCGATTGCTGGCAGCACACGATCAAGCGCTGTGATAAAGGCGATGTCGGGACAATCGACGTCGGTGTAGAGGAATTCGTGATGGTCAAGGCTCGCACCCGGCGCGTTCAAAATATCGAGTGAGAACTGGAAGGGAATTTGATCAAATGGCCGGTATCCTCTGAAGCGAGGGACCGCACACGGATAGGTCTCATAGTCCAGGAACGCGAGCGGGAAGGTGACTTGTTTTAGAAATCGAGCGATCGCCATCGGATTGACGAACGTGGCGCCGGTCTGAGCGCCGTTACCTGATTGCGCTGGATTTCTGTGAGTGGGAAGTCATCGGGGATATCGATGATCGCGAGGATATTCCGCTCGACCAGTTCCTGCAGCTTCGCTCGGGAGAGGCCGATGCGCGCGATGTCGTGCACGCTATACGTGGGCACCGACGGGTTGATGTATTGGAACGTCGTGCAATGCGCACTGCGCCCCCGGTACATGCATCCGCAGGGACCATTGGGCTTTCGTTCCGAGCTCACAAAGGTATGTGCGGCGTCCATCTCCATTCTTGCAGCTTCCCGCACAGCAGCCACACGCTCGGTAAATTCTTCAACGGAAAAGAGCTGCTGAACGTCGAGTTCCTCGCCGCGCTCGTAGGTGCTTTTAAGCCGTACAATAAAATAACGGCCTACTGGCACCTCACACTCCCGCAGCACCTCTGCCTGAAAAGCAAGATCATAGGTATAGAGTTCGTCGTGATCTTTCTTGGTGTTGCTCGTGGAGGATTTCACCTCGTAGAGGTCATACATTCCGACTGCCGCATTCCACTGCAGGATGTCACTGACAGTCGCAAAACGATCCGTCTCGAATACGGGCTGGTACAGAATTCGACCACGTTGCGCCACGTGCGCAGCAGTCATGGCAATGTCACTGCGTGGCATAAGAAACCCGCCCGGGAAGAGATCGCGAGCAAGCTCATCGACGTCGCGCCCGGTCTCCATCAGGGCTTGGTCGAATTCCGATAGCGGATGTGCGTGATAGACGTCCGGTTGGTGCACCGCGACCCATGCGTTGTGCGCACAGTCCCGGTACCTCAAATAGTTGGTTTTAGTGACTTTCATTGCCCCCCCTCTCGCAAACTCGGTGTGCACTCTTTGCAGTGCTTCTGGCCGAGCGCGCAGGCATTCTAACACACGTTGTGATAGATGCGCAGTATCGTGGGATGATGGTCTGACGGTCTTCACGCGCCGCTGGCAGCTGCAGGCTCGCACGCATGGCTGCATTGTCCGCGAACGTCCATGTGGCGGGGTTCGAGGCGCCCCAAGGGGGAGCGCGCGGCCCAGTCGATATCGTCGGGTACGGCCCAACGCGCTCGCCTAGCCGAGCGTCGCGACCGGCAGGTTTTAGCTGACGCGATACCCCAATTAGCGGACGTGGTCGGCGACGGGCCATTCGTCGCCGATCGGGGTAGGCCGATGTCCGCTCGTGTATAAGCGCGGCGCAACAACGTGCCAAGGAGAGGTTCACTCGCCCAACGATCAGATGTCGATCTTCTCCGGGATCTCGATCGCGTCATCGACGTCGATGCCGAGATAACGAACCGTGCTTTCGATTTTCGAATGTCCGAGCAACAGTTGAACCGCTCTGAGGTTCCCCGTCCGACGATAGATCAGCACTGCCTTAGTGCGCCTCTTATGCCGAGCTCGGCATAAGCGCTTATGCCGAGTCCCGGATTATGCCGAGCAAATCCTCTCCGACGCCAGTCGTCTGCGAGTTTCTCCAAACCTGCTCGTCATAATCCTAAGGCCTCGGATTATCAATGCCGGGGTCCTTTCTCCAACCTGCTCGCCTGTTCCAAGCGTGGTCTATCATAGCTCGGAGCTGATCAGCCGCTCCGCAAGCTGCTACCCCTCATCAATGATAAAGCGGATAATGCCGAGTAAGAGGCCGTGGCCCGACACCGCAACGCATCGGCGTCAGCGACTTACGCCAGTTACAGACGAAGTACTCGGCATAATTCAGGACTCGGCATAACGGCGCAGCGAGTGCGTGCCGAACTTGCTCGGATCGAGCCCGATGTTGGCCACCCATTCTTGCACAAGTCGCGCATACTGCCGGGTGGCTAGCCCGCGCGAGCCGTCGTCCTGGGGGCGGGAACCTTCATTCCAGGACGACCGGCCATGGTGTGTGTGGGGGATCTGCTGTGAGGAACTGATCGACTCGCCGAGACGCTTGGTCGGGAACATCCACGATCGCGCTGACCTGATAATTTCCAGCGCACACCGTGTCCCGATGCAGAACTGGGACGGGTGCGACTTTGAGAATAGACCTCTTGTTTGAATCCTGCACGAGAATTTGGGCGTGCTCGCGCTCGCAGGGTGGTGTCCCGATGCAGAACTGGGACGGGTGCGACTTTGAGAATAGACCTCTTGTTTGAATCCTGCACGAGAATTTGGGCGTGCTCGCGTTCGCAGGGTGGTTCGAGAGTGATCTCGATCTCCACTAGGGGTGGCCCATCGAGGTCATGCAAAGCAGCATTGGCTCCGTAGCGGCTGATCTCCACAGCCTGATTCGTTCCGTATTCGCGGTTGACCAGTTCCAACTGCGCCTGAAACGCATTGCTAAGCGAGGACCGGCGCCACCCAACCTTGTGGCGTGTGAGCATATAATCAAGTCGTCGCAATTGGCGTCCCACCGTTCGTGTAGGGTCGGCCAATCTCCACCGCGGGCTTCGCTACGGTGCTCACCCGGCGCTGCTACTTCACCAACGAGACCACAACAGCAATCACAGCAACCACGTAGCAATGCGGTGTTCGTCGACGAAGTAGCCTTGATCGATCGTGCTAGTCGGCCTCACGAAACTGGGCTCCGCCTGTTCGCCATTTCGTGTATTGACACGTCACCTGGGTTGTCGAGAGGATACTGGCCGCGGGGGATTGGGGGCACAGATGTTTGACTACCTCGCATACGTGCTGTTCGCCGTCCTGATGATCGCATGTCTCCGCTACGTTGTAAGTTCCCTGGAGACCGAAGAGGCCCCACCGGACCAAAAGCAATAGGACCCAAGTTTACCGGACCGAGTGCCGCCTAACCGCGAATACTGCCGGGGCCGTGTCGTTTTCCTACGAGCGAAGCGTGTTCTCAGGCCGTCTTCCGAGTGTATGCAACGCGCCATTCGATCGGCACACCATCGGCTGTCTCGGTAACGCGATCCAGTTTCACTGCGTCTGTCCCCTCTGCAATCCCCAGATGCAACGCGACATCTCTGGTTGCTGGGATGATGCTGACCCGTTGCGTGGCACGCCCCAGCGCGAGGCCATGCCGCTGACTAAGCTCGAAGATGTCCGGGATGTCGCCGCCATTCGGGTCCAAGCCAGGAAAACGGTCCAGTGGCAATACCACCTTCTCAAATGCAAGAGGGAGATAATCATCGTCGTACTGAATGCGGGTTACTCTAAGCACGGTCGTCTGGGATGCGTTCAGTGCAAGCTTCGCCCGCTCCATCGAATTCGCGGTCCCCGCTGCCTGCGCAATCGATACAGTATGCGCCATAATCAACCTCCCCGTGTGTAGACAATTTGTCATCACAAAAACGTCTGTGGTATTCCGTCGAGTTAACTTGATGGCATTGAACTTTAGTCGTACACAGCGCCTGGTGCGGGCAAGCGACAGGAGCCTTCATGGGCGCTCCGATGCCTTGTCCTCTCTGCCAGGTGGAGCTTGGCATTGAACGCCGTGAAGGCGAGCTCGTGCTTACGTACAATTTCAAAGATTGGAGGACCCACTGCGCCTGTCGTGACCGAGGCGATCCTGTGTTGTGCAGCAATTTGCTGCCGACCATCCTGACGCTGCTGACGGAGGGGCGCGCGACGCCACTCGGGACGGTGGAGCCCGCGAAGGTCAAAGCCTCCAGCTGAACACCGCTTTACCTGCCAGCGACGGCAATCTCCAGCGAGGCAAGAAGGTCCATCTCATCTTCTGGGGCACTTTTGGCGGCACATGGACCTTGTCCGTTGCGGGCAGCTTGAGGTGAAGCCGCCTTGGAAGCGTGGTCGGCAGCGCAGAGAAGGGAGGCCGCGTTCGTTGCCGCGAGCATCTTCAAGGCGTTATGCTCATTCCGCCGGCGTCGGCGCGCAGACTGCTTCTTAGTTTTGTAGCCTGGCGTTGAATTACCGTGTTTTGTTGTTGCCGAAGGCAGACTGACGACATATCCCTCCAGCGTCTGCTCAATCTGCCAGCCGCGATATCTCGCTTACCGTGTTTTGTTGTTGCCGAAGGCAGACTGACGACATATCCCTCCAGCGTCTGCTCAATCTGCCAGCCGCGATATCTCGCTCGGGCAATGGCAGAAGTGGTACGTCCTGACCGTTGGCGCGAGCTAGCCGCGCGTGCATGAACCGAGCGATTGCTTCAGCGTGCTTCAACTGGGCGAGCCTGGGAACTCGGAGAGCGTGAGCGCTAGTGTTTTGACCGGCACATCTGTGCCAGCGACCGGCACGGTAGCTTTGTTGGGGCCTTTGCCATCGCGGAACTCCGCAGGTCTCCCAACCATCGGCACGACGTTGGCTAGTGGCGGGTTGCTCATTTGATTGTCTGGTCTAGCCTCAGTGGGCTTTGTCGTCGGCTGCATCCTACCGAGCAACTCATATGCAATGAGCGAGCCCACGATTAGCAGCTCAACTACGAGTCTCTCGCCAGTCAGCCTTTTGAGCATTCCGGCTGGGACGAAACTGATGTTACCGTCCCTCAATGGGTCCCGTCTTTCCGTTGTCGCTGGCCGCACAACCGGCCGCATCCCTGTTTTGACTGGATGCTTGCGCAATGCCCGAGCGGTAGCGGTAGTAGCTCGGGCGATTGCGGGGAACAAAGCGATCGGCGTGGTGCCGGCTGGCGAGCGCTGGCCCGATGGCAGCCTTAGGCCAGCTGTAGAGGATTTGCTGGGAGCTGGCGCCATTGTTGATCACCTGGATTGGCCGTGCTCACCAGAAGCTCAGGTCGCACGAGACGCCTACCGGATGGCAGGGCGCGACATTGACA
>Ga0306920_100011562_pt1 | contig 11930 bp, 13 predicted proteins | sample flu12Cox44000170_FD_204666 | JGI IMG/M metagenome (GOLD analysis project Ga0306920, IMG submission 204666) | Lab enrichment of tropical soil microbial communities from Luquillo Experimental Forest, Puerto Rico - flux4day.12C.oxic.44.000.170 (v2)... | ecosystem: Environmental > Terrestrial >...
CGACTTTGTTTATCTTTATACTAAGGCGCGGCAGCCGCGAGCGATCTCAACCAAAGGTTACGGCGGCATTGGCAAGCCGCTCCTTTTGGGCAGCTCGTTTACCAAAGGCAACCGCGCACGACTGCAAATCCTCGGCGTGGACTCGGGGAAGGAGGAAATTGTGAACCGTCTGACTGTGCCGAAAGCCGGAGCCGGCTACTGCCATTTTCCAAAAATGCCAAATGGCGAGCCGGCTCGCGGTTACGACGAGGAATATTTCAAGGGACTGACTGCCGAGCGCCGCGTGATCAAATCGAAGCACGGTTTTCGCACTTTCATTTGGTCAAAGCGATTGAGTCAACGCAACGAACCGTTCGATTGCCGCATCTTAAATTTGGCTGCGCTGGCCTTGCTGTGGCCGCTTAAACTCGACGACATGCAGCGCGACATTTTGCAGGTGCAAACTGACGAACAAACAGACGACGTGCAATTTGGAGCGCGCCAGATGATGAACGCCGGCATTGATTTTGATCCGTGGGGACTGCCACAAAGTCCGTTCGGCGCCCAAAACAAAGGCATCACCTGGTGAAAGTTTGTGGCTCGCCCGACCGTGAGTAAATCACGGTTTCGCATCATCATCCTGCGGCAACCCCAATCTGACGCGTGCTTCGCTGGGTCTTGCCATTCATCTCTCATAAAGTTTTGGTTGGTTCATAGATTTAATTTCGGTTTCATCGTCGGTGGCCGTGCCGGCCCGTCGGTCGCTTTCCCGGTTCTCTCGGCTCGTCCGCAAAGCTGACTAGGACACAATCCTCGGAGATGATAAAATCTTCCGCGCCCCTGATGCGCTCCCACTCGCGCTCGGTCCACTCGGCGGCTTCGTTCACGTCGGTTGTCCACTCGGCCGTCGCAGGATCAAATTGCTTGAAGGGGAACGCTTTAATAAACTCGGTCTTGCCTTTCCGTTTTGCGACGTAGAGCCAGTTGTATTCTTGCGTTGGTGTCATGGGGTTGAGAGGCGCGAGCGCGATACCAAAAAACAACCCCCGTCGCGACCCTTTGAGAAGCGGTGGTCCGCGGTTCCAGTTCTCATAATTTTTCCGGTCCGTTTCCGGCTGGGATTTTTTTTCCGGTTCGGTTCCCCCGAAGGGGGGAAACCGGAAAACCGGAAAATCCCTAAAATCCCTTAGTTCTGGAAAGACTGATTCGCCTAGGAAAGGGCCAAATTTTCCGGGCCGGAAAATGGCCGAAAAAAAATCGCTAAGTCACGCCAGTTCATAGATTTTTGTAAGCCGACGATAGTGCAAAACACCGCGTGTTTTTGCTTCATCAACAAAGCTGTAGCACTGAGTTTTCCCGCGCCCGGTTTCGTCCATTACCTTCTCGACAATCTGCGCCTTGCTGTATTGGCGACCCCTAGTTAAGAGTTCGCGCAGTATTTTTGGATCGAGTCCGCGCGGCCCTTTCGGCGGATGATCAAACGTCTCCCAATCGAAATATTCGACCGGAACAAACAAACCTTTCTCACGTCTCCACACCGACCGCGGGCCCATCTCGCCGTCGTTGTTTTTGCAACACGTCACCACAACGCGATGATCCGTGACGTCATCACTGGCGGCTTGTTGTACAAAGACGGTGCGCGGAACGGTTCCCAAAACGTAGGAGCCCGCCAGAATGTTGAGCAACGCCCGGCCATTAGCGCGTTCATCCGCTCTTGGTTTCCGGGTATGCGCAACGATCCCGAGGGCTGGCGCATCATCACCCGTCGGCAACACCGAGCGCAGCGCGTCGAACGCGTCTAGATAAACTTCCTGCGTCTGCTCGCGTGCGACCGCATTCCACGGATCGAAGATCACTACGTCGGGCTGAAATTCGCCGATCGCTTCCGCCAGTTGTTCCCGAAATTCTTTCCGGCTGAAACAAAACCCGAGCGGCGGTGGTGGCGAAACACGCATGAAATCTTCGAGTGCCTCGCAATCCAATTCCGCGAATTCCCGGCTTAACCGGAAGCGGCCGTTTTCGGATTGCACGATCAACGTTTTGAATTGCCGATGGACTGTGTAGCCGAACCAATCATCTTGCGTTACACCGCACACACCGAGCGCAACGACACCGAGACTTTTTCCCACACCGGGCGGCCCGCCTTCGACAAAAACGCTGCCCATCGCAACATGGCAATCGCCCACGAGCACGAGTCCCTCGGGCGGTTTGTAATCGCGTAATTCCATCGGCGAACAAAACTCGATCAGCGGCCGACCCGGTTCGCGCAGCGTTTCCGCTTTTAGAATCACGTCGAGAATATCATCGGCCGTCGCTCCGGCCCGGATCCAGTCGTTCACATCATGCGCCGGGAATCTGGCGCGTTTAATGCACGCCGTCGGTTCGGTGACGTTTTCGCACACGTCCGCCTGCCAGTCGTCGCCCGCAACGCGTCCGGTTTTAGGATCTGGTTGATCATTCTGCGTCCATAACAGCACGGTTGCGTTTTTCGGAACCAGACCGGCTACGAATTCTCCGTTTGACGCACCGCGGGTGATGATGATTCCGTCGCGGATCCCGGTCTTGTCCGAGAGCGCGAACGCGTCAAACTGCGATTCAAGACCGTGGATCGTCTCGTGTCGTTCGAGTTTTCCGATCACCCATGGATGGGCTCCCTGTTTATTCGGCTCATACCGCCAGTTTCCTCGCTCCCAAACGTGCGCGGCGACAACCTTACCGTCACACGTGACCGGAAACGCCAGTTGTCCGTTGCAGAGTCCGATCATCGCATTGGCCCGGAGCCAATCCACGAACTCGCGGGAATAGCCGCGCTGCTCCGCAAAATGCGCCGCGTGTTTATCGCCAAACGCTGCAACGCATTCCGGCCAGTTAAACGACCGCGATCGGGGCCGTTCATCATTACGACCTTGACCGCCCAATTTCGCCATTGCATCAGCGACGGTGATGTTCTCCTCGCGCATCACCCAATCGATGACGCTCCCGCCTTCGTCGCAGTCATTGCAATGCCAGACTTGTTTCGCGGCATCAATGGTTACGCAAAAATGCCCGGGCTTGTGTTCTGTGCATGGGCATCCGCTGGTTTCGAATCCAGTGGCCGATTCTCGAAGCGCATAGCCACGGTTCCGGACAAACTCCGGTAGTGGATGCGCTGCGAGAATCTCCTGCCGCGTCATCTTTAGAACGGGATCTCGTCGCTATCGTCGCCTTTGCTCGCAACCGCTGGTTTGCGTTGCCCCTTGCGACGCAGCTCTATGATCGGAGCTGCGCATAGCTGGATCCATTCGTGTTCCGAGCCGTCCTTGGCTTTGAACGTTGCGATCCGGGCTCCGAGTCTTTTGTTGTGCCACTTCTCGAAGTCGTTACCGAGTAATTCGATTACGGTATCGAGATTGCTTCCGCGCAGATCGAGCCGCCAATGTTCATCAAATACGAGCTGAATGCACCAGTCCGGTTTGTCAGCGAATTTCGATTTATCGACTTCATCGATCTCCGAGATCGTGAACACGGTTCCGCCATCCGGGATATTCTCCCGTTTGAGAAACCGCATTTTCTGGTAATCTGATGGTTTGTTTTTCATGGTAATCTTGGTTTTTAAGAGGGGTCCCGGCGCACCACGAAACAGCGCAACGCGCCGGATCCTTTGACCTTAGTTTTCTCTCCTTTCTGTTCCGATTTCGGTTGCCCAATACTTCGGCCAACCGTTCCGGAATTTTGCTCTGACGGCTTCCTTCATCACCGCGCGCTTGACCTCGCGTGGCCAGCTTAAGAATTCCCGGCTGAAGTGTAGCGAATAGGATCCGTCCCGGTGAAACTGGATAAGGACTGACGGCTCGCTTCTGCCGGCGCCTTCGTTTTTATTCCGCCGCTTCACGACATGCCTCCCGTCATCCGCGTCCGCATCCCGATCACATGCCGGAGAAGTGCGCGAAAATGTTTCCACTCACCCGAAGCTGAAAACTGGCCAGCGATCCATTGCGCGTGGCGAGTCCACATGTCGATTTGCGACCGCGTCGGTCTTACGCCATTGTTGAGCGCCAGATTGACCTCGCGCGTTGCCGCGCCGCCAAGCGCGGCTTCGCCATTTTCACGGGGCGGCGACATCGTTTTTCCTCTCAATTGGTCGCCGCGGCGACGGCTCCTGCGGCCTCGGCTGCCAATGCGGCGGCGCACTCGGACGCAGATTCCGATTCACTGGCGGCCGGGAAATCTGATTCGGCGTTCGATACGCCATCTTGTGACCTTTCATCGGAATCAACGGCAGAGTGCCAGCGCGGTTTCAACATCCCGAATCCTGTAGCGAAAATTGCGCGGAGTGATTCGCCAATACGGAATCTTTCCGTCCTTCCGCCAGTTTGCCAAAGTGCGCGTGGTGACTTGGAGATGCCGCGCAATCTGAGCAGATGTGACTGGCTGTTCGATTCCGTTCGTGATTGCTGGTGAAATGACCGAAGGCGGCGGCGCAACTGGAGGCGGCGTTGTTTTTTCACGTATTTTCGCTTTCATTCGCTAATGAGCCAACCATCGTTCAATGTTGCCGTAAACACTTTCAAACCACACAGCGAAAGATTTTGTGTGTTTTCACGATGAGACCGCCGACAGGGAGAACTAATCTGCGTCGATTGCGCGAACTGCTCGGATTTCAACAAGACGAATTCAGCAATGTGACTGACGTATCAAAATCATATCTCCAACAACTCGAACACGGACGACGGTTCACTAACGAGATACTTGAACGGATCGCTACCCGCACCGGAATCTCACCGGAATGGTTGCGCCGTAATGATCGAAGCCGACCGATTGACTCAAAGGGCAAGCCATACACGAACAGGCAGTTCGATCTTGCTCAGGCTAGGCTCCGAGATTTTCGCCCGTTCTGGCGTGGCCGTGGCAGCGCGGACATCGCGGTCTGCAAGCTGCTGCTGCAAAGGTATGCAGAAGCGCGGGACTTATTTCATCGCCGCGAGATGCACAAGCATTTTGTCCAATTCCTTTTGGACTTCCAACTACTCTGGGCGCGATATGAATTGCACGCCAAGTATCCAGAGCATCACACCGGCCGAGATGCGATTGCCGAACAGGAAAGGCGTGAGCATCCCGACAATCTATTTCGCGGCGTCATCAGGGACGCGGAAAACTGTCTAAAAGCGGCGAAACGCTAGATCGCCTTCGACTGTAAGAACTTTCATTTTTCAATCACGGCGCCAATCTTCAACACTGGATTCTCAGTCCAGTGAAAAAATTTGCAGGACAATGCAGGACAAATTTGATGTCAAAACACGCTATTTTCTTTCATCTCGCGTTTTTCGGGTCGAGCGCAAAAACGACTCGTTTTTGAACGCGTTTTCATAGGTAAAACAGGGGTTTGCCGGCGGAGGGGCTCGAACCCACACGACCTTGCGGTCACTGGATTTTGAGTCCAGCGCGTCTGCCAATTCCGCCACGCCGGCGTTAGGAGCCAAAAGGATACGAGATTCCCGCGTAAGCTCAACGTTGCCGCGCTGTAGGGTGCGTTGTCCTAAGCGCATTTGTACAAAGTCGGGAACGAAGAAACCCGCTCAGGACGACGGACACTACAGAAGATCAAGCGCTCGCAAACCACGAGGTGTTCCTAGAATTTCACGAAGCAGAATTGCTTCGCGCAAACTAGTTTTCGATGCAAGCAACGTGGCGATATCCATCTTGAAATCTGCGCGTTTGGCAATGTCGAAAGGTTTCGGAGCTACATAACCTTCGATCGGTGTCGTGATAATCGACGGCTGCTGAAGATCAGCGGGTAACGCTTCATGAATTTCGAACGCCGGTGTAGCCGGAGGCGGTGCTGGTGCTGGAACGATTTTCTGCAAACGGCTCGGCTGTTCAAGCGACGCATTTTCTCTCTGACCGCCGTCCGGTTTTTCTCGGTGTTCTGGAGGTAATCGCCATGCGCGTGGCATGATTACGGGTGGCGGTTGCACGGGCGCCAGCGGTCGAGGCGGAATATCGGTGCGAGGGACAACAGGCCGAGGGGGAGTCGAACTTGGCGGCTGACCCAGTGCTTCAAGGAATTTACGAATCCGATCTGCGTCCGATTCCCGTGGGGCCCGTTGAATTGGTCGACGTGTTTGTGGCATCGGCGAGCTCGATGTTTTGTTCGAATCGGTTTTGCCTGCTTTGCTTATCGCTTTCGACAGCAGCTGAAACAAAGCCGCAACGGCAATCAGCAGTAAGAAAAGTAGATTATCGAGACTAAGCCCAAGCATGGCTACGCCGGCGTTAAAATCGTTAAAAGATTAAATAATTGAAATGAATTCAAGTTCGTAACTCATCTCCCGTTGCAACCCTTGTTTTAACCTTTCAACTTTTTAACTCCCGGTCTGCGGTTTGTCTCCGCCGGCAATCGATTCGCGCATGGAAGTATCGGCTTGGACATTTTTCATCCGGTAATAATCCATTATTCCAAGGTGCCCCGCGCGAAATGCCTCCGCCATAGCCATCGGCACTTGCGCCTCTGCTTCGACTACCTTGGCCCGCATTTCCTGCGTTTTGGCACGCATCTCCTGCTCAACAGCAACCGCTGCCGCTCTGCGCACCTCCGCTTTCGCTTGCGCGACGCGCTTGTCTGCCTCGGCTTGTTCGGTCTGCAACTTTGCGCCGATGTTATCGCCCACGTCCACGTCAGCGATGTCGATCGACAGAATCTCGAACGCGGTGTTGCTATCGAGTCCCTTGGCGAGAACCGTCTTGGAGATACGATCGGGATTTTCCAACACTTCCTTGTAGGAATGCGCCGAACCAATCGCGCTCACAATGCCTTCGCCGACTCGCGCGATAATCGTCTCCTCCGTTGCGCCACCGACGAATCGATCGAGATGCGAGCGCACCGTAACCCGTGCTTTAACTTTCACTCCGATGCCATCCTGCGCCACGCCATCAATTGTTGATCGGCCCATCGTCGGGTTCGGCGCATCGATGACTTTGGGATTAATGCTCGTGCGCACCGCTTCCAGGACGGTTTTGCCTGTTCCTTTGGTGGCCAGGTCGATGGCACAGGCGCGATTGAAGTCCAGCGTAATGCCTGCCTTATCAGCGGCAATCAAGGCCAGAACCACGTGGTTTACATCGCCGCCGGCGAGATAATGCGCTTCAAGCGGGTCGCTGCGAACGTCGAGCCCGGCTTTCACCGCTGTAATCCGATTATCAACAATTAAACCAACCGGCACCTTGCGTAGTCGCATCCCGATCATTTTGCCGAGGCTCACCGGCGCATTCGCGATCCGTGCGCGCAGCCAAAGACCGAAGAAATTGAAGAGAACAATCGCGAGTATGAATGCGAATAGCGCGAGTACCGCGATGCCGATGAGATAAAGCGATTCCATGTTGCTCGAAGGCTATCGGAAGGGAAATGAGACGAAAAGTTCTAATTGGCACGCATCGAACCGGGCGTCGCAGGAAAATCGTGCTCGGGGCGGGACTTGAACCCGCAAGCCTTTCGGCATACGCCCCTCAAACGTACGTGTCTGCCAGTTCCACCACCCGAGCGTCGAGAAGGTGAATTTTCCGCAGACGGCAAGGACTGGCAAGTGTCGATTGTACGGTTCTTACTCGTGCTGATGCTCTTGCTCCTAATCGTAATCGAAATCGCGACGACAGAGGTTAAGGTGTTTCGAGCACGAGCAGGAGAAGGCGCATGAGCACGAGTGAGCAAGATTGGATCAAAATCGATCTGCACATTCACACCCTCGACGATCCGAAGGATGCCGTGGATTTTTCGGCGCATCAGTTACTGGAACGCGCGCTCTCGCTCGGGTTTCGCGTCCTCGCGATTACCCTTCACGATGCTGTGTTTGATCGAAAAGAAGTGTTCGCCGACGCGGCGGCAATGGGCATTCTACTGATTCCCGCCGTCGAGGTGCGTTTGCTCGGTGCAGACGTGATTGTGTTGAATGTCACTGCGGAAGAGGTTGCGCAGGTCAGAAATTTCGATGATCTGAGGCAACTCCGGGCGCGCAGAGGAAATTCTATCTTCACTATCGCGCCGCATCCGTTCTACGTTTTCGGCGGCTCAATCGGATCGCGGCTGTTTGCAGAGATTGATTGTTTTGACGCGGTTGAGTTCTGTCATTTTCACATTGGCCCGTTCAATCCGAATCGGCGGGCACAACGAGTTGCAAAACGGCTTGGCAAACCAATGATCGCCACTTCCGATGCCCACCGGCTGCACGCTTTTGGTCGGCACTACACGAGTATGCCAATGCCGCCTGCGCTCACGGTCGAGAACGTTCTTGCTGCATTGCGCAGCGGCCCGCTGCGCCTAACAAGTCCGCCTTCAAGCCTGACAGATTTTGTCAGCGCGATCCATTTTGTTTTCCTTACGCATCCCTTTCGGGTGCGGCGAAAGATGGCCGCTCCATGAGCCGCCAAGCGTACGGGACCGTACCGTCTTATTGCTGAGGGGCAGGCTTCGCGAGGTCGTAAATTGCGCCCCAATCACCCGACGCAACGAGGAATGCTGTCGCTTCCCAGGGGCGGCTGCTTGACTGGTAATTCGTTCGTTCGTCCTGTCCCCAGAAGATATAACGCACGCCTAACGCTTTCGCGGCGTCACGCCAGTTTGCAGAGCCGTTCATCAACGCCGTCAACTGATCATTGGCCTTGCCGTAATCGAATCCTTCCGTCCACAAATGGCCAGGATAACCGAGGACAACTTTACGGCCTTGCAGCAAAACTGGATGGTTGTAGGTCGGGTAAGTTGCGAATCGGGCTTCCACCGGCAAGGGCCGAAGTGCCGTTCCGATGTGATCGAGTCTCGCGCGCTCGATGAATCCAAAGCCCGGGTGTCCGGCAGACAGCCCGCCAAGCAGCGTAACAAATCCCGAACCGAAAAGCAGCAGACATGTTGCTGCCCTTTCGGGGAACGCCCAGCGCCCGATGATGTCGCTCCACAGGAAAGGCAGAATAAGAAAGTAGCCCCACACCATGAGTTTAAGATTGTCCCACTCCCACGGCGCGGTTTGAACGAAATAGCCGAAAGCGAAAATCACGACAGCAGCGATCACAAAAGCGATATCCGCAGGCGGTTTGTCGCCCCACCGCCACTTACCTTTCCAAATACGCCAGCCGCACAATCCAACAAGCCCCAGCACCAACGGCACCCATAACCCGAAGTTGGGCAGCCAAAATTGGAACAAGGGAGCGATGACTCCGTTCCATATCTTTTGCAACAGCAAACCGAACGACGTGGAAGATCCAAAATCTTTTGGCCCGAGCCGAAAGAACGGCGCGGCGAATTCAGTCGAATCCTGGGCCCAGCCGGGATGCCACTTCAGCACGGATGCTGCGTGGAATTGATCGGTAGTCAGCCACACGAAGAAAGTTGCCGGGATAAAAGCCGCGATCAGCATGGCGGCCGCGTGTCTGCGAATCGGGGCGTCGGTGAAAATCTCGATTCCGGGTACACGTTCAAAAAACAATCCAACGATCAGCACGATTGTCAGCGCGATGAAAGTATGCAGATGAAACAACGGCATCGATGCGTAAATCGAGAGTTCAACCCACCAGGGCAGGGGACCCTTGTTGTAGCCGCGGGCGTTGACCGCGGTTGCCTGGCCGGGATCATTGCCCTGTATCGAGCCGGGGTCATCCGCCTTCGCCAAGCCTATGGCGGACGAGTCGACCCCGGCTACAGGAGATTGGCTGAAAAACTTTTCGCGCCAATGCCACAGCAGCACCAGACCTGCCGGGATGGCGTAGAGCCAGCCGCGCTGCGTAACGAGCATGGATAATACAATGCTTTTCCAGGCAATCGGCTTGTGCGCGATGTCTGCTGCTGCGCCTTGATAATCCAAAAACTTGAACGTCTTCAAAAACTGAAATCCGGCTATACCGCCGTTGAACAAGAATCCTGCGACAGCGAACGTGCCGCCCCACCGGTAGAATCCGTAAAAGATCGCGAGTGACGCGAGCAACCCTACCCAAACCAGGCCGATCAGCAGATCGACGTGAACCAGCGAAAGCAGCGCGTTGAACAGGTCGATACCGGCGGGGTATCGGAGTTTGCTGAAAACGAAGATCGGACTATCTGGCCAAAGCGGGACGCCGTTGGCAAAATTTTTGATCATCGTCAAATGCAGTGAAAGATCGCCCAGATTATTTGGAGATTGAATCTTTAGTTCGCTGCTATCGATGTACAGCAGCCAGCAAAAAGATCGCACAGCGAAGACGGCGAAACAGACCGCAACCACCCAAAACCAGACGCGGCGGTAGCGCATCAAGGCGGGTGGAAAGCCATTCTGCGTTTCTTCTGCCTCCGAAGCTTTGGGCGCCTTTTGTTCGGCTGCCGGACCAGTAGCGGATTTCGGTCCAACCGCGCCGTCGCGAGTGCCCAGAAAAGCCGCGACCGCAAACGCAGCGCCGCATACCAGCGCCAGAGCTGCGCTGACCGTGTTTAAACCTCTTCCCGCGAGCCCCAAAAGAACTCCGCAGACCACCGACAAATTAACGAACGTAACTCCAGCTGTGACCCACTTCATGGAATCTTAGCGGGTGCCGGAGAAGGTGCGGGTTTCGGCGCGTTGCCAACAAAGTCCGGCGCTTTACCCGGGAACAAGTCTTTAAACACGCTTGCGCTGAAGAAGATCTTCGACGGTTCCTGATAATTCCTCAACGTCATCATATCGGTATAGTAGGTCCCTTTCAATTTCGACTCGACATCTTTGATTTTGTCCTGCTGCACGAGGAGAAAATCGCCATCGAGATTCGCCGGCATATTTCCTCCTTCGTAGTAGCCGACCCGATCAAAGTCTCCTAAAACCCATGGAAGGGGATACACGCTCGAGCGAATCAGATGTCCTGTGAGGTGATAGTTGGACGGGTCCCGTTTCGCTAGCGTGAGAAGGGGTTTCGTCAACTTAAACATGTCGTTATAAGTCTGGACGTACGCGTACGGCTCATCTGGCGACGAACACGTGAAATAATTAAGCCAAATACTTGAGGCGAGAGATATGCACAACAGTACGCCGATCGTGCGTTGTGCGAGACGCAGATGTTTTGGGGGAACTAACAAAACCACCCCGCCAAAGACGAATAGAAATGGCCAGCCGAAACTGATAACGCACCATGGGGTCTTGTACTTGACTATGGTGTAAGCAACCAAGCTGCCCACGCCGTAGATCGCCAGGTACCGCAAATTCAGATTCTTAAATTTTTGGCAAAACGCGCAAAGAATTAATCCGGCTAGCATTGGCAACTCGTAGCCGAATGCATCGGCCCGCCCATTTCTAAGACGCTGGAGTGGGGAGTCGTTGCCTCCCACGTCGGGCAAAGGTCCCATTAACTTCAGCCAATAATCCCAAGCTTTTTCATGGCCGTGACCCGCAGCGCCAGTCTCCGTCCATGCCTTAAATGCCAGATACAGGCCTTTGACGCCGCTCCAGTTAAAGAATGTTCCCGAATAGAAAAAGACGATCGCAAATCCGCCGACGATCATGATCATGGCAAGATCGATCCAGCTCCAGGTTTGCTTTGCAGGCTTTGCGTCCGGAACGCGATTTAGCGCGTACGAAATTGCGACAGTTGGAATCGCAAGCAGGGCGCAGGCGACATGAATGGCGTACGTTTCCTTCGTGAGAATCATGCCGGTTAACCCGACGCCGGCGCACCATAAGTAGGTTAGCGTGCCGCGCCGCCACAAACCGAGCAGCCCCAAAATAAATATCATTGAGAAGAACTGCAGCCACACTTCGTGAATGGCGTAGCGCCCGTAGAAAACGAACCCGGGCGACAGCGCCATCGCAAGAGCCGCGATTCGGCTGACGTTTTTTCCCACGAACGGTTCAAACTTCAAAGCCAACCACACACAACCGATGCTCACTAGAACGACAGGCAACCGCAGCGCCCAGAGGTTGCGTCCAAACAAACTCTCAGACAGCAAAAGAACGTAAAAGTGAAGCGGACCGTGATAATTGGTCGGGTCG